>Ga0209011_1000829_pt1 | contig 11298 bp, 7 predicted proteins | sample BlaSpr_A8_OM1_M3_FD_187986 | JGI IMG/M metagenome (GOLD analysis project Ga0209011, IMG submission 187986) | Forest soil microbial communities from Thunder Bay, Ontario, Canada - Black Spruce, Ontario site 2_A8_OM1_M3 (SPAdes) (version 2) | ecosystem: Environmental > Terrestrial > Soil > Boreal... | reverse complement strand
CGGCCTTCCTGAACCTAGGCAGTCTTCACGTCGCCGCTGGGGCGTGTAGGACAGACACTCTTGGCTGTCCTGTGCGATTTTGCTACGACAACAGGCGGACAGGCAGGAGTGTCTGTCCTACTAAGACCCGTTCGGCGTAAAAATAGCCGCAGTCAATATTCCGGCGGGATGAAAACCCGCAACCTTCACAAAAAGCGTGAAGGATGCGGCACCCAAGAGAATATTCAGCGTACTAGTGATGCGCTAGGCGCAAAACGTCATTGTACATAACGATTGCGAATACTAGCAAGAGGAAGACCATGCTGACGGTGACGAAGCGCTCTTTCACACGAATGCTCAGATCGCGGCGAATCGCGCCTTCGATGAAGAGAAGAAGGATGTGGCCACCATCAAGTGGCGGAATCGGTAGAAGGTTCAGGATGGCCAGGTTAACGCCAATCATGGCCATCAGTTTGAGCAATTCGCCGGCACCTTGACGAGCCGCGCGGCCGGATTCGCGCGCGATGCCGAGGGGGCCTTCGAGTTGCTTGAGCGAAATATTGCCACGAAACAACTCGACCACCACGAAGGCAACTTGCCGGGCCATCAGAGTGTTCATGCCGATGGATTCGGCGATGGCCGCGCCGAAGGGCAGGCGCCGTTCGACCAACTCACCGACTTGAAGTCCTACACCGATCTGCCACTGCGTGACACCATTCTTGACGCCCACTTGCTGGGGGCGGACTTCGATATGGATAATTCGATCGCCACGGCGAATTTCCAAATCCAGCGGGCCGCCCTGCGACTTTTCCACGAGCGACGGGAATTCGGTGCCGCTGGCCAATGGTTTTCCGTTGACCTTAAGGACTTCATCGCCAGGTTGAATACCACTTCGCGCCGCCGGCATTCCCGGCGTGACTGAACCGATGAGGAGGCGATTCGCGGGGTATCCGAAGATGTCTTCCATCGACTGACTGGCTGGAACGGTAATTGGAATTTGTTGTCCGTTACGGTCGACGACGAGAGAGATCGGATGTCCCGGCAAGGTTGACATCAGCTCCAATAGCGCCCGGTCCCACGTGGGATTGCTTGCACCATTGATTTTGACAACGTGGTCGCCCGGAGCCAGGCCAGCCTTCTGCGCGGTCGAATCGGGCAAAACACCGGACAGGACCATGGGCTGGTCCAAATAGGCAGGTTCCTTGCTGCCATGCATGTAAATCCCGGCGATTATCAAAATCGACAGGATGATATTCATGGCCGGACCCGCTACGGCGATTAAGGCACGCTGCCATCGCGGCTTGGACAAAAATTCGTCGGGATCGCCCTTGCGCTCCTCGAGGGGGTTGTCGCCAGCCATTTTGACGTAGCCGCCGAGGGGCAGACCGCTGATTCGGTAATCGGTGTCGCCTTTTTTGCGTCCCCAGAGGCGGGGGCCAAAACCGATGGAGAAAATTTCAACGCGGACGCCGAATGCTTTGGCGACGACGAAGTGACCCCATTCGTGGACGAGGACCATGATCCCCAGCACGACGGATACAGAGAGAATCGTTACGATAAGATCGGGCACTTTCTTCTCCTGGGACTGAGGCGCGGGATTCGCGCCACATTTACATTTCTAGCCTATCGCAAATACCTTCAGCTGACTGTCTCGCGGCGGTTCAAGGGCACTTATTCCCGCCTAAAGGCGGGCGCTACAAAGGATTCTGGAGCCGGCACAGAAACTGCGTTCGTCATACGGGTGCCGCTCGGGCGGCGGTTCGTTCCACTTCTTCGCGGGCCATGCGGCGGGCTTCGGAGTCCGCCGCGAGGACGTCGGCGATCGCGGACATCTTTATTTTTGGCGTCCTGTTCAGCACACGCTCAATCACTTCCGCGATTCCCCCGAAGGAAAGCCGGTGCTCGAGAAATGCTTCGACAGCCACTTCGTCCGCGGCGTTGAAGGCGCAAGGAAACGCGCCTCTCTTGCGCAACGCTTCGCGGGCCAGGCGCAAACACGGGAACCGCCGCGGGGAAACCTTCTCGAAATCGAGACGGCGCAGCTTGGTCCAGTCGAGGGCCACATCATTGGATGCGGCCCGCTCCGGGTAGGTTAGCGCATATTGGATAGGCATGCGCATGTCTGTAGGGCCGAGTTGCGCCAAGATGGACCCATCCACGAATTCGACCATGGAATGAATCGTGGACTGCGGGTGAACGACGACGTCGATCTGGTCCGGACGCATGTCGAACAGCCAATGCGCTTCGATGACTTCAAAACCTTTGTTGACCAACGTTGCGGAGTCGATAGTGATGCGGCGCCCCATGCGCCAGTTCGGATGCGCCAGGGCCTGGTCTGGCGTTGCCGCAGCCATTTCGGCTAACGGCGTTTTTCGGAAGGGGCCTCCAGATGCGGTCAGGACCAAACGCTTGACTTCTTTTTTTTGCCCGGCGCGCAAGCATTGGTGGATGGCGTTGTGCTCGCTGTCCACGGGAAGTAACTCGACATTCGCCTGGCGGGCTGCAGCCATCACGATTTCGCCGGCGGCGACCAGGACTTCTTTGTTTGAGAGCGCGACCTGCTTCCCTGCTTTCACCGCGGCATAGGTGGCTTCCAGGCCAACCACGCCGACGGCCGCGGAAATTAGCGTCATGGCATCGGGATGCGTTGCTACGGCTGTGAGACCGGCGGCTCCGTGCTGGATTTCAGGGAGTTTGGCGATTCCCGCTGCGCGCAATCGATTTGCGAGGTCCGTCGCCAGATCCGGGGTAGCGACCGAAACGAGTTCCGGATGGTGGCGCGAAATCTGCCGCGAGAGCTCTTCCACATTATTCCCGGCCGCGAGTGCGGCTACGGCGAAGCGGCCGGGCATGGCGTCCACGACCGCGAGCGTTTGGCGGCCGATGGAGCCTGTGGAACCGAGGATGGAAATTTTTTTCACTGCCAGGCAGCACCTAGGTCTGGTTGGCGCAATTCAAATTCTTCTCATGACGAACCACTCGAAATAGTACCAGACCGCGGGGGCGGCAAGAATCAGCGCGTCAATGCGGTCCAGCATTCCACCATGGCCGGGGAGGAGTGTTCCGGAATCCTTAACGCCGGTACTGCGCTTGAATGCCGATTCAAATAAATCTCCCACTTGGCCGGCAATGCTGCCGAGAGCAGCCATGGCGAGCATGTGCGCGGGCTCGAGCTTCATCCAATATCCGAAGACGGCAGCTACGAGCAACGCTGCGAGCAGATTCGCGGCTGCTCCTTCCCACGTTTTGTTTGGACTCAGGTGCGGCGACATCTTCATGCGTCCAAAGGCGTGGCCCGCGAAGTAGGCTGCCGAGTCTCCGGTCCAAACCACGACGAGAGTGAAAAGGAGGAGTTGCCTCCCTATCACATCGACGCCGTGCAAACGCACGACCGCGCTTAGCGGAATTACAATGATGACGAGGCCGGCCGCGCTGACAGAAACCGAAGCAAATACTTCGGCCAAGTCGCGGCGGCTTCCCAGGGCGATAATCGCGGCACCCATCACGAAAAAAACGAGGACCATTTCGAGCGAGACTTTAGGCGCTCCCGCGCGATAGAGGAGGTCGCCCAGCCTCGCGATACTTGCGGCTTGAGCCGCGTACCATTGCTGCGCAAAAATTCCGAGTGCGGCGACGCAGGTCCAAACGTGGTAGGCATGAAAACCCATGCGCTCGCCCAGTACGAAAAATTCACGAAGCGCGAGGACAGCTACTATCGCCGCCAACCCTGCTACCAGCCAAGTGGGGCCCCACCAAATCGCCGCAACTACCGCAGGAATGAGTATCGCCGCGGTCGCCACGCGAACTTGTGTGCCGGAACTCATGCAGATCCTCTCTCATTTCGATGATGGAAAGTGGAAAGGCCAATCCGCAACTGGATGCGCGACAATATAGTGAGAAATCTCGCGCACGCTCCGCGCTTCGCAGCAAGCATTCAGCGTAAAATACAGCCGGCACTCAATATTCCGGCGGGTCGAAAACCCGCACCCTTCACCAAAACCGTGAAGGATGCGGCACCCTGAGGAATATTTTGCGTGTCTCCGCCAGGCGCCAACATTAGCTCGCAAAGCCGCAACATTCTCCGGTCCAGAAGTTGCCTCAGCCGCATACAGATAAGGCGGGCTCCACTTCCCGGCTGAACCGCGTAGGACAAATACTCTTGGCTGTCCTGCGCGATTTCGCTCCGACATAGGCGGACAGGCAGGAGTGCCTGTCCCACTAAAACCCGTTAAGCGTCAGAGCGCACGCCTAGGCTGTGACGCGCTGGCGGGTTTCCGCCAGGCCACCGTAACGGCGTTCGCGCTTCTGAAAATCGAGCAAGGCCTCAAAAAGTTGAGCGCGCGTGAAATCCGGCCAGAGCGTTTCGGTCACATAAATTTCGGCATAGGCAATCTGCCACAGCAGAAAATTGCTCACGCGCATTTCGCCGCTCGTGCGGATGAGTAAGTCCGGATCGGGTAATCCGGCGGTGTACAAGTGCTGCGAAATCATTTCTTCATCGACGCGGGCATTCGCCAGTCCATTGTTTCTCACGCGATCGAGGATGCGGTTGAACGCGTCGACTAATTCAGCGCGGCCGCCATAATTGAGGGCTACCGCCAGCCGCATGCCTGAGTTTCCCGCGGTTTGCTGCATCGCGCGCTCGACATCGGTGCGCACCGCCTCGGGCAATTGGTCCGGACGGCCAATGACCAGGAAGCGAATATTATTTCGATGGATGACGGGGAGCTCTTTGCGCAGGTATTCACGCAAAAGACGCATCAGAAAATCGATTTCGGCTTTCGGCCGGCGCCAGTTTTCCATGGAGAAGGCATACAAAGTAAGCGCGGGGATATTGAGCCTCGCACACGTTTCAATTACAGTTCGCGCGGATTGAACACCGGCGCGATGGCCCGCGATTCGCGGGAGGTGACGCCGCTGCGCCCAGCGTCCATTGCCGTCCATGATCACGGCGATGTGATTGGGTAGCCGCTTGGCATCCAAATCCGCGAGCAGACGTTCTTCTTCGCGACTGGATGGTTTGAGCGAGTCAGGTACATTCACGTGAGTAATCCTGAGAATTCCATCTAGCGGATTGACGCCGGTATGGGCACATACTCAATCTTCAAAAGCTAACATACGGGATCACACCGCGCAACACGGTGGAGTTGACTATCAGCGCAAAGTGATGGGGGTTGGTTGCCTTTTCACAGAACCCTGAATGGGGAAGGAAGGAGGGAAGGAAGGAGGGAAGGAAGGAATTCCCTGCTCTGCAGAGCGAGTCTCGAATATTTCAAATTGGTGAGATATGTGCCGCCCCTACGGGGCTTGGTGCTCCACACGAAGCGGTCCCACCGCTCCCGCGGTGGGGTACCGTGTTTCGTCCCTGGCGGGACTAGGACGCGGCGCGGTGCGGTTCGGTTAGCTGCGATGCACGCTTCCCTTCCCCGCGGGACTGGCGTGGCTAGTCAGACCCGTTAAGGATAGCGAGATTACAGGATGGCAATCTCTGAAAAAAGTGGGCGACGATATCGTGAACCGATGAGAAAGAGGTGGCCCGCTCCGGGTGGAACCGAAACGGGCCAGAGAGTTGGTATCGTTAGCGGTTTTCAGCTCACCTTGGCGGAGCCCACGCTCCACTTGAAGTGTTCAGCGTAAAAGTGAGGCCGCACCCATAACGGCAAGCTCCACGCTTCCCTGGAAGCACTCAACGTAAAACTGGCCTGCACGCCGATCAGTCGAGGTCACCGGAGATGACGCGACCTGTGGTGGGATCCAGGATCAGCTTTGAGTCGTGATCGTGATCACCCTCGCCCAAGTCGAACATGGGCTGCGCGCTTCACTTGAAGCCGTTCGCCTTCGGCCCTGCGGCATAAAACCGCTGGCGAGACGCCGGCGCCACCAAGGCCTTTCTTGCCGCGCATGATGTGACTCGAAAAGAGTTGATGGCACGCACTCCGCTAGGAACCGGGAAGGCCGGGGACACTGCCTGGATGGAAGATACCGGCGTAGACGAGAACTAGAGTGAGGACAATCATAGCGACTACGGTGATCCAAGCGACGACATTGAATGTGCGGGTGTTAACCAAGTCGCCCATGAGGTCGCGACGATTCACCAGTAAGAGGATGAAAATCAATACGACGGGAAGCCAGACACCATTGCCAACTTGGGAGAGGACGAGAATTTTTTGGAGTGGGGCGCGAGGAATCAGAATTACGGCCGCGCCTACAACAATCATCCCGGTATAGAGGCTATAGAAGATCGGAGCATCATTGAACTTGTGATCGATGCCCGCTTCAAAACCCATTCCCTCGCAAATGACGTGAGCGGTGGACAGAGGCAGGATGGAGGCGGCGAACAGAGAGGCGTTTAGGAGGCCGAACGCGAATAACATACCGGCCCACTTGCCGGCTAGCGGGACCAAGGCTTGGGCGGCTTCACTGGCGTCAACGATATTGGTATGTCCGGTGGCATGCAAAGTCGCGGCAGTGCAAACGATAATAAAGAAAACGATGGCCATGCAACTGATGCTGCCGACCAACACATCCGCACGGGCCTGGGGGTATTGACGGCGCGCCACGCGCTTTTCGACGAAGGCTGCCTGCATATAAAAGAATTGCCACGGGGCGATGGTTGTCCCTACTAGCGCGGTCAACATGAGCAAGTAACCGCCATTGAACTGCATTGTGGGGATTACAGTGTCCTTGGCCGCCAGCAGCCAATCGGGTTTCGCGAGAACGGCCGATGCGACATAGGACAAATAGAGGACGCAGGCGGCGAGAAAAATCTTCTCGACGGCGCGCGATGTTCCGCGCAGGACGAGAAACCACACGGCAATCGCGGCGATGGGCACGGAGATGTATTTTGAAATGTGGAAAATCTGCATGGATGCGGCTACGCCGGCGAACTCCGCCGCCACGTTGCCCATGTCCACGATGAGACCGGCGAGAATCACGAAGAACGTGGGGCGAAATCCGAATTCCTCACGAATGAGGTCGGAAAGGCCCTTGCCGGTCACCACGCCCATCCGCGCGCACATTTCTTCGGTGACGTAGAGAGCGATCGTCATGGGAATCAGAGACCATAGCAGCGCGTAGCCGTACATCGCGCCGGACTGCGAGTACACGGAAATTCCGCCGGCATCGTTATCCACGTTCGAGGTGATTACACCTGGGCCAACCACCGCCAAGAAGAGCAAGGCGCGGCGGCGCCAGAAACGCGTGGTCTTTCCAAAATTGGCGAGGCGCTCGCGCCAGGGCTCTACCCAGCCGGGGATGAGCTTCCAGCGAGTTACAGGGGCGGAATTCTCAGCTTCCTGTTTAGTTTCCTCGTGTTTGCCAAGCACTGCCACGATTTGAGCCTTCCTTTGAAGCTATCCGGTATTGCGCGCCGACAAAAATTTGCTGCAGAATTTGAAATCTGAAATTTGAGAGAACTGCCGGGCCTCACCTTTCAGAGATTTAATTTTGGCGGACTCCAAGTAGAGGCCACACCACACGCCTGCTACTTTACCGGCCGCGCAGGCGCGTAACGATGTCATCGACCGCGATGGCGCCGATCGGCCGGCCTTCGTCGTCTACCACGGCGAGGCTGTGTAGATTGTATTTGTCGAAAATCTCGAAAACCTCCTTGTCCTGGGCGTCCGGGGGCACCGAAAGCAACGGCTCCGATTTCAAGGCGTCCATTTGCTCAAATGCAGGCGCCAGCAGGAGGCGTCCGACGGCAACGGCCCCTGTAAGCTTCGCATCCCTGTCGATCAGGAAGACAGTATCGAGCTGTTCGAGATCGACGTCCTTTTCCTGAATCCAGGCGATTACTTCCTGGCAGGTCGCCTTTTCGCCAACGTAGACAAAATCGGTATTCATCATTCCGCCGGCGGAATTTTCCTCAAATTTGAGAAGTTCACGAACCTCGCGGGCTTCTTCGCCGGGCATTTCGCGGAGGACTTCGCGGGAGGTCTCCGGACGCAGGCCAGCGAGGATGTCGGCGGCCTGGTCGGGGTCCATTTCTTCCAGAATGTCCGCGGCCTTTTCGGGATCGAGCGTCTCGACAATCTGCGAGGTCAGGCGCTTGTCGAGCTCGGCGAGGGCTTCCGCGGCGGTCTCCTCGTCGAGAGAGGCGACGATCGATTGCCGCTCAACCGGGGACAAGTCTTCCATGATGTCCGCCAGATCGGCTGGATGCATACTTTCGAGCTTTTGGTGCGTGATGCGCAGCTTTACGCGGCGGAGAGGGTCGGATTCGATCAAATTGACGAATTCCCAGGGGATCACGCGTGTGGGCAGCTTGGTCGCAATTCCACGAATCAGGCCCGGAGAGGCGACGCCATGAAGCAAGCGGCGGGCTGCGCCGGTCAGACCCACGTCCACATGCGTGACGCGCAATTCGACGGTGCCGTTGGTTCGCTGTTCGGAGAGGTCAATGTCATTTACGCGGACAACTTTTCGGCCACTGGTGTCGATGATTTGTTGATCGAGAAGGTCCTTGCGGACGGCGAGCCAGCCCTCATTGGGGCGATAGTGCTCCAGCTCCTTTTCCTCGACGTTCAGCTTAAGGACGCCGGGGGCGACGAATGCGAGGTGGTCATAGCGCGCGACAAGCGGAAGGTATTTTCCGCGTCCGAGCAGCACGCGAGCGATACGGTTTGGCTGGTCGGCGGGCTCGACAAATAGTTCGGTAATGTGGCCGACGAAATGGCCATCTTTATCGTAGGCTTCTCCGCCTAAGAGTTCCGTGGCGTGGAGCATTTTTCCTCCTTTCCCGGACGCGTCACTGGTCTAGGATCCGTAGTGAAAGCCGGCCCTATATGGCCACATTACGAGGTTGGCCATCGGCACAGAGGTTCTTGAAGGACTTCTCTGCCGATCGAGTCGATTGATTGCCAATGGCGAGGGTTCGGACAAAAATTCTGGCGGGCTCCAAGTGGAGCCCGCACCCGAAAAAACCCGCGACCAGGGGTGTGGCCCTGCCGCGGGCGGCCGCAAAATTCGCGTTCTACCCGAGGCGGGCGCGGCAGCCTTTCCAAATGCGGCGTGTCGATGTCCCTACAATTCTTGGCTGTACCAGCCGGGAACAGAGCGCCGCCACTCGCTTGCTGCTCGGAAAGAGTCTTTGCTCTGCCGATTCGTTCATGTCTTCATTCTTGCGGACTCCACGCTTCACTTAAAGATCTTCGCTTCTATGGCTCAGGATAAACGTTCAGCGTAAAATCAGAGTCCGCACCGTGCAAAAAAGTGTCACACACAGTAGGTAAACGGAGTTGAAATCTTTGTCAAGGAAAGAGTGCGAGTTAATGCAAGTTTTTTGTTGGTGTAAAGAGCATATTGGCGGGTTTATTTTTGCCGAGGCGGTGTGCAGCGATATGTAGCGCGCCGTAGGACTGCGTTATGTAGTCCGAGGGGCTGAAACCGAGGAGCCTGGAGACGCGATCAATAGCCGACGGGCTGCCTTCGAGTTCGAGGAACGTGCCGATGGGGGTCTCATCGAGTTCAATTTTCAGGTTGCGGATTCCTGGGTGGACGTAGGTGGTTCTGAATTTTTCATAGCGGAACACAGGGCGGAGTCCCAGGGCGTTGAGAATTCGGCGGGCTTGTTCCTCGTCGGAAACGGTGACTTCGGCCTCTTCTCTGACTTTGTAACGGCCCTTGTTTCGCGAGCTATGGATTGCGGATCGGGCGCGCCGCTGGGCTTGGGGAGGGCCCTTGTAGGTGAGTATGGCGCTGGTGGGCTGCGGACGGTTCTTTCGGCTGGGGCGCGGACTTGGCTGCTGTGTGCGGATGCGAATGAGCTGGCCGCGCCGGGCCAGATCCTTCTTTGGGGTGTCATAAAGGGTGTTGAATTCATGGGTGCGCGGGGAGATTTCTTTCGCGTTAAGCTGTTTTAGGCGACGGCGCAGTGCTGAGACGTCTTTGACGCGGAGTTTGATCTCGACTTCCCGAGTGGATTTGATTCCCGCCATAATGAGTCAGTATACGTCGATTGTGGTTCAGTTTTCGGCAGGCGGCTCGACATATGTGCAGGTTGCAAGGTATAAATCTGAGGTTTGACGGAAACGCAGGACTGCTTTGCTGCGCCTTCATCTACAGAGAAGTGTGTCAAGATTAATGACTCCTGAAGAGTTTCGCAAGATTGGATACCGGGTGATCGATTGGATCGCCGACTATCGGAGCAAAGTTTCCGAGTTGCCAGTGATGGCGCACACTGCGCCGGGCGAGGTGAAGGCTCGGCTGCCGGGCGATCCGCCGGATGCGCCTGAATCGTTCGACCAAATTTTTCGCGATCTCGATGAAATAATTCTGCCGGGATTGTCACACTGGCAGCATCCACGATTCTTCGGGTACTTCCCTGCCAATGCGGTGCTTTCAAGCGTGTTGGGTGATTTCTTGAGCACGGGACTGGGCGTGCTGGGACTCTCCTGGCAGTCGAGTCCTGCGCTCACCGAACTGGAAGAGCTTGTGACGGACTGGATGCGGGGAATGATGGGGCTGTCTCGCGAATGGAGCGGAGTGATCCAGGACACGGCTTCGACGAGCACGCTGGTGGCGCTGCTGTGCGCGCGCGAGAAGGTTACGAAGTATGGGTTGGATCGCGGTGGATTGCAGGGGGAGGAACATCCGCTGGTGGTGTATGTGACGGCGCACAGCCATAGTTCGGTGGAGAAGGCCGCGCTGCTGGCAGGATTCGGACGGAACAATTTGCGCGTGGTGGCCCACGACCGGGACTATGCGATGAGCGCTCGAGCGCTTCGCGACGCAGTGGAGCGCGATATTGCCGTGGGGGCAATGCCGGCCGCGATCGTGGCTACGACGGGAACGACAACGACCACTGCGCTCGATCCTGTTGGGGCGATTTCCGAAATCGCGCGGGCGCACGGAATCTGGCTTCACGTTGATGCGGCGATGGCGGGGTCGGCGATGATATTGCCAGAATGCCGGTGGATGTGGGAGGGCGTGGAAGGGGCGGACTCGCTCGTTGTGAACGCTCATAAGTGGCTCGGGGCGGCGTTTGATTGCTCACTCTATTACGTACACGATCAGGAACACCTGGTGCGCGTGATGTCGACGAACCCAAGCTACTTGCAGTCGGCCGCGGATGGGCGCGTGAAGAATTTGCGGGACTGGGGTCTGCCGCTCGGGCGGCGGTTTCGCGCGTTGAAATTGTGGTTGTTGATCCGTGAACAAGGGGTTGGTGGATTGCAGGCGCGGATTCGCAGGGATCTTGAGAATGCGAAATGGTTTGCGGAACAGGTGAGAGCGGCTTCCCACTGGAGAGTGCTCGCGCCGGTGCCTTTGCAAACTGTTTGTGTGCGGCACGAGCCGCCGGGGCTTGCCGGGGACGCG
>Ga0209011_1000828_pt1 | contig 11299 bp, 12 predicted proteins | sample BlaSpr_A8_OM1_M3_FD_187986 | JGI IMG/M metagenome (GOLD analysis project Ga0209011, IMG submission 187986) | Forest soil microbial communities from Thunder Bay, Ontario, Canada - Black Spruce, Ontario site 2_A8_OM1_M3 (SPAdes) (version 2) | ecosystem: Environmental > Terrestrial > Soil > Boreal... | reverse complement strand
CTGATGAGTTCCCAGAATCGAGCCTTCTCCTGACGTTTCGGATACCGCATGCAACGCCTCCTTATCGGGTGGGTGTTGCAACGACTCCTTGAACCCAAGAACAGTTGATTGCCACTTTTCCACACACTCGTCGGGGAGGGCACTCGTCGGGAGGACACTCGTCGGGCGGTCCCTTGACAGCCCCACCCTCCGGGTGTAAACCTGACGAGCATTCCCGCATAGGGGTGCGGGAGCAGTGCTCAGGGAGGAGTGGGTGGATGAGCCTGAAAAGACGCCCTCTATTCGGTCTGCTCGCGATCGGGTTGCTAGCCGCGTTGCTTCCAATTCCCGCCGCGGCGGAAACGACGGTCACATTGGTCGCCTCAGGACTCGACAGCCCACGAGGGGTCGCGTTCATCGGCAATAGGGCCGTAGTCGCGGAGGCGGGCCACGGATCCGACAATCCCGCCGACTGTGTAGCCACTCCGTTCGGCCCAGTCTGCGTTGGGAACACCTCGCAGATCTCATGGGTGAACACGAAGACCGGTGCGCATACGCCGCTGGCCAGTGGGTTGATGTCGGTGCATGAGGGCCTGGATACGCTTGGCGTAAGCGGTCTTTCCGTGCGCAACGGCAAGCTCTACGCCCAGATCTCAGTCCACTCGCGAGAAGTACCAGCCCGGTTCGCCACGCAGGCCGGCCACTTGATCTCCGTCGATACAGAAAACGGCAGCTGGAATTCGATAGCTTCTGTAGGCGATTTCAACTACCTCTACACGCTTCGTTTCACCGAGCCCAACCCAAAAGTCTGCGGAGCGTGCCCCGGTACGCAGGAGCACGACGCAAACCCGAACGATGTGCTGGCTATAAGCGAGGGCTGGTTGGTTGTCGACGCCGGGTCGAACACGCTGACCAAAGTGGGCCAGGACGGCGAGATGGAAGTCCTTCACCACTTCCCTTGGAGAAACCCGGATCCGACCTTTCCTAGCGACGAAGTTCCAACCTGCATCGCGAGCACAGGCGGGGCGCTGTGGATTGGGACTCTCGCGGGACACCTGTTCCGCATCGAGGACGACGAGGCAACGCAGGTGACGCCATTGGACAGTTCGGGCAAGCCGCTGCTCAGCCACGTCACGGGGTGCACGTCAGGGCGAGACGGAACGCTGTACTTCGTGAACATGTTCGGAGCGGGGATGTTCGGCGCCCCGGACATGAACTACCTCTATGGAAACGTCGTGAAGTACGACGCCAAGAGTGGCAGCGGTTCAATTCTCGCCGACGCCCGCCAGAACCACGCCCTGTTCCTGCCTTACATGGCCAAAGTTGGACCCGATGGCAACCTGTGGGTCACTTCGGGTGCCGTCTGCCCAGCGGATGGCTCGAATCCATTTGTAAAGGTACCGTTTCCGACCCCGCCGGACATCTGCGGGACTGGCGACAAGAAGGGCGGGCGACTGGTGAAGATCAGCCTGTCGAACAATGAGGAGCGCAACTAGCGCGACTCAAGAACCGGTCTGTGGCGCGAGGCTGATTGACCTCGAGCCACAGATCGGTCGCAGTGCCAAGCGCAATCAGAGTTGTGCGGTCGTCGGCATGATCCTCGAGTGTGCAGTAGATGGGCTTTCGTGAACCTTGGGTTGATTGCCACTTTTCCAAACACTCGTGGGGGCGGCCGGCGGCGACTGGGCTCAGGTGGTGATCATCACGACCGCTTTGTGGCCCCGCAGCCGGAAGGCGAGGGCGAGGAACAGCACGCCCCAGATGATCGCGTAGGCCCCGATGATCCAGATGGTCGCCACCAGGCCCGCGAACGGGGTGGCGGCCTCGATTGCCGATGTTCGGTGTGGCTCGGTCTCCGCTAGCCGTCCCTGGATCACACCCACTCTGGTCCGCATGGTGGTCCCGCATTTACGGGCAGCGCGGGTCGCCGCCGAGCTCGGGAGCGCGGCGGTCAGTGGTGCGCCAGCTCGCTCATGTGCGGAAAGCGTCCCTGCCGATACTCCTCATGTAGACGCGAGATGTCTGCGCTCGCTTCGCCGACGAACGGGCCCTGCATGACGACGCGAGTGCTCTGCGGCTCGCCGGCATACAGGATCAGCCGCGCGCCGCTCTCTCCGGCGATGAGGTGCAGATTGCTCGGCCCCACCCGCGGCGGACGGTCCAGCCAGCCCACCTGGCCCGCCCGCAGCTCGTCGGCCCCGACGCGCACCGATCCGTCGAGGAGGTAGAGGAGGCCGTTGTACGGGGCCGGGAGCTCCTGGTCGACGCTAGAGCCCGCTTCGAGCAGGAAGTCGGCGAGCGTCACCGGCACCTGGTTTCGCGTCGGTGATACCAGCGCGCCCGAGCGACCGCTGTAGAGCCGCACCACCACGCCCGGCTCGCGGCGGATGGGCAGCGAATCGAGATGCACGTCCTGGAATCCAGGCGCGGTCCAGCGCCGGCCGTGCGGCAGCGTGATCCAGAGCTGCAGGAGGCGCACCGATCCGCGCGCGATGACCGACTCGTCGTGAACGATACCGCTCCCTGCCGTCACCCATTGCAGGTCTCCCGCCTGCAATGGCGTGGCGTCGCCATCTTTGATCGAGCCTTCCAGGAGCAGCGTCAACGACTCCATGCCCGCGTGCGGGTGCGCCCCGCCGACGCGCGCGCCGTGGCGACCGTCGATTCGATTGTCCGACAGCAGGAGAAACGGATCGCTGAGCTCGCGCTCCTCGGGGCTGATTAGTGGGGTGTGGGCAATGCCGGGGAGGACCGGCGCCGGCGCGGCGGTCGTCACGGTGCGGACGATGCGACGGTCCTTGACCGTCTCCAGGCCGAACTCCTTCACAACGTGCGCACCCGGATCTGGAGCCCCCAAGCCATTGTGTTCATAGTCGAATCTCCTGAATGGGTTATTGTTGACTCGTTCATTGAGAGGTTAAACTATTGACCGACGCCATATATTTCGGGAGATTTGAGACCGGCCACGACGGAACTGCCGATCAACCGCGCGCGACAGATCCGGGGACTCGGTTCGGATTTGTGTTCCGCAGGCAAGTCGTCTACGGGTTCTGGGGGCCCGGTCGGGCCCTGACTGAATAGGCTGGAGTTACGCCTCGCCGGAGAATACGGCGCTGTATAAAACTGGTGCGCCTGGCAGGAATTGAACCTGCTGCCTTTCGGTCCGGAGCCGAACGCTCTATCCGGTGAGCTACAGGCGCGAGATGGCCGTTGCAGTCTAAACTGCGCGCTCCGTGCACCGGCTTATCGCGATCCTCGCTCTGAGCGCGCTTTGCGCAGCCTGCCAGTCCAACACGCATCCGGTGGTCAGCCCTCTCCCCACTCCAACCCCCCACACTGCGCCGACCGCGGCCATCCTCCAGTCGGCGGATAGCCCGGCGGGCTTGACCCCTTGCCTGGGCTCAGGTCCGATCGATGTCTACATCACCAGCCTTGCTCAATCGGATGCGGCGCTCGCAGCCCGGGTCGGCGCCCAATGGGAGCAGCTTCGCATCGCCGGTGCCACCGCCGGCGCCATCTCGCTCTTCACCGCGACTCCGGCCGCATGCAAAGCGGAGCTCGGGGCAACCTCATCCATCAAATCGATAGCAAGCTTCGTGGCGGTCTTCGACGACTCGGGGCAGGCAGATCGCGCCTGGGGATCTGGCGTTTTCGGTTTCGCGCCACCCGTGTCAGGACAGATCATGCCTGGCGTTGTTCGCGGGACCGGCACAGGGCTCGGCCTGAACTCGTGGACGTACGACCGGCCGCCCTTGAGCCTGGCGTGCTGGCGCAAATCGGTCTTCGTCGCCTTTCTGGTCGCCAGCAGTCTCGACGCGACTGCATTCAAAGCCGCTACCGCCGCCGTGGACGCCCGCCTGACCTGAGATCGATTCTCAGGAAGCTGAGAAATCCCGCACGGCGATGCCCGTCGCCGCGAGCGAGTCGAAGTCCGGATTGCGGTCCTGGCGCACAAGGCTGATCACGCTGTCGCTGCGAAACGGCACAGGGACACGGACTATCTCCGCGAGCCGCAGACCGGCCCACACGGGCACCCAGGGAACGGCTACAAACCTGGGATGGCGGCCTTGCCGGCGGGCAAGCTCGGCCAGCAAGTCGCGCAGCGACCATGCTTTCGATGCTGCGGCGACCACCGGCTTGCCGGGGTCGAGCACTTCGCCTTCGAGAAATCCCTTCAACAGCAGCCAGAGGTCCTCTTCGTGAATCAGATACTGGGGATGCTTTCCGCCGTCGATGAGCGGGACCACTCTTCGCTCCACGCTCTTGGCCAGGCTGCCGAACAGGCCTCCGGCCGTCGCGGGTCCGTCGCCGTAGACGAGCCCCGAGCGCACGACTAAGGCACCGACGGAAAGCGCCGCCGCCTCGATCTCGAGCTTCGCGCGTCCGTACTTCGACGTGGCGCCTTCAAACGCGCTGATCGAAGACATGACCGCGATCCGCTCCACCCCACCGTCCTTCGCTGCCTCAAGCAGCTTCCGGGATCCCTCGACGTTGACACGGTGAATCTCGGCCGGATTCGCCGGGCGGAAGTCGTAAGCGCAGTGAACAAGAGCCGAGATTTGCCGGGTGCGAAAGACGTCCGGGGCGACGTCTTCGCCAAGTCGGAACTGAACGGTGCTCGTATCGCTGGTGGTGGCAGAGTGAGAAAGACGCGTCACGTCCCAGCCCGCATCTTCGAAATGACGCGCCAGCATCGAACCGACGAAGCCGCTTGCTCCCGTGATCGCGACTCTTGTCATGAGTCGAGCGCGGTGCTGCCAATCCTGTGTGCATTCGCCATAACGCTCAGGGTGATGGTCGTTGCAGGCAATGATGGGAAGACACTGGAATCGACAAGGTGCACCCGCGAGAATCCGGTTGGCCGTCCCAAGATGTCGGCTTGAAAGGCATCGGGGTTTCGCCGCATGGGAAATGTTCCGCCCGTGTGAAAGCCGCGCCCCGGTTCGCCAGGTCGAATCGCCTGGGGAACGGGAAATGCTTTCATCGAGCTCCTTTCGGCCCATAGCGTTCGCTGCAGTGCGGATAGTGCGGGTCGCATTCGCGGATTCGCTATGCCGGTGAGCTCGAGAGTTGCTCGATGGTTCTTGCTGGAGCGTCGCAGTGTTATCCGGATTCGCGCGGATAGGTCGGAATGCAGAAAGCCCTGGATCAAGAGCAGGCGGCCGAGCAAATTCCGGCGGAGCGCGTCCGGGAGCAGCCTATCGAGAGGCCCGAGCATCCTCTGGACCTCCTTCTCAAAGAGCTCGTTGTAGGTGTACACCTGAAGGTGCGTTGTCTGCGCGCCGACTGCGGTGTCCAGCATCTCGATGAAGACTTGGGCCAGCGTGTAGAGGGGTTCTTCACGGACGTCTGGCCGGCTTCGGTAGCGCAGCAGCGGCATCAGGAAATAGAAGTTGTCGATCGCCTGAATCGGTTGGTCATAAGCCTCGAGAGACGTCAGCATGATCCTCGCCGTCGACAGCACGCCGCACGCGACGAAAACCTGGTCCCCTCGGATCTGGAACGCAGCGCGATCACCCACTGCGCGGCCGCTCATCTCGACCTGTGACCCGATCTCCTTCAGCTGTTCCACGACCAGCCCCGAGCGGTAAGTGAACGAGCGATTCGCCCTGAGTTGAGCAAGTGAGTGGCTCGAGTTGTAGATGACCTCATAGGGACAGCCGTAGAGGCATTTGCCACAGTAAACACAGCCCGGCTTGCCTTCCGAGACATCAGCCTGAAGCGCCAAGCGCGACGTGCCGAAACTGATGCCCCGAGAAAGTAGCGCCGCTTTGTTCAGCTCCAGATCGTGGAGAAACTCCGTCGCCTGCTTGCTCGATCCAAGGATCCCGGGCTTGTCATGGTGAAGGGGGAAGTGCTCCTCCAGCGCATCGTGGCGCGCGGAGAACGGCATCAGCTTGAGCACTGCCCGATAGTGCGGAGCCAGATCCTCTGCGGTGATCGGCCACTCAGACATGTCCTCCGTCCGATACGGAAGGACGCTTGCACCCCACACGTTGCTGAGGCCTCCCCGCGCGAATGAAAGCTTCGCGTGCACCCCGTCCGCCGACATCGGTTGGTCGATCGGATCGCGGTATGGAAACTGCGAGCCATAAGCCAGCTTCAGCCGTATACCGCCCGGACTGAGCTCAGCACCCTCCCGCAGCACACTGAGCGACTTCTCGTCCCAGGACGGGAAGGCCACCGACTGAAGATCGATCAGTCGCCGCCTACGGTCAGCCTCCAGCTCCAGCCCGGCGTCGAGCATGGTCACCTCCGCGCCCCTCTCGAGCAGCGCGCTGGCGCAAGCGACACCGGCCGGGCCGGAACCGATGACGAAGATCATGGGGCCATGATGCAGTCAGGTACTCTACTGAGTGCCGAGCCGCTTCAAGGGTGGGGCGATCACCGGACCCCAAACCGCGTTGCAGCTGTTCGATGGACGCGCCTGTAGCTCACCGGATAGAGCGCTTGCCTGCGGAGCAAGAGGCAGCAAGTTCGATTCTTGCCAGGCGCACCAGCGCGCCCGGTCAGTTGCCGCTCAGGAACTTCACGAGGCCGGTCTCAAGTGCCGCCGCGATCCGCTGCTGACCGACTTCGTCTCCGGCCAATTGGGCCTCGGCGGGATTGGTCAGGAACAGTGGCTCGACCAGGACACCGGGCATCTGGCTTGGTTCATCCACCCAACCGGCCGCCATCGGGCCGAGCTCGATGAGGTGACCGTACGTGCTGCCTGAGCTCGTGAGCGTGGGGGCGGCGAGCTGGTCGTCCGTCCATACGCCCCGATCGTCGGTGCCCAATGCGGTGACCAGCGCGGCCTGCAGGTTGGTGGCGAGCCGCCGGTTCGCTGCCGCAAACGTCCTCGCAGCGTCGTAAAAGGTTCCCGTACCTCCGACCGTCGGGTCGCTGTAGGCGTCGAAATGTATGGAGACCAGCGCGGCCGCGCCCGCGGCATTGGCGCACGCCGCACGTGTCAACAGGTCTCGATGCTCGGCGCTGGCGGTCAGCGAGCCCAGCACCGAATCAGCCGGATTCAGCTTGATGACCGTCGAGTCTCGGGTGCGCGCCATGACCACGCGATAGCCGTCTGCTCGGAGGAGGGTGCTCAGCCGCATGCCGACGGCGAGCGTCGCGTCTTTCTCCAAGACGCGGCGGCCGGGGGTCCCCCCGACGACCCCGGGATCCATGCCTCCGTGACCCGGATCGATGAACACCGTCTGGCCTGAGCCGGCACGAGTGGGAGCAAAGCTCATGCAAGCGCCCACTTCAAGGCCGGGCAACAAGATGTTGCTCGCCAAAGAAGCGGGACCGGGCGACTGGTTGAGGCTCCCTGCGAGCGCTACGGGCGTGTTCGCCCGATCGAGCATCCTGAAAGCTCCGAAGGCGAGCGTCATTCCAAGCGCGAGTACGAGCGCTGTGCGAAGCAGGAGCGGAGAGCCCTGCCGGCGCCGAGTGCGTGGTGGAACGTGGCGAGCGTTTGCGATCGGCCCGGCCAGTTTAGCTGAGGCCCCGGCCAGTGCCGCTTACTTGATGCGGCTGTTCTCCGCGAGCGCGACGTTCTTGCAGGTCGGCGTGTCGATGTTGAGGATCGCGAGGATGACCATGAAAACCTTGTTCTGCCATACGGCGATGTAGAACGACTGGTTTCCGATCGCGGCCGTCAACACGATTGAGTTTGGGCTCAGCCCTGTCTTGGCGGTCCCCTCCAACACAGGAGCGCCACCGTTCTTGAGAGATGCCGCGCTGAAGCCGAAGATCGACTCGGTCGTGTAACCCTTGCTGGCGCTTGCCTCGTCTTTGAACTGGATGACGAAGTTGACCACCAGCTTGTACGTCGCCGAGCTCACGTCCGCCGAGTTGGATTCCACGTTTGCGCAATGCGCCGCACTATCGGTGTAGAAGGCGGCGTACGCCGCGGTCGCCCCCTGCTTCTTGGCGGCATCCCACTCAGGCTTGATCGTGTTGTAGTTGTTCGGATCCTTGGTCTTGACATTGTTCAGATACGTGTCCAAGTCAGCTGACTGGGAGCACTTTTTCATGTCCTTGGGAAGGTCGCTCGTTTGCACGGCGACGCTGGACGCGGTCGGACCTGAGGACAAGATCGACGGACTCGAACCACCACATGCAACGAGCATGAGGAGAGCAGAAAGGCCGGCGAATGAGCGTTCGAACATCGGCCCAGTTTGACAGCGACCACGCGATGGCAGAGCGCTTAAAAGAAAATCGTGCGGCGCCGCGCCAGCAGCCGGTGCAACGTGCCTTGAATCCAGCTTCGCACCTCTTCGCTCAATTCGAGCACCAGCCGCGCGTTGTTAGCGGCTTCAGGCCCGAAGTGCGAAACGTCGATTGGTTTTCCAAACGCGATGAACCACTTCGAGGGCAGCGGAATCATGCCTGCCAGACCAAGCCATGGGAACGTAGGAGTGATGGGAATGGTGGGAAGCCCGAAGAGCCTGGCCAGCGGCTGTAGGTCGAACATCACCGGATGAATCTCCTCCGACCCGACTACCGCGACCGGAATGATCGGCGACCCTGTTCGCAGAGCCACCTGGACAAAACCCCCACGCCCGAGGCGCTGGACTCGATAACGATCTCGATATCGCTTCGCCGCGCCCTTGACACCCTCTGGGAAAACGCCGACTAGCTCATCGCGTTCGAGCAGTGTCGTTGCGTTGTCCGGATGGGCAAGCACGTTTCCGGTCTTGGTCAGCAGCATGTTCGTGAACGGCATCGCGAAGGCCCAATCGACGACGAGCATGCGGGCATGGCGTGGCTGGGGATGCTCGGCGAGAATCGCGGTGCGGATCATCGCCCCGTCGTACGGAATGATGCCCGCGTGGTTGGCCACCAACAAGGCGCGGCCGCGAGCCGGCACGTTGCGGATACCTTCGACCTCGACTCGCCAGTACTTGCGAAAGACCCAGAGCGCGAAGCCTTGCAGTCGCTCGGTGAACTCCAGATCGAAGCCGAAGTCGTCGCCTCGGTGCCGTGGCGCCGCGTCAGGGCTTAAGACCCGAAGAGCACTCATCTCGCATCGAGTATGGCAACATCCAGTCGGGCCTCGACATGCCACTCGATTTACAGGCCGCCGCAACCGAATATCTTGGCTGGCTTCAGCTCGAAGCGAACCGGAGTCCGAACACGGTCCGAGCTTATGAGTCCGAACTCCGCAAGCTGATCAGTTTTCTCACCGCCAACGGCCACTCACTCGCGACAGAAGAGTTGCGCCACGATGACCTTCGCGCGTATCAACGCCACCTCGCCGGCCGATTGAAGAGCCCCGCCTCACGCGCGCGGGCGCTCGTCGCCATCCGCTCGTGGCTGCGCTGGATCGCAAAGGAAGGTTTGATCGAACGCGATCTCTCCAACGGCATCACCCTGCCGAAGCTCGAGCAGCGCCTGCCTAAACCGATCGATCCAGACGAGCTCACTCGGCTCCTCGGCGCGCTGCCCACCAAGACGATGCACGACAAGCGCGACCGTGCATTGGTCCAGTTCCTCATCAGCACCGGGTGCCGCATCTCCGAAGCACTTGCGCTCGACCGGACAGATTTCCCGCGCACAGGCAACCGCCTGGTGGTGACAGGTAAGGGTTCCAAACAGCGCTCTGTCTACCTCACGACCGACGCTCGAGGTGCGCTCGAGGAGTACCTGGGCGCGCGCGAAGATGCTTGCATGGCGTTGTTCGTCAACTTCGACCGCGCCGCTCCGGACGATCGCAGCCGTCGACTGACTTCCGCCGGAGCGCGCTTCATCGTGCGCAAGATTCGACGGCAGCTCGGGGCGTGGTCTTTCAAGTCACCTCACGTCGCTCGCCATACCGCGGCTACGACACTGCTCGAGGTGACCGGCGGCGACGTGCGCCTGGTCCAGGAGGTACTCGGGCACGCAAACTTGAACACGTTGCAGGGCTACACGAAGATCGTCGACAGTCGCAAGCAGGACGCTTACCGGCGGTACCAGGAATTTCTGGACGAAAAGAAGGCCGGCCGCTAGGGATAGTATCTGCAGGTGGTCGACGTCAAACAGGCGAAGCTCTTCAAAGGACTGCCCGAGTCAGAGCTCCGCGCCATCGAAAAGCAGATGAAGATCGTCAATCATCCGGCCGGCCACGAGATCGTCGTGCGAGGCGACAACGGCGTCGGCTTCATGGTCATCCTCGACGGGACCGTGACCGTATCGACGATCCAGGACAAGTCGCGCAAGCTCGGGCCCGGCGACTCGTTCGGCGAGATGGCTCTGCTCGACCAGGAGGGCCGCAGCGCGACCATCAAGGCCGACACCGATGTCTCCATGGCAACGATCCCGGAGTGGAACTTCAAGCCCTTCCTCAAAGAGCACCCCGAGGTCGCCTACCGGCTGCTCCAGGTCTTGAGCCAGCGGGTACGTCAGGCGGAAAGCAACAAGTAAGCGCCCACGTCGGGCAGTAAGTCAGGCCCGCGGGCAGACCGAGGCCGCCACTTTGAGCGGAGACATATCCAGCTGCAGCTGGCTCTGGATTCGCCCTACAGCCGCCGCCATGGTGCGGCCGTAATCGTCCTGGCCCGTCTTCATCATCGCGATGGCACCCAGAGCCGACTTGTCCATCTCCGCGAGATCCCTGCGCACTTGCAGCAGCTCGGTCGCGATGCACTTCGGCGGGTCAGCCGCGTCGAGGTCCGCCACCGCCTTCGCGAGGGCAGGTTCCACGTTCTCGAGCGCCTTCTGGCAGGCACCCCCGGACGAGCAGGCGCCGGCCCCTTGGTTCAGCTTGTCCTGGATCACGGCGAGATGGGGAGCAAGAACCTTGTTGAGGATTCGGTCGGCACGGTCGTACTGCGAAACGAAGGGCCCTGTCGGCGTTGGAGTGGACTGGACCGCGACATCCGCGGTGGGATGCAGGAAGGTCGAATCGCGTAGGAACCAAGCGGCACCGATCAGGACCAGCGCGATCGCCCCGATGCCCGCAATCCACGGGAGCCGGGATGGTGACGCCGGCGCCTGCCAGGGCGGGGGCGGCGCGGCAAATGGAGGTGCATTCAGGACTGGAGGCGGCACGTCAACGACCGCCACCGGATCAGGTTTCGGCAGCCAGTCGGGCACTTCCTGAGTCGAGGGCGGTCCGCCGGGTCTGCTACCCATGGAGCGGCCATCCTACGGCGCCCGCCGCGGGTCCGGAACAACTTAAGAAGGCTGGCGCCGGGTAAAAGAAGAGGCCGGGCCCGCGGGAGCCCGGCCTGTAATTGCCTCTTTTTCGGGAGCTTTACTCGTCCTCGATCTGGTTGTACATCAAGCTGTCCTGGATCTCGTACAGGGCATCCATGGCTTCCATCACGGAGCCCGGCTTGGCCTGTGCCAGGAC
>Ga0209011_1000826_pt1 | contig 11312 bp, 10 predicted proteins | sample BlaSpr_A8_OM1_M3_FD_187986 | JGI IMG/M metagenome (GOLD analysis project Ga0209011, IMG submission 187986) | Forest soil microbial communities from Thunder Bay, Ontario, Canada - Black Spruce, Ontario site 2_A8_OM1_M3 (SPAdes) (version 2) | ecosystem: Environmental > Terrestrial > Soil > Boreal... | reverse complement strand
TGCGGGCTGGATCCTTGACTGACCAGCCCTTCGGTGGACGACCCTCCCAGATCCAGGTCGTCATCCAGAGAAGTGCTGGCCCGACCGCCAGCAGCAGAACAAGTGGAGGGACCTCGTTGAGGATGACGAGCCCCAGCAATCCAAGGAAGAGAAGGATGGCTGAGCCACCACCGAGCAAGCGCATGCTCTTGAGCATCCGTGCCCATTGCTCGGACCGCTCCTGTTCGTCCTGCATCGGAAAGTAGACCTCGCCTCAAGCTTACCGTCGCGCGGCCGTACAATAGGCTCCGCGTCGGGGAGTGGCGCAGCCTGGTAGCGCACCTGAATGGGGTTCAGGGGGCCGCAGGTTCAAATCCTGTCTCCCCGACTCCCGCTCAGACAGGCGTCGGCTCCTTTTGCCCGCGCCGCCCCATGAACCACTCACGGATCGATCGACATCGGCCCTGGTCGTCGAAGCGAATCAGAAAGAGGTTGTCGTACTCGCGAGCTAGCTCGGCTTTGGACGCGTCCTTGAAGTAGCGGCTCCGTCCATGCGCCACCGCGAGATCGCCCTGTATGGCGATCGGCTCGTACTGCCCCTCGTAGGTTCCCGGTGCGTCCTTGTTCTCGAGCCAGGAGGCGACGATAGCGAGCCGACCGCGCACCGGTTCCTCGAAGGGATGGTAGGCATAGGTCGCGTCCTCGGTGAAGAGGTCGCCGATCGTGTCCGGATCGTAGGTCTCCCACGCCCGAACGTAGGCAGCCAGCCAGGCGGCGACCGTGTCTTTGGTCAGCGGCACAACGCCGTCGAGTCTAAGCCTGCGGAGCGAACAGGCTCTTCAGATCGCCCTCGTGCGTGGCCAGCAGCTCGTGCACGTCGAGGACGTCGTCAGCGGTGATATTGGGCAGGCGCCCGATCGCCCGAGTATGCAGCTCCAGTTGGAGTTCGAACATCGCTCGGCCGTCCTGGGCGTTCATTTCTCTGGTTCCTTGTTCACTATTTCCTGACAGTCTCGCTATCACTACTTTAAGAAGTCCTCATGTCGTTTGTCAAGTGGGCGAGCGTCCCGATCCATCGGGCTAAATAGGAAACGGCCGGGATCGGCGAACGGTTTCGGTCCCTAAGCCTGGCTCGTCCGTCGGCTGCGAATGGTCCGGAAGGCCAGGCCGGCCCCGGTCACGAAGAGCAGGCCGCCCACCAGGATCGGCCCCACGGCGAGGGGCAGGAAGAGGGGGTTATCGAGATCGTTTTCGGCGAAGCCGAGGAAGGTCATGATCAGGATCGAGATCATGCCGAATGCCGCCCCAGTAAGGAACGCGCCTAATTCCACTGAAGAAGCCTGCGGGAGGCGGGTGCTGTAGGTGGGTGCCATCAGCCCGGCCCGAACGCCAAAGGCGATCAGCGCCAGCAGCGTGAGGCCGGAGGCGGCGGTAAAAATCACCGCCACCACGATCACCGAGGTGATCTGGCTTTTGGACAGGCCCCCGAACAGGTTCATCCAGTCGAGCGACAGCAGCATCGCGCTGAAATTCTATCCCGAAGCGGGCGGCCGGGTCTCGTCCGGTTTGGTGGCCAGCGCCGCCTGGACGATCCGTTCCTCCTGCGCCTTGTGGGCGATCGCATAACCCTCGCTGGGACTGGCCCGCTCGGGCCGACCGATGTAGTGGAGCGTCAGGTTCTTGGGTAGCTTAGGCTCGAGGCGCCGCTTGACGTGCCAGTAGGCGCCCATGTTCATCGGCTCCTCCTGGACCCAGGTCAGGTGTCGCACGTTCGGGTACTTCGCAATCGCGGCCAGCACGTCGTCCGTGCGGAAGGGCTCGAGTAACTCCATGCGGATGATGGCGAGGTCCTTCGCCTCCGCGCGCAACGGGCTCGCGATCAGGTCGTAGTAAATCTTGCCGGTGCAGAGAATGATCCGGCGGACGTCGTCGCGGTGCTGCTCCATCGATGGGTCATCGATCAGCCGGCGGAAGCTGTGCACCGTCAAGTCTTCCAGCCGCGACCACGACGGGCGCAACCGAAGCAAACTCTTCGGGGTCATGATGACCAGCGGCCGCGGCCGGCTATGCAGCGCCTGCCGCCGAAGTGCGTGGAAATAATTCGCGGGTGTAGTCGGATAGAAGACCCGGATGTTGCCTTCAGCCGCCAACTGGAGGAACCGCTCCAGGCGCGCGCTCGAATGCTCGGGACCGCCGCCCTCATACGCGTGGGGGAGGAGCAGGGTCAGCCGCGATGACTGCCCCCATTTCGCCAGACCCGAGGTGATGAATTGGTCGACGATGATCTGCGCCCCATTGACGAAATCGCCGAACTGCGCTTCCCAGCAGACCAGCGCCTCGGAGGCATCGGTGCTGTAACCGTACTCAAAGCCCAGCGCGGCGTACTCCGATAGCGGGCTGTTGTGAAGCTCGAAGGTCGCACTCGCGCCGACCAGGTGCTGGATCGGCGCCCAGCGTTTGCCGGTGCGGACATCGTGGAAGACCAGGTGGCGCTGGCTGAAGGTTCCACGCTCGGTATCCTGGCCCGTGAGCCGCACCGGGATCCCGCCCGTGATCAGGGTGGCAAAGGCCAGCTCCTCGGCTTGCGCCCAGTCGATTTCGCGATCCGCAAGCGGCGTCTTGCGCCGCTCCATCTGGCGGAGCAGCTTGGGGTTCACAGTGAAGCGTTCCGGTACGGCCAGCAGCTGTCGGTTGAGTGACTCGAGGGCCTCAGCCGGAACCGCCGTCTTGATGTCCGGTTCGGGGCTGGCATCCATCGGCGGCCGGCTAACCTGCGGGGCGTGCGCCGCACTGGCCTTGACGTTCTGGTGTGCATCGGCCAACCGCGCCTCGGCCGCTGCGGCGCGCGCGCTCGCATCATCGGCGCTCAGCAGGCCCTCCTCGATAAGCTGCGCCGCGAAGATCTCTCGTACCGTCGGGTGCTCTTTGATGGCGTCGTACATGAGCGGCTGCGTGTATGCGGGCTCGTCGGTTTCGTTGTGACCGAAGCGCCGATAACCGATCAGGTCGATGACGACGTCGCGCCCGAACTTCTGCCGGAAGGCGGTCGCCAGCCGGACCGCACTGACGCAGGCGGTGATGTCGTCCGCGTTGACGTGGATGATCGGCAGGTCGAAGCCCTTCGCCACGTCGGATGCGTAGCGCGTGGAGCGTCCTTCCTCGGGGTCGGTCGTGAAGCCAAGCTGGTTGTTGGCGATGATGTGCAGCGTGCCGCCCGTCGTGTAACCCTCGAGCTTCGACAGGTTGAGGACTTCTGAAACGACTCCTTGCGCGGGGAAGGCAGCGTCGCCATGAATCAGGATTGGGACGGTGCCGGTCCGATCGAAATGCGGCTCGGATCCCTTGCGCCGGGTCTGCTCCGCGCGGGTCCAGCCTTCGACGACCGGGTCAACCGCTTCCAAATGACTGGGGTTGGCGAGCAGGCTGACCGAAACCTGCTTGCCGTTTGGGGTGACATACGTGCCCTCGGCTTCGGCGTGGTACTTCACGTCCCCGGTGACATCGGCGCCTTCGACCCGGTCTTTGCTCTGCTCGAACTCCACCAGGAGCGACTCATACGTGCGGTTGACGACGTGGGCGATCACGCTGAGGCGGCCGCGGTGCGCCATGCCCATCACGACCTGCCGCGTGCCATTGTCGGAGAGCAGCTGCAGCGTCTCCTCGAGCATCACGATCATCGAGTCGAGGCCCTCGATCGAAAAGGTCTTCTGGCCGAGGAAGGCCCGGCGCAGATAACGATCCATCGCCTCGACTTTCGTGAGGCGCCCGAGCAGCTGGAGCTTGCGCTCCGGGCTGAGCGGTTGACGATATCGTCCGGACTCGATCCGCTCGCGCAGCCAGTTGCGTTGCTCGTGGCTGGAAATGTGTTCGATCTCGTAGGCGATCGTGGAGCAGTAGGTCTCGCGCAGATGCATGAGAACCTCGGCCAGGTTTTCGCCGGGGACGCGAACCCGGAGGACGGCGGCCGGGACCGCCTCCATCAGCTGCGGCGTCAAGCCGTGGTTCACCGGATCGAGCGAGGGGTCGCCGGGCGGCGCGCTTCCCAGCGGATCGAGTCGGGCGGCGAGGTGTCCGTGACTCCGATAGGCCGCGACCAGGGCCATCCCGGCGGCAACCGCACGCAGCAACTCGGCTTCCGCGGTCGTGGGCGCGGCAACCGCCGCTTCCCCCGCCGGGGCGACGGCTCGTACCGGCTCGCTGATCCCGGCCGGCGGGACCAGGCGCATCGATTCGAAAACCGACTCGTAGAAGCCGTCGGCGCCCGCGAGCAGCTCATCGATGCGACGGAGGAACTCGCCCGACTCGGCGCCCTGGATGACCCGGTGGTCATAGGTGCTCGTCATCGTCATCACCTTGGAAACACCGAGCTGGCGCAGCCCGCTCTCGGCGATGGCGGTGAACTCGGGTGGATAACCGATCGCGCCGGTCGCGACGATTGTGCCCTGGCCCTTCATCAACCGAGGCACCGACGCCACCGTGCCGATCCCACCGGGGTTGGTGAGGACGATGGTGGCGCCGCTGAGCTCATCGGCCACCAGCTTGCCGGTGCGTGCTTTTGAGACCAGCGTTTCGTATTGATCGCGAAACGCCGCGAAGTCGAGGCGATCGGCGTCGCGGATCACGGGGACCAGCAGCATGCGGCTGCCGTCCTGGCGCTGCACATCGACCGCGAGTCCGAGGTGCACCCCACGGGCCACCCGGGCGGGGTTCGAGTCGATGCGATCAAAGGTCACCGCCATCGATGGGACGTCCTTGACCGCGCGCGTGATCGCGAAGGCGATCAGGTGGGTGTAGGAGATCTTCTCGGGACGTCCGGCCGCCTGGATGCTCTGGCTGAGCTGGCGCCGCCGGTGATCGAGCACGTCGACCCGCACCGTGCGGAAGCTGGTTGCGGTCGGCACCTGGAGGCTTTCCTCCATGTACTTCACGAGGGCGGCGGCCGCGCCCCGCAAGGGTATCGCCGGGGGCTTTTCCCCTCCCCCGCTTGCGGGGGAGGGCAGGGTGGGGGCTCTTTCTGCGGGGGAGGGTGGGGTGGGGGCTGCCTGCTGCTGCCGTTCAACCGCTTCGGCGACATCGCGACGGCGGATCGAGCCCCCCGGGCCGCTTCCCTTGATGGTCGCCAGGTCGATTCCCTTTGCCTTCGCGAGCAACTCGGCGCCTTCCGAAACCTCGACCGGTGCGGTGACCTTGCCACCGTTGGGCGGCGCCGATGGGGCGGCCACGGGGCTGCGGGTCTCCAGCGGCTCCTGGGCTTGGGCGGCGGCCGGCTTGGCGACGGCCGGCTTGGCGACGGCCTCCGGGGTGGCCGGCTTTTTAGCCGCCACGTCGCCGTCCGCGCCGACCGCGATCTCAGCCAGCGCCGCACCCACGGCGACCGTCTTCCCGGCCTCGGCGAGAATCTTCACCAGGGTCCCACTCGCCGGCGCGGGCACTTCGGCATCCACCTTGTCGGTGGTGACCTCAACCAGCCCTTCGCCTTCGCGAACCTGGTCGCCCGGCTGCTTCAGCCACTTGGCAATGGTCCCCTCTGTGACCGATTCACCCATCTCCGGCAGGGTGACCTGCATGGTCGTCTGGGGCACGGAATGGATTTTACCCACTAAACTTGGCTCCGAATATGACATTCAAGTCAAAATTGCAGGCCAGCGAGGACGCCACGGGCTCGCTCCTGTGCCTCGGCCTTGACCCCGAACCTGACCTGCTTCCGCCATCGATCGAACGGTCCCCTGCGGGCATTGCCGAATTCGTCCGCACCATCGTCGAGGCGGTCGGCGACTCGGTCTCTTCCTACAAGTTGAACCTGGCGTTCTACGAGCGATGGGGGAGGGAGGCGAGCTGGTTGCTCGACAAGGCGCTGGCTGCCTTGCCCAAAGATCGCCCGGTCATCCTCGATGCCAAGCGCGGCGACGTCGGCAGCACGGCGCAGGCGTACGCGCATGCGATGTTCGAGGCCTGGCGGGCGGACGCCGTCACCGTCCACCCTTACCTGGGCTATGACTCAGTTGCGCCATTCCTGGCGCACCGGGATAAGGAAGTCTTCATCGTGTGCCGGACGTCGAACCCGGGAGCCGCGGAGTTCCAGCATCTGCGCAGCGACGGCGAGGCCCTCTACCGGCATGTCGCGCGTGCCGGCGTACGCTGGGATCACCACGGCAATGTCGCCTTCGTCGTCGGAGCCACGGCGCCCGCAGAGCTGCGGGACGTGCGTCAGATCGCGGGCGACCGACTGCTGCTGATCCCCGGTATCGGCGCCCAGGGCGCCGACCTGGCGGCCGCGCTCAAGGCGGCGTTGCGAGCCGATGGACGCGGGGCGATCATCCCGATCTCACGCGGCATCCTGTTCGCATCCGCGGGCGCCGACTATGCGGATGCGGCGCGTGCCGCGGCGCGGCAGTATCGCGACGCAATCAACGCTCTGCGGCCGGAGCCTGTGACGGCCCGAGGTTAAGTCATGTCCGGCTTCGTCGCCGGCGCACTCGTTGCCCATCCCCCCATCCTGCTGGCCGAAGTTGGCGGTGCCCAATCGGAGCGCGTTCGCGCGACCGCTGATGCGATGCGGGAGCTCGACGGCATCCTGTCGACGGTCGATGCTGCTCTGGCGGTCGTGATCTCGCCGCACAGTCCGTCGAGCATGACGTCGCTCCCCGTCCGCCGGGCGGCCCATGCCGCCGGCGATCTATCTCGCTTTCGGGCACCCCAGATCCGGTTCGAGGGGCAGGTTGATGTGGCGCTCGCGGCCGCGCTGGTCGCCGATGGGCAGCGGGCAGGGTTCTCGCTCACCTGGGCGGAGGAGACGGAGCTCGATCATGGGGTTGTCGTTCCTCTGCATTCGCTGGTGCAGACGATGGCGAACAAGCGCTTCATCTTCCTTGGTGTCAGCGGCTGGCCGCTGCATCGCTTCGTCGAGTTCGGCGCCTGGTTGCAGGGTCGACTCCGGGATCGCTCCGCCATCTTGATCGCCTCCGGTGACCTTTCGCATCGCCTGACGCCCGACGCACCCTACGGATTCCGTCCCGAAGGGCCGGTCTTCGACCGCCTGGTCATCGACGCCCTACGCGCGCGGGAATGGGAACAGATCGAAGCCCTGGATCCGGATCTCGTCGAGGAGGCCGGCGAGTGTGGTCTGCGCCCGCTCGCGATCCTGCTGGGCGCTGCGCGAGCCGCCAATCTGAATTCCCAGGTTCTCAGCTATGAGGGCCCATTCGGCGTCGGCTATCCGGTTGTCGCCTTCACCGCGTCCGGTGTCCCGAAAATCGCGCTCGATATTCAAACGCTGGGCCGCCATGCGATCGACACCTATCTGCGAACACGTCAATTGATCGAACCGCCGGAGCCGATTCCCATCGAGCTGCAGGAGCCGTCGGCGGTTTTCGTGACCCTCCGCAAGGATGGTGAGCTGCGCGGCTGCGTCGGCAGCGTGCGGCCCACCGAGGCGACCGCAGCGCATGAGCTGATCCGCTACGCGGTCGCGTCTGCCGTGCGTGATCCACGATTCGACCCGGTGCGCCTCGATGAGGTGAATGCGCTGACGATCAAGGTTCAATTGCTCGAGCCGCCGGAGCCGGTAACCAACATTGGCGGGCTCGATCCGCACGTCTATGGGATCATCGTCCGCCGAGGCGACCGCCAGGCCCTGCTGCTGCCAGACATCGACGGCATCGAGACACCCGAGCAGCAAATCCTTGCCGCCTGTCAGAAGGCTGGCATCGATCGCCACGCGCCGCTGGAGCTCGAGCGCTTCCGCACCCGTACGCTCGCGTGATCGCCCTATTTGCCAACCCAGAACAAATTGGCCACCGCTCAGACGGTCATCCCGAGCGCCCCGAACGCGTCAGCGCCATCCTGGACGCGATCGCAGTCTCCGACCTCGGCCTCACCCCGGAACCGGCGCCGCCGGCGCCGGAAGCGATGATCCATCGCGTCCACGATCCGAGCTACGTCGCGATGCTTGATCGCGCTGCGTCGGCGGGTGGCGGTTTTCTCGATCCTGACACCTACATCACGCCACTATCGATGCTCGCTGCCCGCAGCGCGGCGGGCGCCATGGTGGAGGGCGTAAACCGGGTGCTCGACGGGAAGATGAAACACGCGCTCGCGATCGTGCGGCCGCCCGGCCATCATGCCGAGCACGCTCAGGCCATGGGCTTCTGCCTCATCAACAATGTCGCGGTCGGCCTCATCGCGGCCCGCGCCAAGGGCAGTCGCCGCATCGGGGTACTCGACTTCGACGTTCACCATGGCAACGGCACGCAGCACAGTTTCGAGAATGATGCCGAGGTCTTCTACGCGTCGATCCATCAGTACCCGTTCTATCCGGGGACCGGAGGTGCCGGCGAGCGCGGGGCGCATGGCAACGTCCTCAATGTTCCGCTCGCAGGTGGCAGCGGAGATTCGGTTTTTCTCGGCGCCTGGGAAAAGAAGATCGGCCCGGCACTCGCGGCGTTCCGTCCAGAGCTGCTGCTGGTGTCGGCCGGCTTCGACGCCCACGAAGATGACCCGCTGGGCGGCCTCGAGGTCACGACCGAGGGCTACCGCGAGCTCGCCCAACTGATCAAGGGGTGGGCCGTCGAGCATTGTCGTGGGCGGACGGTCTGGGCGCTCGAAGGCGGTTACAACCTGCGCGCGCTGGGCGATTCAGTGGTGTCGTGCCTCGAGGTGCTGCTCGATGAGACCACTGACGGTGACCAGCGCGTGGACACTGCGGGTGATCGAGGGTACAATAGCGGCTCGCCGGACTAAGTCTGGAGGCAGGAACCATGGCGAAGTCACGCGATAAGGGCAAGCGCGAAGTCAAGAAGAAGAAGAAGGAAAAGACGCCAAAGGGCGCGCCCGCGCCGTTTAGCGACGCCGCCTTCACCCCACGGCGCGAGCCCGGCATGCCTGGCTCGGCAGGAGCGCCGCCGGTATAGTCGCCCGAGCTAGCGGCGCCCTTATGGCGCTGCTGCTCCTCGTCACCGCCGTGCCAGCGCACGCGGATGATCCCAGCACGCTCGCCGATCGCCTGGCCCAGGTGCAGCAGGAGCAGGCGCGGCAGCACCAGCGGCTGAGCGCGCTGGAAGGTCAGCAGAACCAGGTGCGGCAAACCCTCGCGGCCCTGGAAGCGCAACTCGCGCAAAGCAGCGCCGACCTCGCACCGATTGCGGCGCAGGCGCAGGCGATCGAGGCGCAAATCGCGGATGCGCAGCTGCAGCTCTCGCACGACCAGCTCGCCTACCTTCAGCACGTGCGCGCCTTTCAGGCGGACATGCGCAAGCTCTACGCGCTCGGTGGTATGCGCTGGCTCGAGTTCGTTTTCTCCGCGCGCAGCTTCGATGACCTGCTCAACCGCGCGATCTATTTGCAGCACATCTCGGTCAGCGAGCTGCAGTTAGCGCGCAAGCTGCGCGCCGAGCGCGACACGCTGGAGGCGCAGCGCCGCGTGCTGGCCCAGGCCCGGGCCGACCTAGCGCCGCTGCTGGACGCGCTACAGGCGCGAGCCAACGCGATCGCCAGCCAGGTGGCCGCCGTCGCGAGTTATGACAGCGAGCTCGACAGCCTGCGACGCCAGACGCTGATCCGGCTCGCCGGGCTTCAGGGGCAGAGCCGCTCGCTACAGGCGGCGCTCGACCGCTATGAGACGGAGGCGGCGCTGGCCGCACTCCGCGGGTCCGGCGCAGCCTACGGTGCGACCTGTCCGCCGGCTGCGCCTGCGGGATCGGTGCGCTTCTGCGGTCACGGCTGGGGCCACGGCGTGGGACTCGGGCAGTGGGGCGCGAGAGGCATGGCGCTGGCGGGACAAAATTACCGCTTCATCGATCAGCACTTCTATACCAGCACCACATGGGCCAGCCTCGACACCGGTAACACGCCGATCCACGTCGCGGTGCTCTGGGGAACAGCGACCTACCGCGTGGTTCCCAGCGGTCCCGCGCAACTGGTCGTTGGCAGTCGGGTCACGAACATCGCGCCGGGCCAGACCGTCTCGTTCGCGCCTTCGGGCGGTGTGCAGAAGCTCGTGCCGACCTCGGCCGGCACCCGGATGACCGTCTACGGACCAGCGGGTCGGTATCACGGCTATCGCGGAACGATCGTGGCCCAGCCGAGTGGCGGCCTCCTGTACATCATCAACGTGCTGCCGATCGAGGACTACCTGCGCGGTCTCGGTGAGGTGCCATCGAGCTGGCCGATCGAGGCAATCAAGGCACAAATCGTGGCGGCCCGCTGCTATGCGCTGACGCATATGGGAAGCACAGCGCTCTATGACGTCGACGACACCACCCGGTTCCAGGTCTACCGCGGGATCGACTCCGAGAGCGGGTCGCAGAATGCTGCGGTCGACCAGACCGCCGGCCAGGTGTTGATGTACGGCGGGCGCGTGATCGAAGCGTTCTATTCCGCGTCGGACGGCGGTCACACGGCCAACGTGTCGGACGTCTTTGGTGGATCGCTTTCGACCTACCCCTACTTGAGAGGGGTGGTCGATCCCTGGGACATCGTGGCGCCGCGGCACACCTGGTACACCGGCGTCTATACCTATGCAGCCCTGGAGCCGGTCTTCTTCAGCGGCGCCGACGTTGCAGCGTACGGACATCTGAAGGGATTCGACTTGCGTGACCGCGATGCGTCGAATCGCCTCAACACCGTTGGCATGATCGGCTCTCGTGGCATCAAGCGGGTCGGCGTCTCCGCGTTCCTCCACGCCTTCAACCGCTCGCCGCTCACCGGCACCGACGTGCTCTGGAACGAGATGTTCGGGACGACGCCCGCCCAAACCTGGCCGTACTGGCACTGATCGCGTAACGCGCTAGCCGAGGTGGACCGAGCCGTCGGCCGCCAGCGTCCAGTCCGGATTGTGGGCGACTTCCCATACGTAGCCCTCGGGATCGGCGAAGGCGCCCGTGTAGCCACCCCACTCGGCACGGGCCGCTGGACGGATGATCGTCCCCCCGGCGCGCGTCGCCTCGGCGAGCAGGGCGTCGACCTCCTCGGGGGAGCGGACGTTGTGCGCCAGCTCGATCCCGGGCGCACCGTGACCGCCGAGCGCGGCCCACAGGCCGAAGACCATACCCCCGGCCTGGTAGAAGGCGACTTCGTTGTCCGGCTGCCGGGCGCCGCTCCAGCCGAGCGCCTCGTAGAAGGCCCGGGCGCGTGCGAGGTCTCTGACGCCCAGGGTCACCATGGTGATGCGCTGTTCCATGATCCAAGTATGCCGCGGCGACCGATCGTTATCGGTCAGCCCCGTCAGGGTTGATTGCTGTCGCCGCTGCCGTTGGTGGCGCTGCTGTTGCTGCTGTCTCCCGATTGCCCGGACTGTCCCGACTGAACAGCCCGCAGCGTATCGGTCAGTTGAGCGC
>Ga0209011_1000825_pt1 | contig 11312 bp, 9 predicted proteins | sample BlaSpr_A8_OM1_M3_FD_187986 | JGI IMG/M metagenome (GOLD analysis project Ga0209011, IMG submission 187986) | Forest soil microbial communities from Thunder Bay, Ontario, Canada - Black Spruce, Ontario site 2_A8_OM1_M3 (SPAdes) (version 2) | ecosystem: Environmental > Terrestrial > Soil > Boreal... | reverse complement strand
CGCCCTCTCGGGCGGCCAGCGGCAGCGGGTGGCGCTGGGGCGGGCGATCGTGCGCAACCCCAAGGTCTTCCTGCTCGACGAGCCGCTCTCCAACCTGGACGCCAAGCTGCGCGGGCAGACCCGGGTCGAGCTGCAGAAGCTGCACCGGGACCTGGAGACGACCTTCATCTACGTCACCCACGACCAGGTCGAGGCGATGACGATGGGGGACCGGATCGCGATCATGAACGCGGGCATCCTGCAGCAGGTGGGGACGCCGGGTGACGTCTACGACCACCCGGCCAACCTGTTCGTGGCCGGCTTCATCGGCAACCCGACCATGAACTTCGTCCCCGCCACCATCAGCAACGGGAGCGCCAAGGCCTCGGGCTTCGAGGTCACGCTGCCCAAGCCGCTGGCGGCGACCAAGGGCACGCTCGGCTTCCGGCCGGAGACGGTGACCGACAAGGTGGTCCCCGGGGGGCCAGAGATGGACATGAAGGTGGACGTGGTGGAGCGGCTGGGCTCCGACCAGTTCCTCTACGGAACCGTGGGCGGGGACCAGATCACCGCGCGCATCGACCCGCGGATCAACGTCGTGCCGGGCGACCGGATCAAGCTCGGGCTCGACACCCGCAACCTGCATTTCTTCGAAGCCGAATCCGAATCGGCTCTGCTCTGACCGATGGGGAAGATTGACAAGGTGCAGGGCCGCCTCTACGATTGCCAGACGTCCGTAGGCGAACGTTCGTCTAGGCCCGCAACCACTCGCCGCAGGTGCGCCCCGAGGCTGGGGTCGCAATTGGGAGGAAAGCACTGATGTCCGAGGTCTTTTCCAGGCTGAGCTCGCGGGCCGTCGCCCTCGGTCTCGGCGGTTTACTCTTGGTCGCCGCCTGTGGCGGCAGCTCGAGCTCGGGCAGCTCTGGCAACTCCACGAGCGTCACTCAGTGGGTTGCGTGGGGTGGCAACGAGCTCAAGGCGTACCGGGACGTGCTGAAGCCGTTCGAGGCTTCGACGGGGATCACGGTCCACCTCACGACCAACCGCGATTCCACCACCCAGATCGCCAACGGCATCAGCGCGGGCACCGAGCTGCCCGACCTCGCCCCCTCGACCACCGACCCCATCCAGCTCAAGGACTGGGTCAGCAAGAGCGCCCTGAAGCCCCTTGAAAGCTTCCTCGACATGAGTGCCTACACAAGCGGCACCTACCCCGCGCTGACGACAGCTCCAGGTGGCGCGGCCGACGACCCGTACATCGGCATCATCGGCGGCAAGCACTACATGCTGATGATCAAGACCCAGGTCAAGGGCTTGATCTGGTACAACAAGAAAGTCTTCACGGGCACGGCCCCGAAGACCTTCGACGAGATGCTGGCGATCGACCCGTCGAAGTACGGAGCCCAGAAGCTGTTCTGCGCCGGCTTCGAATCAGGCGCTGCGTCGGGTTGGCCCGCGAGTGACCAGATCGACAACATCATCATGCGGCAGAACGACGCATCCTTCTACACGAACTGGATCCAGGGCAAGGTGAAGTTCACCGACCCGCAGATCAAGCTGGGCTACCAGACATTCCTCAAGGAAGTCTCGGCTGCCAACGTGTACGGCGGCTCCAACACGGTGCTGACGACCAACTTCGGCAAGGCCGGCGACCCGATGTTCAAGACCCCGGCCGGCTGTCTGTTCCTCGAGCAGGCGACCTTCATCGCCGACTTCTTCAAGCAGGACTTTCCGGGTGTGACCGCGGGCACCGACTTCGACTTCTTCGGACACCCCACCATGGGCGTCTCCGCCAACGACGGGAACGTCAACGGCTTCTACGACAACGTCGCGATGTACAACGACACGCCCGCGGCGCGGAAGTTGATGCAGTACCTGGCGACGGCACAGGCCCAGCAGATCTGGGCGAATGACGGCGGGACGTTGGGGGCCATCAAGACCCTGAATTACACCGACCCGATCTTCAAGCGCGCGGCCGAGGTCGCCAACACCGCGAAGAACCTGCTGGTCACCGCCGGCGACTTCATGCCGTCGGACATGCAGGCGGCCTTCTGGAAGTCGCTCCTCGACGTAACGAAGAATCCCTCCAGCCTGGACTCGGTGCTGTCGCACCTCGACCAGGTTCAAGCGGCGGCGTACAAGGCGAGTTAGCTCAATCAGTTTTTGATCGGTCGGGGCGGTCTTGTGCCGCCCCGGCCGAAGCACCGCTCTGAAGGAGGAGGTAGGCGGGGTGGACCAGATCATCACAGCGATCGCCGCGATCGTCCTTGTTCCGCTTGTGCTGCTCGGCTATATCCTGTTGGGCGAGCAGGTCATCGAGCGGCTGCCAGAACGAATCCAGGAATGGATACGACCTTACTTCTGGGCGCTTCCGGCGATCGGTTTCGCCACCGTGTTCATGGTCTATCCACTGCTCCGTACGGTCGTCATCAGCTTCCGGAACAACGCAGATACGACCTGGGTCGGCCTCGACAACTATGTCTACTTCTTCACGTTCCCGGACACTCTGACCTCGCTCCGGAACAGTGTGCTCTGGCTGATCTTCTACACCTTCTTCGCGGTTGGCCTGGGTTTGATCATCGCCATCATGGTCGACCGGGTCCGTTACGAGTCCCTGGCGAAGATCGCGATCTTCCTGCCAGTGCCGATCAGCGCGGTCGCGGCGTCGATCATCTGGAAGTTCATGTTCGACTACCAGCCTCCCGGTACGACGCAGACCGGCACCCTCAACGCGCTGCTCGGTGTGGTGGGCCATGATCCGGTCGCCTGGCTGGTCAACTCGACCACCAACAACGCAGCGCTCATCTTCGTCGGCATATGGAGCGCCACAGGATTCTGCATGGTCATCATCTCGGCCAGCCTGAAGGCGATCAGCTCAGAGGTCCTCGAGGCGGCTCGGATCGACGGCGCCAATGAGTTCCGCATCGTCCAGCTCATCGTCACGCCGCTGCTGTGGCCGACGATCACGGTCGTTGGCACGACGATGATCATCAACGCGCTCAAGACATTCGACATCGTTTACGTTCTGACCGCCGGCGCTTACGACACCGACGTGATCGCGACCCAGATGTTCAACCAGCTGGCCCATTCCCATTTCAGTCGGGCGGCCGCGGTCGGCGTGGTTCTTTTTGCAGCGATCGTGCCGCTGCTCGTGGTCAATATCCGTCGCTTCCAGCAGCAGGAGGAGATGAGATGAGCGGAGTCGCGGACCAGGCCACCGCACGGCGCGAGGCGGCGCGGACAAACACCGTGTCCGCGACGATGGACAGATGGTCGAACGCCCTTCAACGGGTACCGCTCCACATCGTGATCATCATCTTCTGCGCGATCTGGGTCATCCCCACCATCGGAATGATCATCAACTCATTCCGCTCGGTTTCGGACATGGGCCAGGCGGGATGGTGGACGACGCTGTTTCCGCCACATGGATTCACTCTCGGCAGCTACCAGCAGGTCCTCAACACGGAAAACGTTGCGACCTCGATCGTCAACAGCGCCCTCATCACGATCCCGGCCACCGTGATCCAGCTGGCGATTGCGACGATGGGCGCATACGCCTTTGCCTGGATGAAATTCCCCGGCAAGAACATTTTTTTCATCGTGATCGTCGGCCTCATGGTCGTCCCGATCCAGATGACCCTGATCCCGGTGCTTCAATTCTTCAAGGCCACGGGTCTCAGCGGGTCGATCACCGCCGTGTGGCTGGCACACTCCGGATATGGCCTCCCGTTCGAGGTCTTCTTGTTGCGCAACTACCTGGGCGGGCTGCCTCGAGAGGTTTTCGAGTCGGCGGAGGTGGACGGCGCCGGGCATGCGGTTCGGTTCTTGAGGATCGCCGTCCCGATGACGATCCCGGCCATCGCGTCTCTGACGATCTTCGTCTTCCTCGGAGTCTGGAATGACCTGCTCGTCGCGCTGACCTTCCTGGGCACCAGCCCGAACCGTCCGTTCACGGTCGTCATCACCCAGCTGGTGACGTCGTTCGGCGGAGGCTGGCAGTTCCTGACTGCGGCCGCGGTGCTTCAGATGGCGCTGCCACTCGCGGTGTTCATCGCACTTCAGCGGTACTTCGTGCGTGGCGTAACGGCTGGATCGGTCAAGGGCTGACGCCTTCGACGTAGTGCTGATGACGTCCCATGACCTGGGACGTCATCTTCATTGCTACGGCGTGGATAGCGTGGTGAGCCCGCACCTGGACTCGTTCGCGGCCGCGGGGACCAGATTCGACATGGCGTTCGCCACCGCGCCGCAGTGCAGCCCGAGCCGCGCGAGCCTCGCGACCGGCCGCTACCCGCACAACAATGGCGTGATGGGTCTCGCGCATCACGGCTTCGATTGGGAGCTTTCGCCCGGCACACCGCACACGGCCGCGATCCTGGGCGCCGCGACCTTCGAGACTCACCTGTTCGGCATGCAGCATGTGTCGCTCCACCCGGAGCGCCTGGGCTTCAAGTACGAGCACCCGCCAGGCCACGAACACGGCAACGCGACCGGCCACCTCATCGCCGAGTCCGTTGAAGAAGCTCTCGGCGCTGCCGCGCGTGACCAGCGCCTGCACCTCGAGATCAACTTCGAAGACACCCACCGGCCTTATCCGAGAATTCCCCCTCTCCCCTTCAGGGGAGAGGGGCAGGGAGAGGGGCGAGAAAGAAAAGTCGACATCCCCGCCTATCTACCTGCGGGCGCCGAAGCAGAGTCCGAGTTCGAAGCCCTCCACGTCGCGATCAAGGACATGGACGCCGCCGCGGGTCGCGTTCTCGCCGCGCTGGACCGGGCCGGGCGTGCCGACCGCGCGCTGGTGATCTTCACGACCGACCACGGCCTGGCCATGCCACGCGCCAAATGCACGCTGTACGACGCCGGGCTCGAGGTCGCGCTGCTCATTCGTTGGCCCGAGGGCGGCGCCGAAGGCGGCGCCGTGAGGCCGGAGCTGGTCAGCAACATCGACGTCCTGCCGACCTTGCTCGAGGCCGCGGGCGTGCCGCCGCGAGGCGGTATCCAGGGCCGCTCCGTCCTGCCGCTTCTGCGCGGGGAGGCATACGAGCCTCGCCAGGCCATCTTCGCCGAGAAGACGTTTCACAGCTACTACGACCCGATGCGCTGCGTCCGCACGCATCGCCACAAGTACATCCGCAACTTCGAGACCGGCTTTGCCGTCGAGGTCCCGGGCGACATCCAGCAGAGCCCGATCTTTCGCGCGGATCCGTCTCGATACTCGAGCGACCGCGCGAGCCTGGTCGAGCTCTATGACCTGGAGGCTGATCCGCTCGAGCAGCAAAACCTGGCCGGAACCGCGGCCGTCCAAGCCGTCGAGCAGCGGCTGAGCGCCGAGCTGTGGAGCTGGATGCGCGAAACTACTGATCCATTGCTGAAAGGCCCCGTCCCGTCTCCCCGCTACCGCCAGGCGATGCAGCCCTAGCGGCCAATCGCGTCGTCCTCTCGAGGACCGCGATCGCGTCAATCGCCGCGACCTTCCTTCTCATGGGCGTCATCGTCGCCGCGTACGGGCCGCTGCTGGAGCACCTGACGCGCCGGTTCGGTGTCAGCCTGCCCGTAGCCGGCTCGACGATCAGCATCCACTTCGGGGGCGCGCTGATCGGTGTCCTTGTCGCGATGCGGGCGATGGAGAAGTTGTCCGGTCGCCTGCCTGTCATGGTCGCGACAGGAGTCGTGAGCCTCGCCTGCCTGGCGATCGCCGTTGCGCCCACGTGGCCCGCGTTCGTGGTCGCAGTCTTCGTGATGGGCCTGGGCTGCGGGGTGCTGGTGCTGGGCCTCAACCAGCTGGTGGCGTTCAGTGAAGGCTCGCGGCGAACCGCCCTGCTGAACGCCCTCAACGGGGCGTACTCAGCCGGCGCCGTGACCGGCCCGATCCTGGTGGCGGCGCTCGCCGGAGAGCATTTCTCCCTGCTCTATATAGGCGGCGCCGCCGTCGCGCTTGCGCTGATCCCGGTCGCGTTTGGCATCTCGGGGCGGCTGCCGGTCTCCACCGGGCGCCCTGGCCGGCCGGAGATGCTCGTCCTGGTCTTCGTCGTCGCTTTCGTGCTCTACGTGGCCGTTGAAAACGGGACGGGCGGCTGGATGACCTCACACCTCGAGTCAGCCGGCCTGCCGTCACGAGACGCGGCCGCATACACATCCGGCTTCTGGCTGGCCCTGGTCACGGGCCGCCTGCTGATGACGCTCGTCCCGTCCAGGGTGCCCGCGTCTGCGATCGTGCTGGTGGGGTCGGCCGTGGCTGCCGTGTCCCTCTTTGCGGCGTCGGTCGGCGCCGTCGCGCCCTGGGCCTACCTCGTGACCGGTCTTGCCATCGCTCCGATCTTTCCAACCGGCCTCCTCTGGCTGGCCAGGCTGAGGCCGGGCGACTCGCGCGCGACGTCATGGCTGTTTCCCGCGGCATCTCTCGGCGGCGTCGCCGGCCCTGGCGCCATCGGGCTGGTGATCGCCGGGTTCGGCGTCGGCTGGGCGCCGGTGGTGCTGGGCTTCGTAGCGATCGGAATGCTGCTCGCGTTCTCGCTGGCCAAACGGTCAGCCTAGTTCGCCTTGCGCGCGCTCAGGGCAGGTACCAGTTTCGCCTGGAGTTGCCCTCACGTTTCGACGGAACGTCGTTGGGCGCCGCGGCGCCTGCGCACCATTTCACGCAGTTCGCGATCACCCGCTGGACCTCCGGCTGGTGGTACACGGGGAACACCTGGTCCCCGGGGCCGAAATAGGCGACCCGGCCATTCCCGCGGTGGTAGCAGCAGCCGCTGCGAAACACCTCGCCGCCTTCGAAAGAGCTGATGAACACGAGCTCATCCGGGGGCGGGATGTCGAAGAACTCCCCGTACATCTCCTGGTGGGGGATGACGATCGGCTGCGGCACGTCGGCCGCGATCGGGTGGCCCGGGTTGACGGTCCAGACCACCTCTCGCTCGCCGCCCTCGTCGGATCGCCAGCGCAGCGTGCAGCTCGTCCCCATCAGGCGCCGGAAGATCTTCGAGTAGTGGCCCGAGTGCAGGACCACGATCCCCATCCCGTCCAGGACGCGCTTGTGCACGCGGTCCACCACATCGTCGGCCACCTTCTCGTGCGAGTCGTGGCCCCACCATGTGAGGACGTCGGTTTCGGCGAGCACCCTGGCGGTCAGGCCGTGCTCGGGTTCCTCGAGCGTCGCGAAGCGGACGGTCGCAGTGTCGCCCAGCTCCCGGCGCAGGCCCTCGGCGATCGCGCCGTGCATGCCGTCTGGGTAGATCCGCCTCACGTGCTCGTCGCGTTGTTCGTGGACGTTCTCGTTCCAGATCGTCACGCGAATTGGGCGACCGGCGGAGGTCAAATCGCCAGCACTTTCCCGGGTCGCGAGATCATGACGAGCTCACGCAGCGTGGCGGATTGGACCGCGGCCTCCACCAACGCGATGGTGCCCAGGTTTTCCCGGCCCGAGGTCTCGGGCTCGCGGCCGGTCTCGATCGCATTCACGAACTCCGTCAGAGTTCCCGCGGGTCCGGTCCAGCGCACCTCCGGCAGCGTCAGCGTGCGCGTCCTGCCATCCCGCGTTCGGATGGCCACGCGATCGCGCAGGATGCCGTCGTCTTCTTTGCTCGTCCAGAACACTTCGCCGTGCTGAAACTCCATCCGCCAGTCGCCGGCCCACGGGGTCACCGGGCCGGCGGTGACCCAGCTTCCGCGGTAGCTGACGACCACGCCACCTTCGAAGACGATCGACGCCACACCGACCGACGGGCCGCCAAAGGTGGCCCATTCCGGGTTCCAGGCCTCGCAGTAGATGCGCTCCGCCGGGCGGTTGAGGATCAGCCGCAGCAAATCGAAGTGGTGGATCGACATGTCGACCAGCAGCGGCTGCTCTTCGAGCGCGTGCCGGCCCTGGCCGGGCGAGAAGCGGCGGAAGTCAATCGAGACCTCGTGCAGCGGACCGAGCTTTGAAAGCTGCACGAGGGAGGCGAGCGCGCGCGGAGCGGGGAAGAACCTGTAGTTCTGGCTCACCATGAGCACGAGCCGCCGGTCGGCGGCCATGTCGACGAGCTGCTGCGCGGCCGCGAGCGTCGGCGCAAACGGCTTCTCGATCAAGACGTGCAGGCCCGCCTCCAGCGCCGCCTTGGTGACCGCCACATGGCTCGGCAGGGCGGTCGTGATGAGCGCCGCCTGGGGTTGGGTGGCCGCGATCGCCTCCTTCAGCGACTCGAAGCACTTTTCAGCCGGCACGTTGGTGGCCTCACGCAGCCCGTCCAGCGCATACGGGTCGGTGTCGACGTAGCCGACGAGGTCGACCTCTTTGATCTCGGGGATCACCTGCTTGGCCCAGCCTCGACCGTGGGGCCCGAGACCGATCTGTACGACACGGAGGGAATTCACGGCCCCAAATCATGCCGGAGCGCCCCGTAAATTGATGTTGCTTAACCGCGAAGATCCCCGGATGTCGACGCGCGAACCACCAGGTGAACCGGCAGCAGGACCTTGCGGGGCGTGACGGCGCCGTCTCCGATCATGTTGAGCAGCAGGCGCATCGCTTCTTTGCCGGTCTCGTAGAAAGGCACGTGGACGGTCGTCAGCGGAGGCACCGTGTAAGCGGCCATCTCGATGTCGTCGCAGCCGGCGACCGCGCAGTCCTCGGGCACCCGCCTGGCCAGCTTCCGGAGCGCGCTCAGCACACCGATGGCCGTGGTGTCGTTCTGGGCGAAGATCGCGGTGATGTCCGGCCGGCGTTCCAGCAGGCGCATCGTCGCGGCCGCCGCAGCGTCAATTTCCCAATGGCCGTCGTCGACGAGCTCGCGATCAAACGCGAGGCCGGCCTCTTCAAGGGTCTTCCGGTAGCCGCGCAGCCGGCTGTCGGTAACTCGTTGGCCGGGGATGCCCGTGACGGTCGCGATGACGCGGTGACCCTTCTCGATCAGGTGTCGCGTGGCCAGCACGCCGGTCAGCTCGTGGTCAGAACCTACGGTCGTGACTCCATCCCCGGCTACGTCGTGGTAGCTGACCACCGGCACCGTCCCTTCCAGGACCTGCGCCGCGGCCCGGTCCTCCTCCATCTGCGGAGCGGCCAGCAGGATGCCGTCGACCCGCCTCTCCATCATTGCGGGAAGCGCATATTCGCCCGCCGATCCCTCCGCCTCGATGCTCGTGATCACGACGGCGTAACCCTGCCGCCGGGCTTCCCTCTCCGCGCCGACGACGAACCGGCTCAGGTTGGGATCGCTGAAGTCGCTGGCGATCAATCCGACCGCCCGGCTGCGCTTCATGACAAGGCTCCGCGCCTGCAGGTTCGGCACGTAGCCCAGGTCGCTTGCCGCCTGGAGGATTCTCGCCCTGGTCAGCACCGACACCGAGCCTTTGCCGTTCAGGACCTTGCTGGTCGTCTGGAAGCTGACTCCGGAGCGGGCCGCCACGTCCTTGACCGATACGTGCCTGGTTGGTCTGGGCAGGGACACGGCAGCGCTATTATGGGGCCCGGTGAGCGAACGTTCGCCTAGGCCGGAATATCCGCGCCCAAACCTCCGGCGACCGGCCTGGCTCAACCTCAACGGCGAGTGGGAGTTCGGTACCGGCGAAGAGCCAGGCTTCGAACACCGGATCGTCGTCCCCTTCTGCCCTCAGTCAGAGCTGTCCGGGATCGGCAAGCTGCCGGGCGACGTGGTCTGGTACCGGCGCACGTTCGATGCGCCCGAAAGCGAGCTCCTTGTCTTGCACTTCGGGGCTGTCGACTACCGCGCCACCGTCTGGGTCAACGATGTGGAGGTCGCCCGGCACGAAGGGGGGCACACCCCTTTCAGCGCCGACATCACCAGCGTCAGCCGGCGACGCGGCAACGTGGTCGTCGTCCGCGCCGAGGATCCAATGTCTGACAAGACGATCCCGCGCGGCAAGCAGCACTGGACGCCCCACCCGGAAGGCATCTTCTACACGTCCACGACCGGAATCTGGCAGACGGTGTGGCTGGAGCCTCTGCCGGCTCGTCACATCAAGGGCTTCAGGCTCACGCCCGACCTCGGTGCGGGGGCTCTCGATGTCGAGCTCGACGCCGCCGGCCAGGCGGAGGTGATCGCGGTGCTCGACGGCGAGGTCGCGGGCCGGTGGTCGGGCGTGGCCGGCCGCGGGCGAATTCAACTCGACCGCGTCGTCCCGTGGCATCCGGATTCGCCGCGGCTTTACGACCTCGAGGCTCGGCTTCTCGACGGGGACGGCAAGGTGGTGGATCGCGTCGAGAGCTATTTCGGGCTGCGCACGATCGATACCCGGGACGGCCGCTTCCGGCTCAACGGCGAGCCGTTTGTCCAGCGCCTGGTGCTGGACCAGGGCTACTTTCCGGGAGGCCTGCTCACAGCGCCGAGCGATGAGTCGCTCCGCCATGACATCGAGCTCGCGCAGTCGTTCGGCTTCAACGGAGCGCGCAAGCACCAGAAGTCAGAGGATCCCCGGTGGCTCTATTGGGCCGACCGGCTCGGATTCCTGGTCTGGTCGGAGATGCCGAGCTTTCACGAGCATTCGCCAGAGGCCGAACGACGCCTTTCAGCGGAGTGGACGGAGGTCGTCATGCGCGATCGCGAGCATCCGTCGGTCGTGGCGTGGGTCGTCGCCAACGAGAGCTTCGGCCTGGAAGGCATCGATCCCCAGACGCGCTCGAACTTTCTCGCCCGTCTCTATCGCCTGACGCACGACCTCGACCGCACGCGGCCGGTCGTCTCGAACGACGGCTGGGAGCATGCGCTCACCGACCTGCTCACGCTCCACGACTATGAGCCGCCGGCCGTCGTCGCGCAGCGTTACCGCAGGCTCGATTCAGCCCTGGAGGTGGGCGCCAACGGCCACGCCGCCTTTGGACCCGGCTACAGCTACTCCGGGCAGCCGCTCCTCGTCTCCGAGTTCGGCGGCCTCAGGATCGCGGGGCCGGGCGGCTGGGGCTGGCTGGAGGTCAAGGACCGGGACGAATTCCTGCAGGTCTATCGAGGCCTCGTCGCCGGCCTGATGGAGCCGGGTCCCGTCCAGGGCTTCTGCTACACACAGCTGACGGACGTGGAGCAGGAGCAGAATGGCCTTCTCACCTTCGACCGAGTGCCGAAGGTCGACCCGGAGCTGTTGCGGCCGCTCACTCAAACTCCGAAGCGGGAGTAGGCCGCTCGGTCTTGCCAACGGCTCGAAGCGCTGTTATGTTCGCGCAACACCGAGCGCTTGCCTCATGGGGGACTAGGGGGGACTCGGTGGTTGGGGAGTACGAAAAAAAGATGGCATCCGTCACATTCGATCACGTAGTCAAGCGGTACACGGCAGACCTGACCGTCGTCAAGGACTTCAACGTCGACATCAAGGACAAGGAGTTCATGGTCCTGGTCGGGCCGTCGGGC
>Ga0209011_1000824_pt1 | contig 11319 bp, 11 predicted proteins | sample BlaSpr_A8_OM1_M3_FD_187986 | JGI IMG/M metagenome (GOLD analysis project Ga0209011, IMG submission 187986) | Forest soil microbial communities from Thunder Bay, Ontario, Canada - Black Spruce, Ontario site 2_A8_OM1_M3 (SPAdes) (version 2) | ecosystem: Environmental > Terrestrial > Soil > Boreal... | reverse complement strand
CTGTCCCTTGGTGGGAGGCTCGATGACGGTCGCCGCGCCGGTGTCGGTGTTGATCTGCGCAATGTGATTGCCGGCGAGCGATGCGTAAAAGACCTCGCCTTTGGGCGTGGTCGCGATACCGTAGGGACCGCTGCCGCGCGGCGCTTTCCACACTTTCACGTCACCGCTTGCGGGATCGAGACGGCCGTAGTATCCGCTCTGCCCGGTAAACCAGACGCGGCCCCGCTTGTCGAAAGTCAGAGTATTGAGATTCGTATAGCCAGTGTCCTCGGGAAGAGGCCACACGCGTACCTGGCGTGTTTTCGGATCGTAACGCACGATCGCGTTCTGGCCGCCGTCGGTGATCCATGCGGCGCCGTCGGGCCCGACGATCACACCGTGCGGCGCCGAGCGCGGACCGAGCGCGATCTCTTCAACCTTGCCGCTGGCAGGGTCGAGCACGCCGATCTTGCCCGTGGGCTGCGCGGTGTAAAACACCGGGCCGCCCGGCACCGGCGCCGCCGCAACATCGTGCGGATGCGCGCCGCGCGGTACGCCGTAATAGACGGGCTGTCCCGCCGCTGCAAAGCAGTCGTGCGCGGGGAACATCACGCCCGCGATCGTGAGCGCAAACCATGTGGAATTAGGCAAACGCAAGCTCAGCATCGGTTTTCTCCTTTCGCCAGCGCATGAAACATGAAACAAGGCGCCTTCCATGACCGCAAATCGACGCACCGCCGTTGTTCCGCGAGTTTAGAACAATCCTTGACGCAGCGGTAATCCGGACCGCGAAACGCGGGCCGTCACGGAACGATGGCGACGCGGCGGCAGCGTGCAAAAACATCGCGCCCGTGCGATAGTCTTATGCAGCAGCACGATCCCGCTAGGCGGACGAAACATTCGGCATGGAAGCGATTATCGTGGGCGCCGGCATCGGCGGTCTGACTCTGGCGCTGACTTTGCACCAGGCCGGCATCCCATCGCATATCTATGAATCAGCGACCGAGATCAGGCCGATCGGCGCGGGCATCAACGTCCTTCCGCATGCATCCAGGGTGCTCTGCGGACTCGGCCTGGAAGACTCGCTGGCCCATCTCGCCGTTACCACGCGCGAGTCGGTGTTCTTCAATCGCTTCGGCCAGCGCATCTATGGCGAGCCCGCGGGCCGCTACGCCGGCTACGATTGGCCGCAATTCTCGATTCATCGCGGCGATCTGCAGCAACTGCTGCTCGAAACGTTCAGGCAGCGTGTCGGCCCGGATCGCCTTCACGCAGGTTGCAAGTGCGTCGGCTTCGAGCAATCCGCGGGAGAGGTGCGCGCCAGGCTTGTCGACGTTGCGACCGGCGCCGCGCCAATCGAGCGGGAAGGCGATGTGCTGATCGCCTGCGATGGTCTGCACTCGATCATCCGCAAGCAGTTGCACCCGCATGAAGGCGAGCCTTTGTACTCCGGCGTTAACATGTGGCGCGGAGTCACGGTGTGGGAGCCGATCCTGTCGGGCGCCAGCATGATCCGCGCGGGCTGGCTCGCGACCGGCAAGCTCGTGATCTACCCGATCCGCGATCGCGTTGACGCCAAGGGCCGTCAGCTGGTCAACTGGGTCGCGGAGCTCGCAACGCCAAGACATGCGCAGCGCGACTGGAACCGCCGCGGCGCGCTCGCTGACTTCATTGGCGCCTACGAGGACTGGCATTTCGACTGGCTCGACGTTCCGGCATTCATTCGCGCCGCCGATACGATTCTGGAATTTCCCATGATCGACCAGGACCCGCTTCCGTGGTGGAGTGACGGCCGGGTCACGCTTCTGGGCGACGCTGCGCACCCGATGTATCCTCGCGGATCCAACGGTGCCGGACAGGCGATTCTCGATGCACGGTCTTTGGCGGATTGTCTCTCCACGCACGGCGACGTCGCGGCCGCGCTCAAGGCCTATGAAAGTGCGCGTCTCGAAGCGACGGCAAGCGTCGTCAAGGCCAATCGCTCCAATCCGCCGGATGCGATACTGCGGGAAGTGTTCGAGCGCACCGGGGATAAGCCCTTTGCGCGGATCGACGATGTTATCAGCCCGGAGGAGCTTGCCGCGCTTTCCGACGGCTACAAACGCATCGCCGGATACCACCGCGAATCGCTTGCGAGAACTCGAGTGATCGCAAGGGAGCGCAAGTGAGTGCGAGCTAGCGCAATTCAGCGCGGCCGCGGCGTCGGGTCTAGAGTTCGCGAGCGTCCGCGCGACGCGCAGGAGGAAGCGATGAGATGTTTCCTGAAATCGATGAAGGGGATCTTGGCGCTCGCCGGTGTCGGATTGCTCACGTGCAACGCATCGGCGCAGGCGCCGTCGAAGAGCGTCCAGCCGTATCCGAACAGACCGGTGCAAATCATCGTCCCGTTCACTCCCGGGACCGGCATGGACATCCTTGCGCGCACGGTGGGGCAGAAGCTGTCGGAACGATGGGGGCAGCCGGTCGTCGTCGACAACCGCCCGGGCGCGAGCGGCAACATCGGCACCGACATGGTCGTCAAGGCGGCGCCGGACGGCTACACCTTGCTGATCACCGCGAACACGCTGGTGATGACCGTCAGTCTGTATCGGAACGTGCCCTACGATCCGATGAGGGACTTGGCTCCAGTCGAGAAGATGGCAGTCGGAACGATGGCGGTCACGCTCAACCCCGCAGTCCCCGCGCACACTCTCAGGGAACTCGTCGCCTATGCCAAGGCCAACCCGGGCAAGCTGGCGTACGGGTCGCCCGGTGTCGGAACGCCGCAGCACCTTGCCACCGAGCTTTTCAAGTCGACGACGGGAATCGACATGCTTCATGTTCCGTACAAGGGCTCGGCCGGGGCGATCACCGGCCTGCTTTCGGGGGACGTCGCAATCATGTTCAACGCCCTGCACGCGGTGCTGCCGCAAGTGAAGGCGGGCAAGATCAATGCAATCGCCGTCGGAGGACCGAGGCGCTCGCGCGTTGCGCCCGACATTCCCACGTTCGCCGAATCCGGATATCCCGATTTCGACGTCGATTTCTGGTACGGGTTGCTCGTCCCGGCCGCGACGCCCAAGGACATCATCGCCAAGCTCAACCAGGACATCACGCAGATTCTGAATACGTCTGAAATGCGGGAGACGCTTTCGAGCCAGGGCCTGGAGCCCGTCACCAGCACGCCCGAGCAATTCGGCGCGCTTATCAAGAGCGATCTTGCGCGATGGGCCAACGTGGTCAAGAGCGCGGGCATCACCGCCGAGTAAGCAGCACATAGAAGCAACCACAAGGAGGACCGCAATGCATTCGTTCCGATCGAGTATCCCGGCCGGGCTGCTGCTGAGCCTGGGCCTCGTTGTATCGCCCGCTGCGTTGTGCGCCGACATCATCGTCTCGGCACAGGACGGCAAGTTCGTTCGCGTCGATGGCCGGGCGACTTTTCCCGAACCCGCGCCCTCGGACAGTCTGGTCGTCATCGACGCATCGACGTTTCCGCCGGTTATCAAGGGCACCGTGGAAGGTCTCGAGCACACGGTGCAGGGGCCGCCGCAGGCCGTCGCCGTCACCCCGGATGGCAAGCTGGCCATCGTCGCCGCGCCGACACGCTACGATTACGCCGCCAAAAAAGAGCTGTTCGGCAACTTCGTGCAGGTGGTCGACATCGAAGTTTCGCCACCCAGGCTGATCGGCAAGGTGGACGTCGGCGGCCACCCCAATGGGTTGTCGATCAATCGCGAGGGCACGCTGCTGCTCGCCGCGGCGCACGACGGCACGGTCAAGGTGCTCGGCATCGACGGCAAGAACGTCAAGCTGCTCGACCAGGTCAAGGTCGGTGAAAAGCGTCTCTCGGGCATTTCCTTTACCCACGACGGCAAGGCCGCGATCGTCGCGCAGCGCGATGAAAACGGCGCCGCCGTCTTGAGCATCGATGGCACGTCGGTGAAGCTCACCACCGAAAAGATCTCGACTGGCGTGACGCCGTACGCGGTCGACGTGTCGAGCGACGGCAAGTGGGCGGTAATCGGCAACACCGGTGTTAACGGTATGTTGGGCCTCGTGGGCCGCACCGTCGGCGATGCCGACGTGGTGACGCTGGTCGATGTTTCCAAGCGTCCGTTCCGCGCGGTGCAGCAGATTTCGGTCCCTTCGACGCCGGAGGGCGTGGCCATTTCTCCGGACGGCCGCTGGATCGCGGTGTCATGCATGGCGGGGTCGAATCTGACCACCGATAACGCCGGCCGCAACAAGATCGGCAGGCTGCTGCTGTTCGAAATCAAGGACGGGTGGGCAAACAAGGTCAACGAGGTCGCGGGCGCCGAGGCCGCGCAAGGCGTCGTTTTCAGTCAGGACAGCAAGCAGATCCTGTTGCAGATGGATGTCGAGAGAGCTATCGGTGTCTTCGCGGTTCGGGACGGCAAGCTGGTCGACACCGGCGAGCGATTGAAGCTCGCGGCGGGTCCGGTCTCGATCCGCTCGATGCCTCGCTAAAGCGCGATCTCAAAACCATCGAGGACTCCGATGACCCGGATGCTTGTCGCGTACGCGACGACGTTGATCGTATTCTGTTGTTTGGACTTCGTCTGGCTAGGATGGGTCGCCAAGGATTATTACCAGACCCAGCTTGGCGCGCTGTTGCTCGTCCAGCCGAATTGGCCAGCGGCGGTGACTTTCTACGCGATTTACGCCGCGGGCATCGTCATTTTCTGCATCTCGCCGGCGCTCGACGCGGCATCTCCCGGCAAGGCGGCTCTGCTGGGCGCCCTGCTCGGCGCGCTGGCCTATGCGACGTACGATCTCAGCAATCTGGCGACACTCAAGAGCTGGCCGACGGCGCTGTCGTTGGTCGACATTGCATGGGGCGCGTTCGTCACCGCCGTCGCCGCAAGCGCGGGATACCAAACGACCCAGCTCATGGGCGCTGCGACATGAACGCTGCGGCGTCGACGCTCCTGGTCCATTGCGAAATCAAAATTTGCACTTCGCTCTGATGTCGATGGTGTGCTGCATCACCGCTTGATAATCGGGTGACGGTGCCTGAACATACTTCGCCAATTCCCGGAGCCGCGGTTGATTGGCCTGGAGGCGCTTGACGACCGCTTCCATCCGCCTGTCGAGCTCGATACGCTTGCCCCCGTCGCCGGCGCGCTGCGCCGCCGCCGCCTGACTGCTCAGGCGCTGTAGCGCGCATTGGTCCGGCGCCATCTTGCTCTGGATACTCATGAACTCTTGGGCTTCCTTGCTCACCGCAAAGGCATTGCTCGCGATGAGTATGGACGCGAGCATGCCGAGCGCGATTCGAGATCTCGTTAGCATGGCCACTTCACTGATGCTCCGAGGGCAGCAGCTTACTCCAATGATCCCGAGCGAGCGTTTCATCCACGCAAGTGTTTATTGCGTATAAGCGAATCGATGGCAAAGCCCCTGCCCCGTTGGGCGCGTACTGCCGCGGTGATCCTCGCTGCGCTGGTCGCGCTCGGCTATGCCGGCGCCTTGGGCCTGCTTTACCTGACGCAGGAGCGAATAATCCTTCCTGCGTCGACACTGGCGGCCGACTACCGTTTCCAGTTCGATCAGCCATTCGAGGAAGTGTGGATCCCCGTCCAGGGCGCGTCGCTGCACGCGCTGCATTTCAAGCAGCCGAATCCACGCGGCGTCGTTTTCTTCCTGCACGGCAACGCGGGCAATCTGGTCTCGTGGACCACAGGTCTGGACTTCTATCGGCGCGTCAACTATGACCTGTTCATCGTCGACTATCGAGGTTACGGCAAAAGCACCGGCCACATCGAAAACGAGGCGCAGTTGTATGCCGACGCGCGCGCTGCGTACGACGCCATGGCCCCGCTCTATCGCGACAAACCGATCGTGATCTACGGTCGCTCCCTTGGAACCGCGCTGGCGGCCTCCCTCGCACGCGATGTTCAGCCGCGGCTACTGGTACTGGTGTCTCCTTTTTCGAGTCTCGCCGCTTCTGCGGCGCAGGCCTATCCCTGGGCGCCGGAGTGGGTCCTGAAGTATCCGCTGCGCACCGACGCCATAATCGGTGACGTCAAAAGCCCGATTCTGTTGATCCACGGTAGCGAAGACAAGCTCATCCCGCTCTCGCACAGCGAGCGGCTCAAAGCGCTCGCACGATCGCCGGTGGAGCTGCTGGTGGTGCCGGGCGCGGGCCACAGCGACATCCACAAGTTCCCGGTCTATCTCGACGGGCTGGCGGCGAGATTGATCGCCGCTGCGGGAAGTTGAACAGGCGGTGTGCTACATGATGACCGGGTGCCGGGCGTTGCGGGGCGACGCTTTAGAGCATAGGATGCAGCAACCTTATCGGAGGTTCGCTATGCGTCATCCCTTGTTGTCGGCGGCCATCGTCGCCGCATTCAGCTGCTCGGCAACGGCGTACGCGCTGACCTGCCACATCGTTCTCGATCGCACCGACACCGTCGTCTACCGCGACATTGTGCCGCCGGTGGATCTCAGTGAACGCGGCAGGGTGGCTCGAGCCGCCATGCGCCAGCGGGGCGAATTCCTGCTGATGATGGAATCGGACCAATGCACGAGATTCGTCGCCCCGACAGGCGCTGCCGGCGCCGGCGGCGCCACCGTTGACGAAATCGTTGCCGGGCTGCGTTCGTATCCGGGCTCGGCAGGCGGTGGCGGCGTCATGTCGAGCGGTGCCGGCGTCATGTCGAGCGCTCGAGCGAATACAGGCTCGGCGCCGGCCGTGCCATCGCCACCGGCCGCGCCATCGCCTCCGGCCGCGCCGGCACGTGGCGGACGAGCTTATTGACACGCCGAACAGACGCTCACTTTTCCGACACTGTCCCCGGCCGCGGGTCCGGGCAATGACCCGGCGTTGATTCGGGCCGCGACCGGCCCAGCCTTTATCTAGCCTTCGTACTTGAACGAAAGCGAAACGCGGGCCCGATAAGCGACGACCTTGCCGCCGTCGGTTTTGACATCGAGCTTGACGATGTCGGCGACGCGCAAGTCGCGCAAGGAGCCCGCTGCCGTTTCGATCGCGCGCTTCGCCGCATCTTCCCATGAAACCGTGCTCGTTCCGACCAGCTCGGTGATGCGGTAAACGCTTTCGCCGCCGCGCGCTTTCCTGCTCTTTGCCTTAGCCATTTATTTTCTCCAGGTTGATGTTGGCGTTGCGATGCTTCTTCGTTCGGCGGCTCATCGCCGTCTTGCGACTCCATGCGGCGACACGACCCCGCACGATCGCGGTCGACCGCGTCGATCTCTTTTTAAGCCCGGTCGAATCGCTTGTCAATGTGGAATATTCATAGCCCATGGTTTCGTCACCGCGGCGCGTTTCAGGCTCATGACGTCCACTTCGGGCTCGGTATGGTTCGTGCGACGAGCGCTCCCAGCGCAGTCGTGCCGGCGATGACCACAAAAATGACGCGGTATGCCTGATCGAGGCTTGCCGTCAGCGTCGCGCGCTCGCCCGCGCTCAGACGATCGAAATACACCGGTCCGCCTTCGATGACTCCGCGCACCGCCGCCGAGGTCACCCCGTCCGGCGTCCCGAGCATAGCGAAGAGTATGGCGCCGACGATCGCGACTCCGATCGCGCCACCGACCGCGCGTGAAACCGATATCGTTGCCGTCGCCGCCCCCAGCGATTCGCGTCCGGCAGCGTGCTGAACCGCGACCTGCGTCGGCGGCATCACCATCCCGAGTCCGGCGCCCGCGAGTAGCGTCAGGCTCAGCACGCTTAGCGTGGAGCCGACGCTGACCGTGGCCGCAAGGAGCAGGTAGGCCAGCGTCGCGAGCGCCAGCCCGAGCTGCGGAAAGAGCTTCACTTCGCCGGTGCGCGTCACCAGACGGCCGGTGATGGCGGACGAGGCGACCATCGAGAGGGTGATCGGCAGCAACAGCAGCCCCGACTGGCCGATGCCGAGACCGCGGCCGAGCTGCAGGTACAGCGGCAGGTAAAGAATCGTGGAGAAAAGTGCGGCCGCGAAACAAATCACCACCGCATCGGAACGAACAATGGCGGGAACAGCGAAGAAGCGGATCGGAATCACCGGATCCGCCGCGCGTCGCTCCCACATCACGAGCAGCGCGAAGCCGATCAGCGCGCCTCCCGCAAGCGCCGCCATCGGCCACGATCGCCAGTCGAACCTGTTTCCTCCCGACGACAGCGCGAACAGCAGCGCGAGCGCGGACATCGTGAACAGCAACGCGCCGATAATGTCGGGGCGAAAGCGGCCTTGTCGGATGATGGCCGCCTGCGGAATGCGCCATGCCAGGATGGCGGCGACCAGCCCCAGTGGAAGGTTGACCGCAAACACCGCCCGCCAGCTCAGGTGCTCGGTGAGATAGGCCCCAAGCACCGGCCCGGAGGTGCTCGCGAGCGCGAAAACGGTGGCGAAATAGCCCGAGAAGCGGCCGCGCTCGCGCGGCGACACATGCTCGCCGATCAGCGCTTGCGCGAGGGTCATCAAGCCGCCGCCGCCGAGGCCCTGGACGGCGCGCGCCGCGATCAGCAGCAGCAATGTCGGCGCCAGAGCGCAGGCCAGCGATGCTGCGGTAAAAATAGCCAGCGCGCCAAGCAACATCCGCCGCCGCCCGAAACGGTCGCCCAAGTGGCCGTACAGCGGCGCCGCAATCGTCGCCGCCAGGAGGTAGGAGATGACGACCCACGACAGATCCGCCAACCCGCCCAGGGAACCAGCGATAGTCGGTAATGCGCTGGCAAGAATCGTCTGATCGGCCGCGGCAAGAAACATCGCGACCATGACGCCGGGAAAGACCTGAAGAAACGCCTGGCGTGAGGTCAGCGGCTCGGCCGCAACCGCTGGCGCAGAGTCGACCTCGACCGATGACTCCGAATCTCCTTGGGGCGGCATAGGCGTGAGCTTCATCGGCGTCGAAAAAAGGCACGTTCCGCGCGCGTGACGTCGCCAGACATTCGCCTCGTATCGCATCCATGCATCGTGGGTACGAGACCGTCTCGCGTTCGCGAAACATAGTAGCAGACCGCATTCATCGTCTCGCGCCGCACACCCGAAGCGCTCGGCCCGTGGGGAGGCGCTGCGGTGCTACACTCGAACGCTACGTTGCAGGATCGGACAAAAGCACCCGCGAGGCGCGAGGCGGGAGACGCCGCTTGCCGCTATCGCTTGTTTGACGCTGGAGTACACGCCCATGTTCAAGGTCGCCGTTGTTCAGCAACCGCCGGTGGTGCTCGATCGGGCGCAAACCATGAGCAGCGCCGTCTTGCGCGTCGCGGAGGCGGCCGCCAAGGGCGCGACGCTGGTCGTATTCCCGGAAACATTCATTCCCTGCTATCCCGCCTGGATATGGCGGCTTCGTCCCGGGATCGACGCCTCGGTGACGTCGAAGCTGCATGCGCGACTGCTGGACAATTCGGTCAGTGTCGGACGCGGCGACCTCGAGCCTTTGTGCGACGCCGCGAAGGAACATTGCGTCACCGTCGTGTGCGGTTTCAACGAGCGTGACGAGGATGCCAGTCGGGGGACGCTCTACAACTCCGTGGCCGTGATTGGCGCCGACGGCGTCATCCTGAATAAACATCGCAAGCTGATGCCGACCAATGCGGAGCGCATGGTGTGGGGGTTCGGCGACGGATCGAGCCTCAAAGTCGTCGATACGCCCTGCGGGCGCATCGGCACGCTCATGTGTTGGGAGAACTTCATGCCGCTAGCGCGTTATGCGCTGTATGCGCAGGGCCTCGAAATTCATATCGCGCCAACCTACGACAGCGGCGATGGCTGGATCGGCTCATTGCAGCATATCGCGCGGGAAGGATGTTGCTGGGTGATCGGTAGCGGAACCGTCATGCGCGCGAGCGACCTGCCCGCGGATTTTCCGGAGCGCGACAGGCTGTACGCCGACGCGGACGAATGGATCAACGAGGGCGACTCGGTGGTCGTCGCGCCCGGCGGCGCCATCGTCGCCGGCCCGATGCGCAAGGCCACCGGCATGCTGCTGGCGGAGATCGACCTCGACGCCGTCGCGGCCGCGCGGCGCCGCATCGATGTCGCCGGACATTACGCGCGGCCCGATGTCTTTCAACTTCACGTCAACCGGCAGCCACAATCGCCGGTCCGGTTCGCCTAAAGCCGCCTGAAGCCAAGCGCGGTCAACGGGCTTGCCGGTGGTGTCCGAATTGCGGCGTCGCAAAACGTAGGCGTCAACCGTGGCAGTTTCCGAAGTCGTTCTCGATGATTTAAAGCGGCGCGCACGCGAAGCAGCGGAGCATGCCTACGCGCCCTACTCCGGGTTTGCCGTAGGCGCGGCGGTGCTTACCGACGGCGGTGAAATCCACAGCAGCGCCAACGTCGAGAATGCATCGTTGGGGCTGTCGAATTGCGCCGAGCGCAACGCGATCTTCGAGGCCGTCGCGCACGGTGCACGCAAACTCGAGGCGCTGGCGGTTTACACGCCGACCGCCGCCGCGACGATGCCGTGCGGCGCCTGCCGCCAGGTGCTGGCGGAGTTCGGCGCCGACGCGATCGTCATCTGCTGCACCGACGACGACTCGCGCGAGCGGCGGTTCGCGCTTGCCGAGCTGCTGCCGGCCGCGTTCGGACCGGCGAGTTTGTGACCTCGCTTGATCTCGGCTAATCTCATTTGCCATCCGCATCCAACTCAGTTTCCACCTCAGTTGCCAACCATGGAGCGAAACGCATGACCTTGCCCGCCAAAACCGCTGTTGTCACCGGTGCCGGAACCGGCATCGGCAAAGCCGTCGCACTGGGATTGCTGCATAAGGGATACAACGTCGCACTGGCGGGGCGCCGCCAGGAGCCGCTCGAGCAGGTCGTCATCGAAGCCGGGCTGTCGGGGACGCGCGCTCTGGTCGTGCCCACCGATGTCAGCGACGCCGCCTCGGTGAGCCAGCTGTTCGCCAAGGCGCAGGCGACTTTCGGTCGGCTCGACCTCCTGTTCAACAATGCCGGCGTCGGCGCGCCGCCAATCGACCTCGACGAACTTTCCGTCGAGCAGTGGAAGAAGGTCGTCGACATCAATCTCACCGGCTCCTTTCTTTGCACGCAGCAGGCATTCAAGCTGATGAAGACTCAGAAGCCGATGGGCGGCCGCATCATCAACAACGGCTCGATTTCGGCGCATGCGCCGCGGCCGAATTCAGCGCCCTACACCGCCACCAAGCATGCAATCACCGGACTGACCAAGTCGACGTCGCTCGATGGGCGAAAATACGACATTGCCTGCGGTCAAATCGATATCGGCAACGCGCACACCGAGCTGGCGGCGAGAATGGCCAAGGGAGTGCAGCAGGCAAACGGCTCCATTGCCGTCGAGCCGCTGATGGACGTTGCGCATGTCGCGAGCTCGGTGCTCTTCATGGCGAGCCTGCCGCTCGAC
>Ga0209011_1000823_pt1 | contig 11320 bp, 9 predicted proteins | sample BlaSpr_A8_OM1_M3_FD_187986 | JGI IMG/M metagenome (GOLD analysis project Ga0209011, IMG submission 187986) | Forest soil microbial communities from Thunder Bay, Ontario, Canada - Black Spruce, Ontario site 2_A8_OM1_M3 (SPAdes) (version 2) | ecosystem: Environmental > Terrestrial > Soil > Boreal... | reverse complement strand
CTCGGCGAACATCTCGGGCATCAGCTCGCTCAGCCAGCTGTTCCAGCGCGACATGGCGCCGGAGGTGTACTGCTCGGTCACGCGGTAGGTGGTCACGACGTAGGGGTAGCGCGGGTCACCAGCGGCACTGACGGCATTGTCCTGGCGCGGGAATCTTTTGGCCACGGGGCTGTCCTGGCGCTGGTAGAGCGCGTTGGAGACCGGTGATTCCAGCGGCTCGTAATGCGTCGGAAGCGGACCGTCTCTGAGCCCGCTCGGGGCAAACAACCATCCGCGACCGTCCGCTTTGAGGATGAACGGATCAGAGCCGGAGTGCCGGTCCAACCCGATGCCCTGCTCATTGGCCGGCGTATCGGGGGCCTTCTTTATCGGGAAATCCGGGACGTCGATCCCCGTCCAGGTGCCCGCGCCGGCGTCCCACCAGATGTACTTCTTTCGCTCCGACCACGGCTTGCCGGTCGGATCCGCGGAGGCGCGGTTGTAGAGCATGCGTCGGTTGCCGGGCCAGGCGAATCCCCATTCGGGATTGACATAGTTGTCAGGACTGCGGTTTCGGCGACGCGCCATATTCTGTCCCGGCGCCGGAAAGACTCCGGAATAAATCCAGACGCCGCAGGCTGTGGAGCCGTCATCCTTCAGTCGCTCGTAGTTCGGAAGCTGGCGGTGATCGGCGACGGTAAAGCCGTTGACCTCCATCAAGACCTTCTCGGCGGAGGGCTCGTCGGTGATCCGCCACTCCGGGTCGGGCTGCTCCGGAAGGTAGTCCCAGGTGAGATTGAGCAATCCCTGGTCTCGCGGATTCGTCGACCCGCGATAGAGATCTTTCAGCCGCCGCCCCAGGTGATACAGAAACCAGAGGTCGGACCGGGTGTCGCCCGGCGGGTCGACCGCCTTGTCGTGATACTGCAGGAGGCGCTGGGTGTTGGTGAAGGTGCCTTCTTTCTCGCCCGGGCCGGCGGTCGGCAAGAGGAAGACCTCGGTCTTGATGTCGGCGGGCTTCCATGCCTCGGGCGCGGCATACCAGAAGGCCGCCGTCTCCGTTTCGTAGAGGTCGAGGGCGACCATCCAATCGAGCTGGGTGAGCGCCTTGCGCTGCAGGCCGGCGTGGGGACTCCCGTTCGCAGGATTCTGTCCGAACACGATGAAGCCGCTGACCTTGCCGTCTGCCATCGCGGCCGAGGTCGAGATGTGGGAGTGATCGCCGGTCACCTTGGGAATCCACTGGTAGCCGTATTCGTTCGCCTGCCCGGCGGCGTCCCCATACCACGCCTTCAACAGCGAGACCATGAATTTCGGAGCATTCGACCAGTAACCACCCCTGGGGGCTGATTGGCGCAGGTAGTCGTCGAGCGTGTCGTCGCCCCTGGAAACAGCCGGGTGCGGAAGGTAGCCCGGCAAGAGATCGAAGAGCGTCGGCACGTCGGTTGATCCCTGGATGGATGCGTGGCCGCGCAGTGCCATGATGCCGCCGCCGGGGCGCCCGATGTTCCCCAACAACAGCTGGAGGATGCCCGCCGCACGAACGATCTGCGCGCCGGTACTCTGTTGCGTCCAGCCGACCGCGTAGCAGATCGCGCTCGTCCGCTCGCGCCCCGAATTCTTCGTCAGCACGTCAGCCACCTGCAGGAACAGATCTTTGGGTGTCCCGCAGACTCGCTCCACCATCTCCGGCGTATAGCGGGCGTAGTGTCGTTTGAGGATCTGGAAAACGCTGCGCGGATCCTGCAGCGTTTCGTCGCGCTCCGGCCGCGGCTTAGTCGGGCTGCCGCCGGCGTAGGCCCAGCTGGCGTTGTCGTAAGTTCCTGATCGCGGATCGTATCCGGAGAAGAGGCCGCCGTTGTCCTCGGCATCGACGTAGTCGCCGCTGACGATCGTCGAGGCGTTGCTATAGGCGAGCACGTATTCCTTGAACCATTTGTCGTTCGTGAGCACGTAATTGATGAGCCCGCCGAGAAACGCAATGTCACTGCCGGACCGGATCGGCACGTAGAGGTTGGCGGCCGCCGAGGTACGCGTGAAGCGGGGATCGACGTGGATGATGGTGGCCCCTTTTTCACGGGCCTTCATCGGCCAGCGAAAGCCGACGGGGTGGTTCTCGGCCATGTTGCTGCCCATGATCAGGATGGCATCGGCGTTGGCGAGGTCTTGCTGGAAGGTGGTCGCCCCACCTCGGCCGAAGCTCGTCCCCAGACCGGGGACGGTGGAGCTATGTCATATTCGCGCCTGGTTTTCGATCGAGACGACGCCCAGGCCGCCGCCGAACAGCTTCTTGATCAGGTAGTTCTCTTCGATATCCATCGTCGCCCCGCCCAGGGTCGCGATCGCCGTCGTCTGGTTGACGAGCTTGCCCTCAGCGGTGCGCTCGACGAAGGTGGCGTCCCGGGTCTCCTTGATGAGTTGGGCGATGCGATCCATCGCCCACTCGAGCGGTCGATCTTCCCAGTGGTCCGAGTGGGCTGCCCGGTATCGCACGGTGGTCACCCGGTTGGGATTGACCACGTATTGATAGGTTGCGGCGCCCTTGGGGCACAAGGTGCCTTCGTTGATCGGCGAGGCCGGGTTCCCCTCGATGTCGATGATGCGCTTGTTCTTGACGTAGATCAGCTGGCTGCAGCCGACCGCGCAATAGGGACACACGGAGGCCACGACGTTGTCCGCGTCGCGGATGCGGGATTTCTTCTCGACCGATTCGCGCGACATCGGCTGGGGCGACATGCCTCAATTCAGTATATGGACGCCCTTGCCGCCGACGCCAACCGTAACCTGGCGGCGTAACTAGCCAGATGAGGCGCTTGGTTGTCGTCCTGCTCGGCTCGATGCTGTTGATCGTGGGCGTCGCCGGATGCGGCTACTCCAATGGCTCCGGGGGAACGACGTCCTCGACCGCCCGGCCTGCGTACTAGCCCGGGCCACTTCACGCTCCCGACCCTACAGCTGATCTAGAGCGGGCGCCCGCCGGAGGGGGTGGCGAAGCGCCGTTGAACCTTCTAAGGGGCCTCTCAGGCCGAGTTCACGCTCGAGCCATAGCCTACAAATGACCATGGACGACGCTCCCACTGCGACGCCGCCCACGACGAAGTCAAAGCCGATCTGGCAGCGGCCGGTATCGAGGCGGGCGGTGCTCGCCACCGGAGCCGCCGGTGCGTCGGCGGCCGCGCTCGCCGCGCTCTGGAAAGGCAACGATTTGTCACAGATCCTCGACCGGGTCCGGGATTACACCCATGGCTACCAGGGTGCGCTCAGCACCCCGCGCGTTCGGGCGGCGCACTTGCTTCGCCGCGCCGGCTTCGGCGCGACCAGCGCGGAGCTCGATCGGTACGCGGCCATGACCAGCACGGCGATGACGCAGTCGGTGCTGGACTATCAGCAGACGTCCAATGCCGCGCTCGAGGCGCAACTCCCGACGCTCGACTTGACCACTCACAAGGGTCCAAGCGCGGGCGCGCTGCAGGCATGGTGGCTGCAGCGGATGGTGCAGACCGCGCGGCCGCTCGAGGAAAAGATGACCCTCTTCTGGCACGGCCTGTTGACCAGCGGGCTGGACAAGGCCGGCACGGGACAGCTGTACACCCAGAACCAGCTCTTTCGGAAGATGGCGCTCGCCAACTTCGACGACTTGCTGAAGGCGGTGTCCAAAGACCCGGCGATGATGATCTACCTCGACACGGAGAACAACCGCAAAGGCAAGCCCAACGAGAACTACGCCCGTGAGCTGATGGAACTCTTCACCACCGGCATCGGGCACTACACCGAGGACGACGTGCGCGAGTCGGCCCGTGCGTTCACCGGCTGGACACTCAAAGGCGCCCAGCAACAGCGCTACACGACGGAGTCGGCCTTCGTCGCCAAGTACTTCGACGGTGGACCGAAGACCTTCATGGGGAAGACCGGCAACTTTACGGGCGACGACATCGTCGAAATGCTGGTGCCGCTCCGCGCCACGGCCGAGCGCCTCTCCACCCGCCTGTTCAGCTTCTTTGCCTACTCCAATCCTGAGCCCGAGATCGTGCGGCATCTTGCCGACACCTTCCAGCAATCGCACTACAGCGTGGGAGCGGTCGTCCACGAAATCTTTGCCTTCGATGCCTTCTATTCGCCGAAGGCGTACCGCGCCCTGATCAAGAGCCCGGCAGAGCTGGCGGCCCAGACCCTGAGGGCGACCGGGACCGACATCAAGGGATACGGCGCTGCCGTCACCGCAGCCGCTGCCATGGGCCAGACGCTCTTCGACCCGCCGAACGTGGCCGGCTGGCCGGCCGGCACCTCCTGGATCAACAGCTCGACGCTGCTCACCCGGCTCAACTTCGTCAACAGCGCCACCCAGCGGATGCGGCCGGCATCGCCGAGCCAGACGCTCGACCAACTGACGAACACCCTGGCGGATGGCAACCTCAGCCCCACAACCAGGGATGGGTTGCAGGCGTTCGCCGCCGCGCATCCCACAAACCAGGCCGGCCTGTTGTTCATGGTGCTGGCGACGCCGGAATTCCAACTGAATTGATGGAGATGAATCACCATGTTTAGCCGCCGCGACTTCATCAAGCAGGGCCTGATTCCGGTCTTCGCCGGGTCGGCCGTGCCCTCGGTGTTCGCCAATGGCGTGGCGGCAGCCGCCGCGGACTCCCCCAACGCGGCCCCCAGCGATCGGATTCTTGTGCTGGTACAGCTTGCCGGGGGCAACGACGGGCTCAACACCGTGATCCCCTTTACGGACGGCGCCTACCATGACGCGCGGCCGACGCTTCGCCAGGACCAGGGCGTCCTGACGCTGAACAGCCAGCTCGGCCTCCACCCGAACCTCAAGGGACTCAAGGCAAGCTATGACGCGGGACAGCTCGCCATCGTGCAGGGCGTCGGTTACCCGACCCCCAACCTCTCCCATTTCGCCTCGATGTCGATCTGGGAAACCGCCAACGTGAAGAGCGGCATTGGCGACGGCTGGCTCGGCCGCTACCTCAACTATCTCGACCAGGTCGGTGAGTCGCCCAACCACGCGCTCGAAGGCGTGAGCGCGGGGTCGCTGGTGCCGCCGGAGCTACGCTCCAAGACGCCCGTGACCGCGCTGCAGTCCTTGAAGACGTTCCGGCTGCAGCCAGTGAACGAGCATGGCACCCAGGTCGACGTCGAAAACCCGCTGATGAAGTTTTACGGCGCCTTCAAGGGCGCCGGCCCGGCGCCCTTCGGCGCGCTGTTCGACGCCACCCTGAACGAGGCCCTGCAAGCGTCGCACGCCTTGCAGGCGACCGATGCGACCTACCAGCCGAAAGCCACCTATCCGCCAAAGAGCCCAATCGCGAGCTCGCTCAAGCTCGTGGCGGAGACGATCGTGTCGGGCCTGGGCGTGCGCGTGGCCCACGTCACCCTGGGCGGTTTCGACAACCACGCGAAAGAGAAGCCGGTCCACGACAAGCTCTTGCTCGACCTCGACCAGGCGCTGACCGCCTTCATGCAGGACCTGGCGGGCCACGGCTACGGCGACAAGGTGCTGGTCATGACCTGGTCCGAGTTCGGCCGCCGGGTCAAAGAGAACGGCAGCGCCGGCACCGACCACGGCACGGCCGCGCCGATGTTCTTGCTGGGCGCGCCGGTCAAGGGTGGCCTTTACGGTCAGCAGCCGAGCCTCAGCGCGTTGGACAATGGCAACCTGAAATTCACGACGGACTTCCGCTCGGTGTACGCCTCCGTCCTGCAGGGATATCTCAAGGCGCCCGCCTCCGACCTGCTCGGTGGCAACTACGAAATCCTGCCGCTGCTGAAGGCATAGAGCCCCCACCCTGCCCTCCCCCAGAGGGGGAGGGAAATCTTACGATCGCGGGGTGCCGCTCCCGCCGGATGCGATTGTCCGACTGAATCTCGGCCACATCTGGCTGGCGGAGTACCCGCTCGAGATCCCGGTGCACGGGTTCTTGATCAAGCATCCTGGCGGCGCGGGACTGGTGGATACCGGCTACGGCACGCCCCTGGAATTGATCAGGGATTACCGCCCGGTGAATGCCTCCGTCGCGGACGCACTCCGCAAGCACGACGTCGATCCCTCCGACATCCGCTGGGTCATCAACTCGCATCTGCATTTCGACCATTGCGGACAAAACGCTGTGTTCCCGCAGGCGCCCCTCTACCTGCAGCGACGGGAGTACGAAGGGCGTCATCGATACGCCGACACGCCCGCCGCGTGGCTCGACTACGCCGGCGCGCGCTACGAACTCCTCGATGGAGAGCGGGAGATCGTGCCCGGCGTCCGGGTGATCACCACCCCCGGCCATACGCCGGGCCATCAGAGCGTCGAGGTCGATACCACCGCGGGCCCGGCGCTGCTGACCGGCGATGCCTGCTGGACGGTGAGAATGTTCGAGGGCGAGGCGCCACAGGAGGGCATGATGGAGGACGTCCCGACCTTCCATCAGTCGCTGGACAAGCTGCGGCGGTTGAAGCCCGCTTCGATCCACTTCTGTCACGACAACCGCACCTGGCGCCGCCCGACACGCGTCTGAGCCGGGCCGCACAAGACGCAGCGATGCATTTGTTGCGGCACGCCCATGGCGCTCTCGCGCCGTGACCCTGAGAATGAGGCGGCATATTCAGGCATCCCATCGAGCACCTTGTTCCCAGGGGACCGCCTTCCTTCCAGCGAGGACCGCTCCTTAGGTCCTCGTTCGCCCTGAGATCGAGGCGATTGCCCTCGGACTGATTTTGTGCGGGGCGCACGAGGTCCGGCGGCGATTTCCGTGGCCTCTGTCCATTACCTCCGCGGGTCCAGTCATCGGACAATCCCGGAATGAAAATCGATAGTGGCGATACCGCCTGGGTTCTTGCTTCGGCCGCGCTCGTGATGTTGATGACGCCGGCGCTCGGTTTCTTTTACGGGGGGCTCGTCCGCCGCAAGAACGTCCTCTCCACGATCATGCACAGTTTTTTCATCCTTTGCCTCATCAGTGTCCAGTGGGTTCTCTGGGGCTACAGTCTCGCGTTCGGACCGGACAAGTTCCATATCATCGGCGGCCTCGAATGGGTCGGCTTGAACAATGTGGGCTTCACGCCGAACGCCGATTACGCGCCCACCATCCCCCACCAGGCTTATATGGTTTTTCAAATGATGTTCGCCGTGATCACGCCGGCGCTCATCAGCGGCGCGTTCGCCGAACGCCAGCGCTTCAAGGCCTTCGTCCTCTTCTCCCTGCTCTGGGCGACCTTCGTCTATGATCCGATCGCGCACTGGGTCTGGGGCGCCGGCGGGTGGCTGCACAACCTTGGCGCCCTCGACTTCGCCGGCGGGACGGTCGTCCATATCAGCTCCGGCGTCTCGGCCCTGGTGGCCGCCCTCGTCCTGGGGAGGCGGCTTGGCTTCGGCAAGCAGAAGGCCGAGCCTCATGACGCCACCATGACCGTGCTGGGCGCGGCCCTGCTCTGGTTCGGATGGTTCGGCTTCAATGCTGGCAGCGCCCTCGGCGCCGGCGCGCTTGCCACCAGTGCCTTCGTCGTTACGAATACGGCTACCGCGATGGCAGCCCTCACCTGGATGACCGTCAGCTGGTGGCACAAGAAGCAGCCGAGCGTGATCGGTGCGGCCGCCGGTGCGGTCGCCGGTTTGGTCGCCATCACCCCGGCCTCCGGCTTCGTCAACGTGATGGGTGCGATCGTGATCGGGTTTGGGGCCGGCGTCTTCTGCTACCTGGCCATTCAGCTGCGCGAGCGGATCCACGTCGACGATGCTCTCGACGTATGGGCCGTCCACGGTATCGGCGGCACCTGGGGTGCGCTCGCGACCGGGCTCTTCGCCACGATCGCGATCAACTCGGCCGCCGCCAACGGTCTCTTCTATGGCAACCCGAAGCAGGTCCTGATCCAACTGGTGGCCATCGGCGCCGCCTGGGGCTGGTCGATCGTCGGCACCTTCGTCATCCTCAAAGTCGTCAACTTGTTCGTCCCGCTGCGCGTGCAAGAGGACGAAGAAATCCTCGGCCTCGATCTCTCGCAACATGGTGAACCCGCCTACGCCAGCATCAACGCGAATTAAGAAGGAGGAAGAAAACCCATGGATGCAACAACCGTCATCGCGGTGATCTGCAGCGTCGTCGTTTTCGCGGGCTGGCTGGTCCTGCCCCATTCGGCGACGACCGCCAAGCAGGTGGCCCTCAGCGAGGAGCGGAATCCCGTCGCGATCTCGGCTTAGTACGCGAACGCACGACCGAGAGCTTCGAGGCGGTCTCGTAGCTGAGCGTCAGCTGGCGGGCCGCCCGAAGCCTCATCGTCCGGCCGATCTCATCGACTTCTTCGACCTTGATCCGCGTTCCGGGGTGCAGGCCCCGCTCGTGAAGGTATTGCAGCAGCGGCGGTGCCTCGCGCTGCGCCACCTCTGAGATCCTCGTGATCGTCCCGGTGTCGCCGGGACCCAGGGCTGACAGCCGGAGCTCGTTCGGCCGCATCGTCGAGTGGCCAGGGATCGGGTTGCCGTGCGGACAGGTCTTCGGTCTACCCATCTTCCGGTAGAGCTTCTCCTCCACCACCTGGGACACGGCGTGCTCGAGGCGCTCGGCTTCGGCGTCGGCGGCCACCCAGTCGAGCCCCAGCACGTCGGTCATCCAGCGCTCCACGATGCGATGCCGCCGGACGATGGCGGCCGCGGCCGCATCGCCGCGGGCCGTCAGCTGGATTTCCTTGTGCGCATTCAGCCGGACCATGCCATCACGCGTCATCCGCCGAAGCGCCACGGTCACCGTCGGCCGGCTGACGGAGAGCCAGTCCGCCAGGCGCGCGCTGCGTACCGCTTCGCCTTCGGCCCGGATGTAATAAATCGCCTCCAGGTAGTGGGCAATCACCTCCGAGGGTGGGCGGGAGCGTGTGTTAGCGTTATCTAACTGTGAGCTTCGCACCTGCTAACAACATTAACGCATGAGTCACGCCGCTGCGGCCGCGCTCGGCGCCATCGCCGGCGCCACCATCTTCATCGGCCTTCCCATCGGACGGGTTCGGGGCATCTCGCGGACCCTTCAGGGGTTCTTGAACGCCGTCGCCACCGGCGTGCTGCTCTTCCTACTCTGGGACATCCTGACCCATGCCGTCGCCCCGGTGGAGACCGCCTTAGCCGCCACTCACCACGGCGATCGCAGCTTCGTGGCGCTGGCCCTGATCTTCGCAGCTGGCCTCGCCATCGGGCTCCTCGGGCTGGTCTACGTCAATGGCCGGTTGTTCGGGCGAACCAAGAACGCGCCGCCCCCCGCCCCCCAAACGCTGGCGATGATGATCGCCACCGGGCTGGGCCTGCACAACCTGTCGGAAGGGTTGGCGATCGGGCAGTCCGCGGCCACCGGAGCGGTCGCCTTCGCATTGGTGCTCGTGATCGGCTTTGCGCTCCACAACATCACCGAGGGCTTCGGCATCGCGGCGCCCCTGGCGACCGACGGCGCGGTACCGTCCTGGGGCTTTCTCCTGGTCGCCGGCTTGATCGGCGGCCTGCCGACCTTCCTCGGGACCGTGATCGGCTACGTCTTCACGTCAACCTATATCTATGTGCTCTTCTTAGCACTGGCGGCCGGTGCCATCGTCTATGTCATCAATGAGATGTTTCACATCGGCCGCCGGCTCAACTCGCCCGCGGCGCTGGCATGGGGACTCCTCCTCGGGTTCCTGCTCGCCTACGGCACCGACCTCTTCCTGACCTACGTCTCCGCGTAGATAAACTAGTCGCGCCGTGAACATGGTCTTCGAACACGCCACCCTCCTGGACTGCACTGGCCGCGATCCACAGCCCGATGCGCGAGTGGTCGTGGAGGACGGTCGCATCCGGCGGATCGGCGCGACAAGCGGGCCTGCCGGACCTCGCGAAGCCCGGGTCATCGATTGCCAGGGCCGCACCCTGATGCCCGGGTTGCTCGATGCCCACGTGCACCTGGCGCTCATCGATCTCGATTCCGCCGCCGAGGTCGCCCTACCGCCCGCGGTGCTGGCGTTGCGCATCGCGGGGGTTATCGAGTCGACCCTCGACGCCGGCTTCACGACGGTCCGCGACGCCGGCGGCCTGGACTGGGGATTCAAAGAGGCCATCCGCCTTGGATTGATCCGCGGACCACGAATCTTCATCAGCGGCGCCTTCATCTCCCAAACCGGCGGACACGGTGACCATCGCGACCGAACGTCGCGCGCGAGCTTTCCCACCGTGCCCGGCCTGGCTTCGGAGTCGATCCTCGCGGACGGGCCGGATGCCGTTCGGTGGGCCGCCCGCGAAGTCCTCCGTCGCGGCGCCGACCAGATCAAGGTGATGGCGAGCGGCGGCGCGGCGTCACCGACCGACGAGCTGGACCATGTCCAGTTTTCGATCGATGAGCTGTCGGCCGCCGTTGAGGTGGCCGGCGCCGTCGGGACCTACGTGCTGGCCCACGCGTACGCCCCGCGGGCGATCCAGAACTGCCTCAAGGCCGGCGTTCGTTCGATCGAACACGGCAACTTCCTGGACGAGGCCACCGCCGACCAGATGCTGGCCGCCGGCGACGTCTACCTGGTGCCGACGGTTATCACCTATGAACTCCTCGCCGCGCGCGAGGCCGGCGACGGTTGGACCCCGGACATGGTGCGCAAGATCCGCCAGGGACTGACCGGCGCCTACGACTCCCTGGGACTCGCCTACGAAAAAGGGCTGCGGATCGGATCCGGGTCCGATGTCCTGGCCGACATGCAGGGCGAGAAAGGCAAGGAGATCGCCTGCCAGGCGCGGGTGATGGGGGCGATGAACGCCGTCATCGCCGCCACCCGGACCAACGCCGCGCTGATGCGCATCGAGAAGGAAGTCGGCACGGTCGAAGAGGGAAAGTGTGCCGACCTCATCGTGATCGACGCCGATCCAATCAAAGACCCCGGCGTCTTCGCCGACCCCAAGCACGTGCGAATGGTCGTCCGCGGAGGCGACGTGGTCAAAAATCTGGACTAGCGGCTGCTGAACGCCCGCTCGACCCGCGCCTGGTCGACAACGCAGTAGCGGGCCCAGGGCTTGGCCTCCAACCGCGCCTCGTCGATCGGCTTGCCGCATTCCTCACAGATGCCGTAGGTCCCCTGCTCGAGCCGCTGCAAGGCATCGTCGATATCCTTCAGCTCGCCCTCAACGATGGTCAGCGTGGTGAGCTCGAGCTCGCGCTCGAACGTCTCGGTTCCGAGGTCCGCCGGATGCTGATCGACCTTCGACAACTCGCTCGACTCGACCGGCTCCGCCTCTTCCTGGCGAAGACGATCTGCCAGGGCCAGCCGGCGCGCGCGCTCTTCCTCCAGACGCTGCCTCACATGGGCGAGGTCCATACCACTGATCATAGGATTGGAGGATGGGTGACCGCGG
>Ga0209011_1000822_pt1 | contig 11336 bp, 10 predicted proteins | sample BlaSpr_A8_OM1_M3_FD_187986 | JGI IMG/M metagenome (GOLD analysis project Ga0209011, IMG submission 187986) | Forest soil microbial communities from Thunder Bay, Ontario, Canada - Black Spruce, Ontario site 2_A8_OM1_M3 (SPAdes) (version 2) | ecosystem: Environmental > Terrestrial > Soil > Boreal... | reverse complement strand
CGCGAACACCAGCGTGAACCACAGCCAGAGGCTGATCTGGCCGACGAAGAGCGAATCGGACGCGCCGCGAAACAGCCCGGCGATGAAGATAATTGTCGTGATCACCGAGCCGACCTCGACGACGAACATGACGGGGTTGCGGGCCTGCCCGCGGGGATCGAGCTTGGTGACGCTCTCGATCAAGGCGGGCACCATGATGTTGCGGTCCAGCAGACTGGAGCGACGGCGGCGCCGGTAGTTTTCGGAACGGATCTTTTCTTCCATATCAGTGAGCCAGGTGATTGGCGGCCAGCTGGAAATGTTCCAGCAACGGCCCGAGGGATAGCGCGGGGAAGAAGGTGAGTGCGCCAACGATTAGGATCACGCCGATTAGGAGCCCGGCGAAGAGCGGAGTGTCCGTCGCCATCGTGCCCTTGCTCGAGGGAATGACTTTCTTGCCGGCCAGCGCGCCCGCGAGGGCCAGCGCCGGAATCACGAAGATGAACCGGCCCACCCACATGGCAATGCCAAGCGTCGTGTTGTAGTAGAGGGTATTTCCGCTGAGTCCGGCAAATGCGCTCCCGTTGTTGCCGTTGGTTGATGTGAAGGCGTAGAGGATCTCCGAAAACCCGTGCGCGCCCGGGTTCAACGGACCTGCCTGACCGGCCGGCACCAGCACCGATATGGCGGTGAAGATCAGGATGTTGAAAACGCCGACAAGGATGACCAGCATCGAGAGCCGGACCTCCTTCGACTCGATCTTCTTGCCCAGGTATTCGGGGGTGCGACCAACCATCAGGCCGCCGATGAAGACGGCGATGACGACGAAGGCGAGCATGCCGTATAGCCCTGCGCCCACGCCGCCCGGGGTAATCTCCCCGAGCTGGATCAGGACCATGGGCACCATGCCGCCCAATGGCGTGAAGCTATCGTGACTCGAATCGACCGACCCGGTGCTTGTGCCGGTGGTCGAGGCGGCGAAATTGCCGGAATAAATCGGTCCAAACCGGACCGACTTCCCCTCCATGTTGCCACCAGCCTGGGTTGGGCTGTTGGCCTGGTCGGCGCCAGCCGCCGTCAAAGCCGGATTGCCGATCTGTTCGGCGGCGGCGGCAAGCGCCGTTGCGGAGACGAGAAGGATCGCCATCGCCGCGGCGATAGCCAGCCCCTGCCGGATGCTGCCCACCATCTTGCCGAACATGAGCACCAGGCCAAACGGGATCACGAGCTCGAGAAAGATCTCGAATTGGTTGACGAACCCGTTCGGGTTTTCAAAGGGATGAGCCGAGTTGGCGTTGAAGGGGCCGCCGCCGTTGTTCCCCAGGTCCTTGATCGCTTCCTGCGACGCGAAGGGCCCAACGGCGATCGACTGGGTCGCGCCCTGGAGCGTGTGGGCCTGAGGATAGCCACTGAGGGTTTGAACCACTCCCTGGGACACCAGAATGAACGCAGCAATGATCGAGATCGGCAACAGGACGTACAGAATGGAGCGGGTGATGTCGACGTAGAAGTTCCCGACTGTCTTCAGTTTTCGCGCGCTGAAGGCACGGACAAGCGCGACGGCGAGCGCGATGCCGGTTGCCGCAGACAGGAAGTTGTGCATGACGAGGGCCAGCATCTGGGACAGGTAGGACATCGTCTGCTCACCGGTGTAGTTCTGCCAATTGGTGTTCGTCGTGAAGCTGACAGCCGTGTTGAAAGCAAGATCAGGGGCCACCCCGGCGAACCCCTGCGGATTCAACGGCAGATGATCTTGCACTCGCAGGATGACGTAGGTAACGAGGAGGCTCACCACGGTGACGGCCAGCATTGCCGCCAGGTATCCAACCCAGCTCTGCTCCTGGTCCTCCTTGATGCCGCTCAGCCGGTAAAAGCCGACCTCGACCGGCCGAAGGACCGGGTGCAGGAAGGTCCGTTCGCCCTGGAAGAGCTTTGTCAGGAAGGGAGCCAGGAACCAGGCGCCCACGCCAACCGCGGCAAACGTAATCCCCACGCCGATCACGTCGAGGATCATCAGAACCGCTCCGGGAAGAGCATGGCGACGAACAGATACACCGTGAGGAGCGCCGCGACAACGCCGGCGAGGATGTAGCCGAGCATCATGGAAGCTTCCTCAACGCCGAGATGTAGAGATAGCTGATCAACGTAAGGAACAGAGTCAGAGCAACCATCCACACGTCCAGGGGCATGAACCCAGCCTAAGCCGGGGTGTGTCAACGGCGCATCAACACATTCACCTTGGAGCGCCAATCGTTTATGGGCTGTTGACGCCGAGCGGGATACGGTTGGAGCATGTGGTCTTCTGATCCGGCGACAGGACCGATCCTGCTGGCTGTCGAGGCCGTGCCTCAGTCGCAAGCCGTTGTCGCGGCCGCGGCAAAGCTTGCCCGGCAGTTACGTGCCGAGGTCCTGGTGCTGTCGGTGCGCGAGCGCGACTACGCGCGTGGCTTCGCGTGGGACATTCATCAACCGGGTGAGATCGCGGAAACCGTCAGCCGTGCGATTTACGAGATGGTTGCGCGGGCTGCTGATGCGAGGCGTCGCCTTCCAGGTCTGCGCCGCTCGGATCTACCGGTGATCGCGGTCCCGACCCACGCAGCGCCTCGGCGCAAGCGCAACACGACACCGGTCAGCGTTTGATCGCGGGGCCGAACCGATAGCCACGGCCCGGCACGGTCTGGATCACCTCCGGATGCGCCGAATCGTGCTCCAGCTTCAGTCGCAACCGCTGAATGAAAACCCTCAGGTAATGCCGCTCATCTCCGTAGGCGGGCCCCCACACGCGGTGGAGGAGCGTTCGATAGTCCATCACCTCGTGCTGGTGGCGGGCGAGCTCGGCTAACAGCAGATATTCCGTCGCCGAGAGCCGGACTTCCTGATCTCCGCGTAAGACCGAGTGGTTTTGCAAGTCGACGGTGACATCCGTCTCGCGGACGACGAGAGGTTGCTGGGCCGGCGGCTGGGCGCGGCGTAGCACGGCCCGGATGCGGGCCAGCAACTCGTCCGAGCCAAATGGCTTGGCCAGGTAGTCATCGGCTCCCATGTCGAGGGCGCGGACCTTGTCCGCCTGGTCGCCGCGGGCGCTGATCACAATCACCGAAGGGACCCGGCGGCCGTCGAGAGTCGAGAGCACGTGCCAGCCATCGACAAACGGCAGCCCGATGTCGAGGAGGACCACATCGAAGGATCTGGCTTTGAGGGCCTGGACGCCGGCCGATCCGTCTGCAGCCTGCTCGACCTCGAAGCCACCCGATTGGAGCGCTCCGACCAACACGGACCTCAAGGCTCGGTCGTCCTCGACGACCAGAATGCGCCCGGCCACGACCGCTACCTGGAGGCCACGACGTAGAAGCTGGGGCTGTCGAGCAGTTCAGCATCGGGTCGCGCGAACATCCGCTGCAGCTGCAAGCTGGCCGCCGCTAGCCAGTTCTCCATCTCCTCGGGCCAGACGATCGCGACCTCAGCGTGCTGCGTGATGATTCGTCCATCGGGAAGCCGGTAATCGACCTCGAGGCTCGCCCCATTTCCATCGAAGGCTCGCACCCGGACCCCATCACCGCCGCCGGAACGAAGCCAATGAGGGTTAGCCAACTCGAAGGCGAGTGCGCCGGAATCGGTGAGGTGATCGGCGGCCCGGCGCAACCGCTCGATCAGGTAGAGGATGTTGGAGGGCGCGATGACGAGGTCGAACCGACGGCCAAGCTCGAGGTCCTCGATTCGCGATTGGATCAGGTCGATCCGCGGCATGCGTTCCCGCACGCGATCGAGCATGGCCGGGTGGCTATCCACACCGACTAGCTCGACACCGGCCGCGCTCAAGGGCACGGCGAGACGTCCGCTGCCGATCCCCAGATAGAGCACCGGGGGCGTGGCGCCTTGAGCCAGCTCGAGCCAGGGCCACAGGTCTGTCGCATCAGGAAGCTGCGCGTAGAGCTTGGCGAATCCGGCGTCGGGGTTCGACGGGTCGTCGTGGACGCTGGTCATGGGCTCGATTCCGTGGAAAGCCTAGACCGTTCGGCGCGCTGCCGCGCGCCAGAGCGTGGGGCCGAACACCAGCAGCACTGCCAGGCCACCAAGCCCACCGACGACGAAGGTGACGCGCGGAGAGGTCACGGCGAGCAAGACGCCGGCGAGGCTATAGGCGACGGCGCTGCCCGCTGAAGCGGCGGTTCCAAAGAGACCGAAGACGCGACCGAGCATCTCGCGCGGAACGAGCTGTTGGATGAGGGTGGATGACGCGACGTTTTGGATTCCATTGCCCAGGCCTCCGACGCCCTGCGCCCCAGCGGCGAGACCGGGATTCGGTGCCAGCCCCGTGGCCAGAGCGCTGACCCCGCTCATGAGCCAGGCGGAGAGCAGGAGTGGAGCCGAGCGCGGCACCGATCGCATCCAGGACAGGACGACGGAGGCGGCCAGCATCCCCACCCCAAAGGTCGCCGCCACGGCGCCGAAGCCGAAGGCGTTTAGACCGAGGACGTCGCGCGTCAGGAAGACCAGCGCCACATTGTCCACGGCCACGAACGCTACAAGTAGGAACGTCCCCAGCATCAATGACCGAATTGCCGGCTGCTTCCAGGCAAACCGAAGACCGTCCAGCCCGTCCGAGAGGATGCCCGCGCCAGACCTGGCGGCGACGCGGATGGTTTTTGGGAGTCCGGCAAGTAGCGCCGCCGAGATCGCGAAGCTCACGGCATTCGCCGCCAGTGCCCACCGTGGACCCAGGCTGGCCGCAAGCGCCCCGCCAAGCAGCGGTCCAATCGCGATCTGGAGGTTCAGCGAGCTGCCGAGCCAGGCATTCGCCTGCATCAGGTCCGGTGCGGCAACCAGCGCCGGCACGGCACCGCCCGAGGCCGGACCGAACGTGGTGTCGAGCACCGATGTCGCAACAACCAGAGCGAGCAGTGCAAAAAAAGGAGGCTGCCAGAGGGCGATCGCCGTGAAGATGATCGCCTGGGCGAACTCGCAGACCACCATCAGTCGTTTGAGGTTGACCCGGTCGACGAACGTACCGGTGACCGGCCCAAGGAGGTGTGGGAGAGCCTGGGCCAGGAGGAGCGCGGCAACGGCGATGCCGCTCTGCTCGGTCGCCTTGACGTAGAGCACCAGGGCGATCAGGGCGATGCCGTCTCCGATGGAGGAGACGCTTCGGCTCAGCCAGAGCCGCCGGAAATCCCGGTTGCGAAGAAGGACGTTGACCGGCGGCGAGCTTACGCGACGGCCTCGTCGGCGATGTCGAGCGCCTTGTCGATGATGGCGAAGCCTTCAGCCAGCTCGCTCTCATTGATGCACAAGGGCGGGTTCGTCATGATCGTATTCCAGCGGACGAAGGTGTAGAGCCCTTGCTCGCGGAGGGACTTGCCGACCGCCTTCATCGGCTCCGAAGTCCCATTGAAGGGGGCAAGCGGCTCCATGGTTTTGCGGTCTTTGACCAGTTCCAGGATGCCGAAGAGGCCGATGGCGCGTGTCAAGCCGACCGATGGGTGTTTGCGCTTGAGCTCCTGGTGGTGACGCGTCATCACCTCCCCCATTCGCCGGGCGTTGCCGATCATGTCGTCTTCCTCGTACGCCTGGATCGTGGCCAGCGCCGTGGCACACGCAAGCGGGTGACTGTTGTAGGTGAGGCCGCCGTAGAAAACGTTCTTGTCGAAATACTCGGCGATCCTGGGCCGCATGCCGACCGCGCCCAGCGGCACATAGCTGCTCGTCAGTCCCTTGGCCATGGTCATGATGTCCGGCACCACCTTCCAGTGGTTGACGGCGAACCATTCGCCGGTGCGGCCAAAGCCGGACATGATCTCGTCGCAGACCATCAAGATGCCGTAGCGGTCGCAGAGTTCACGGACGCCCTGGAGATAGCCGTCTGGCGGAATCAGGATGCCATTGGTGCCGGTGACCGTTTCCAGGAAGAAGGCGGCAATGGTGTTGGGGCCCTCGAGCTGAATCGTCTCCTCGAGGTACCTGAGGGATTCCTCCGCCGTGTCGACAGCGCGCTGCGGACCGTGATAAGGGTCGAGGACATGTACGACACCCGAGGTCCCCAGGTCGTTGGCCCACCGCCGCGGATCGCCAGTCAGCGCCATCGCACCGGCGGTCGCCCCGTGGTAGGAACGGTATCGCGCGATGATCTTGTGGCGGCCGGTCACGGTCCGGGCCAGCTTGATCGCGTTCTCGTTCGCCTCCGCACCCCCCAGCGTGAAGAACACCTTGTTGAGGTCGCCGGGCATCAGCTCGGCCAGCTTTTTGCCGAGCAGGGCCCGGGGTTCGTGCGCCATGAAGGGGTTGGCGTATGGGAGCTTTTCCGCCTGGCGCTTGATCGCCTCGATGATGCGCGGGTGACCGTGGCCGGCATTGACGCTCATCAACTGGCTGTTGAAATCGATGTAGCGCTTACCCTCGGGCGTGTAGAAGTAGACGCCCCTGGCGTGGTCGACCGCGATCGGGTCGACGGTCGACTGCGCGGTCCATTCGTAAAGGGTGTACTGCCGGCAGAGGGCGACGATCTCCTCGCCGCTCAGCACGTGGGGACGGGCGCTCGTCTCTAGAGCCACCGGCGGGGCGTCGCCCCACGCGAGGGGCGCTTTAGTGCCATCGGAGCGTTTGAGACGTTGAACGACGCGATGGTCATAACCATCGCGTCGTCACGACTTTATGTCGCGTGTAGAAGCGAATGCTGTCCTGCCCTGTGGCATGCAGGTCGCCGAAGAAAGAATTCTTCCAGCCAGTGAACGGCAGGAAGGCCATCGGCGCCGCTACACCGATGTTGACGCCGAGCATGCCGGCCTGCGCCCGCCGCTTGAACTCGCGCGCGTACTTGCCCGAGTTGGTGAAGATCGAGGCCATGTTCCCGTAGGTGCTGGCGTTGAGCACCTTGAGGGCCTCATCGATGTCCGAGGCCCGCACCACCGAGAGCACCGGTCCGAAGAGCTCTTCTTTCCAGATCTTCATGTTCGGAGTGACGCGATCGAAGATGGTGGGACCTAAGAAGAAGCCATCCTTCTGATCCACCTGGCGACCATCGGAGATGAGCTGCGCGCCCTCCGCCTGGGCTCCGTCGATGTACTCGATCAGCTTCTTCTTGCGCTCGCCCCGGATCACCGGCCCGAGCGTCGTCTTGGGATCGGTGCCCGGGCCCACCTTCAGTTTCGCCGCGTCATTGGCCAGCTCGCGCACCAGGGCGTCGCCGATCTTGCCAACCCCGACCGCGACGCTGCCCGCCAGGCAGCGCTGGCCGGCGTTGCCGAAGGCCGACGAGATGACGTGCGGCGCCGAGAGCTCGAGGTCCGCGTCATCCATCACCAGGATGTGGTTCTTGGCGCCGCCCAGCGCCTGGACCCGCTTGCCATTCGCCGCCGCGGTGGCGTAGATGTAGGCGGCCACGGTCGCCGAGCCGACGAACGAGATCGCCGAGATATCGGGATGGGTCAGCAGCTGGTTGACCGCGTCGTTGGCGCCATGGACGACGTTGAAAACGCCCTCGGGTAGGCCGGCCTCCTCGAGCAGCTCGGCGATGCGCATGGCTGAAAGCGGCGTCAGCTGCGAGGGCTTGAGCACGAATGTGTTCCCCGTGACGATTGCAACCGGAATCATCCACATCGGCACCATGTTGGGGAAATTGAAGGGTGTGATGCCGGCGACTACACCAACCGGAAATCGGGTCAGCTCCTCATCGATGCCTTTGGCGATCTGGTCGAGGTTCTGACCCATCATCAGGGTCGGGGCGCCGCAGGCGAAGTCGATCACCTCGATGGCGCGCTTGACCTCGCCGCGCGACTCGTCCAGCGTCTTGCCGTTCTCCTGGGTGACGATCGCGGAGAGCTCATCGATGTGCTTGTCGAACAAGGCCTTGAAGCGGAACATCACCTGCGCGCGTTCCGGCACCGGGGTTTCGCTCCAGGCCGGGAAGGCCTTCTTCGCCGCGGCGACGGCCTCGTCGATCTCCTCTTTGGTCGAGTGCGGGAGGCTGGCGATGGTCTGGCCGGTTGCGGGGTTCGGTATCGGGTCGACCTTCTGCGAGCGGGAGTCCCGGAACTTGCCGCCGATAAAACTCTGGACGTTCTTGGTGGCAATCATGACCTGGCTCCTACTGTGCTTGGCTCACTGGCCGATACCGTGTGGAATGGCGAGCGCCGCAGGAACTGGCCGGCACCCTTTGTCCCCTGGAATTTTCCGTCGCGGACCAGGATGTTGCCGCGCTGCATCACGATCTCCGGTAAGCCCTTGACCGACATGCCCTCGTAGCAACTGTAGTCCACGTTCATATGGTGGGTCTTCGCCGACAGCGTACGTTCCACCCTCGGATTGAAGATCACGATGTCGGCGTCGCTTCCCGGCGCGATCGTGCCCTTGCGCGGGAAGAGCCCGAACATCTTGGCCGGCGCCGTCGCCACCAGTTCGACGAAGCGGTTGAGCGTGATCCGGCCGGAATTCACGCCGCCGTGGAAGATCAGCGAAAAGCGGTCTTCGACCCCGGGCAGGCCGTTGGGGATCTTCGAAAAGTCGCCGCGCCCCATCTCTTTCTGGCCTTTGAAATGGAAGGGACAGTGGTCGGTCGCGACCAGCTGGAGGTCGTCCTGCAGCAGGCCCTTCCAGAGTTCGTCGTGATGCGACGTCGGTCGAAGTGGCGGCGAGCAAACGTACTTCGCGCCCTCGAAGCCGGGCCTGCCCAGGTCGTCCAAGCTCAGGTATAGATATTGGGGGCAGGTCTCGGCAAAGGTCGAGGCGCCGTCGTCGCGCGCCTCACGAACGGCGTCCAGGGCCTCCTTCGAGCTCAGATGCACGATGTAGACGGCCACCTCCGCCAGCCGGGCGAGCGCGATGGCACGGCTGGTGGCCTCCCCCTCCATGCTGGCCGGCCGGGTCAGGCCGTGGTTGATCGGATCGCCCTTCCCCTCGGCGAGGTATCGCTTGACCAGCACGTCGATCGCGCCGCCGTTCTCGGCATGCATCATGATGAGGCCACCGTTCTCGGCCGTGCGGCCCATCGCCCGGAAGATCGAGGCGTCGTCGAGCATGAAGACGCCGGGGTAGGCCATGAAGAGCTTGAACGACGGGACGCCCTCGTTGACCAGCGCGTCCATCTCCTTGAGGATGGAGTCGTTGATCTCGCGCACGATCATGTGAAAGCCGTAGTCGATGTGCGCCTTGCCTTCCGCCTTCTTGTGCCACTGGTCGAGACCCTGACGCAGCGTCTGACCGTAGGTCTGCACCGCGAAGTCGACGATCGTCGTCGTCCCGCCCCAGGCCGCCGCGGCCGTTCCGGTGGCGAAATCGTCGGAGGCGAAGGTGCCACCAAACGGCAGTTCCATATGGGTATGGACATCGATCGCGCCCGGCATCACGTAGCGGTTTTCCGCGTCGATCACGTGGTCGGCCATAGCCGTAAATCCGCTCCCGATCGCCACGATCTTCTCGCCCTCGATCAGCACGTCCGTCTTGTTGGTGTCGCTCGCGGTCACCACCGTGCCGTTTTTGATCAGCGTCCTCATGGCAGTTCCTTCACGAGCTCCTCATAGCTCTCCGGTCGGCGGTCGCGCAGGAACTGCCAGGTGTTGCGCACCTGGCGATTCATGTCCAGGTCGAGGTCCGCGACCAGCACCTCGTCCTCGGTCTCCGACGCCTGGGCGATGATTTTGCCGCGCGGATCGCAGAAGTAGCTCGACCCGTAGAACTGCGCCTCGTTGAGCGGCTTCTCCACGCCGACCCGGTTGATGGCGCCGATCCAGTAGCCGTTGGCCACGGCGTGCGCGGGCTGCTCCAATTCCCAGAGATAGCGTGACAGCGACTTGACCGTGGCCGACGGGTTGAAGACCAGCTCGGCCCCCTTGAGGCCGAGCGCCCGGGCCGGCTCCGGAAAGTGCCGGTCGTAGCAGATCAGGATGCCGACGCGGCCGACCGAGGTCTCCCAGACCGGGTAGCCGAGATTGCCCGGCTTGAAGTAGAACTTCTCCCAGAAGCAGGGACCGACATGGGGGATGTGCGTCTTACGATATTTGCCGAGCACCGTGCCATCGTTCTCGATCAAGACGGCGGTGTTGTAGTAGACGCCGGTCTGCGCCTCCTCGTAGAAAGGCACGACCAGGACCATCTTGTGCTTTTTGGCCAGCGCTTGCATCCGCTTGACGGTAGGCCCGTCGTCCCGCTCGGCGGTGTCGTACCACTTGGTATCTTGCTCGGCGCAAAAGTAGGGACCAAAGAAAATCTCTTGCAGGCACGTCACCTGGGCGCCCTTGGCCGCCGCTTCTTCGATCAGCTTCTCGTGCTTTGCGACGGCCTCCTCTTTCGGCATGTTCGCGTACGCCTGGATCAACGCCGCCCTCACCTTCGCCATGTCTGTGTCGCCTCCTCCTCGCTAACTAAACGCCGGAATGATGTCTTCGCCGTATCTCTTGATGACCGCCTCAGGTTTCTCCACCATAAGGTAGAGGTTGAACTGGTCGACGCCGACGTCGATCAATTCCTCGATCCGTCTCTTGCTCTGCTCGACGGTGCCGATGACGCAGAACCGGTCGATCACGTCGTCGGGGACGAAGTCGGCGTGGGCCGCGCCCCGCTGCGCGTGCTCCGAATAGTCATAGTGGTCGCGCGCCTTGATGTAATCGGTCAGCGCTTTGGGCAGATCCTGGACGTCGTACCGCTTCATCAGGTCGACAACGTGGTTGGAGACCAGCGCTGGAAACCAGCGGACCTGCTCGCGCGCCGCCTCGATGTCATCGGAGATGAACGCCGGGGCGGCGGCCTGGATTTTGATGTCGTCGAAGGACCGGCTGGCCTCCTCCGCGCCCTCCCGCACAAACTGCAGGCACCACTTGATGATGGCGGGATCGGCCAGCTGGATGATGACGCCGTCCGCCACCCGGCCGGCGGCCCGCAGTACCTTCGGCCCGTAGCCCGCGACCCAGATGGGCAGCTCGTGCTCGGCCCACTTCAACCGGACCTTCACGCCGTCATAACTGACCTCGCGGCCAGCGGCGAGGTCACGGATCAGGCGGCAGTCCGCCTCCATCCGCTCCACCGACACCGGCTTCTGCCCGAGTACGCGGCGGGCGCTGTCGCCGCGACCGATGCCCATCACCATGCGACCCCCCGAGATCTCGTTGAGCGTGGCCAGCGCGCTGGCGGTGACGGTGGGATCGCGCGTCCCCGGGTTGGTGACGCAGGGGCCGATCTTGATGGTCTTGGTGTTGGCGGCCATCAGCGTGAAGATCGGATAAACCTCCTGCCAGAGCACGTGCGAGTCGAAGAGCCAGGCATACTCGAAGCCCTGGGCCTCGGCAAGCTTGGTCAGGTCCACCCACCGAGATGGTGGCGGATCCGGAGCAAAGCAAACACCGAAGCTGAGTCGTGCCATTCCTTTCAAG
>Ga0209011_1000821_pt1 | contig 11340 bp, 11 predicted proteins | sample BlaSpr_A8_OM1_M3_FD_187986 | JGI IMG/M metagenome (GOLD analysis project Ga0209011, IMG submission 187986) | Forest soil microbial communities from Thunder Bay, Ontario, Canada - Black Spruce, Ontario site 2_A8_OM1_M3 (SPAdes) (version 2) | ecosystem: Environmental > Terrestrial > Soil > Boreal... | reverse complement strand
AGTGCTTCAATGCGTTCATCGGCCGAGTTGATCCCAACGAATTCATCTCGGAGCGCGATGAACCCTCCGGTGCCTTTCGCCGGCAGTACGGTCCAATCACCGAGGACCAGACACTGTTCGGTCTCTCCTACCACGAGCCGGAGAAGCAGGGTGGATACTTCACTGGCGGAGCGGGCATGCGCGTGGCGACGCCGCTGGATCCGTACCTCAAAGGCAGTTATGTCTACGAGCACGGCGCTTCAGAGCGCGGTCTCGTGGGCTTGAGAGAGACGGTATTCTGGCAGCACAGTGACGGTTTCGGCGTCGCGACGCGAGCTGACATCGAGCGTATCTATAACCTGCACTGGTTGGTGCGGTGGACTGGTTCGGCCACCTTCGCCCAGCATTCGCTCGGTGTGCGCGGGTGGTCCGCGGTCGACGTCATGCGCGGGTTCTCGTCCCGTAGGGCAGTTGCCGCGGAGATCGAGATTGACGGCCAGACGAACGCGCCGGTGCCTCTGCGCAACTACGGGATGAAGCTTGCGTATCGCAAAGGTATCCTGCGCAGATGGCTGATCATGGAGGCGCGCACCAGCATCGGGTGGCCGAAAGATCAGCCTGGGCAGCGGCGCCGACGCAGCCTCGGGCTGGGCCTTGGTTTCGAGATGCTCTTTGGAACCACGGACTTTCTCGCACGTCCTGTGACGTTCTGACGAAGGGCACACCGCCAGCCTTCAGCCGCTTGCAGTGCGCCGACTTGCGAGATCTGAAGTCCCCACAAGCATCCGTTCTTTGGTCCGATGCTCGCCCGATGAACAGATGCTTGAGTTGCCTCGTGTTGGGTGGTGTTGGTTTGTGACCTAACTCGATTTGTAAATCGTTGGTCGGGTTCAAGCCGCTGTGAGCTCGCGCCGGCCCCTCTATATCCAATCCGGCTCCTGGCCGGATTTCCATTTGACGCTGCATCCCACGCTCGGTGTCTGCTCCGGGGGCACAGGCTTCCCGCGCAGCAGTGCCTCGGCTGCTGTGCGCAGATCCGAACCGGTGACCGGAATATTGTTCCCGGGCCGGCTGCCATCGAACTGTCCACGATACGCAAGCCGCCGATTGCGATCGAACAGAAAGAAATCCGGCGTACAGATTGCCTGATACGCTTTTGCCGCCTGTTGCGACTCGTCATACAGGTATGGAAAGGTGAAGCGTTTGAGCGTCGCGATACGGGTCATCTCGACAGGCGCATCGTCGGGATAGCTCTCGACGTCGTTCGAGCTGATCGCCACGACGGCGAGGCCGCGCGGGCCAAAATCGCGCGCGAAGGCTACGAACTCATCGAGAATGTGCTTCACGAAGGGGCAGTGATTGCAGACGAAGGCGATCAGCAGCGCCGGCGAAGACGCGAAGTCCTCGAGCGCTACTGTTCGTCCACTCACCGTATCGCTCAACGCAAATCGAGGGACCGGTGTTCCAAGAGGCAGCATTCGAGAGTATCGCCGCGCCACGGTTCCTCCTGGTGATGGATGTGGCAGTAATTGAACGACCGCGTGCCCCTCAGTCGGGAGTAACCCGCTGCTGGTCGGCATGCGCTAGGCGCGCGCCGCGGTCGGCTTCGTGCGCAGCCTGCCCGTAAAATCGCGTTTCCCGATCCGAACACCCTTCCAGCGCAGAATGTCGTAGGTCGTCGCCGCATGGAAGTAGAAATTCGGCTGCGAGAAGGACAGGAGGAAGTTCTCGGCGGTGAAGTCGAGGCGGCGCTCCCCAGCTGCGAAGCGCATGTCGCGCCCGACGAAGGCGTCGATTTCCGCCGGCTCAATCACCTCGAGCGCGGCGCGCGTGTCCGCGATCCGCGCCTTGAGCGCCGCGAAACTCTCGGGAGGCGGGGTCATATCGGGGGAGAAGACGCCTCGACGCACGCCCTCGATCGCACCGAGCGAGTGTACCGCGGTCGATTTCACCTGATAGGCAAAGGGCAGCATGTCCTCGGCCAGGCGCGCCTTGATGATGTCCTCAGGCGCGATCCCTTTCTCCGCGCAAAAGGCCTCGGCGGCGTCGAGCAGGCCGGAAACGGCCCCCAGAATCTGTTGGTAGGACGGGATCGTGGCGGCGTAGAGTGAAAAGGCCATGGCATTCCTCGAAATCAATCGCGATGGAGAAATCGGATCTTAGTCTGCGCGTTGAGCGGAAGCACTTATCCCGGGTCGTAGCCCCAAACGTGGGTTGACCGGCCCAATTCTCTTGGTCATAAACCCGGTTGCGGGTCATTGGCTCCCAAAAAGGGCGGCTCCCGGGCCATGAGCGGCCATCCAGTTGGGGGCTAAAGTTCCCGCAAAGCAGACTTTCGATTGCCAATCGGGTCGTGCGAAACTGTGTCTGCGATCATGGTGCCTAGACAAACGGGCAACGCTGAAGTGGTCGCGATGTCGCAGAAGGGGAGGATCCAAGAATCATGTACATTGGATACAATGGCCTCTGGGGCCTGTTGGTGCTTGCTGGCGACATCTGGGCGGTAATTAATATCGTTCAGAGCTCCGCTTCCAACGAAAGGAAATTGATTTGGATACTAGTAGTGGTGCTCCTGCCGCTGCTGGGTCTGATTCTGTGGTATTTCCTTGGGCCACGTGATGGCAGGGTGTAGGTTCGAACGCATGGGGACGAGTCTGTAACTTGAGACCCCGATTTGCCGCTCTCGGCCAACTGCGGACCTACTGCGGCTCAGAATGCTTGCCCGATTCCCGACGTTCCTGCGAGCCAGCAGTAGTAGCGGGGCCTTAGCAGTGCCTTGCCGAGTAGGGGCTAGGGGGCCCGTCTCTTAACAACTTCCGTCAGATAGGCAATGTGCAACGCTGCGACGTCGATGCATTTTTTCGCGGCGGTGGCATTAGCCGTTAACACGCCCCGATGCGCTATGTCATGGCGCTGTCGGCGGCTCCACATCCAATCTCCCCACCATGATTGGCGATCGGGGTTTTCGCCCGTTAGGTCATGGAAGGCTTTTCGCACGCGATCTCCCTCAAAGGACCAAGTAACCAGCAATCTCTCTGACATTTCTATGAGGTCGCGGACGCTCTTACTGTTGTCCTTCACTGCATCCATCAGTCTCTCGAGCACAAATTCGGTGGCCCATTCTCCGGCCGCGGCCGCGATGATGATGGCAATAGCGTGCTGCCCAGCAGATGAGAGTGAGCGGGCTTCTGCGAGTAATTGGTCCCACTTCGGCCCCAACAGGGCGAGGGGTGTGTTCTTGTAGATGTCGGCGGTCGTGTCATGCACGTATTGCCGCGGCATCCCACCTGTTACAAAGGTGCCGAGAGGCGACCCCGGCGGTAGCGGGGTCACCTTTGCTGACTCCTTCCTACGCCTTCCCGCCATGGGTGTTTGAGTCTTAGTGAGTCTCTCGCGCAAGTTTCCCGATTGCTGCCGTTCGGTGGATCAATGTATGCGCGTTGCCATGACCGTATTCCACGATAGGGAACGATGGTCAAGGCGACTCGACAAAGACTGTTTCTGCGCCCAGATTCTCGAAACATAGATTCACGGTCCGACCCAAGGCCCGGGTTCTATGACGGGCCATGGCCGGAATCGTCACGCATTGCCAGGGCTGCAGGTGCAATTCCCGATTATCCGCCAGATCTATGGCAAGGCATCCGCTTACAACGATGAACAGCTCATCGGACGTGGGATGATAGTGCCAGCGATAGGCTTCGTCGAACACGGCGAGCCGCAGACAGCTGTCATTGACGCGGCTGATGACCATGTTGCGGTACGGCTCGGTGACCGCCGCGCCTTCTGCTGCCAGATCGACTACGTGCAACGCGAGATACCGCACTGGCTCCTTGGCATACCTTGCTGCTGTTGAGTCCATCGGCACCTCTGCTGCTGAATCTCGAGAGCGGGGTTTTAGTCAGCGTCTGAACTTATGACCTGGGCGCATCACACTCTTACTTTCGCGAAGTAAGCGTGCATTACGTTGAGCACGCCTGCAAGCCATCAGCGGATGGCCGCTTCGGATTTGCGGGAATGACTGGTTCAGGGCGGAAGAAGGGTGCTCTCGCTGACTCAGGGTTTCGAATCCGGCGTCTCAGTACCGAGTTTGGTGCTGCCGTCCGGCAGCGGAACCGAGATCGGAGTGACTCTGACTTTGGCGACGCCGATGTCTTGCGTAATCCCAATCTTCTGTGCAGTGGAAGGCGAGAGATCCACGATCCGGCCCTTCGCGTACGGTCCGCGGTCTTGGATAGTAACGACCGCGCTTTGACCACTATCAATGTTAGTTACCCTCGCCCTGGTACCCAACGGAAGCGTTTTACTCGCGGCGTTGTCGCCGTGCGGGTCCATTTTGCTGCCGTCCGCCATTTCTCTGCCTGCAAACTCCTTCGCATAGAACGATGCGTCGCCAAAGCGCGTGCGGCCCGATAGGTCAGGCTGCGGCCTCGTAGCTGCTGTGGCTATCCGTGACAGCGTCTCGTCCTGCGACGCGGCGCTTGCCTTGCCGCCATAGTGAGCCTCGCACGCGGCGGTGGCGACGGCAACGATGCCGAGCAGCAGGATCGTTGCAAGAGGATTCAAGTTGAAAATTTGGAGCATTTTCTAGGCCGACGCGCTCGCGGCTTAAAAAGCATATTGGATACTCGACAGCCTAGTCTGTACGCCGGCACGCATTAGTGCGGTGCGTGTGCTTGTACGCCGGAATTTGCGAGTGACGGCGGTAACAAAGCCGAAGTGCCACCGGTGACCCGGAATAGGCCCTGCTTTTCGCTGCTCAGTCGTGACAAACGCAACAGGTGCCCCGCGAGAGGTGAACGTCCTGGGGCCAGCCCGCATGAGCGAGGCGTTCCTCGACCGCGTGGCGCGCAGCGAGCGACGGCTCATCGTGACGATCACGAGCGGCATGGGGTCGCTGGCCGACAATACCTCCGGCGGCTACATTCCGTGGCCGGCCGTCTGGCGGGCGCCTTCCGCAACATCGGCCGCAACAGGATCGCCGATGAGATCATTCAGACGATGCGCGCTGCGGGCTACGACGTCCGTGAGAGCGATCCTTTCGACTCTCCAGCGCCCTTCGCACATCCTCCACGCGCACTGTCCCCGTATGTGATTCGCATGCGCCTGTCGTGGCAGCAGATGCGAGAGATCGTGTTGGAGACGTTCCCTAAGGCGCCTGGAATTCCCAAGGACACGGAGTCATACGTAAAGACCGTCGATGAGATCTATGTCGAAGACGCCTACCACTCATTGTCGATCGAGGGCTACCGGGTGAGCCGTGAGCTCATCGAACGTGTTCGCAAGAGGGCCTGGAATCCGGGCCGGGATTCCGCCGACCGACAGCAGAAAGATGCCATGGCGGCGGAGGGCTACTACGAAGCCTTCCAGTTGGTGAAGGGAAGCGTGCGCCAAGTTCTCAATGGTGCCAACGCGGGGGACGTCTTCGAACGAGACCATGGAGCCTGGTACCGGGCGTTGTTCGCTCCCAGCGTCAGCGCTGGCATCCTGTCAGCCGCCGATCTCGCCGGCTACCGCACCGGGCAGGTCTACATCCGCCGTTCCAAGCACGTGCCTCCGAAACCCGAAGCCGTGCGCGACACGATGCCCGAGCTTATCGAGTTGCTGAGAACAGAGCCCGATGCAGGCGTTCGTGCGGTACTCGGGCATTTTATGTTCGTCTATATCCATCCCTACATGGACGGAAACGGTCGAATGGGCCGATTTCTCATGAATCTAATGCTGGCGTCCGGGGGCTGTCCCTGGACGGTCGTTCCTGTTGAGCGTCGCCACGATTACCTGAGGGCGCTCGAAGCCGCGAGCGTCGGTCAGAACGTACGACCGTTTAGTGAGTTCCTTGGCGGTTTGGTCAGGGACCGCCAAAAGGTAACCGGCATGAAGGCCAAGACGATAGCAAAGCACCCCGCCAAGCGAACCGCGTAGAGCATCGCCTTAAGGAACATGATCATCGCAACCGCGATGATCATGATCGACATCATCATCGTTGGCAGGATCGTCATCATGGCGCCGCATGAAGTCAGCGGCTCTGCGTTTGAACTCCGTGGGCAAAGGTCCGTACAGAGTCTGCCGTGCCCTAACGATTCATGGAATCACAGTGATGCTGGTAACCGGGTGAATCTCGTTCCACTGCGCATGAAAAGTGTCCTGCACGTAACTCCCCACTATCCTGACCCGCGAGCCGACTGGCGGGAGCACAATATGGTCGGTGTAGCCTCGGCACGCGCTTTGAGCGTCCTTCTGCGTCACGGGAAACCTGCATATGACTTCGAATACGAGGTTACCGTCCTCGGCGCTCATGTTGCCGGCATTTAGTAGATTCTGAAACTCGGGGTCCACTTTCAGCCATCCGTGTGTGTCCCCATCACCTTCGTGACGGACGCCATCAGGGTGCTTGACCCTCTGAGTCGCTGTCGCATCTACGAACGTCCCGGTCACGGCGATACACTGCTGTTTCACGATCAGCCGATAGGAATGGTAGACGTGATTCCATAAATTTGAATCACACGTTGCTGCCGGCGAGGGAGCGCCTGTGGTTGATGTGCCCGCATTCGTTGGAGTCCCTGGAGGAGCGGACTCTAAGACGGTGACGTATTTCGAGAAGACCCAGCCAATCTGGTCGTCCTCTGTCCTGACGTGATAGAAACCGCTGTCGGGACTTGCATCCACCAGCGTGATCCTGACTCCCTTGGCTAGATGCTCCAGAACCGGACTGGATGTTGAGGGGTCGCGGCGAAGAATGACATTGCGCCGTAGGGATGCCTGCTGAGCCAACCCAGAAGATGAGAGAGCAAGCAGGAATAGGAGCGTCCCCACCGCAGTTCGGCCAGAGGCGATTTTCATTTGGTGCCCTCGGGTGTCTCTTGCCTATTGGTGTCGGGAATCCTGTCCTCAGCCGTTTTCTATTATAAGTGATAGGCGGAGTGTCACCATTGGGACCTCTGAGCTTGCTCGAACCGACACCCGATTAGCCCTCTTTGTTTGCGCGCCGCAGTGGATTCAAGGATGTGACCGAGCACCGCGAACACGCGCAGAACCAGGGTCGCGTAGAGCGCCCCGTTCCGTCGTTTCAATCTTTTGCGTCATCAGGGCGGACTCTACTCCTGAGCGGTACTATTCGCGGTGGTCACCGCACATCCGTACAAAACTCATCGCAAGTCGCAGGCTTGCCCGTACTTGGAAGGTTCCAGATGCATTCCGTTACCGCTGTTAATAAGGTTCCCGCGCTTACGTTCATGTTTTGGGTGGTCAAGATTGCCGCAACCACGCTCGGAGAGACCGCCGGCGATACCGTGTCGATGACCTGGAAGCTGGGTTATCTCACGGGCAGCGCGATCTTCCTTTCGGCTTTGTTGGTACTGGTAGTGCTGCAAATAACCGCCAAGACATTCCGACCGTTCCTGTATTGGGCAACCATCATCGCTTCCACAACAGCGGGCACTACTTTGGCGGACTTCGCCGACCGCTCACTAGGAATAGGCTATCCAGGAGGCTCACTCCTTCTCCTGGTCAGCGTGCTCGCCGCATTGGCACTGTGGTATTACTCGCAAGGAACAGTGTCGGTGGATACCGTCAACACACCACGGGTCGAAGCATTTTACTGGGCCACTATCACACTCTCTCAAACACTCGGAACAGCGCTTGGGGATTGGACGGCAGATTCTGGACTTGGATATCTGGGTGGCGCACTTGTTTTTACTGCGGCGCTTGCGATTGTGGCAGCGGCCTATTTCTGGTCGCGAATCTCACACGTTGTTCTTTTCTGGACCGCCTTCATTCTGACCCGTCCGCTCGGCGCCACAGTGGGAGACTTCTTCGATAAGCCACACAGCCAGGGCGGTCTGGCTGTAAGCCGTCCAGTCGCGTCCGCAATCATTGCGGTCTTCATAGTCTTCTGCCTGCTGGCCTTTCCACAAAAGGCGGGCAAGCACCCGAAGAAAGTGTCCTGAAGGCTTCCTGAATCTTTGAGTCGGTAGTGAGAGGGTGACGGTCGATGCTAAGAACCAGGAGTGTCCGGACCCCCATCAATCGCGAGACTGATGACCTTCGAATTCTGGTGACTCGCTTTCGCGGCCGCGGCCTGCCAGCGTCGCGCTATGACGTCTGGATGCCCAATCTCGGTCCGAGCGAGCGACTTCTAGGCGCCGCCCAGGATCGGCGAATCTCCTGGGCGCAGTTTTCAAAGCGGTATCGAAAGGAGCTGTTCCTTGATGGTCCGATCGACAAGCGTAGCCGAACCATTAAGAACCATGGCCAGAAGTTTACGCTGCGTTTGGTGAAGCAGCTCGCGCGACGGGGCCGGGTGACGCTGATGTGCCACTGCGCCGAGGATCAGCAGCAGTGCCACAGGCACGTCTTGCGGAGGCTCATTCTCAGTAATCGGGTGTAAAGCGGGACGGGGGCCGGTCGTTGGGAGGCGCAAGCAGGTAATTCTGATACTGACAGCTCGAGGCGCTAGCGGGGTCGTGACCTCCTTCTGTCCCAGTGTTCGACCCTCAAGATGCGCCCGATGTGGAGTGCATACCTGCTGCCACCGAGTTCGAACGCGGTCGGATGTGTCTGCGTTGATGTCATGGGGAAGTCGAGGTTCACGGAGTCGATTGCGCTCCGGACTCTTGCTCCAACGCGTCAGAATCATCCTTGATCCTGCTCTCCAGAATCACCCCTGGCGGCAGGACAAGGGTGGGGGAATCGTCGTCATTCGCGGCGGAGCCGAACGCCGGCTCCGGAGCGCCGCCTGCGCTCTGCGGCCAACGCCCGGACAGCGCATCGCTGTTGCGTAGCTGGCGCAACGCCTCTTCGGCTTCCACCGGCGCGGAAAAGAAGTATCCCTGACCGAAATCGCAACCCATCTGCAAGAGCGCCTGCGCGGCGACCTTGGTTTCGACCACCTCCGCCACGGCCCGCAATCCCAGACTCGATGTCATCTGCAAAACCGCGGACGTGATGGCAGCGTTCGCGCGTTCTGAGCCTGTGCGACTCACGAATGGACGATCGATCTTCACGTAATCGAACGGAAACAGCTGAAGGTAGCTGAGTGATGAATAACCGCTCCCGAAGTCATCGAGCATCAGCTCAATGCCCATGTGGTGGAACGCGTCCAGCACCTCGCGTGCCGCGCTGACGTTACTGACCAGGCTGCCCTCGTTGAGCTCGAATTTCAGATTTGCTGCCGGAATGTGCGCATCCTCCAGGACATGCGCGACGTAGTCGCGCAGCCCCGGAGTGCGCAGCACGGCCGCGGAGAGATTGACGCTGATATAGAAGTCGGCCCCCTGCGGCAGGCGCCGGCGCCATTCCGCCGCCAGCCGGCACACGCGCTGAATGATCCAACGTGTGACCGGCACGATCACGCCCGCCTCTTCCGCAATCGCCAGGAACTTGTCCGGTCTCAACAGGCCTTCCACCGGATGCCGCCATCTCAGCAAAGCCTCCGCTCCCACCACGCGTTGAGCGCGCAAGTCGACGATGGGCTGGAAAAGTAAGCGGAATTCGTTGCGATCGAGGGCGACGTGCAGATCGGCCTCGAGACTGACCAGGCTCACCGCGGCGCCCGCCATTCCCGGGGCGTACGCTACGGCACGCACACTCTGCTGCTGTTTGGCGACCGAGAGCGCGAGATCGGCCTCGCGCAGCGCGTCTTCGGCTCGCTGCAGACCGGAGTCGATGCAGGTAAACCCGAGACGCGAGGCGACGCTGATGCGGTGCTGGCGCAGCGCGAACGGTTCCTGGCGTGCCGCTTGCAGCCGCTCTGCCAGCGCCTGCGTGGCTTCGGCCGACTCCACCTCGTACAAGAGCACCGCCAATTGATCGCCACTCCAGCGCGCCAGCACGTATTCCAGTGCGCCGAGCACCTTTGCGATGCGCTGTGCGGCCTGCAACATCAGCTCATCGCCCGCGGTGTGCCCCAGGGTATCGTTGATGAGGCTGAAGCGCTCGATCTCGATCAGAACGATGGCGATGCGCCGGCGCCGCCGGGTCCGCACGTCACGCAGGGCACGGTCGAGCTGGTCCATGAAGTAGCGGCGGTTCGGTAGCCCGGTGAAGGAGTCATGATAGCGAGCCTGCTCGACGCTTTTCTGCAGAGTCTGGCGCTGCTCGATTTCGCTGACCAGACGCTCATTGACCGAGTGCAGTCGCGTGCGCATGGCGACGAGCGTGGCTCGCGTGCGCTTGAGGCTGTGTGTCAGGTCGTACATGCCGAAAGCGAGCGCCCAGGCCAGGATCGCGAGCAGGCCAATTTCGGTGGCAAGCTCTCGGGCGGGGTACCAACCGGTTCGTGGGCTGATGGCCAGATTGAGGTAGTCACCGGCAAGCCCCGGTGACGAAACGCCCGGCTGACCGATCGCGCTCGTCGCCGGTTCGGTTAACGCGCCTGGGCGAGAGCTGAGGAACACCCGCGGCCGGCGGGTCAGCGGGTCGACCTGATACAGATTGAAGTCATATCCCTCGTTGACGAGCGTGCCGAAACGCGCCTGCGCCAACAGGGTGTCGAGCCCCTCGAACCCCACGGCCCATTCGCCCTCGGCCGCCGCGCCCTGCGTGGACTGCGACCTGATCAGGGCGCGCGCGGCGACGATCCATTGACTGCCGTATCGGATGGGGCCGAATAGTCCGCTGGCCCGTGCGCTTCCCGGCGCGTCGGCCGCCGCCCACTCACTCCCGATGGCGCTGGCAATAGCGTCTTCGCCAGCCGGGGCGCTCAGGACGGTGCCCCCGGAAGTCATCCGGAACGTGTCACGATCCGGCAACACTGAAGCAGGTGGCACCGCCGTGGTGTCGTCGCCAACGGCGGTAGCCGCTCGTCGCGCCTCGGCGCGCGTGCGATCGGCCAGCGCCAGAAGCCGGGCTTCGATGAATCGAGCATGGCGGGCGGCGACTGTTTGCGCCGATAGGCGCATCTGTTGGGCGCGCTCGTGCACGCTCACCGTGATCAGGCGCGCACCCACCAATACGATCGCGGCGGCGACGAGCAGCGGCAGGAGCCAGTGCGAATAGCGCCTGAAGATCGTAGCCCTCATGGGGCTTGACCGCGCGTGCCAAGGTGCACGGTGCACGTTAATGTGATGGTGGTCCGCTTGGTACCGGCCAGATCCTGGTAGTCGCCCAGCAGCTGCCAGTCGGTGCGGCCCAGGCTCCTGCCCACACCCGCGAAACCTTCCTTGAGCCTGCCGCCAGGGCTCACTACCTGCGTGAGCAGGTTCAGGACTGCCGGAGCGACCGGACCGTACGCCGCTCCCGCCAGCCAGCTGAAGCGCTTCCCGACGTAATCGAGACGGGCCGTGCCGAGCTTGCTGCCGAGATTGCCGCCAAAGGATTGCGCGTACGACACCGAGGCCAGCAGTTGTTGACTCACACGAAACGACA
>Ga0209011_1000820_pt1 | contig 11345 bp, 9 predicted proteins | sample BlaSpr_A8_OM1_M3_FD_187986 | JGI IMG/M metagenome (GOLD analysis project Ga0209011, IMG submission 187986) | Forest soil microbial communities from Thunder Bay, Ontario, Canada - Black Spruce, Ontario site 2_A8_OM1_M3 (SPAdes) (version 2) | ecosystem: Environmental > Terrestrial > Soil > Boreal... | reverse complement strand
GGCGTGACGCCGGCGGCGGTGTCGATCCTGCTGGTGCACCTGAAGAAGCGAAGCGGGCGCACGCGGGTCGCATGAGCGGATTCATCGAGCAGCTCACGCGCGCCTGGGAAAGAAGCGACTCGCTCGCGTGCGTGGGACTCGACCCGGAAATCGAACGCTTCCCGCGCCACATCGCCGCCGAACCCTCGCCGATCTTCCAGTTCAACCGGGCCATCATCGACGCCACCGCGGACCTGGTGTGCGCGTACAAGCCGCAGTTCGCGCACTACGCCGCCTACGAGGCCGAGGATCAGCTCGAGCGCACCATCGAGTACATCCACAAGACGCATCCGGGCGTGCCCGTGATCCTCGATGCCAAGCGCGGCGATGTGGGCAACACCGCCGAGCGCTACGCCATCGAGGCGTTCGAGCGCTACGGCGCCGATGCCGTCACGGTCAACCCCTATCTCGGTGGTGACGCGCTCGAGCCGTTCCTCAGGCATGCGGACAAGGGCGTCGCGATCCTGTGCCGCACGTCCAATCCCGGGGCGCGCGACCTGCAGGACCTCGTGATCGGCGCACGCAAGCTCTACCAGGTGGTCGCGGAACTGGCCGCCCAACGCTGGAACTCCAGGGGCAACTGCCTGCTGGTCGTGGGCGCCACCTACCCGGGCGACCTCGCCGAGGTGCGAGCGCTGGTGGGCGCCATGCCGCTGCTCGTGCCCGGGGTCGGAGCGCAGCGCGGCGACGTAGCGCAGGTGGTGCAGAACGGCCAGACCGCGCAAGGCACCGGTCTCATCATCAGCTCCTCGCGCGGCATCCTGTATGCCTCATCGGGCGAGGACTTCGCCGGCGCGGCGCGCGCGGCGACGCAGCAGCTGCGCGGGGAGATCAACTCGAGCCGCACGCGGCCCGCATGAGCACGCGGCGCGCCGCGCTTCAAGCCGCCGCCACCGTGGCGACGGTTGCCGCGACGGTCCTCGCCTCACTCGCCGGATGTACGCGCTCGCACGACCAGGGGCCCGCAGGCTCCGGCGCCGCGCCAGCCGCGCCACCCGCGGCCATCCTGGTACGTGGTGGCGGACCCGACCCGGACTCCCTCGACCCTCAGAAAGCGCGCGGGTTCGAGGCGCAGAGCATCGTGCGCGATCTGTGCGAGGGATTGACGACACTCGACAGCCATGCCGCCGTGGCGCCCGGAGTGGCGACCACCTGGGGCGTGAGCACCGACGGCAAGATCTACGTATTCAAGCTGCGTCGCGCGGCGCGCTGGTCGAACGGCGAACCGGTGGTCGCGGCGGATTTCGTGGCGGGATTGCAGCGCCTGGTGGACCCCGCCACCGCCTCGGGCTATGCGCAGTACATCGACGTCATCGCGAACGCGAGCGACATCGTCGCGGGGCGCAAGCCCCCGCAGGCCCTCGGCGTGGCGGCGCCGGATGATTCGACCGTCGTCGTCACGCTCGCAACGCCTGCGCCGTATCTGCCGACCCTGCTGTCGCATCCGAGCGCCTGTCCGGTGCACCGGCCGACGCTGAAGGCCCACCCGGAAGGGTTTGCGCGGCCCGGCGTGATGGTCTGCAACGGCGCCTTCGTCTTCAAGGAATGGGTGCAGGGCTCCTACGTCCTGGCCAGGCGCAACGGCTACTACTGGAACAACGCCGCGACCCGGCTCGATGCGGTGAAGTACCTGCTGATCCCCGACGAGAACGCCGAGCTCACGCGCTACCGCGGCGGCGAGCTGCAGGTCACGTTCGTGGTACCGCGCGGACAGTTCGACTGGATCAAGGCGAACCTCGCCGATCAGCTGCACGTTTCACCGCAGCTCACCACCTACTACTACGGCTTCAACCTCAGGCGCGCGCCCTTCAAGGACAAACCGAGGCTGCGCCGGGCGCTATCGCTGGCCATCGACCGCGACAAGCTCGCGCAGCTCGTGCTGCGGGTGGGTGAGCTGCCCGCCTACGGCTGGGTGCCGCCGGGGATCGACAACTACAGCGCGCAGTCCTTCGACTATCGGGGCGAGCCGATGGCGGCGCGCGTGGCCGAAGCGCAGCGCCTGTACCGCGAAGCCGGCTACTCGCCCGACAAGCCGCTCACCTTCGAGCTGCGCTACAACTCGGGCGAAGTGCACACCAAGCTCGCGGTGGCGATCGCCTCCATGTGGAAGGAGGCGCTGGGCGCCGACGTGCGCCTGACGCAGGTGGAGTTCAAGTCGCTTCTGCAGGACATCGATCGCGGCGATGTCCAGATGTTCCGCTCGAGCTGGGTAGGCGACTACAACGACGCCTACACCTTCGCTCAGTACCTGAAGAGCGACTTCGGCGTGAACCTGCCGCACTACGAGAGCGCGGCCTACGACGCGCTGCTGAAGCGCGCCGCGGCCGAAACCGACGCGGCCAGGCGTCGCGCGCTGCTCGAGGAGGCCGAGCGGCTCATGCTGCGCGATCACCCGCTCATGCCGCTGTACTTCTACGTCAACAAGCACCTGGTGAAGCCCGAGGTCGTGGGCTGGTACGACAACGTCATGAATGTCGTGTACAGCAAGGACCTGGCGCTGCGGGCGCCGGCGCACTGAACAGCGCCGCCGGCTACGGTCGCGCCCGGTAGGCGCGGTCGAAGACGCGTTCGAGGCGCCGATTCGCGCCTCGCAGAGCATCGACGACCTGCCGCGCCCAGTCGAAATATTCGCGCTTGCGCGCCAGCGACCACTCGGCCGGTGGACTTGCAGCGAGGTCGCGCAGATTGCAGATCTTGTCCGCGAGCTTCACCAGTTTGGCGGATGCCGACAGGTGAGGCGCGTGCTCGACCTGAAGCCTCTTCCTGGTTTTTTTGTCCAGCCGCTTGTTGTCCGTCACTTCGGCGACGACCGAGGCAATCGATTTTCCAAAGGCCCTTGCCAGCTCCGCAGGTGTGGTCCTGGTGTCCTCGACAGTGTCGTGAAGCAGGGCCGCCGCGATAATCCGCGCATCTGCGATACGGCCCTCGTGCCACAGAACGTTGGCGAGGCCGAGCGGGTGATTGATATAGGGGGTCGCTTCTTTGTCCTTGCGCCGCTGGTTGCGGTGTTTCATAGCCGCGAACTGTGCCGCACGCAAGACGAGCCCGGTGTCATCTGCCGCAGTCATTTTCCGATGCAGAACCCGGCGAAAATCCGCCCCAGCAGATCCTCGCTGGTGAACTCGCCGGTGATCTCGCTCAAGGCCTGCTGCGCGGCGCGCAGCTCCTCGGCGGCCAGTTCCCCGGCACGGTGCTCGGTGAGCTGGCGCGCGGCTTCTTCGGTGTGCTCGCGTGCCCGCGCGAGGGCCTCCAGGTGCCGGCGGCGGGCGCTGATCGCCCCTCCATCCACGGTCTGGTACCCCATGCACTGCTTCAGATGCGCGCGCAGGTCCTGCAGCCCCTGGCCGGTGAGAGCGGACAACGTGATGTAAGGCGGGCGGGTGAGCGTGTCGGCGACCGGCAGGCCGACCGCCAGATCGCACTTGTTGAACACCAGCGTGACCGGAACATCCGCCGGCAGCCGCGCGCGCTCGTCGCGAAAGGCCGTGGCGGACGGGTCTTCCACCGCGTCGATGACGAACAGCACGCGATCGGCCCGCTGCATCTCCGCCTGGGCGCGCCGCATACCTTCCTCCTCGACCAGATCGCCCCCCTGTCGCAGGCCCGCGGTGTCCAGCACGTGCAGCGGCATGCCGTCGAGATGGATGCGCTCGCGCACCACATCGCGCGTGGTGCCGGGAATGGCCGTCACGATCGCCGCATCGTAGCCGGCGAGCCGGTTGAGCAGGCTCGACTTGCCGGCGTTCGGCCGGCCGGCGATGACCACCGTCATGCCCTCGCGCAGCAAACGGCCCTGGCGCGCACTCTCGAGCACGCCCTCGAAATGATCGCGCACCGCCTCGAAGCGCGCGCCGAGCTCGTGGTCGGCGAGAAAGTCGATTTCTTCTTCCGGAAAGTCGATCGCCGCCTCGACGTAGCTGCGCAGCTCGATCACCGCTTCGGTAAGCCCGTGCACCATGGCGGAGAACTCCCCCTGGAGCGAGCGCATGGCGGCGCGCAGCGCCTCGCGCGAGCCCGCGTCGATGAGATCGGCGATGGCTTCCGCCTGCGCCAGGTCCAGCTTGTCGTTGAGGAAGGCCCGCTGGGTGAATTCCCCGGCGTGCGCGCGGCGCGCGCCGAGCTCCACGGCGCGCGCCACCAGCGCGTCCATCACCACCGGGCCGCCGTGGCCGTGCAGCTCCAGGACGTGCTCGCCGGTGTAGGAATGCGGCGCCGGAAAGAACAGCGCCAGGCCCGCGTCGATCGGCTCGTGCTGCGCGTCCAGGAAACGCGCAAAGGTCGCGTGGCGGCCCTTGGGGAGCTCACCAAGCATGACCGCCGCGACTTCCGGCACCTTGGGGCCCGAGAGACGCACGATGCCCACGCCCCCTCGTCCGGGAGGCGTTGCCGCGGCCACGATGGTGTCCGTGCGCGTCATATGGGCCGGTGTGCCAAGGCTACCGCCGGAGACACTCGGAAAGGAAGCGGCGCGGGCGTGCGCGGCACGAGCCGCGCGCCGCACCTAAGCGGGTCAGGTTCTCTTCGCCGCCATGGCCGCCTCGATGCGGCGGTTGATGTTCCATTGCTGTGCAATCGACAGGACGGTGTTGGTCACCCAGTAGAGCACCAGTCCCGCCGGGAAAAACGCGAACGTGGCCGACATGACGAGCGGCATGATCATGAAGACCTTCGCCTGCACCGGGTCCGGCGGCGCGGGATTCAACTTGTACTGCACGAACATTGCCGCCGCCATGATCGCCGGCAGGATGAACAGCGGGTCGCGCGAGGACAGATCGTGGATCCAGAACGCGAACGGCGCCTGGCGCATCTCGACGCTCTCGAGCAGCACCCAGTAGAACGCGAGAAACACCGGGATCTGGATCACGATCGGCAGGCAGCCGGCGACCGGGTTGATCTTCTCGCGCTGATAGAGCTCCATCATCGCGCGGCCGAGCTTCTCGCGGTCGTCCTTGTAGGTCTCCTGCAGGTTCTTGATGCGCGGCTGCAGGGCCTTCATCTTCGCCATCGAGCGGCCGCTCGCCTCCGACAGCGGATAGAACACGAGCTTCAGCAGGAAGGTGACCAGGATGATCGCAACGCCCCAGTTGCCCGTGAGCCCATGCACCTTGTCGAGCACCCAGAACAGCGGCATCGACAGGAACCACAGCCGGCCGTAGTCCGCCACCCGGCCGAGCTCCGGGGCGGTGGCCTCGAGCTGCCCCTGCAACTTCGGTCCCACGTAGAACGACTCGCTGAATTGCGCCGTGGCGCCGGGCGCGACCGTCTGCTCCGGGCCGGTGGCCGACAGCAGGTACTGATCCCCGGATGCACCGAGCGTGAAGCGATAGGGCGCGCCGCGCGGCGGCACGATGGCGCTGACGAAGTGGTGCTGCAGGGCGGCGAGCCAGCCGTCGCGCACTTCCAGGGACAGGTGACTGTCCTGCGTGTCTGTGGTGTCGAGCTTGCGGTACTTGGTGCCGTCGTAAATCGCCGGACCATGGAACGCGTAACTCTCGACATCGAACATGGAGCGCTTGGTGCGCGGATCATTGCGCAGGATCTGCGCGTACGGACGCGCAGTCCAGGGCCTGCTGCCGCCGTTGTGTACCTCGTATTGCACGTCGATGCGGTACTGGCCGCGATGGAACACGAAGGTCTTGGTGACCGTGACTCCCGCCTCGCTCCAGGTGAGCGGCACGCGCAGCTCGTTGCGGCCATCGAGGGTGTAATCGGTCTGCTCGCTCGCATAGCTCGCGAGATGGGTGGGATAGGGCGCGCCGCCCGGGCCGGTCAGACCCGACTGCAGGAGGTAGAGTGACAGCGGATCGTCCTCATTCGCGAGGCGCACCGGCGTGGCCTCGCCCTTCACCTGCGGATAGGCGAGCAGATCCGCCCGCGTGAGCATGCCGCCACGCGTGCTGATGTCGAGGTCGAGCACGTCCGTGCGCACGTGCACGCGCGGCGCCGCTGCTGCGGACTTCGCAGGCTCCATGCCGGGGGCGCCCGGGACGGAGGCGGCTGCCGGCGCGGCGTCGCTGGCAGGAGCGCCCTGAGCGGCCGCGGTTGTTGTCGCGGCCCTGGGCGCCTCGGGAATCCGGCTGCCGAGATCGCTCGCGGGCGCAGCCGCGTGCGGGGCCGCATTCGTCGCCGGCGAGCCCGCCACGGCTCCCGGCAGCGGACCGTAGTCGTGCATCCACGTCTGGTAGTTGAGCAACAGCAGCGCCGCGAGCGCGACCCACAGCCACAGGCGCGGGCTGAAGCTAGGGAGGTTATTGGTCATGAGGCTGATGTGTGCAGACGAGGGGCGCCGGCGGCACGGGATCGAATCCGCCCGGGTGCCACCGGTGGCAGCGCGAAAGGCGCGCGAGCGCGAGCCAGCCGCCCCTCAAGACGCCGAAGCGCAGCACCGCCTGCAGGGCGTACTGCGAGCAGGAGGGATAGAAGCGGCACGCCGGCCCCAAGAGCGGACTGACGGTCCATTGATACAGGCGGATCAGGAGGGCTGCGACGTGGCGCATTGCTCGCCGACCTTCTTCCATAGTGCCGCGAGGCTCTCGCGCAGCGCCTGGCCGGTGGCGTCGCGCGCGCGGGGACGCATGCTCACCACCAGGTCCACTGCCGGGATTTCGCGCTGGTGCAGGCGGAAGGACTCGCGAATGATGCGGCGGATGCGGTTGCGGGCGACCGCGCCGCCCGCCGCACGCACCGCCACGGCCAGCCCCAGACGCGGGGCGCCTGATTGGTTAACGCTTGCAGTCACCGCGAAGAATCCGTCGCCCATGCGCCGCCCGCGCGCGTAGGCGGCATCGAAATCGCGCTTGCGCCGCAGACGAAGTCGCGCCGGCAGAGTGAGCCGCCCTGGCATCGAGCCCTTGAAGAGACCTTGAGGATGGATTACGCAGGCGCTGTCGCAGTGCGCGCGACCTGTCTAGGGTATCAGCTTGCGCCGGCCCTTGGCGCGGCGCCGCGCCAGCACCCGGCGGCCGCCCTTGGTGGCCATGCGTGCACGGAACCCGTGGGTGCGCTTGCGGCGCACTTTGCTTGGTTGATAGGTACGCTTCATGCCGTGGGCTCCGTGGGACGACGTGGCTCTCAAAAAAGGGCGGCAAGGCTAAGCCGTTGAGCGTCAAGGTGTCAATACGCTGAAGCTTTCGAAAATCTTCAGCGCGCCGCGCGATCGGTATAGACTCCGCGGCCTTTTCCTTAACGTTCACCTGAAACGTCGCGGAGGCAACGCGCGTGGAAGCGTCGCTTTGGACTCGCTGCATGGGCGCGTTGGAGACGGAGCTTCCGCAGCAGCAGTTCAATACCTGGGTGCGGCCGTTGCAGGCCATGGAGGGCAACGGCGCGCTCAAGCTCCTGGCGCCCAACCGCTTCGTGGTCGACTGGATCAACGCGAACCTGCTGCCACGCATCGGTGAGCTGCTGCGCGATGAGAGCACCGGAGACGTGCCCATCGTGACCGTGGAAGTCGGCTCGCGCAGCGCCGCCGCGCGCGCCGTCCCCGCCGCGCTGCCCGGGCGCATGCGCCGCGCCGAGGGGCTGGTGGTCGGCGCGCGGCTCAATCCCGACTTTTCCTTCACCACCTTCGTCGAAGGCAAGAGCAACCAGCTGGCCAAGGCCGCGGCGGCGCAGGTGGCGGAAAATCCCGGCCGCGCCTACAACCCGCTGTTCCTGTACGGCGGCGTCGGACTGGGCAAGACGCACCTGATGCACGCCGTCGCGCACCTGATCAAGCACCGCGACGCGGAAGCGCGCATTGCGTACGTGCATTCGGAGCGCTTCGTGGGCGACATGGTGCGCGCCCTGCAGCACAACTCGATGAACGAGTTCAAGACCGCCTATCGCTCGCTCGACGCGCTGCTGATCGACGACATCCAGTTTTTCGCCGGCAAGGAGCGCTCGCAGGAGGAGTTCTTCCACACCTTCAACGAGCTGCTGGAGGGACAGCACCAGGTGATCCTCACCTGCGATCGCTATCCGAAGGAAGTCGAGGGCCTGGAAGAGCGCCTGAAATCACGCTTCGGCTGGGGCCTCACGGTGGCGATCGAGCCCCCGGAGCTCGAGACCTGCGTGGCGATCCTCATGACCAAGGCGCAGGCCAATGGCGTGGCCCTGCCAGAGGAAGTAGCGTTTTTCATCGGCAAGCGCATCCGCTCCAACGTGCGCGAGCTGGAGGGCGCGCTGCGGCGGGTGATCGCGAACTCGCGCTTCACGGGACGCGCAATCACGCTGGAATTCACCAAGGAAGCGCTCAAGGACCTGCTGTCGCTGCAGGCGAAACTCGTCACCGTCGACAACATCCAGAAGACCGTGGCGGACTACTACAAGGTGCGCATGGCGGACCTGCTGTCCAAGCGCCGCAGCCGCTCGGTGGCGCGGCCGCGGCAGGTGGCGATGGCGCTTGCCAAGGAGCTCACCAGCCATAGCCTGCCGGAGATCGGCGATGCGTTCGGTGGCCGCGATCACACCACCGTACTGCACGCCTGCAAGCGCATCAAGGAGCTGCGCGACACCGAACAGCGCATCAAGGAAGACTACTCAAACCTGTTGAGAACCCTGGCGGGTTGATGTGCACTTGCTGTGGGCGAGTGTGAGGATAAAGTTACGAACAGGCCGCGCACAGCTGTTGGTCGGTTCGTCCCTGTACTTGTGCTGCGGAAAATGGACGGCAACAGCCTGATCGGGCGCAGAAAGTTTTTTTATGCCCGTAATCCCTGAGCTCTATAGTCTTAACAATAAAGAGACTTCCGACAAATAAGATCTTACCAGAGAGAGTTAAATTCCCATGAAGCTGACCGCCACCCGCGAAGACCTGCTCGTTCCGCTGCAAAGTGTCATCGGTGTCGTCGAGCGCCGCCAGACCATGCCGGTGCTGACGAATGTGCTGCTGGCTGCGCGGGACAATCGATTGAGCGTGACGGGAACCGATCTCGAGGTGGAACTCGTGGCGACCTGCGCGGTGAGCGTGCAACAGCCGGGCGACATCACGGTGCCGGGCCGTAAGCTGCTCGATATTTTCCGCTCGCTGCCGGAGAAGACGAGCGTCACGGTGAGTACCGAAGGTGAGCGTGTATCGGTGCGCGCGGGGCGCAGCCGCTTCACCCTGTCGAGTCTGCCCGCCGCGGAATTCCCGCTGGTCGAGGAGATCAACGCACAGCAGACACTCACCGTGGCGCAGGGCGAGTTCCGGCGCCTGATCGACAAGACGCACTTCTCGATGGCTCAGCAGGATGTGCGCTACTACCTCAACGGCCTGCTGCTCGAGACCGACGGCAAGGCGCTGCGTGCGGTGGCGACCGACGGGCATCGCCTCGCGCTGTGCGAGATGGAGCTCCCCGGAAAGGCCAAGACCAACCACCAGGTCATCGTGCCCCGCAAAGGGGTGCTCGAGCTGCAGCGCATCCTGGGGACCGAGGACACCATTGAGCTGGCCGTCGGCACTAATCACGTTCGCGCCCAGATCGGAGAAATTCGCTTCACTTCGAAGCTGATTGATGGTCGTTTCCCGGAGTATGGACGGGTAATTCCGTCGAATCCGCCCCGCACGGTCGAGGCGGACCGGGAGACCTTGAGACAGGCCCTTCAACGGACCGCCATCCTTTCCAACGAGAAGTACCGCGGAATCCGGCTCACGGCCCGACCGGACCTGCTGACCCTCCAGGCTCACAATCCTGAACAGGAGGAAGCCGAGGATCAGATGGAGGTCTCGTACCAGGGCGAGGAAGTGGAGATTGGATTCAACGTCAATTATCTCCTGGACGCCCTGAGTGCGATCGAGAGCGACAAGGTGCACATCGGGCTCACCGACTCGAACAGCAGTTGCCTGATCCACGCTCCCGGCACGACACACACGCGCTACGTCGTGATGCCTATGCGGTTATAGGATCCGCTCCCATCTATCGCGGGTTTCCCGAAGCCTCTCGTGGGTCCGGCGACTTTGCGGTGCCCGCCGGCCGCCGCGTGCCGCCGTGGGTCGAGGCAGCCGCCTGGGAACTCAGGAGGAACCTGGTACCTTGGTCCCGATGCACGCTCTTCCCACTCGGCGTCATGACTGAGCCGTGATCGCATCCGCCGCGCCACCGAAGACGCTCAAGGATCCGACAGTCGCCCCGACCGCGCCGCTCGTGCGCCCGGGCAAGCCGCCGCCGCGACTCGCCTCGCGCGGCCGGTCGCACCCATCAGGATGCCTGCCTCCCGGGCACCGCTTGCGGTGCTCACCTCCGCGGCAGCCAGGAATCTTGTGCCCGTCTCACCGCCTTGTCAAAGACGATCCCATCGATGAACCCGTTTGACCTTCGGCGCCCGCGCGCGCTTCCGATACGTGTCCGATCAAGCTGCTTTTGGGAATGGATGTGCCGCCCTCGGTCTGGCCGTTTGAGTCGTGCGCGCACTGACGGGGTCACCGGGTTTGTTGCGCGTGGAGTCCACGGACTTCATGAGAACGGCATTCACCGACCCGCTCGCCAGGTTCGCGCTGGCGTCATCTGGGTGCGACGCGCCGGGCGCGTTGCCTTGGGCACTCGCACACTGGAGCGGTCAGCCGCCACAGCCCCCTGGCCGGACGCCTGGGTTTGTGCGGCCGCTTGGCTTTGGGCGGACGTCGTCGCCGCGAACAGCACAGCCGCAGCCGCCAGACAGAGCGCTTCCGAAATGTGGCGCATCGGCATGGACATGATCTCCTCCGTGGTCAGCCTCAGGCGCGGCGGCAAATCCGGCGCTCTCTCCGGAGGGGCGAAAGTGCGCAGTCAAAGAATTCTTTCCAAGGCACCGTGGGCCGTCGATGGTCGGCGGTCCGCGACCCGGCTGACTCGGGAGGCCGGGTGAAGGGTTCCACGTGGAACAGATGCGGACGGGTCGGCTGCTCGAGGCAATGTTTCTTCTCCGTCGGGGTAGACCGTTTCTCATGAGAAACAGTGAGCACCCGATAGAGCCTGGAGAGGGCCACCTGAGAGTCATTGCGCGTCCGGGCATCCCAGGGCCTGGGCTTCCACCTGGGACGGCGCGTCTGCGCGATCCGGGCTCAGAGACGCAGCCACGAGCCCCCGGTCAGGGTCCGGTGAGATGAGGACTCATGATTCTCACTGAGCTCACCGTGAGCGGTCTGCGCTGCATCGAGCACGCAGAGCTTGAGATTCCGCCGGGCTGGCGTCCGGCTATGTGGACCACGGTTCGGGGAAGACCCGGCCGCTCGAGGCAATATTTCTTCTCGGTCGGTGCAGATCGTTCCGTATGAGAAACAGTGAGCGCCCTATTCAGCGCGGACAAGACCACCTGAGAGTCATTGGGCGCGTTGGTGGCCCGTCTGAGCCTATCCAGGCTCTGGG
>Ga0209011_1000819_pt1 | contig 11346 bp, 12 predicted proteins | sample BlaSpr_A8_OM1_M3_FD_187986 | JGI IMG/M metagenome (GOLD analysis project Ga0209011, IMG submission 187986) | Forest soil microbial communities from Thunder Bay, Ontario, Canada - Black Spruce, Ontario site 2_A8_OM1_M3 (SPAdes) (version 2) | ecosystem: Environmental > Terrestrial > Soil > Boreal... | reverse complement strand
GCCTCGGAAACCAATGACCGGCTGGCCGAGCTTGTCGCGGAGCGCTTGAAGGAAAAGCGCCGCTAATTTCGGATCAGACGCACGTGCGCGACAGCGGGTGAGCTGACCAGATCGACACATCGGTAACCGGCGGGTCCGCCGTCAAGATGGTCGAAAAGGCGCTCCCCGCTGCCGAGCAGCACCGGCACTATGGCCAGGTGCATCTCGTCGATGAGGCGAGCTTTCAGGTACTGCTGGATGGTGGCGGCGCCTCCGCCAAGCCGCACATCGGCGCCCTTTGCTGCGTCGAATGCTTGCTCGAGAGCCGATTCGATTCCATCGGTGACGAAGTGGAACGTCGTTCCTCCCCGCATTGGGATCGGTTCGTGTGGGTGGTGGGTGAGCACGAACACGGGGTGGTGATAGGGCGGGTCTTCGCCCCACCACCCTGACCAGTCGGTGTCGTTATGTGGTCCCCGGATGGGGCCGAACATGTTGCGGCCCATGATGGTGGCGCCGATGCCGGCGTCGCCCTTGGCGAGGAACTGGTCGTCTAGACCTTCATCTCCGCCTTCACCGCCTTCCATCTGCTGCCAGTAGCGAGTGGCGAACACCCACTCGTGTAGCTCCAGTCCACGCTGACCGATCGGGTTGTCGACGTCCTGGTTGGGTCCAGCCGCATAACCGTCGAGTGAGATCGCGAAGTTGTGGACGCGCAGTTTCGGCATTGGTGGAAACTATTGTCGTGGCCCGGCCGTCGATGTTCGAGTTTGCCGGCGGAGAAGAGGCTTTCTTGGCCCTGGCCGCGGCGCATCACGAGCGCTGCCTGCAGGACCCCGAGCTGAACCACCCGTTCTCGCATGGCACCGCTCCGCATCACCTCGAGCACCTTGCCGCCTACTGGGCGGAGGTTTTCGGGGGTCCGGCCCGCTACTCCAATTCGCATGGTGGTCATTCGGCGATGCTCGAAATTCACGCTCGCCAGGGCTCGGGCGACGACTACGGCCCTCGCTTCGTGGCCTGCTTCATGCAAGCGGCCGACGACGTGGGCCTTCCTGACGATCCTGACTTCCGGGCGCAGCTTCGCGCCTACATGGAGTTCGCGACAGAAGAGGTGGTCGCGTACGGGCCCGCCGACGCTGAGGTGGCACCGGGCCTGCCGGTGCCTCGCTGGGGCTGGAACGGCCGGGAGTAGCTAGACCTCAGGGCGCGAATTCCGCCCCGTTGGCGCCAACGGTATCAATGCGGGCGCTGATTCCGCCCCTTTGGCGCCGACGGGCTGAAATGGAGGTCGCCGACACTTTTCCCGCAGCCGGGGCGTTACCTATTCAATGGCACGGATCAGGATGGTCGACGAGTCGGATGCGGAAGGGTTGCTCGCCGTGGGGTATGCCACAGCCAAGGCGTTGAGCCCCATCGGCATAGTCGCTCCAATCATCAAGACCATGAGCCTGCGGCCCGATTTCCTCGCCGCGATCCAGGCCGCTTCGCGCATGCACTTCACCGACGGGGCGCTCACGCGCGCCCAGCACGAGATGGTCGCGTCCTATGTCTCCGCCCTCAATCGCTGCAGGTATTGACTCAGCTCGCACACGTGGTTCCTGCAGTTGCAGGGCAAAGAATTCGAGGGGACTGCAAAGGCACTCCGCAACGGTGACCTCGACGCGGCGGGGCTTGCTCAGCCCGAGCGTTTGCTTCTGGAGTTCGTCGGGACGATCAGCCAGGCGGCGTATCGCGTCAGCGACGAGCAGGTCCAGGGCCTGCGCGATGTGGGTTGGACCGAGGAGCAGATAGCCGAGGCGGCTTATGTGGCTGCGCTGTTCAGCCTTTTCGTCCGCCTCGCCGACACGTTCGGCATCGAGCCGCCGGCGCTCTATGAGCCCGACGGAATTCCTGGTGCGGTGACGCGCGATCGCTAGGGGGCGGGGGCCAATCCCTGCAGGGTGAAGTCGGTGGCGATAGTCAAATAGTTGGCGCCGGGCGCGAAGGCTCCCAGTCCCCAGGTCTTCGTATACGGCGTCGTTTTCTGCGCCACGACGTTGCCGGAAGCGTCTCTTGTCGTGAGTGTGCTCGTACCGCGGAGGGTGATCCCTACCAATCGCGACGCCTGGCTGCTGAATTTGGGCAGCCACAGGGTGAGGCCGATCTGATCGAAGTTGTAGGTCTTCTGGATGGTCACGCCGGCTGCGATGTCCTCATTGATGACCTCAACGAACTCTTTGAGGCCGTCTTCGGACGCGCCGAGCTCCGCAAGCTTCAGGTCGTGCGAGCGCCGGGCCTCGGATTCGATGATGAGGTCGAGCACCACGTCGTGCGCCCATTTGGCGGCGACCTGCGATGTCATTCCCGGGTTGAACGCGGTCACGTTCGGGGCGATGGTCGGCGTGGGTGTGGGCGGCATGACCCACACGCGCGCGGATCCGGAAACCGGCGCCTGATCCCCCAGGCGCGGCAGCGCAATGGCGGCGTCTTTGGCGATCCATTCCGCCGTGGCCGGCCCGGCTCCCACTTTGAGCGTCACTGTCGGCGTTGAACCGTCAGTGAGCCCGGCGGCCGGCTGGGGACCGTGAGTCGCGAGGTCGGACGCGATGGGTACGCATCCGACGCACAGCATCGCCACGGCAAAGCCGATGGGCAGCCGGCGGCCGAGGCGGAAAAAGCCCGCCGCCGATCTCACGCCTGCTTCGACCGGCTCCAGGAAGGCGACCAGCGCAAATCGCGCCGCGCAGGCGATGACCAGGCTGGCCAGGATCGCCGTCTTGGTCCAGAACTCGAGCGAGGTCGGTCCGAGCAGAAGCACCGCCAGCAAGGCGACCAGGACACCGAAGACGATCCGCGCGACCTGGCCGTCCGGCACGGTCTTGGGGTCGGGAATCATGAAGAAGGCGAAGACCAAAATCTCCGGCGAGGTGACGAGGATCTGCCAGAGATAGCTTCCGCACATCGGAGTCACGTGCCAGCTGGCGACCATGCAGTGGTCCGGCACGGGATACACCGCCAGGAAGACGAAGACGGCGAATCCAGCCATGAACCCCAGCACGAGGCCCAGCAGCCGCAGCTCCCACGCGATCAAGAGACCGCCCACTATCAAGATCGCGTAGGTCAGGATCATCCACCGCCCCAGCGGCGCCCACCAGAGATCGAGCGGCTCGGTGCGCGTTGGGCCTAGAGCGACGAAGGCGATGACGAGGGCAACGTTGGAAGGGTTGAAGATGTGCCGCCCCCGCCACCGGATCAGGTACTTCGTCGCCATCCCAAGCGCGACCACGCCGATGAAGATCCAGATCCCGCGAGTGCTCCACCAGTCGCCGTGGATGGTGCCTGGGACTCGAAGCAGCAATGCGGTGCTGTTGCCGGTCAAAAGACCGCTGGCCGGCCACATGATCGTCTTGTCCTTGAAGAAGGCGACGACGAATTCGATGAGGGCGCCGGCCGCCAGGCAGGCAAGGAGCTGCGCTATGGAGAGCCGCCAGCCGAGGACGGTCTGGCCCAGCACCTGGATCGTCAGGAGGACGGCCGCCACGTGGAGCCGGGGGTCGCGGATGCTGGGGAGCAGGACCAGGTATTCGCGCCCGCCGATGCTTAGCGTCCGGCGTTTCTTGCTCGCCATGGCCTGGTAACGGTCCTAGTATGCGATCCGTTACTCAACCGAGCGCCATGTCAATCTCGCATGTCATGCACGGTGTGCCGGCCGCGGTGGCGGGGGCGGCCCTCCTGGTTGCGCTCTCCGCCTGTGACGCTCCCTTCGGCATCGGGCAGCCGACGACGCGGGCTTTGGAAACTGGAGCAGCGCAGACGCTGAGCGCGGCGAGGAGCCTCGAAATCAGCGGCACGTACACCGAATCGGCCACCCAGTGGTCGATCGACCTGCAGGTGACCCGACCGGATACGCAGCACGCGGTAGTGAGCTCGACGGACGTGAAGTTGGAGGCAATCGTCCTCGGCAACACCATCTACTTTCGCGGGAACGACTTCCTTGCCAAGCACATGGGCAGTGATCCGCTTTCCCGCAACCTCGTCAAGGCGGCGGGAAACGCATGGTGGAGGGGGTCGGCCACCCAGCTGCCCAGGCTGCCCGACTTCACAGACGGCGCCACCTTCAAGGAGACCTTCCTCGGCACTGCGGTGACGCAGCGCACCGACCACATGCAGGTCGATGGTTTGGACGCGGTCCAGCTGTCCGGCCCCCGGGCGGATGTCTTCATCGCGGCCAATCCCCCCTACCAGCTGCTCCGCGTCCACCTCAAGGCTGGCGCGGTGATCGACGGCATCAGCGACGGCGACCTTTACTTCAAGAACTTCGACCAGGATTTCCGCACGGTGCCGCCGGCAGACGTGATCGACTTCTCGAATCTCTCCACGCTGCCTCCCGTGTACACCGTGGTGTCCGTCGATACCTCCGGATGCGGCTCGCCGTGCGCGGTCTCGGCGCTGCTGAAGAACCTGGGCGGGACGACCCGCGCGCAGGCGCCCTCCACTGTCACTTTCACCATGACCGACGCCGCCTCACGCCAGGTGCTCGGCACATGCCAGGCAATGGTGCAGCCCGACGTCGGATACAACTCCACGACGAGGGTCGGGTGCACGATGGCGGGCCTGAACAGTCAACTGGTCAACGCGGCTACAGTCACCGCGACGGCTGAGAATCCCGGTCGAGCGTGAAGTAGCAGCCGGTTAGACTCCTGGGCCAGTGTCGCCGCTAGCGAGGACGCGCCTTCTGGACGCCGCCCTCGCCATGACGCTGATGGTCGTGGGCCTCGCTTGGCGCGCTACCTTCATCCATCAGGGGTTCAACCCGACCGACGAAGGCTGGTTGTTGAGCGCCGGCCAGCGCATCATCGCGGGCCAGGTTCTGTACCGGGACTTCGACATCGCGCTGCCGCCGTTCAGTCCCTATAAGGTGGCCGCGCTGCTCGCCTTGTTCGGCGACGGGTACACGGTGCTCGCGGCGCGCTGGGCTTTCACCGTCGAGGCGACGCTCGGATCGGTGCTGGCCTATGTGATCATCCGGCGCTTCGCGGGACCAGGCACTTCCTTTCTGGTCACCCTTCCGACGACCTTCTTCAGCGTCCTGCTCTACAACTTCGACAGCTACACCCTGGACGGCGAGGTCCTCTTGCTATGTGCCGTGGCTCTATTGGTGTATGCCGGGCCGCGGGCTCGAGCCTCGCTTGTGGCGGCCGGAGCGCTGGCGGGGCTCGCCATCCTGGCGAAGCCCACCTTCCTTTTATTTGTCGCCGTCGTGATGCTGCTTCGACCCGCGACCGCGCTCCTGACCGGGGGGCCTCCATCGCCTCTCGAGGAAGTCGTGTCCAAAGGATGGCGGTGGTTTCTCGCGGGATGCGTGCTCGGCCTGGCTCCGGCGTTCGTCTACTTCGGGCTGGTTGGCTCGGCACAGCGGTTTGTTTATGACGCACTGGTCCTGCCGGCTCGTGCGCACCCGGTGACGCTGGACTACCTGGTCTGGCAAGACCTACCGCAGGTCTTCAACGTGCTGCACGACGTGGTGTTCGCGGGCCTCCTTCTGCTCCTCTTCCGCGCCGCCGCCCAGCGGGCCACGAAGGTCCGCGTCATCGGCCTGTGCCTGGCGGTCGCGCTGCCGATAGTCCTGGTGATAGTGGTCCTGCGCAGCAACACCTTCGCCATGCTCCATGTGACCCTGGGCCTGCTGCTGGTCCTGGGGGTTGCCGCCGCGGCGGCCGCGCGCTGGCGACAGTACTTGCCCGCCAGCCTTGCCCTCGTGGGGTTGGCCCTCCAGTACGAGGCCCAATTCGGGTGGAGCGGCGTCAGCTATTCGTACCTGGGCGCCTATCTCTCGGTACCGGTCGCCGGCCTGTTCCTGATCAGGCTGGGGCCTGGGTCGAATCCCGCGACCGTTTGGAACCGAGCTCTGACCCTCGCGCCGGCAGTCCTTTTGGCGACCTATCTGGTGTGGGTCTCCTCGGACATAGCCGGCCGGATGCCCTTTCGGGACGGTCCCCGCGAGCAGCTGACAGCAACCTTCGCCGCACCAAAGCTGGCCGGGGTGACGAGCAACCCGGCCCTGGTGGAGCGAGTCGACGCAGCAGTTGCCGCAATCGACAGGTACACGCGTCCCGGCGATCCAATCTTCGTGATGCCCGACTACCCGATCCTCTACTACCTGACTGGGCGCTCTAACCCGACCCGGCTGGATTGGTACTTTCCATGGACTTTCACCGAGTCAGACAGCCGGCAGGCCGTCCGGGACCTGGAGCGGCAACCTCCCCGGCTCGCCATCCTGCAGATCTATGACGCGGCCGAGACCGACCCCAACCGCTTGGCGCCCATCGACTACGAGGCGTGGGCGGTCTGGAAGCCCATGTACGAGTATCTGATGGCGAACTACACGCTGGTGGACCAACGCCTGGGGCTGAAGTTCTACATGCCTTCGCAACTAGCTGGACAGTAGGCACGCAGAGGGATAGGGTTTAGAGCACCGCCATCAGTCGCGGTCAGCAAGAGGGGGAGGTGGAGAGGCCGTGGCCTGCTGCCTCAAGCATGGAGGGTAGGCCATGGATGCTGGCAAGACGCCACCTGGAGGTACCGGTCCCAATGACCAGGTTCATTGGGAGGGCCTCGAGGAAACGCCCGAGTTCAAAGAGCTGGTCCGAGCGCGCTGGCGATTCGTCGCGCCCGCGACGGTCTTCTTTCTCGCTTACTACTTCGCGCTCCCGCTGAGCAACGGCCTCTTTCCGAACGTGATGCGCACGGAGATCATCGGCCACATCAACCTGGCCTACTTCTTCGCCCTGTCCCAGTTCATAGTGGCCTGGCTTCTGGCCTATTTCTACATCCGCCAGGCGACCAAGGTATTCGACCCCCTGGCTGAGAAGGTCCGCCAGCGCGCGGGTAAGGGGCAATAGGGATGAGCATCACATTCATCCTCTTCCTGATCATCGTCGCGATCACCCTCGGGATCACGCTGTGGGCGGCGAGCCGGACGCGAACCACGCTGCAGTTCTGGGCGGCCGGCCGCTCGATCAAGGGCTGGCAGAACGGGCTTGCCATCGCCGGCGACTACATGAGCGCGGCGTCCTTCCTGGGCATCGCCGGGTTGATCGCGTTCAACGGCTACGACGGATTCATGTACTCGGTCGGCTGGCTGGTCGCCTACCTCACGGTGCTCTTCTTGATCGCCGAGCCGATGCGCAACACAGGCAAATACACGATGGCCGACGTGCTCGCCTACCGCATGTCGCCGGTGCCTGTCCGCTCCGCAGCCGCCATCTCCACCATCGCCGTCAGCGCGAGCTACATGATGGCCCAGATGATCGGGGCCGGCAGCCTGATCAAGGTCCTGCTGCCCGACCTGGACAAGACTTTGCGGCCGTACTTCGACTGGTCGGTATTCGGGACCAAGCTCGATCCGTCGATCACCCTGGTCGGCGTGCTGATGATGGTCTACGTGATCCTCGGCGGCATGGTCGCGACCACGTGGGTGCAGATAGTCAAGGCGGTGCTCCTGATGGCGGGCGCGATCCTGCTCAGCTTCCTGGTGCTGCTGTACTTCAACTTCAACATCCTGTCGTTCTTCGACAAGATCTATGCAATCAAAGACAAGGCCACCGGGCTGCCCTTTACAAGCCCCGGCATCCTTTATGTGTACGGGAAGACGACGGTCTGGGGATTCGACAAGGCCCTGCTCGAGAACGTCTCGCTGGGCATGGCCTTGATCCTTGGCACCGCCGGCCTGCCGCACATCCTGATGCGGTTCTTCACCGTCACGAACGCGAAGGCCGCGCGCACGTCGGTCGCCTGGGCCATGGGGCTGATTGGCTCCTTCTACATCATGACCACGTTCCTCGGCTTCGGCGCCGCGGCCCTCATCGGCAAGGCCAACATCTGCGCCAAGGTCGTCGAGGGCTTCAAGTGCGCGCCCGGTCTCAAGCCGAACAACAACCTCTCGATGCCCCGACTCGCCGACTTCCTGGGCACTCACTTCTTCGGCACTGCCGGTGGCGAGTTCCTGCTGGCCTTCATCACCGCGGTCGCCTTCGCGACCATCCTGGCTGTCGTCGCCGGCCTGACTCTGGCCGCGGCCAGCGCCTTCTCGCACGACTTCTACGTCAACGTCATCCGGACCCAGATCTTCAAGGGCGAGGTGAGCGAGCGCGAGCAGGTGACTGTGGCGCGCATCACCTCAGCGCTGGTTGGTCTTCTCTCGATCTGGCTCGCCGCCAAGACCGGGGCCACCGCCAACGTGGCCGCCCTGGTCGCCGGCGTTGCCTTCGTGATCGCCTCGGCAGCGAACCTGCCGGCGATCCTGTTCACCCTGTTCTGGAAGCGGTTCAACACGTGGGGCGCCGTCTCCTGTCTTGTCGGCGGCACCGTGGTCACTGTGTGGCTGGTCGCGGTCGGGCCGGGCTGGACGCTGCCGGCCGTCGCGCACCCTTCCTTCCCGCTCCAGAACGTGGGCATCGTCGCCATCCCGGTCGGGTTCATCCTGGCCATCGTCGGTACGTTCGTGGGCGACATGTTCAAAGCCGACAAGCTGGCGGAAATGAAGTTCCACGAGATCGACGTGCGAGCCCAAACCGGGGTTGGGGCGGAAGTCAGCCCGGCGCCGGCCTGAGTATCAATTCTCGTTCAGGGGGCGGCCGGCGCCGCCCCTCTACTTTTGTCCCGGCGCGCACACTGATTCCGTACTTTTGGCGCCAAAGACACGCTTGCCTCCAGTCGGTTACGTAGTTTTGGCGCCAAACGCACGCTTGAGGCGAGTTTGAGCAATAACGAGCTCGTCTCTCTCGGCTCGCTCGTCGTGGCGACCCTCCTCGCCGCGGTTTTCCTGTTGAACTCCTGGCGAAAGCGGCGGACGCGGCCGCCGCTCTACGCGGCGATAGCGGTCGTTGTCATGGCCGCCGGCGCGGTCGTGATCGCGCTGCTTGGCGTGCCCTACCGGCAGGTGGTCGGAACTGCGTTTATCGCGGAGATGCTTGTCGTGCTGGTTTCAGCCCGCACGGACCGCCGGCCCCGCTAGGCGGCATCGAGATCTCGTCGAGCCGGGAGCCAACTGCAAGTAGTTCCAACTATGTGGGGCGGACTACCTTATCTACGTGGCGATCTTGATCTGCGACGTGGGCCCTCGGGACGGTCTCCAGAACGAGGAACGCACGCTCGAACCCCAGGTTCGGGCCGAACTCGTTGACCGCCTGGCGGCGGCGGGATTGAAGCGGATCGAGGCGGCGAGCTTCGTCAACCCGAAACTGGTGCCGCAGATGGCCGGCGCCGAGGAGGTGATGGCGGCGCTGAGGCGCGTTCCGGGCACTTCGTATGCGGGCCTCGTTTTGAACGAAAAGGGTTACGAGCGCGCGGAGGCGGCGGGCGTGGACGAGGTCCACTACGCCTTCTCGGCCACCGACGAGTTCGGGCGGCGCAACCAGAACGCGACGACCGAGGAGGGGTTGAAGACGGCGCTGGCTTTGGTCGCGCGGGCGCGCAGCGATCGGATGCCGATCACGGTGACCTTGAGCGTCGCGTTCGGGTGTCCTTTCGAGGGCCAAGTGCCGCCCGAGCGGGTATTGAGCATCGTCGAGCACCTGATGGCTGTGCCGCCCGATGAGGTCTGCCTCGCCGACACGATAGGCGTGGCGGTGCCGTCGCAGGTGAAGGAGCTCGTCGGGGGTGCAATGCGACTCGGCGCGACAGTGGGCGCGCATTTCCACAACACGCGCAACACGGGCTACGCGAATGCGGTCGCTGCTTTGGAGGAGGGCGCTGTTTCTTTGGACGCATCAGTCGGAGGCGCCGGCGGGTGCCCGTTCGCGCCGAAGGCCACCGGCAACATCGCGACCGAGGACCTTGCCTATCTATTGCGCGGTCTGGGTGTTGTCACCGGGATCGACCTCGACATGCTGATTGCAACCTCTCAGTGGCTGGCGGGTCAGCTGGGCAAGGAGCTGCCGGGGATGCTGGCGCGGGCGGGCGACTTTCCCTCCAGGCGCTGACCGATAGCGAGCAATATTTGCGGATGCCGAAAAAGGTCGTGAAGAAGGTTGTGAGCCCGCACCGCGTCGCCGTGATCCAGCACCCGCCGGTCACGCTGCACCGGCAGAAGACGTTGGAGCGAGGAGTGGGGCTGCTCGAGGAGGCTGTGGCGGGCGGCGCGCGATTGGTGTCGTTTCCCGAGACCTGGCTCCCGGGTTATCCCGAGTGGATATGGCGGTTGCGTCCGGGCGAGGATGCTGCGCTCACGGCTGAGATCCACGGTCTTCTGATGGAGAACGCGGTGGATTTGAAGGCGGGCGATCTGAAGCCGTTGCAGACGGCGGCGCACAAGTTGAAGGTGACGGTTTCGATCGGCATCCACGAGCGGGATGGGCTGTACAGCCGCGGGACCCTCTACAACACGCAGGTCTTGATCGGGCCGGATGGCGAGGTGCTCAACCGGCATCGCAAGCTGATGCCGACCAACCCCGAGCGGATGGTGTGGGGGACGGGAGATGCGAGCGGGCTGCGGGTGGTCGAGACTCCGATGGGGCGTGTGGGCGGGCTGATCTGCTGGGAGAACTACATGCCGCTGGCTCGGTTCGCCGTTTTTGCCCAGGGCTGCGAGATCTACATCGCGCCGACGTGGGCTGCCGGTGAAACGTGGACCTCGACGATGCGTCACATTGCCGCAGAGGGGCGGTGCTGGGTGCTGGGCAACGGGACGGCGATGCGCGGCAAGGACATTCCGAAAGATTTTCCGAAGCGCGCGCAGCTCTTTCCGGACCTGGAGGCGTGGTACAACCCGGGCGATTCGGTGATCGTGGATCCGCGAGGGACGATCGTGGCCGGGCCTCTGCACGAGGCGCATGGAATTCTCTATGCCGAGTGCGATCCCGCGGTGGCGTCCTCTGCGAAACGGACTCTGGACGTGGCGGGGCACTACGGGCGGCCGGACATCTTCAAGCTCGAAGTGAACCGGGAGACGCTCGCGCCGATCGAATTCGGTTAGGTCGCGCTTGCGGGCGGCTGGAAAGGACTGGGAAAAGGGCGGTGGCGCGCGGGCCCAGGAGGGAAATTTGCAGGTCAGAAAACATTGACAAGCGAACGGATGTTTGGTAGTCTGATTCTATGCTCGCGACGCAAGACGTCTGGGTCTCCAGCACTGCTGACCTCCCCAATGAGGAGCGGAGCGAGCGGCTCAACCGGAGATCTCACCTGATCGATCTGCAGATGCTTTCCTTCGCGCAGGAAGCAGCTGAGTTCGACCTCAGCAAGGCCTGGGACGAAGAGGGCTCGAACAGCGCCATCGACTCGATGCGTTTCAACTGCCACATGACAGGCAATACAGCAGCTGACCTGATCGCTGTCGGCAAGAACCTGCACCGGATGCCGAAAAGCGTCGAGGCCGTCTTCCGAGGC
>Ga0209011_1000817_pt1 | contig 11377 bp, 10 predicted proteins | sample BlaSpr_A8_OM1_M3_FD_187986 | JGI IMG/M metagenome (GOLD analysis project Ga0209011, IMG submission 187986) | Forest soil microbial communities from Thunder Bay, Ontario, Canada - Black Spruce, Ontario site 2_A8_OM1_M3 (SPAdes) (version 2) | ecosystem: Environmental > Terrestrial > Soil > Boreal... | reverse complement strand
AGATGATGTGATCGGTAGCCGTGACGGCTACCGATACACATCGCGCCATCGACGCGGTCTGGAGGATTGAGTCTGCGAGGATCATCGCGGGGCTCGCAAGGATCGTGCGCGACGTTGGTCTTGCCGAGGAGCTTGCGCAGGATGCGCTCGTTGCCGCGCTCGAGCAGTGGCCGGAGTCGGGCATCCCGGACAACCCGGGCGCCTGGCTGATGGCCACCGCGAAGCATCGTGCGATCGATCTCCTGCGCCGAAACAAGAGGGTCGAGCGCAAGCACGAGGAACTCGGCCGCGAGATCGAGGCACAGCAGGAGTTGGCCGTGCCGAATCTCGAAGCCGCGATTGACGATAATGTTGGCGACGACCTTTTGCGCCTCGTTTTCATATCCTGTCATCCAGTTCTTTCTTCCGAGGCGCGTGTCGCACTCACCCTCCGCTTGCTCGGAGGCCTGACGACCGACGAGATTGCTCGTGCATTCCTTATCCCCGAGCCGACTGTCGCCCAACGCATCGTCCGGGCTAAACGGACACTTGCCGACGCGCGTGTCCCCTTTGAGGTCCCACGCGGAAACGAGCTCGCTGCCCGCCTTTCATCGGTGTTGGAGGTCCTCTACCTGATTTTCAATGAAGGCTACACAGCGACTGCTGGTGACGACTGGATGCGGCCTGCGCTGTGCGAGGAGGCGCTGCGTCTTGGCCGGATCCTGGCCGAGCTCACTCCAAGCGAGCCGGAGGTCCACGGCCTGGTTGGGCTCATGGAAATTCAAGCGTCACGCTCGCGCGCGAGGGCTGGTCCCTCGGGGGAGCCCATCCTGCTATTAGATCAGGACCGCGTGCGCTGGGATCAACTCCTCATTCATCGGGGTTTCGCGGCGGTCGGGCGTGCCGAGAAGCTCGGCGGAGCGGCGGGACCGTACGCGTTGCAGGCGGCGATTGCTGCGTGTCATGCACGAGCGCGCACGCCGGAGGAGACGGACTGGGCGCGCATTGTGGCGCTTTATGGGGCGCTCGCCCAGCTCGCGCCGTCTCCGGTTGTGGAGTTGAATCGCGCGGTGGCAGTTGCGATGGCCTCCGGTCCTGCCGCGGGCCTCGAACTCATCGATGAACTGACATCGGAGCCATCGCTCAAGGCTTACCACCTCTTGCCGAGCGTGCGAGGGGATCTCCTGAGAAAGCTTGGCCGCTTTGACGAAGCACGCGCGGAGTTTGAGCGCGCAGCAATGCTCACGCGAAACACGCGCGAACGTGAACTGATGCTTGAGCGCGCCCGAGCATGCGCAGGCGGCTCAATGCAGCAACAGCCGCAGTGACCCCAGCGATTGAGTCGTGAATAAAAACTGGAAACAACGAGATGAAGAACCCCACACGCCGATGTGTGGGGCACCCGGGCGGCCCTGCCAGGTCCAAAATCCGCACCCTTCACAAAAAACGTGAAGGGCTGCGGCACCCAGAGTACCGGCGGTCGACAATCCTGAGCTGCTGGATGGTCGTGTAAACGATTGTGTCTAATTCCCGAGGAGCAACAGCAGGCTTTTACTTCCGAAGTCCATCGATCGAATAGCGATTTTGGTCCAGATGAACGAGCAGATAGTAATAGAGAAACGCGTAGATCAGTTGGAGTCCTGACACGAGCCAATCCTGCGCGAGGTTGGTGCCGAAGACTAAGCACATGATTACGATCCCGCCCGCAATCAGAGAAAAGCGGGTAGCGAGTCCAATCATCAGTAACAACCCCAAAATCAACTCCACCCAGGGCTGTACTGTAGCAAAGAGGGACAGCATGCTGACCGGAACATAGGAAGCCTTCTCAAAGTAGTGGGTCAAATACGCGAGGAAAGCGGCATGGCCCATGACAATTCGGCTAACGCCGTGCAACATGATGTTCGCGCCAAACGAAACGCGCAGGATCGTGTAAGCAATCACGGCGTCGGATGATCGTGCGGTTGCCGGCACACTGAGGGAATCGCTCATGGAGCACTCCTATCGAATTTAGATTTGACCGACCAAGCTGACTTGCTTCCAGCCACCCAATATTCGGTCGCAGTCTACTCTTTAGTTGAATCGCACACAACAGGGCTTGCTAGAAGTGAGTGGCTCCGCACGAACGAGGCGCTTTGCCATTTCACAGCAAATTGGCAACGAGCTTCTCCACGGTCGCGATAAAAGTATCGTAATCGCGTTCGCTACGCAGGCTGCCGCTTTCAAAATACACGAAATAGTGTGAGTTCGTGGAAACAACCCCTTCAAACTTTGTATTTTCAAGGAATGCTATTTTTTCTGGGGACAGAAAGGCAAAAACCGCGCCACTATCCGAACCCTTCAGCCAATAGTGTTTTGCAAATTCCGGGAAGTTTCTCGGATCCACATCGATCTTTAACTGAGGTTTACCCACCATTTTATCCACGACATTCAACACGGTGTTAACAACGGAATGCCTTCCTAAGGAGAATCGCGGCAACGCCTCATTCGCTGTTTTTGCGACTCTATAGCTGAGACTGCGTCCCTTGTCATCACTCCTTTGAGACGACACACTGAGCTCGAAGATCATCACTTCTTTTGATCGTATGCTGCAGGTAAAAGCAAACGGATCGTCTGTTCCTCTTTCGAGGCCCTCGATATCGGTAATACCGGCTGACCCTCTGGTATAGGACTGCAAAGATGGATTTGTCAGAATGTCCCGCGCGGAAGAAGTGCTCGATATCTGCATGATGGAAGGGTTCGCCAAACGATACCCTTTTCTTACCGTGTACTCTGATACGAGTTTTGTCCTCTTTCGAAATTGTCGTGGACCAGCTATCAGAATTTGGGCAAGCAACGAAGCGATCAAGAATAGAACAACAATCGCAATATACATGCTTTTGAGTACCGCGGACTCGTCCTTACTTGGTGCCCATCGCAATCTTGTCGCTATTCTTCACCGTCACCAACGCAACGACGTTTTCGCCGCTTTCTGTGAGGACCAGTTTGCCGTCGGTTGTGTGCATCATATTGCGCACGACGCCGCCGCCGGCGGGGATCACCCAGGTTTGGAATTTCTCTGTCTTGGGGTCGAAGCGCACGAGAGTATTTGGCCGCACGCCTGCTTCGCTGTACCAGACGATGCCGTCCATGATGGTGATTCCGTAGGGTCTGGATTTAGGGCCACCGGGAGAGGGCCACTCGGCGGTCATCTTGCCGGTTTTGGTGTCGAACCGGCCCAGATAGCCTCGCCCGTAGTCGCTGTAGTAGAGAACGTCGTCGCTCGTGATGGCCACACGGCGGGGACGGGCGTTTTCGTTCGGCAAAAGATATTCATGAATCGCCATTGTTTCCGGATCGATGCTGGCGATTTTGTTGGCGCCAAACTCGACAAAATAGGGAATCCCTTTTGTGGTCACCACCATGCCGTAGGGATTCGACTTCGGCGTCGGTGAGGTCACTACCTTTGACTCGCCTGTCTCCGTGTTCAACCGCCCGACCATGTTGGCGCCTTGTACGGTGAACCAAAGAGTCCCCTTCTGGTCAAAGAGGGGCGTGTGGGGATCGCGGGCTTCAGGGTCGAGCGGGTATTCGGTAAATTTACCGGTTTTCGTGTCGAGCTTGCCGATGTAGGCCTTGAAGTTCGCCGTGAACCAGATGTTGCCTTGCTTGTCCATCACCAAGCCGTGCGGGCCCGACCCAGGCGTATTCGGATGATATTCTTTGATTTCGCCCGTCTTCGGATCGATGTGTCCCAGCAAATTGCCCATGTGCCCCGTATACCAAATGGTGCCGTCAGGCGCGGCGAGCGGATCGTGCGGCCGCGAGCCGGGCGTGGGCACTTTCCACTCTTTGAAGGAAACCTCTACATTCCCGGCGATCGCCACGGCCGGCGGCGCGGGTTTCTCCGGGAAATTTTTGATCAGATAATCGGTCACCGTGTCGACTCTATCCTTCGGCACGTTTGCGCCGACGTTCAGCATCATGGCGACGGTGGTTTTCCATTCCTCGGGTGAATGACCGGAGTTGGTAATATTGCTGAGGCTGTGGCACGCCGCACAGGCTGTCTGAACGATTTCCTTAGCTTCGCCGTCGGGCAATGTTACAGCGGCACGGCCCTGCATTGGCTCCTGGCTCCGAGCGGGAAGCGCAAAAAACAGAATGGCTGCTCCCATGCATGTCAAAATTGATTTTGCCGGCATAATTCCTCCGTCGAAAAGAAGCTGTCTTAAGTTAGACAGCCGAGACCTTCCGCGCCGTTTCATAAAGTTAATGTTCACCAGGAAACTCTCAAGCAAACTAATGTTATGTGAGGCGTGCATTCCCGGGCTCCACAACCAACCCCCGGGGACTGGCTCATTTTTAGCATGAAGCGTCATTGCGGAGCAATTGCTTGTAAGGGGAGCCCGCGCAGACGAAGAATCCCGCGCGTCTCTTGCAACTCTCGGCGAATTGTAATACTAGTTTGTGGGCAAGATTTCCGGAAACCGAGTTTGGCAGTATCCGGCAAATAAAAAGGGAGGACGTCCGTATGAGAACGACAGCGCTTCGAGCATTGATTATTCTTGGATTTCTCTTGGCAGCGGCTATCAGTCCTGCGTCCGCGCAGCAAGCTACTCCGCCACCTACTCCGCCACCGGCAGCTCCTCCGGGACCACCATTCATGCTTACCACTCCGGCTTATGCCGACGGCGCTGAAATACCGGCGAAGTTCACGTGCGCGGCAAAAGAAAATATGACCTCGCCACTGCTTCAATGGACGAATCCGCCAAAGGACACCGCCAGCTTCGCCTTGATTCTTCACGATCCGGAAGCGCATCCGGCGAAGGGAATGTTTGACGTCACGCACTGGATGTTGTGGAATGTTCCGGGAACTGCCACACAGCTTCCCGAGAACGTGAAACCCAACCCCCAGTTACCGGACGGCACTCAGCAGGGCAAGAATATTCGCGGAGCGAACGGCTATCAGGGACCCTGCGCGCCTCCAGGCAAGTTTCATCACTACACTTATGAACTCTACGCGCTGGATCAGAAGCTTACACTGGACTCCGGAGCCAGCCGCGCCGATCTGCTGAAGGCGATGGACGGCCATATTCTCGGAGTGGGAGTGTACGTGGGTCTCTTTCACCAGTAGCTAGCCCGAGATTGCCAAGATCCTAAATGCTGACCGTCGTGCGCCCTTTTCGAACGCGCGACGGTCGCATTCACTCCAATATTCCGGCTGGCTCCAACCGGCGCCGCGTCCGATAGCCATCGATCTGCTAATCCAGTTTCGCATCCAGGTACGCCAAATATTCCGCGATTAAACGGTAGGAATCGTAATAGTCGTCCACACGGATCGCGGAAAGATTGTCACTATCCGAATGGAGAATAGGAATGGTTTGCTGGGTGACCGAGTGGAGCATGACCGTTGGGACGTGATGTTTCCTGAACGACGTGGAATCTTCATCGCCAATCTGATCGGCGTTCACAACCCCTAGAGGCAGCTTCATGGAGGCCGCAACCGCGTTCAGAATGTTCGCAAATTTTTCGTCGGAGTGATTAAGCCAGATCTTAGTTGGGCCAAGGCCCAGGCAGTCGAGGTCGATCATGAGTCGAATCTTCGCAGCTTGTTCCGGTGGGAGCTGTTTCACGTAGAAGTCTGATCCGATGAGCCCCTGCTCTTCCGCGGCAAAACCGGCAAAGATAATCGTGTGTTTTCGCGGCTCGCCGTTGAGGCTTTGAAAAAGACTCGGCAGGAGGCCCACTCCGCTCCAGTCGTCCACGACGCCATCGCCTCGATCCACATGATCGAAATGCGCACCGATAATGATTGCGGAGTCCGTGCTTCCCGGCAATGCGCAAATCACATTGGGCAATTTTTGGCGCTTGATGGGTTGTTCGCGCAAACGCTCGCCGTCGCAGCCTGCTTCCATGAATATCTGTTTCAGACTGTTTTCGCGGTCGGCGTTTTCCCGGGCGAATCGGCGAAGCCTGCTCTCGATGAGTTCCTGCTGGAGTTGAACGAAACGAATGGGATGTTCCTGGGCGAAGCCAATCCGTGGGTGTCCTCCCACGAGCAAACAGCCGAGCAGACCGAGAGCAACAACCAGTACTACAAACCTAGGCCGGAATTCGTGGTGGACTGTCAATCTGAAGCTCCAGTGTGCGGGTAACGACGAACTGTACGCCTGCTCCCGCGGGAGAAGCAAGCGAGACGCCGCATCAAGGGGCCGGGAGGAGAGAGAAGTTCTGAATGGAGTCCGTCCGGAGACGCCTGGATCGAATGAAGCCGTGCAACGATGCGATGAAATTAGGAAGGCAGCAAGGACATTTTGAAAAAACAGGGGCGGTTGGGTTAGTCCGCCTAGGATTTTGTAGCGCCCGCCCCTGCCGATTAACAGGAAAGCTATACCACAGATAATACATATAAGATAGTGGTATTAAGTTTTCCGATAAGACCGATACGTTTCGTCGCGAGAAAATGCCAGGCCCCACAAACTCCCCGTTCGTGGGAGGCGGAGAAAACGCCGCGCTTCAGTTGATCGCGAAGCAGTAGAACAAGCCAGCCCCACCTGTACTCACCAGATTGTCCTGGCTGCACCCCCTGCTGGGGTGAGCTGAGTTCCACGACTGGTTGTTGGCGCCGCTGCGGTCAAAATGGCCTAGCTGCGCGGTGCCTGTCGTTTCGCTCGTCCAGTTGCCGCAGGTATGATCGGCGGCATCTTTGTAAGCGGTACCGTCCGTCTGTGAGCCTGTCAGCATGTCGTGTACGTTAGGTGTGTCCCCTCGTCCGTTGAGTGTGGCGCCCTTCTCGGTCAGCCCGGAAATCTTCCCGAGGTTATTGCCGAGGCGTGCGAGTTCCAGTGTGTCGCCGTGCAAATCCGTGAGGTTATTGGCGATCTTCTCGCCCTTGGCGTTGTACCAGGGGCCATTGCCGATGCGGTCCCGGGCGTTGACCGCATTCGCGCCTTGTGTGCTGAGGTAGGCGTGGAAAGTTTTAGTGCTTCCTGCCGCGTTCGACAGTGTCTGGCAGATCTTGTCAGCGCCGGCCAGCCCACCAAGATTGGCTCCATGGCCGGAGCCCGCGCTGGTGATGAAAAAGCTCGTGGGTTGCGGGGGCGCTTGCGCGGGTTGCTGCGCGAGCGCCAGGAACGATCCCGCAATCGACAGCGCGATTGCGGCAACAAGAGGCTGAAACTTTGTCATTCGCGTCTCCTCCGAATTTGTTTTGGCCTGGAATGACCGCCAGTGCACTTTCACATGGCGGCGGTGCGTAACGTATCACAACAAGGACGCATATCTCGGGACAACGGTTTCTATAACTTTTGGGCCGACAAACGCAAGGGATGCGACGGTAATCCATTAGCTTCCCGTACAGGCGTCGATCATGGACTCTCTCAGGTGGCGACTCAGTTTGGTTCTGTAGAGAACGCACAACTGCCCGCCCGAAGACCGGGCGGCCTCTACAAAATCAGATGCCACAAACATGGCGGTTTTGTAGAGGCCTCTCCACCCGCGTTCTGGAAGGCGAGACGTTGGCGCAGCGCTTCCTGATGCTCAAGCCGAGCGAGCAAGAGCAGGCAGCACCGTCACAAATCAATGTCGTGCTGAACTGGTTTGAAGAGTTGAAGCAGAAAGTTCCCCCTGGGAATAAGGAATGAGCGTGAACGTCGGAACTGGGATCGGTCCGTTTCACTCTGCTAGGTGGCGTTCCCGGGAACGCTATTCTCCTGAATGGCGTCCTGCAAACCGCCAATCTGGAGATTGGCGTACCCGGATTTCAACTCCAAGTTCCAAAATCAATTTCGGAATTCAGGTCTAATTCGTAGGCCGGCCCGCAGCGGGCTCCCTGATTCTTTTCGTGAAGGCGTCCTCCTCTTCCGGTATGCAGAAGAGCTCTTCCATCACCGCCTTCTCGTTTCGAAGCAAGGTATAAATCTTGGTATCGCTCCGCCAGGGCCACTTGTAGGCCGTAGGATCATCGACAGTGTATTGCAAGGTCAACGAATTTGGATTTGGATGATGATAACGCTCGATCACATGTAATTCCTCGCTATGAGGGTGGCCAAAAGAATCGAGCCAGCTCTTGTCATTCAATCCGATTGTGTCGACGATAAAATAATCTCCCTCCCATCTGCCAATGGAATCGCCCATCCACGTAGGTTCCACATCTTTGGGATGACTCCGCCCGTCCGTCCAGATCTGGCGCCACACGCGCTCGTGCTCGAAGAACATAAAAACGCGGTCCGGAGTCTGCACGATCTCAAACGGTTGGGGCCAGAACAGAATTCGCGGAATACCGGAAGGATTGCAGTGCAAGATGGGATCGTTCGACTCGACGGTTGCCTTCGGGCCGTAGCCCGGCTTCGCGACATCGTACCTAGCCTGGGCCCAGGGAGTCATATCCGGGGGTTTTGCGCTCGGGCTGCCATAAAGTCCTTGATCTGGAATTCCCCTAACGAAGAATTCATACATGCCGGACAAGTCGTGAGCAGAAAACGGGACCGCTTTCTTGTCAGTCGCCGTCGTTGATTTCGGAGCAGCCGTTTGAGCGAAATTGGCGGCCGGAAATGTCAGGAGGGACGCAAGCATTGCGACCGAGAGCGAAAAGCAAAACCGCATTTTAAGGCTCTTCTTCATTGTGCCTGCTCCTCGGTCCCCAATTCTTTTCCGTCCGCCAACACAACCTTGCGGATAAGTCCAACCGGCGCATGGCTCTTGGCGGGAAATACCGTGATCGTGACCTGATCGCCTGCCTTCAATATGTCTCTGGTCCAGCCGGACCTGAACAGCTTGCTCGGACTGACAGTTTCGCAACTCCAATGCACGATCTCACCCTGATCGTTTTTGACATCGACATAAATTTGAACGTGTGGATTCACCCACAGGAATTCCGTTACGGTTCCTTTGAATGTGACCGGGCCCTTGTCGTCATACGCGGCATTTCCATGGTGCGCAAAAAGTGGGGCACGGAAAACCAGGAACCCCATCACTAAGACAAGTACAATTGTGAGCTTTCCCTTCATGTCGCACCCCAATCCATTGATTGAAATTGGATTCGGCCGCGGCTCGATTCCATTCTATTTGCAGGCATATTTTTGTTTGAAATTATCACAGCGGGCCAGCGACCACAAGCGTGCAGGAATCGTCGATGCAAACGACCCACTCCCAAAACTCGGGTGCCGCACTCTTCACGGATTTGGTGAACGGTGCGGGTTTAAGTACGGATCGCAATCGGCCAGTCAGAAAAGCGAATAGAAGGTAAGAACACCCGCACCCTAGAACCACCACAAGGGTGTGGCACCCAAAGCTGAAAAACGGCATCGCCCGAGCGATGTAGAAAGACTTGTTGCCTGCAAGCTGACCCTCTGCCGGAAATCGTTGCGAAACAGATGGTGCCGAATCGTGCGGCGGTTGGTCCATGGGATGTTTCTATTGAGGTACTACGAGTGACTCACTCGATGTCCGCTGACTTCCGCGCCCGAATCGGGATCGAGCGTGAAACAATCAATCACGGCCAGCATCGTCAGGATGGAAACCAGAATGAAAGCAACATGAAAGTCCGCTATGGTGGGAGTGCCGCCCGAGTGTTTATTCAGCAGCGCGCCGATTCGCAATGCGATGGCGCCGGCCGCCACTCCCGTTCCCATACTTAGCTGCGTCACCATGCTGGAGAAACTGGTGGCGGAGCTCAACTGCGACTTCGGAATGTCGGCAAAAGCAATGGTGCTGAGGCTTGTAAACTGCATCGAGCGGGACAATCCATTCACGAACAATACCGCAAGAATCACGATTCGCGGCGTGTGTGGCGTCAGCGCGGCGCAACCCAGAATCACGAGCGCCGTCAGAATTCCATTTACAATCAGCACATTGCGAAATCCGAAGCGTCTTAAGACCGGCGTCGTGACGGTCTTCATCCCCAAATTCCCCGCGAAAAGCCCCAGCATGAGTAGACCGGATTGAAATGCGTTCAATCCAAAGCCGACCTGAAACATGAGCGGAAGCAGAAATGGAGACACGCTGATGGCGATACGGAACAGGGAACCTCCCCAAACGGTGATCGCGAACGTTTTCATTTTGAGTGAGATCAGATTGATGACGGGGGCCGGAGAGCGCCGGAAATGACGAATCGCCAGAGCGCCCAAAACGATTCCGCACGCCAGGAAAAGTGAAGTGGTCACCCACGGAGTATTCTGGCGCCCAATCAATTCCAGGCCGTACATGAAAGTCACGCACGCCGTACCGCACAGAGCAAAGCCGAGCCAATCAAACGGCCTGACTTGCTCTTCACGCGAATTCGAGATCCACATGAGGGCCAGTGCGGCGGCCAGTATCCCCAGCGGCACGTTCAAAAAGAAAATCCAGTGCCAGGAGGCGTAGGTTGTAATAAATCCGCCGACCGGAGGGCCTACAACGGGAGCCACGAGTCCCGGCCACGTGATGTAAGTGATGGAATGAATCAGATTGCGTTTTTCCGTGGTGCGCAACACCACGAGTCGGCCGACGGGAACCATCATCGCGCCTCCGATACCTTGTACGATGCGAGACGCGGTGAACTGCCATAGTCCATTGCTCAATCCGCACAGGATCGAGGACATCGTAAAGACTGCGATGGCGGAGACGAACACGGTGCGCGCGCCGAAACGGTCCGCGAACCAGCCGCTGATCGGAATAAAGACCGCGAGCATCAACAAGTAAGCGGTCATTCCGATGTTGAGATCGACGGGATTTACGTGGAAGGACCGGCCCATCTGCGGCAATGCCGTGGCGATGATTGTGCCGTCCAGATTTTCCATGAAAAATGCGCCTGCAACCAGGATGGCGATGGATGTGGACTTTGCAGGGGGAAGTGGCCGTTCATTCATATTTTGAGAAATCGTTCCAATCGCGAACGAAAATGCTACCTCGCTGCGGAATCCCCGCCGAAACAAACCGCGGAGAATGAATTTAACATTTATTTCTTTCTGCCGCGACGGAGTTTCGATCGGCCGAGCCCGCTATTTATAGTGGTATGCTCTGTGCGGTGGCACACCCGATCGGAACAGAATCCGGCTCAAATTTGTTATGGAGGAAATCATGGCAGAGAAGAAGATTATTGCGGTACTAGGGGCCACTGGCGCGCAAGGTGGCGGCATGGTCAGGGCAATCCTGAATGATCCGAGCGGTGGATTCACGGCGCGCGCGCTCACCAGAAACGTCAATGGAGCCAAGGCGAACGAATTGGCCAAGCTGGGCGCGGAAGTCGTCGCCGCCGATGTTGACGATGTCGAAAGCCTGAAGAGGGCATTCGACGGCGCGCACGGCGCGTATTGCGTCACATTTTTTTGGGCGCACTTCTCGCCCGAGAAGGAAATCGCCGAGGTGCAATCGATGGCCGCGGCGGCCAAGACTACCGGCGTGCAGCACGTTATCTGGTCCACACTCGAAGACACGCGGAAAT
>Ga0209011_1000816_pt1 | contig 11382 bp, 11 predicted proteins | sample BlaSpr_A8_OM1_M3_FD_187986 | JGI IMG/M metagenome (GOLD analysis project Ga0209011, IMG submission 187986) | Forest soil microbial communities from Thunder Bay, Ontario, Canada - Black Spruce, Ontario site 2_A8_OM1_M3 (SPAdes) (version 2) | ecosystem: Environmental > Terrestrial > Soil > Boreal... | reverse complement strand
CGCTGAATCTGGGCTTCACGGATTGGGACGAACGCGCGAGCGTCGCGGCGAACCGCGCCAAATTCGCGGCGGCGCTCGCGGCAAAGCAAATGCCTCTTATCACCTTGCGGCAGATTCACTCGGACGTGATTCACGTGGTTGCAGCTCCCACTGCGGAAGCACCCAAGGCCGACGCTCTGGTTACGCGCACGCCGGGGCTTCTGCTCGGCGCGCAGACGGCGGACTGCGTGCCGATTTTGCTGGCCGACACGCGGCAACGCGTTGTCGCGGCAATTCACGCCGGCTGGCGAGGAACGCTCGCGCGCATCGCCGTGAAAACGTTGGGGCACATGCGCATGGAATTCGGGACGCGCCCGCGCGACGTCGTCGCGGCGATCGGCCCGGCGATTGGCCGATGCTGCTACGAGGTTGGCCCTGAAGTCGCGCAGGCGTTCGCGGCGCAGTTTCGGGCCGCTGCCGATTGGTTCGACGGGCCGTTTGACCAGTTAGCGCATGGCGAAGAGCCGCTCTGGCTGCCCTGGCTGACGATGATGCCGCCGGGACATGTTCCGCCACCGCCGCGCGTGCAACTCGACCTGCGCGCCGCAAACCGCTGGCAATTGGCCGATGCGGGAGTGCCGGAAAGCAAGATCGCCGTGAGCGATCTCTGCACGGCGTGCCGGACGGATCTGCTATTCAGCTATCGCCACGAAGGCACAAAGACTGGCCGGATGATGGCGGTGATTGGAGTGCGCGGCAAGAAATGAGACGCAGGGTTTAGCTCTGCTTGGCGGCGAGCCCGGGAACACCATTCTCCTGAATGGCGTCATGCAAACCGCCAATCTGGAGATTGGCGTACCCGGATTTCAACCCCAAGTTCCCAAATCAACTTCGGAATTTAGGTTTAGTAGGACAGGCGCTCTTGTCTGTCCTGGAAGTTGCGCCCCGAATCTGTTGGGGGTGACGACAAGTGGACGCATCAGATCTCGCCCACGCATCCTGATGGACACGCAAGAGTGCCTATCCTAACTGTGGCGTGGAAAGCGGACTCCCTGTTTCAATCAGCGCGAGCTGGCCGCAAGCGGCAAAGACATCCTGGCCACGCGAGTAGCGCACGAATGCGGGAACGCCTTTTTCGATGAGGATGGTCTTGAACTCCTCGATGCTGTCCGCGGTGGGCGCTCGGTACGGCAAGTTGCCCGGATTCCAGGGAATCAGATTCACTTTCGCGCGGATGTGCGCGAGCAGGCGCACCACGCGGCGGGCATCTTCGGGCGAATCGTTCACGCCGCCAAGCAAAACGTATTCGATCGTAAAATGTTCCCGGGGACGCAACGGATAGCGGTGGCAGGCGTCGAGCAATACAGCAAGCGGATACTTGCGATTGATGGGCATGAGCGCGTCGCGCTGCTCATCGGTGGAGGCGTTCAGGGAAATGGCCAGGTTGGGCCGGATTTTTTCCTGCCCAAGCCGTTCGATTCCTGGAACGATGCCGCTGGTCGAGAGCGTGACGTGCCGGGGCGCAAGCGCAACGCCTTTGGGATCGAGCATGATCCGGACCGCGGCCATCGTCGCGTCATAATTCAGCATCGGTTCGCCCTGGCCCATGAGCACGACATTCGTCTGCGGCGTGAGCTGTTCGCGATTTTCTTCGAGCGCGACCAGAACTTGCCCGATGATTTCCCCGGCCGTCAGGTTGCGGATTAGACCTAGCTGAGCCGTCAGGCAAAAATGGCAATCGACGGCGCAACCTGCCTGCGTCGAGATGCAAATCGTCTGGCGGCCCTCTTTCGGCATGAAGACGGACTCGATCTGCGCGGGTTTTTCATTTTCTCCGCCGATCGAGAACAGATATCGAATGGACCCATCCACCGATGGAAATCGGCGTACGATGCGCGGAAGCGTGATGCGCGCTTCTTCCGCGAGGCGCGCGCGGAGAGTGCCTGGCACATTCGTCATCGCGGCGAAATCAAAACGCCGCTCGACGTAAAGCGCGCGATATATTTGCGCGCCGCGGTAGGCGGGCTCGCCGAGCGATGTGAAAAACGCCCGCAATTCCTCCGCTGATTTTCCAAGCAGTTCCACAGGCACGTGCGGTCTCCGTTAAGCTATCCTCCAATCTTAACATGCGAGCACCCGAACAATGGTTGTCGCGCCAGGGATCTCCATGTACCTTTGCTCGTTAAGATTTCATCCAAAGCACTTGGGCAAATTCGAGCGCAAGCATCGAAAGGATTGAAATGAATAGGCGCAAGCTGGGCAGCTCAGGACTGGAAATCTCTCCCCTTGTTTTCGGAGGAAACGTATTCGGATGGACCGCGGATGAACCGTCCTCGTTCAAGCTTCTCGATGCGTTTGTGGCGGCGGGTTTCAACGCAATCGATACGGCTGATGTCTATTCCAAATGGGCGCCCGGGCACTTGGGCGGAGAATCGGAGACGATTCTCGGCAAATGGTTGAAGCGAAGCGGAAATCGTGACAAAGTAATCGTCGCAACGAAAGTGGGCATGGAAATGGGGCCGGAAAAAAAGGGTCTATCCAGATCCTATATCCTGCGCGCCGCGGAAGACTCTTTGCAACGCCTGCAAACGGATTACATCGATCTCTATCAATCGCACATCGACGACGCAGACACGGCGATCGAGGAGACTCTGGGAGCCTACGCTGATCTGATCGCGCAAGGTAAAGTAAGGGCCATCGGGGCTTCCAACTTCACGGCGGACAGATTCGCCGCTGCGCTTGAAATCAGCAAGAAGACCGGCCTGCCCAGATATGAGAGCCTTCAGCCCAATTATAATCTCTACGATCGCGCGGATTTTGAAGCCGAACTCGAGCCTCTATGTCTAAAGGAAGGAATTGGCGTCATCAATTACTATCCTTTGGCGAGCGGATTTCTCTCCGGCAAGTATCGATCGGAAAGCGATGTGGAGAAGAGGCCTCGCGCCCGAATGCTGAAGAAGTACGTCAACGAGCGCGGCTTTAAGATTCTTCAAGCACTGGACAATGTCGCAGAAAAATACAATGCCACGCCGGCCAGGGTAGCTCTGGCGTGGTTATTTGCTCGTCCCAGCATCACGGCGCCCATCGTCAGCGCCACGAGCGTTGAGCAGCTGAATGATTTAGTCGCGTCTGTGGAGCTTAAACTCGACCGTCGCTCTATCGAACTTCTCAACCAGGCAAGTGCATAGGGTGTCGAAAACTTTCCAGGGTAGGACAGACACTTTTATCTGTCCGGTACGATTTAGCCGCCACACCGCGTGGACAGGCAGGAGTGCCTGTCCTACCAAACCCTGCCGCAAGCAATCAACAGGGCGTCGCGTTCGCGGCATTGGTATGCCACAATGGTAAAATGAGCCAACCTGCTCGCGATATCGAACGGGCGGAGCTGCCAAACGGCCTCGTCGTGGTCACCGAAAAGATGCCACATGTGCGTTCCGTGTCGGTGGGCATCTGGCTGGGCACGGGTTCGCGCGGCGAATCGCCTGAAAGCAACGGGATCGCGCACTTCATCGAACACATGGTGTTCAAGGGCACCGAGCGGCGCACGGCCGAAGAGATCGCGCAATCGATGGACTCGCTGGGCGGGATGCTCGACGCTTTCACGGCGAAAGAGATGACCTGCTTCAATGCAAAAGTGCTCGATGAGCACTTGCCGATCGCGTTCGACGTGCTCTCCGACCTGGTGCTGCGCCCGCGATTCGATGACGCGGATATCGCCAAGGAAAAGCAGGTGGTCCTCGAAGAGATCAAGATGGACGAGGACAATCCTGAAAGCGTGATCCACGAAATGTTCACGCAGAATTTCTGGCGCGGACACTCCCTGGGCCTGCCGATTCTGGGGACCCCCGAAACGGTGCCGCAATTTTCGCGGGACACTTTGCTCGAATGCTTCCACTCGTGGTACGCACCGAACAACCTCGTCGTTACGGCCGCGGGAAACCTGGAGCACGCGCGGCTGGTAGACATGGCGGCGGGCGCGTTCGGCGAAGCGAAGCGAGCCGGCGCAGTGGAAGCGAATACCATCCCCCAGGCACACGCCACCCTGGAACAACGCCATAAGCAGGAACTCGAGCAAGTGCACATCGTGCTCGGCGTGCCGTCGTACCCGCTGACACACGAACGGCGCTACGCGGCGTCGCTGCTGAATATTATTCTTGGCGGCGGAATGTCTTCGCGGCTGTTTCAAAATATCCGCGAGCGGCGGGGGCTGGCGTATGCGATTTTCAGCGAGGTGTCTCCATATACCGATTCGGGCGTGCTTTCCGTGTATGCGGGAACGTCGCGCGAAACCACGGAGCAGTTGATTCGCTGCGTGGTCGAGGAATTTCGCCGCATCCAGCGAGAAGCGGTAAGTGCTGAAGAACTGCGCCGCGCCAAAGACCACCTGAAAGGTTCGCTGATGCTTTCGCTCGAATCAACCAGCGCGCGGATTTCCAACCTGGCGCGCCAAGCCATGTATTTCAAACGGTTTTTCTCGCTCGATGAAATGCTGGCATCCATTGAAGTCGTGACGCGCGAGGAAGTGCTCGCCATCGCCCAGGATTTCTTCGAACCTCGGCGGCTCGCGCTCACCGTGCTCGGCAACCTGAAAGATTTTCACGTCACCCCCGAGCTACTTGCCTGGTAGGGCGCGCGATCGTTCCCGCTTCGCGTTAAGAAAACATTGTCAAATCCGCGGCGATGTCATTGACGGCAACGCCGCACTTTGTCATTATCCATTGGGCCTGGGCATCCTGCGGGCTGGTTTACTGGGGGGAGTATCCGTCTGCGCGTCACGATCCTGGCTTCAGGCAGCTCGGGCAATTGCACATTGCTCGAAACGGAGCAGACGCGTCTGCTGGTGGACGCGGGACTTGGCAAAAAAGAAACGTTGCGGCGGCTCGCCGCAGTCGAGCGCTTGGTCGACCGCCTCGACGGCATCATCATCTCCCACGAACATAGCGATCACATCGGCGGACTGGCGCAAGTGCTTGGCCAGTGGCGCACGACGGTGTATCTCACCGAAGCGACGCACTCCGAGGTGAAGCGCATTTTGCCGGAGAGTTCGCAGAAGCGCCTGGACCACGTCGAGCACATCCGAGCCGGACACCGATTTATCGTTGGCGATATCGAGGTCTCGCCGATTTCAATTCCCCACGACGCCGTCGACCCGCTGGGCTTCACCTTCCGCGCGAATGGAATGAAGGTCGCGATCGTTACCGACCTCGGCTACCTGCCCGAACTGGTGAAATATCACCTGCGTGAAGCCGATTGCCTGATGCTCGAATCGAACCACGATCTTGAAATGCTGAAGGTCGGACCCTATCCGTGGCACGTCAAACAGCGCGTGATGAGCCGCACGGGACACCTCTCGAATCATACGGTCAGTGAATTCCTCGCCGATGCGGAGGGCTTCGACGCGCACGCGCGCTACGTCGTGCTTGCGCATCTTTCCGAGAACAACAATAATCCCGACGTGGCGCGCATCTCGGCCGAAGAAGCGCTGGGCCGGCGCCCGGGCACAGCGTCTTATTCGGGAGAACTGATCATCGCCTCGCAGGACACCCCGCACCGCACCCTCGATTTGTAAGTCACACGATGCAGAGGGTTTTCATGTGGAAGCCGAACGGCGCACAAGCGCGATGTTTTGTGGCTTATTGAATGACGCTAACCGCCGTTGTGGACTACGCAACTCCGCCGAGGTCGAGTCTTGCTCCGAGTTCACGGTTCAGATAACCTCGATCATTGTGAAGAAAACCGCGCGCAAAGGTCCGCTACAAGTTTGTTTGCTTTCGCCGCATCCGCTGGTGCTTAGCGAATTCGAGCGCGTGCTGGCGAATCCGGGAATCAAGCTCATCCCACGGCATCTCGAATCGACGCTCGGACCGGATCTGCGCCACATACAGGTTCCGCGTGCGCTCGTCTATGTGGTGGACGCTCACGTCGCGCGACCCGCGGCCGGGGCGCTGCTTTCCAACATCCTCGACCACTATTCCGAGGCGCGTATCATCGTTGTCGCTGAAAAATTCGACTCCGCGGAAACTTATTCGCTGCTTCAGATGGGGGCCAAGGGTCTGCTTACCTATGACGAAGCGAGAGAGCAGCTGCCGCGCGCATTGCCCCTGGTCGCCAAGGGAGGATTCTGGGTTCCGCGCGCCGTGCTCTCCGGTTTTGTCGACTCGATCCTTGGCGGGTCCTACAGCCGCCGCCTGAAAGCCGACACGTCAGCCGACTTGAGCCGCCGCGAACAGGAAGTCCTGAGTTCACTGCTTGAAAATCTGGCCAACAAGGAGATCGGAAACAAGCTCAACATCTCCGAACGCACTGTAAAATTTCACGTCTCGAACTTGTTGAGCAAGTTTGGAGTCCGCCGCCGGGCCGACCTCATCCTGCTTTGTTACCAAAAGCGTAGCGCTGCTCCGTGACGCCGCCATTATCGCTACCGCGTTTGGCCTGCGAGATTAGCGACTGGAACACAAGGGGCATAGAGCGGTTGTGGCGGGATGGCAAAAGTTGTTATAGTCGGCGTTCGAGAAGCGAGAGAATAATTCTACTGGAGCTCAGACGACTTCCATGCCAACCGATCGCAGACCGGAATATTTCAAGGGCTCGCAACTCCGGGTCGGAATTATAGGATGCGGGTATGTGGGGCTGCCGCTGGGGCTGCGGTTTGCTGAAGCCGGGCACCGCGTTACCGGGTTTGACACCGACCCCGCAAAAGTCGAGAAACTGAATCGCGGCCAAACTTATATCCAACACATTCCGCAGAACAAGATTCAGCAGTTCGTGCAATCAAAACATTTCGGGGCCACGACCGACTTTTCGCGGCTGGCCGAAATGGACGCGGTCCTGATCTGCGTGCCCACGCCGCTCGATCAGCGGCGCGAGCCGGACCTGTCCTACGTCGAGCAGACGGCGCAGTCGATCCGGCCGCACCTGCAGCGCGGGCAGTTGATCGTCCTGGAATCGACAACGTATCCGGGCACGACCGAAGAGCTGTTGCTGCCGATCCTGGAACAGACGGGAATGAAATGCCCGATCGCGCACGGGCCGGAGAACGAACAGATCGGCACGGATTTCTTCCTGGCGTTTTCTCCGGAGCGCGAAGATCCGGGCAACAAGCAGTATGGCCTGGCGCAGATTCCGAAAGTGGTGGGCGGAGTGAATCCGCCGTCGGGGCGCGCCGCGGTATCGCTCTACGCGCAGATCGTGGCGCGGGTGGTGCCGGTCAGCTCGACGCGCGCGGCCGAGATGTCCAAGCTGCTCGAGAATATTTTCCGCTGCGTGAACATTGCGCTGGTCAACGAGCTGAAGATGCTCGGCTCGCGCATGGGGTTCGATATCTGGGAAGTGATCGACGCGGCGGCTACTAAGCCGTTCGGATTCATGCCCTTTTATCCGGGGCCGGGACTCGGGGGGCATTGCATTCCGGTCGATCCATATTATTTGTCGTGGAAGGCGCGCGAGTACGATTTTGCGACGCGGTTCATCGAGCTGGCCGGAGAAGTGAATACGGCGATGCCGTATCACGTTGTCGATGCGGTGGCGTCGGCGCTCAACGACCGGCAGAAGTCGCTGAAAGGCTCGCGCGTGCTGCTGCTCGGAGTGGCGTACAAGAAAGATGTCGATGATATGCGGGAATCGCCGTCGCTGAAAATTCTCGAGCTGTTGACCACGCGCGGCGCCAAGATCGACTACAACGATCCGTTCTTCCCGGAAATTCACAAGCTGCGGCATTACAATTTCGAGGGCATGAAATCGGTGCCGCTCGATGCCAATATGCTCGCCGGATACGACTGCGTCCTGATCGCCACCGATCACACAAGCTACGATTACCCGATGATCGTCGAATCCTCCCAACTTGTGATCGATTCGCGAAACGCCACACGCCGTATTGCGCGCCACCGCAATAAGATCATCCTCGTGTAGAACACCATGGGCGCGCATATTGATCACATCCGCGCGCAACTCCTCGAAAGCTGCCGGGTAAAGCAAAGTTTTTCCGATGAATTGCTGGCTCGCGTCGAGACGTTTGCCGTGCGCGCCGCCGAAGCGCTCGCCGCGGGGCGCAAACTGGTCTTTTTCGGCAATGGCGGGAGTGCGGCCGACGCTCAGCATCTCGCTGCCGAACTCGTGGTACGCCTGCATGCGGACCGCCCGGGACTTCCAGCCCTGGCCCTGACGACAAACACTTCCGTTCTGACCGCCGCGGCGAACGATTATAGTTTTGAACAGATTTTTTCGCGGCAGATTGAATCATTGGTGGAACGCGGCGATCTCCTGGTGGCCATCTCCACCAGCGGCACGAGTCCAAACATCGTGCGCGGTGTGGAAGCAGGAGCGCGGCGCGGCGCCCTCCGTGTGGCGCTGACCGGCGAAACAGGCGGGGCGCTCGCGGACAAAGTCGATTTGTTGCTGAACGTACCCTCGCGTGACTCGCAACGCATTCAGGAAGCTCACATCACCATCGGGCACATTGCGTGCTCGTTAATCGAAGAAATTCGCTTCGGCAAAAAAACCTGACCGGCCAAAACTGGCGCGGACCGGCAGAATCGCGCAGGCAACAGGACGTGTAAACCCCCGCCCCGGCTATCCGTACAGGTTACTGATTGAGTGTTCCAGACAGGCATTTTCTTGTCAGAACCCGCGCGCTGCTCTAGCGTAGTATCCATGTCCACTTGGGACCCGACCAGAGGCGGACCTGACTCCAACCGTCGGCGCAGCCAGCGCGTGATCGTCAACGTTCCAATCACTGTCTCCAACGAGGGCGGGAACAAAGACACCGCATTCCAGGAAGAAACGCAAACCCTCGTTGTGAACGCGCACGGCGCCATGATCGCGCTTGCCGCCAGGGTTGTAAAAGGGCAAACGGTGCGGGTGAAGAATGGCGCCACGCAGGAAGACGAGGTGTGCAAGGTTGTGTACCTCGGCCCCGTGTCAAGCGGGAAGGCTCAAGTCGGTGTTGACTTCACGTCCAGCGCCCCTGATTTCTGGCGTATCGCTTTCCCGCCGGAAGATTGGGTCCTGCCCGATCCATTACCCGTACCCACCGCTGGCAAGAAAAAGTAACCGGAATCCCTGAGACCTGCATAGATCCCGCACAAAAGAATCAGTAGAACGGGCACTCCTGCCTGTCCATTTGCGTTGTAGAGAAATTCTACCGGACAGACAAGAGTGTCCGTCCTACTAAGCAAGTGTCCCACCGAGGTCAAGGCAGATGCATGAGTTCAATCCGGGCAGTCCCGAATGGAATATCAGCTTCGACCAGCACGGGTGTATGGGCCGCATCCCTGGCGATCCAGACCCACAAACGCGTATCGGTGAGTTCCTTGCCGTGTTCGAACAATCGGAGGGCAATCCGAAAGGCGGGAAAGTTTCCCGCGGGGACGCTGACCGTGCCTTGCGGCGTGTCAATTCGCGCTACAGCATCGTAGAGGTGTTTTCCCTCGAACACGGGCGCCTTGAGTTCCGGAACGAGTTGCCAATCCGCGGCGCGCAGCGCGTAGAGAAGCCCTATAGCGTCTCGCGTTCCAGGAACTACGCGTAATGCCGTGACGTCCTCGGGAGCAGGGTCGGCATTCGTCGTCATGCGATACAGCGACGTTTGCTCCTTCCCCTGCTCGTGCAGATACATCTCAAATTGCAACGAAAAGAGGTTGGCTGCGGAAGTGTACGAGTCAAACTGGTCGTCGATGGCAAAGAGCATTCGCGTCGTATCCGTGGTGTGCGCGACAGCCCGAAAATGCCACGCAAGGTGTCCGAAAAAACTCCGCTGATCGATGACGGACGTTTCGATTTTCGCCGCGTTGACGGCGTACTTCGAGAACAAGGCGCGATACTCCAGAATTTCGCCCGCGCGAAACGGCACGGGAAGCACAGCGGGCGCCGCTACCCCCGGCGACGCAGGCGCTTTGGGACGAGGTTTGGTCCGTTTGGATTTCTGGGCAAGAACTAACGAAGCGCACACCAGCACGGCCCCGAGCATCACCGCGCCGCGGATGTTTCGTGTCTGTTTTGAGTTTGCGCGTATCATTTTATCCTGTCGGAGCGGTAAGGCCAGGACACTGTTGTCCCTCCGGACATCCAAATCCGGATAGCATGACCTCATCGAGCAGTTGGCACGCTATATTGAAGGGTACAAAAAAAGCGGTGGGGAAACCAGTCAAGTCCTGCGCATGGTTTCGCACTAGGGTGAAGTCATCGCAAATACCTGGCGCGGAATTTCCGGGCGATGAGTTTCAGTCCGGACTAAACTTTTTTGAAGAGGAGCTAGTGGATGCATTACCTGGTAACGGGAGGGGCCGGTTTCATCGGTTCAAACACGGTGGACGAACTGGTGCGTCGCGGCCACAACGTAGTGGTGCTGGACGATCTGTCGAGTGGAAAAGTGCAGAACCTCAGCGGAGCGACTGGGAAGATCGAGCTTCTGCAGCACAGCATAACGGACCTGGATAAGTTGCGTGAAGCGTGCCGCGGAGTGGACTATGTGCTGCACCTGGGTGCGCGGACTTCCGTGCCCCGATCCGTGAAAAATCCCCTCGAAACCAACTGCATCAATGTGGACGGAACGCTGAACGTTCTGGTTGCGGCGCGCGACGCGAAGGTGAAACGCGTAGTATTCGCTGGCTCTTCCGCCGTGTACGGAGAAACTCCAACGCTGCCAAAGCGTGAAGACATGCCCCCGGCGCCGATTTCTCCTTATGGAGTGTCGAAATTCGCGTGCGAAATTTATGGCCAGGTATTTCAGCGATGCTACGGCTTGGAATTTGTTTCGTTGCGATACTTTAACGTGTTCGGACCGCGCCAGGATCCCGGCTCGGCTTATTCCGGCGTGCTGTCACTGTTCAACCAGGCTGTTCTCGATGGAACGCAACCTGTTGTCTACGGAGATGGCGAGCATTCGCGCGACTTCACCTATGTCGGAAACGTGGTCGAAGCGAATCTGCTGGCATGCGAAGCGAAGGGCGCCGCGGGACTCGCCATCAACATCGGCACTGGCTCTCGGTACACTCTGAATCAGACGTTGGCGTTGCTCGAAAAAATTACCGGCCGGCCCGCAAAGGCAAAATACGCGCCGCCCCGCGAAGGAGACATTCGCGATTCGCAGGCGGACATCGCTCGGGCCAGAGATGTGCTGGGCTACAACCCGCGCTTCGGATTTGAAGAAGGCTTGAAACATACCTGGGACTGGTTTTGCACCGCCCAGAACGCGCCCAGCCACCCATGATGGCGCATCAGTTGAACTTGAATTCCGAAGTTGATTTGGGAACTTGGAGTTGAAATCCGGGTACGCCAATCTCCCGATTGGCGGTTCGCATGTCGCCATTCAGGAGAATGGCGTTCCCGGGATCGCCGCCAGGAGTGGCTGAGCTACCACCAAACTAGGCTAATACCAATCGCGCGCTGAATTTGGGACGGCCCAAC
>Ga0209011_1000815_pt1 | contig 11394 bp, 8 predicted proteins | sample BlaSpr_A8_OM1_M3_FD_187986 | JGI IMG/M metagenome (GOLD analysis project Ga0209011, IMG submission 187986) | Forest soil microbial communities from Thunder Bay, Ontario, Canada - Black Spruce, Ontario site 2_A8_OM1_M3 (SPAdes) (version 2) | ecosystem: Environmental > Terrestrial > Soil > Boreal... | reverse complement strand
CGCGGATTGGCGTTGCTTGGAGCCCGAGAATGTTCAACAGTAAAGTTGTCGTCCGTGCGGGCTGGGGAATGTATTACGACCGCGGTGAGCTGTATTCTTACCTCTCACTGCCGGATGCCCAGAGCATTGCGCCGGGCGGCCCATTCGGGATCAACCAGCAATTGCCCTTTGTCGGCGCGCAGTTCTGCCCGACCGCGTTTCCCGGCTCGTTTCAAACCTGCAGCTCGACTCTCTCGAATCCCTGGGGAACAACCCTTGCGGCGCCGCCCTCGGGTAATCCGAACACTGTTACTATCCCGGTCGGTGGCGTTGCTGCTATGCCAAATGCCGCTGGTCTGGAGAACGGCGATATCCCGTTTTATTTGGGGGCTTATGCGCGCAACAACAAGCTTCCCTATACCATGAATACGTCCTTCGATATTCAATGGCAACCGCGCAACGACCTGGTGATCGATATTGGCGCGGTGAATGCTCTTGGCCGGCATGAGATCATTCCGATCCCGTTCAACCAGGCAAGGATTGCAACCCCAACGACCCCGCTGTGCGGCCCGGCAGCGGTCTGCGCGAACCCGTCCGGTTCTCCGCACGCTCAGTTTTATACCTATGGCTATACGGTCCAAACGGGCACAGCTGCCAATGGTTGTGGGTTCCTGACTTGCACCTTGAATTTGCCGAATGGACAGCCGATGCAATTTAACACCGATGGCGGCAACGTCGACGAACGCGTCCCCTACATTGGGTATTCCGGCGCTTCGGAACAATACACAGCCGCGGGAATTTCGGCCTATAACGCTCTGCAAGTCCACGTTCAGAAACGGATCAGCCACGGACTTCAGGCCGGCTTTTCCTACACGTTTTCGCGATCCTTCGACGAGCAGAGCGCGCTGGGCCTGTACTACAACGGCAGCAATCCTCTGGATTTGCGCGGTGGGTACGGACGATCGGACTTCGACCGCACGCACGTTTTCAATATCGAGTTCCACTACGAACTCCCGAACTTCGCCGCAGCGTCCTCCGTGGTAGGCAAGTTCGTGGACGGCTGGAGCATGCAAGGTCTGGTAACGCTGCAGAGCGGGCAGCCCTACAGCGTCATCGACTATTCCGGCGCCGTTGGAAGCATTTATTACAGTCTGAATGATGGGATAACGAATCCGATCGCCCCGCTCGCTCCCGGTTGTACGCCACAAAACGCGATGACCGGGGCGATTGGCAACAATTTCAATTTCCCAGCCTTGAAAGCCTCCTGTTTTACACTACCGCAGCTCCTTTCTTGCAACGCGCCAAATGCCGCACAGGTGGATGGTTCGTTTCCTTGTTCGGCGATTCCCCCTGGGGACACGTTTGAAACCAATTTCCTAGCCGGCGGGGGACAGCGCAATATTTTCCGCCAGTCCTGGCAGAAGCGCGCAGACCTTTCGATTGGGAAGGCGACGCAAATCACGGAGCGGGTTACGCTGAAGTATAGCTTCGATGTCTTCAACCTGACCAACCACCCAAGCTTTGACATTCCGATCGACAATATTAGCCAAAATTTGGCTTTTAGCCCCTTCCCGGTGGCCCAGCCTCCGTACGGGAGCAGCACCACACCGACTTTGGCTTCAGGCTGCAACGGACCCAGCCCCCAGAACGGTTTCTATTACTGTCCCACCGGCCTCGGGCAGACCGTGAAGACGATTGGCAGCTCGCGACAGATTCAGATGTCTCTCAGCTTGCAGTTCTAAGCGTCGGCCCTTAGCCGTGAGTACCGGCAGGCTTCGGTAAGTGATACTGGTCTCCTTCTGAACCCTTGTACAGTTGTGTGCTGCGTCAAGCGGTCGACTACCGGAGGAAGGACGAGTAAGCGGTTCAGCTTCTCTGATTTTGCGCCGCGATCAGGCGGATGAAGTCGGGCATTTCGTGCAAGGAAACGATGCCCCCCGCCGGGTTGTGCATTGCCAGGCGCTGGGCCTCGTCGGGGTCGTTCATCATCAAGATGGGATGCACACCGACGCTATGGGCGACCTTAATGCCCTCCAATGTGTCCGTGAGAAACATCGTCTTCTCCCGTGGAAGGGACGCGCTGCTGAACGCATTGACGAGTGGCGCCGACTTCACGCCCCCTGCATCATCCCGCGTGCGCACTCCGGACAAGAACTCGCCAAGTGAATTCCGCTCGATGAACCTCGACGCCGCCCTGCGCGAAAGCGACGATGCCACAATGAGCCTGATGCCCATGGACTTTAGCTCCGCAAGCGCGGGCACCACGTCCCCGTAGATGCTTGCTGCATCTACGGCCTCGACTTCCAATGTTTCCACGACGCTTTTCTTTTCCTCGTCGAATGGCTTTTCAACAGCGTCGATCAGGTTCAGTAAATGCCAATAGGTTCGGCTGGCGGACGGGCTGGCCTTTCTTTTTCGGCCGAACAGGCGGACGGCGATTTCATGAAAAGGGGCCGATGGAAATTCCGCAAGGCAGCCAACCGGCTCCAGCAGCAGGGCTTCAATAGGTTGCATGCCGCCTACGTGTTCAGCCTTGCGATGCCGCTGGCGAGGAGCCCCTTGGCCATATCGATCTTGGTGGCGTTGTACTTTAGTGGCGCTGCGCTGGCAAGGGCCACGGAGACCGCTTGCTCTCCCAATTCCGTGTTTAAGGTTTTGCCCTTGAGGAAAGCCTCCACTGTCGTTTCGCGATATGGTTTGCCGGAGATGCCGCCAAACACCACGCGCGAGTCTTCAATCGTCTTGTTGCGAAGTTGAAGACTGATCCCCAGCGAGGCCATGGCGAAATCCCAAACTCCCCGTGGCCGGAGCTTCTCGAACGATGCCCGCACGCCAGGCTTCGGCGGAGGAATGACCACAGAAGTCAGGATCTCGTTGTAGCGTACGACGTGCGACTGGATCTTGCCGTCCACCTGCATATCACCCGGCACAAGTTGTTCGATGGAAAGTTCCTTCACTCCCTGAGGCGTCGCCAGCTTCGCGCGAGCATCAAAAGGAATCAGGGCGGTGGCGGCATCGCCCGGATATACCGCGTAACACAAACGTCCGCCCATAGCCGAGTGATAGTAACTGTTATCGCCGATGGCGCCATAACATAGATATCCGCCATTTCTCCAACACGAATAGCCGCCGCGCAGATACTGGCACCACACTTCCTGCAATAGGTCGCCGCCAAGCGTCGATGCATTGCGCAATTCCGGAGAAGAGATCTTCCCGATCGCCTCCACAATCATCGGATATTTTTCCTGCAAGAGCCGGGAATCAGCCAACTCCGCCAGCTTCGTGGCAGCGCCAATCTCGACGCCGCCTTGCGCATCTTCCTTGATATAGCGGAGGTGATCGATCTTCTTGATATCGACCAGATAGCTGGGCGCCTGCTCCAAGCGATTCTTCAGGCGAACGAGCAGGTCCGTGCCGCCGGCGTAAACGGAGGCGCTGGTGCCGTGCTGCGACAGGATCTGGATCGCTTCGTCAACGGTCGTTGGCCGGTAGATGGAAACTTTCTTCATGCCTGCCTCCCTTGAGTCTGCGATGCGCGCTTACTCGCGAGCCCGGCCATGATTTTTTCCCGCGTGATAGGGTGCTCCCGAATGCGGACGCCGCAAGCGTTGAAAATCGCGTTCGAAATTGCCCCCGGCACCGCACCAATGCTGGTTTCGCTGAAGCTCTTCACGCCGTAGAACCAGCGCGGCTCCAGACTGTCGATGTAAACCTGCGTGGACTTGGGAATATCCATGATAGTGGGAAGCCGGTAGGACAGATATCCGACGCTGTAATGCCGCGTACCCGGAAATTCGCGGTCCCAAGGAATGGAGTCTGTGGCCACCTGAGTGCTTTCCGTCAAAGATCCCACCATATCGGCTTCGGATACCACAGGATTGATCACCAGTCCGGTATCGTGCGTATAAACCGACCGAACGAAGCGCCAATTGCCGGTCCAGGTATCGACTTCCACTTCGACAAAGCACGCACCCACGCCTTTGTTTGCCGCGGTCCTTTCGCCGCCAGTGGTGCCGCGGCCTGTCTGCCGGATCAGGCCATTGTTGATTTTGGCCAGGGCGGCAAACGTCGTGCTCGTCTTGGGATCTTCGCTCGAGGAGATAACGCCGTCGCGCATTCTAAGCTTGGCGGCATCGATCTTGAGGACGTCGGCGGCGCGTGCGAGCAGGTCCTTTCGCAATTTGTCGGTCGCGGAGCAGATCGCCGCTCCTTGCAGCGTGATGGTGCGGCCGCCGAACCACTCATCGCTTAACGGTGCGAGATCCGAGTCGCCCCAGACCAGGCGGATATGGTCGCACGTCGTGAATCCCAGCATCTCCGCGACCATAGCTGCCAGCGCCGTAGCCGCGTTGGAGCCGCTGTCGGGAAGCGCGATCTTCATGGTTACGTTGCCATCGGCGGCTAGTTCAACATCGCTGCTAAAAATGTTCGCTCCAGGAACCGCCGCCAGTTTGGCGAACGCTTCTTCACCTTCGTGATAGCCCATGATCCCGCCATGATGCTGGGACATGCCGAGGCCGAATCCGCGCTTGAATCTTCCGGGCTCGCCGCCTGGGACGGGATTGCGCTTCTCCCATCCGAACGCCTTGGAGCCTTCCTGGAGGACCTCCATGGTGGGCATCGTCTCGTAAGGATGGCGCGTGTCACCCGGGGTCAGCTGCGTCATGTGCATCATGCGGTACTGCACAGGATCCACACCAAAGGCGTCGGCCATTTCGTCGATCATGTTTTCCCAAGACCACTTCGTTTCTTGCTGGATGTGGCTACGGGACGGACCGGGACGTGGCGCATTCGTCCGATAGGCGCACCACGTCGATCGCCAGTGAGGAACTTTTGCGGTGTACAACTCGGTTTGGTTGGCCGCGTTGCCCGGACCGTCAGCGTGCACGCCGAAATCCAAGTCTCCAACACTGACATATACTTCGTGGTCGAGAGCAACGATTCGGCCGTCTTTCTTTGCTCCAACCCGGAACTTGGTGATGGTCTCCGGCTTGATCTGCAACTGCGCCAATTCCTGGTCCTTGGGCAACATTACTTTCACAGGCCGGCCTGTGACTCTCGCCAGATGGGCGATCAGCGGATAAAATCTCTCCGCCGCCAGGCGCGCCGCTCCGAACGTGCAACCGTTCCATTTGTTGATCAGGCGGACCTTGGAAACGTCCATGCCGAGTGCCGCCGCTAGAGACGCCCGCACTGGATAAATTCCCTGGCCCATGCCCCACATCGTCAGTTTGTCGCCGTCCCATTTGGCGACGCTCCCGCTTGGCTGCATCGGCACGGAAACGCCGCCCGCAAACCTGTAGCTGAATTCCTTGACCACGTCCGCTTCAGCGAATCCGTTTTCGATGTCGCCACGCTTATCCGCCCAGGTTACGTGCGGAAGATCCTTTGGCGAAAACGAATGACGGACGAGGTTCCCTTTTCCATGTCCTAGATCGGGCGCATCAGCAGCCATGCTGTCTTTCAGCAGTGATGCGAATGGCAGCACTTCGTACGTTACCTTGATCGCGTCGGCGGCATCCTGCGCGAGGTCCTCGGTCTCCGCCACCACGATGGCCGCAACTTCACCCTGAAGATTCAATTCCCGAGGCAGAGGTTCCAACAAAACCTTTCCCCTGGCAACGTTGGGGTAAAGTTTCGGCGCATTCTTGTAGGTAAGAATGTGTTTCACGCCCGGCATTTTCTCCGCGGCCGACGTATCGATGTCCTTGATAAAGGCGCGCGGGTGGGGACAGGTGAGGAATTTAGTGTAAAGCAGATCGGGAAACCATACGCGGCTGGCGTATTGCGCTTTGCCGGTGAACCTCGGAATGGAAACTTCGGGCAGCGCAGGCCGCGCCTTACCTAATACGTTGAGATTTTCCGGTGGATACCCCTGCCACTTCTTCGTGACGGTCTTGTTCGCGCCTTCAATGACCTCGGTGCCGGCCAGGTGCCCGCCGCTCGTCGAGTAGTCCCGCACCATAGGCATTTTGATGTGAACGACGGATTCCGGTTCGGCCTCGATGGGCGTCTTGCTTCCGCGCATGACTGCCGCGCTATCCATGACTGTTCGAATGATGTTCGGGTACGCGGAACACCGGCAAATGTGGCCCGCGAGCGCCGCCTTCACCTGATCCTCGTTCGGATTCAGATTCTTGTCGAGGAGCCCCTTCGCGGTAACCACCCATCCAGCGGTGCAGAAGCCGCAATCCGCGGCCACGCGTGTGTGACCGATGCGCTGCAGCGGATGAAGGTTTTTCTCATCGCCCACGCCTTCAATGGTGAGAATTTTCTTGCCCACGGCTTCGGTCGCCAGGGTGTGGCAGGAATAAAATGGCGTGCCGTCCAACAGGACGCTGCAGGCGCCGCAAGAGGCGCGGTTGCAGCTCCGATTGGTGCCCGTCAGGCCCAGCTTCATCGAAATCACTTCCCACAAAGTGGTGCGTGCTTCGTATTCGGCAGCATAAGACTTGCCGTTGACCAGGAACATAGCTTTTTCGCTCGAGAACGGCCTAGCCACGGCAGGAGAGATGGCAGGAAAAGCCGTGGAAGCCGCAAACAGTGATTCCCCACTTATGGCTGTGAGTGCGACACCGTATCCGGCGGCCTTGAGAAAATTCCTACGGGAATAACTCATCTCGACCCTCCGTCTTTCGGAAATACGTTCGGCCGGTATTGCTTGTGACACGTCGTGCAGGAAGCGTCCACGGCTCCGGCAAGCCCTGCGAGCGCGGTACCATCCTTGGACTGCGCGGCCTTGTACGCGGAGTTTCCGACGTCTACCAACAATTTCGCGTCCTTCATCCAGTCCCCTTGGTCCCGCGCGCGGCCTTGCATCATCAGCAAGTTTCCGGATTCCGCCAGCGTCACCGCGCTGCGCCGTACCGCCGCCCACTCCTTTTCATCTTTAGGTCCGCCGCGGTAGATCGCAAGCAGGATGTCATTGGACGAGGGATGGATTAAGTCGAGCATCAGTTGCTTGACGCTCGCCACTGGGGGAAATGACTCGGAGGGAGTTTGGCCAAAGGCAATCACCTCAATGCAAAATCCGCCCGCAAGCGCGATTGCAGAAATGAGGCCGACCCAGACGCGTTTCATATTGATTCTCACTGCCATCATTGTCATTTCGCGCTTTGATGTCAACTCTGCAGTTGCATCGAGAAGTCCAGGTTTGTCGACTGCCGGACCCGGGCGAAGATGCTTACGTTACGGAATCACAACGAAGTTGTTGAAACCACGGTTCGCGTCCTGCAGTGAAGAAAGTGCGCCATTGACGTCTTTCAGTGAGACACACCGGTGCTGCAACACTGACAAGTCGAGCGTTCCGACGCGTGCCATCTCTGCCAATTCCTGTGAATCACCCGTCGTGAACCAGCAGGAGCCGATGAGCTGAATATTCATACCCATTATCCAATGCACGTTCAACGGCAGCGTTTCGGCGTCCCCATATTCGCCGGCACCTGGGCGCTGACAACGGAAGAAACGGTACAGTAATTCCTGTAGCAACGGTGGGCCGCGGTGCTTTTAGGATTGCGCGTGGAACCAACTATTAAATCTCATTGCATATTTTTCCATGTCTAGGTTGCGTATTTCATCTGGCACGGTCGTAGCATATTGTGGGAATACGTTCACTCGGTACCAGATCATAAATAATTTACTATGAGTGATCATAGCCAGGGAATAAGCCCCGGTTGTAAGACAAAGTCCCATAACCATCGCGCCGCGCATACTGTTAATAACTCTTGTAGACACGGCGATATTTTTCACTTGGATAAGTATCCGCGCCTCCGCAGCAAGTATGATTAAGAATGAGCCAACCAGCCACAGGCCAACCGCAAAGACCAAAGCAACGAGCGTGCGAATTAGAAACTAAGTGAATTTGTGAGGGAACCGAATGTAATACAATGTTTCGGCGTAGTGATCTTTGATGCGCTCTGCCTTAGCTGCTTCTCTCGTCTTCCCCCATCCTTTGTGCCAGCTTTTAATTCCGGGGATGAGCAGGGCGCCCACGATACCAAGAAGGAAGGAAAACAAACTTGAAAGCAAAATGCCAAGCCAAAATTCTTTGCTCATAGTCCGGGAAGAGCTGTCCTTCCGTTTGGCGGGATTCTATCACACGTGACATGTTGATTTTCGAACAAGTGATCTATATACATGGCACGTGTTCCGATATATTTTCGATCCGTGAAAGAGAAACACAAATCCCGTGGGCGCTATGGCGACGGCTGTTGTCTCCGCCGAGGCCGAGTATAGTAGGTCACCCAGTACGACCGGTAACGTCTTCCGAAAGAAAAACCTTTGGCTTACAAGTGCCGGATAAATCGCACCAGTTCGTGGATGAACCATCCAAAGATCAACAACCTGAGGAAGAGCAATTCGACTGCATCGACCACCACAACCACGCGTTGTACAAATTGATTAGTAGACTCCACGTTCTTTGCAGTAATTTTCACTATATCGTGCGGCCATTCTCGCCTCCGCGCAGGTAGGGAACCTATCTTCTAACTCCCAGGAAGGGTTGGGAGTTCGCAGTTGCCTGAGTCTCAGCAGGCAGCCTGGCTGGATGAGCCTTTTGCTTTTCTACCACACCTTTGTTTTGGTACTATCCGACTGAGCTGCGGGCGCGTTGAGCAAAATCCCTTTTATAAAGTGCGGTTTTCAGAAGGTCTGGTGAGAGCGTCTGCCTTCTAACAAAGAAGGCAGAAATTCTAAATGCTTTGCTGAGCGTCGCTTACAGGTTCTCTCTCCTAAAATCTCGCCTCCAGTTGTACCGAAATTGTACCGAACTCGCTTCGTCGCGCTCTGACTCATGCTTCACGTTGGGCATACTCTAGAGGAGGGGCATGTCTCGCGTACTCTATGCGATTTTCACTTAGCGGAGTCCGAGTGGCAGGCTGTGCCTACCAATGTTTCGGTCCGCGTTGATATCACTACTGATGGCAGCTTTGGCTGTTACTCAGTCGCCCGATGAAAGTCATACCTTTTGCCTTGTTCGACTCTCGCGGTCGTGTCTCTGAGAATCGACGGAGAATTGCGGTATTAATTTAGTCAGTAATACGCATCAGCAAGCCAAGAACGCATTCAGGATATGGCAGATTGTGCGACGGCCCGGTAGCGGATTAGAAGGAGGGTGATATCGTCTCCCTGTCTTGCTCCGCGAGTGAAATTCTTCACAGATTCAAGAATGGCTTTCTGGAGATGATCCAGTGGAGCATCCGGCCGACCGGACAGAACTGCCCAAAGGCGGGAAACCCCGAACATCTGTTCATCGGGATCCATGGCTTCGGTAACGCCATCGCTATAGAGGATGAGCGTGTCGTCAGGCTGTAGTTCCGCGCGGGACGTGACGTAATCGGTCTCGGGGATGAGGCCAACCGGAAAAGAGCCTTCAATCAAAGGCTCAGTAACCTCGCCGTGCCGAAGAAGGATTGGCAAAGGATGGCCGGCATTAATGTAATCTAGGCGGCCGTTGAGGCCTAGGATGCCGAAAAACATAGTGGCGTAACGGCCGACCTCCGGGTGCTCGCAGAGAAAACGATTGATGAGTTGGAAGATACGCGCGGGATCGGCGCCAATGGTCATGCCGGTAAGAGCGCCCTGAAGCATGGTAGTGAGTAGTGCCGCGCCGAGACCTTTACCGGAGACGTCTGCAATCAGGAAGGCCGTACGGGCATCGGTTATCGGAAAAACGTCGAAGTAGTCGCCGCCGACGGCTAAGCAAGGGGAATTAATGCCGCTTACGGCTAAATGAGGGAAATCGCGGAAGCCGCCGGGGAGAAGCGCTTGCTGGATGTCACGCGCGATACTCAACTCCTGCTCCAAGTGTTGACGCTGACGCTCCCTTTCGACTAGGCGTGCGTTGTCCAAAATGCTGGCGGCTTCCACAGCTAGGGCGTCCAGGATTTGGCGGTCGAGTTTCGAAAAGGCCGTAGGGCGACGCGAATCAAGATAGAGGACCCCTAGAAAAAGCCCTGGCTTTAAAATGACGGATGCCGTGGAGCTGGCGCGAGGCATGGAGTAGAGAGGAATCGCGACAATGGCGCGAAGTTGTTGCGCGAGAATGCTATCTGCAACCTGGAGTTCGAGGTCCGACAGATTCAGATCTTCCGTGATGACACTGGATTCCCGCTCGAGAGCCATACGTAGAGCAGTCTGACTGGGAGCCAGGCTTTCTGGCGGTAATCGCGCGCCTCCTGTGCCACGGGCGAGCCGAACGCGAAGCAATCCCGAAGGATCAGCCTCAAGCAATAAACCGCGGTCGGCATCCGTAATGGCAATTGCATGATCAACCATAGTGCCAAGTACTGAATCGAGAGGAAGTTGGGAATGCAGTAGCGAAGTCGCTTCTAGGAGGAGATTGAGCTTGCGAAGGCCGCCGGGAGCGGCGTCCGCGGTAGATATACTTCCTATGCGGTCGAGCATGTTCTGAATTGATATGTTGTCAGCATCACATCGAAAAATGATTTCGTAGGAGTCATCGAATCCGAAACTAATCGCGTCGCCGTCTGCCAGGACACAACGATCTATTCTGATTCCGTTGACAAAGATACCGTAGCGGTGGCCCCGGTCTTCAAGATAGCTGCGATTGCCCTCTGAAATGATCGCTGCGCACTGGCGGGAGATGCGGCGGTCAGTCAGCTGGAGATGATTTCCAATTTCAAACCCACGGCCGATGAGAAAAGGTGACTCAGCAATGCGAATAAAGCGGCGTGGACTGTCAGGAGAAGTGACTTCGAGGCCTGGTCCGTCGATGGAAGGGAGGGGAGCCATAGGGATCGCCCGGGACTGGGATAATAGCACGCGGTAGTTGAAAAAAGTGGAACCGTCCCGAATTTATTCGGCGGGTTAATCCCCGCTACTTAGAGAAACTGCTCATTGCATCCGCCTGGGTATTGTAGACTTCGAAAAGGGTTATCAGCCTCGTAATTTGCAGCAGTTCGTTGAACTTCGTTCCCAGGTGGCAGAGCCGCAGCGATGTCCCGCCCAATCTTGCGGAGGAATACGCAGCAACAAGAGCGCCGAGACCCGCGCTATCAATCAGTGTGACATTGTTCATGTTCAGGATCAGCTTCTTCTTATCTTGGGCGATCAGTCTCTTCACCGTATCACGCAACGCTCCGGTCTCCTCTCCGAGTACGACGCGCCCGTCAAGCCACACCACAGTCACCCCATCCACTTCTCCGCTCGTAATCCTTAAAGCCACGGTTGTTAACTCCTCATGAACAAGGATTCTCGCGGTGACCGCGCAAGGCTAAATTCGCCCCATTCTTGCGGCTCAGACCATATCATTCGAAATTTACGGTTTCAACCCTATTATTACGCTCGTGACAGCCATGTCGCTGCAAAATGAGAATGTCCGGTTTGTGCAAAGTAGAAATGTCCGGTTTCATGGGTGGCCGGGGGGCCAATGGAAACGGAGCGCATTGCCTTGAG
>Ga0209011_1000814_pt1 | contig 11396 bp, 10 predicted proteins | sample BlaSpr_A8_OM1_M3_FD_187986 | JGI IMG/M metagenome (GOLD analysis project Ga0209011, IMG submission 187986) | Forest soil microbial communities from Thunder Bay, Ontario, Canada - Black Spruce, Ontario site 2_A8_OM1_M3 (SPAdes) (version 2) | ecosystem: Environmental > Terrestrial > Soil > Boreal... | reverse complement strand
AAAAAGATGCGGTGCCCGCGAAAGGGATTCGCCATCACGGCATCTCGACCGGTTCGACACCGTTGGGGCCACGGCGCAGCGCCGGCGCGTAGAGGCCGCGGTCCTGGCGCCTCCACCAGGCGCCGGTCCGTGTTTTCTCCTCCGGACTGGTGAACCAATACTGCCAACGGACCGCCCGGACGAACTCGGGCGGGCCGTCGGGAAAGGGGTTTGCCGCAAAGAGTTTCAGCACTTCGGGCGATCCCTCGAGGAGGCGGAGTTCCGCCCGCGCTACCCAGGGGTACGCGCGCCACTCTCCCAGGCTGGCGAACCAGAGGTTCCATTCGAAGCGTGGCTGGTAAGGCGCATAGATCCCTGGGGGATTCATCGGGTCCTGAGGTTTGTAGCGAAAGGGGTATGCCGTCCAGTAAATACCGTCGCGAGAGCCTTGGAACTCGATCTCGAAACGCTCCTCGGTCATCACGGCGAAAAGGCCGTAGCGGTTGGCGATGCGGAACGGCTCCAGCGCTCGCGCCGGCCAGAGCAGCGGCCGCGGCAGCGTGCGTGCGACGCCCGGTGCGATCACCAGTGTGGCGGCAAAGATCCAGCCGAGGACGATCCGGGAGGGCCAGCTCGCGCGCGGCAGCGGCACGTCCGGCGCGGGCAGCCCGACGCGCCTGAGAAAGCGGTCGTCGAGCAGCAGCACGCCGAGGCAGAGCACGATGTAGTTGAGGAAGGCGTAGTTGGCGGTGAGGATGATGATGGCCTGGAACGGCGAGACCAGCAGGAAGCAGGCGATACGCCACTGGCGCGGGAAGAAAGCCAGCCATACCAGCACCAGCTCGACGGCAAAGACCGCCGCTTCGCAGGCGGCGTGGAACCAGTGCGGCAGCATCTCTTGCACGTACCAGCCGACCCAGCTCGGGAGCGGCCCGTTCTCGTAGTAATGATCCAAGGCGGTGAAGTTGCGCCATTGGGCGTCGCCCGAGAGCAGCTTCACCACGCCCGACTCGAAGTAGATGCGGAACCATTCCCAGAGCAGCATGAAGACCGCGAAGCGGCTGGGCGGGTCGGCCGCGCCCAGGCCGGGCCGCAGCCCGCGCGGCGCCAGGAAGAGCGAGAGGAAGGCCGCCTCGAGCAGCATGCCGTCCGACTGGTAGCCGGAGAAGTCCTGCGCCGCCGCGACGAAGGAGAGGAAGCAGATCCCCGCCACCGCAATGCAGGCGCGCGGCGCGACGTTGAGCGCCAGCAGCACCGAGGCGGCGGTGCCGAGCAGCGTGACGGCCAGGAGCGCGCCGTCGGACGACCCGAGCCAGAAGAGGGTCGGCGCGAACCAGGCGGCCTTCCACGGCCCTGCCGCGTCGCGCACTTCCGAGAGGTACTCGGAGGCGGGCAGGATGCCGCGCGGGCCGACGAGGCCCTCGATCTGGAAGGCGAGCGAATAGAAGACGGAGAGGAAGATGAGGCCCAGCGCGCGCAGCCAGATCCACCGCGGCCAGAGCATGGGAATTCAACGGGTGTTGAAATAATTGAGGGCGATGGCGAGCGATTTTCGCAGCGGCATGGTGGCAGCGTAGAGCAGCAGCGCCGAGGCGACCAGTCCCATGCGGTAGAGCTGGAGGTTCTGCGGCGGCATGAGGATGAGCACGAGGAAGAAGAGCCCGGTGATGAACGCCGTGCTCAGGTACATGAAGCCGAGCGACTCGCCGCGCGCGTCGTAGACGAGTCCGCAGACGGGGCAGGCGCGGTGCTCGCTATAGGTGTACCAGCGCCGGAAGATGGGCCCCTTTCCGCAGCGCGGGCAGCGCATCCGCAGGGCCCGCTTCAGCAGCGTGCCGACGCTGTCCATCACGACGTCCCCTCGGTTGGCCACTCCGTTTGAGGTAGCAAGACGTCCGGCCGATTGCGAGAACCCGCCGTGCCAACATGTTCAGCCCATGCGCGCCCTGCTGCTTCTCCTGTTGCTTCTGGCCTGCGCGCACGCGCCGCAGCTCGTTCCCGCTCCCGGCGCCCCGCGCGATCCCACCTTCCCCGAGGCGGCCGCTGCCGCCGTGGCCGGAGTGGAAGTCTCGGTCGGGGGCAAGCGGTGGTCCGGCCAACCGGCGGAGCTCGAGTCGCTCGTCACGCCGCTCTACGTGCGCGTGCGCAACGGTTCGAGCGTCCCGGTCCGCATCCAGTTCCGCGACTTCACCTTGATCTCGCAATCAGGCCTGCAGACGCCCGCGATTCCGCCGTTCCAGATCCAGCGGCCGGGCACGGACGTGGTGGCCCTTGCCCCGGCATTCACGGCGGACCGCTTCCTCCTTTACGAGCGGTATCGTATGTTCTATCCGGCGTTCTCTTACTGGGACGGCCCCTGGGACTTCGACCCGGTGTTCTACGACCAGTACTACGCAACCTGGAAGCCAGCGCTCCCCACGCGCGACATGCTGCAGCAGGCGTTGCCCGAGGGGGTCCTTCAGCCGGGCGGCTCGGCGGCCGGCTTCCTCTATTTCAATCATCTCCAGGAAAAAGGCCCGGTCACGTTCACCGCTGAGATCGTCGCCGCAGACAATCGCGAGCCGCTCGGCAGGGTGCGCATTCCGATGGTGCTGCAGTAGTTTACGGCCACGAGCCCGGACCTACAGGGCTGCCCGCTTGCGTGCGAAGATCGATTCCGACGACTCCGGGGCCGCGATCGCGGTAGATTGCGGCGGTTCAGGGGGGACGCCATGCCGATACTCGGCTCGAAGTGCGCCGCCATCTACGATGGGATGCTTGCGGCTGTCGTCGACGGCCCTCTGCTCGCAACCCTTCAAGGAGGAGCAATGAGAGGCGCGTGGTTGACGGCAGGTGCGGCGATGTTGCTGGCGGTTGCGTGCGGTGGTGGCAAGGGCGGCGTTCCGGATGCCGGGTCCGGCGGACCGGGGCTTGGAGAGAGCACAGCTGCGCCGACCGGGACGGCGTTTGTGCCGCCAGCGGGCGTCTCGGTCGTCTCGCTCAGCGGCGCGGCCTGCGCGGCGGGCGTGCCTCAAATGGGACTTGGGCCGGGATACGTTGACCTGTGCGGAAAGGTCAACACCATCGACGGAGGGGTCGCCCAGCTCACGCTTCCGGGCGGGCTGATCGTGATCTCCGACGCGATCGACACCCAGAACGGCCTGTTCATCATCACGCGGACCGCGGCGGTAGACGGCGGGGGACAGGTGCAGTTCCGCTTCTTCTGCCTCAACGCCAGCCGCCACGGCGCGGGCGCGAACTCGACCTTCCGCCTGGGGCCGGTGACGGACAATGCGGGCCTGAAGGAGATCGTCCAGATCCTCCAGGGCAAGACGCTCGGCTCGCCCACCGCGGTCGACGTCATCCAGAGCGCGGTCTGGAACGTGACCGACTTCGGCGGCTTGACCGATCAGGACCGCAAGGACCTCCGCGCGCTGCCCTAGCGCCACGCGAGGCGCGACGAGTGAATCCGCAGGGACTCGTTGCCGGAGCGAGGCGCTACTTCGCGTCGTCCTTGTTTTCTTGCTCCTCGACCGGGGCATCGTTCTTTGGCTTCGACTTGATTGCGTCCATGCGCTGTTGGAACTTTTCCAGTTCCGCCTGGTGCGTCTCGATGAAGGCGACGTTGGCCATGTTCATGCCCTCGGGCGCCTTCAGGTCCGGCGTCTGCTTTTTGAACGCCCAGTAAAAGCTGACTTGGACGAGCGCCATCGTGCCAACCATGTACTGGCGGGGTGTGAGCCCTTGGGCCTTGATGATCTTCACGAACTGCGGAACGGACTCGATCTTCTTCACCATGCCGTCGAGAGAATTGTCATCCTCTCCCCGATGCTGGGACGCTTCCGCCTGCTTCTTCAACTCGGGGTGGGTTTCCTCCAGGCGCGTGGCGCTCTCCTGGATGGCGACCATCTTGTCGAGGAACCCCGTGGTCAGGACGAAGCTCTGGATTTCCTTCTCGTCACTGGACGGCACCTTCGCGCGGGACGGCGATTTCGCGGGCGCGGGCATGGACAGCACGAGCGCAAGCGCCGCGCAGCCGATCACAGGTCGATGCATATGCTCTCCATTGGAGGGATCAACGCATCCGGAGGTTGCCCGAAAGGCGTGCCGCTGTCACGCCGACGATCGTCGCCCTCTTGAATCTTTCCGCGGGCAAGGGCATTGATGCGGGTACATCGCGGTCATTGATGCATTGGAGGGGAAGCGATGCAGGCAATGCAGATGCTCCGTCTGGTCCGCGAAGGGTATGTGCTGGCCACGCCCGAGCAGGTCGAGGTCGTCGTGAGCTGCCCGAACTTGCAGATCGTGGACGGGAAGTGGGTCCCCCGCTGGGCGCTCGAGGCCAAGGCGTCGCTGGAGGACTGCGACTTCACGGTGGAGCAGCTGCGGAAGATCTTCGGCCATGTCCGGGACCGCGTCGTCGCAGAGTTGAAGGCGATGGTGCGAGCCGGCAAGCGGGCGCGCGTGGTCGAACCGCGCAAGCGCTACCAGCGATCGAGGATCGACGTGCTGACGGAAGCGGCGCTGACCGGGGCGCTCTGGCAGCACCGCGAGAGCTGCACGTCGTGCAAGAGCCGGGAGCCGTGCTTGGAGAGCGAAGAGCTGGAGGAGGAGCTGGATTTGCTCTTCCCGCCCGAGCGGCGGAAGGCCAACAGATCGACAGGGCATCCCCAGGAACGGCAGCGTACCGAGCCCCCGGCTTTCAGACACTCATCCCGAGGATCTGCCTGAGCACGTAGGGAAGGATTCCCCCGTGCTTGTAGTACTCGACCTCGATGGGTGTATCGATGCGCACCCTGACGGTCACTTCGTCCGTCGTGCCCGAGCTGCGGTGGAGGACGAGCCGTGCGTCCTGCATCGGCGAGGGTCCCTGCTCGACGCCGAGTAGATCGTACGTCTCCGTCCCGTTCAGCTTGAGCGTCGCTGCGTCGGTCCCTTCTTTGAACTGGCAGGGCAGGACGCCCATCATCACCAGATTGGAGCGGTGGATGCGCTCGAAGCTCTTCGCCACCACGGCGCGCACGCCGAGAAGACGCGTCCCCTTTGCCGCCCAGTCGCGCGAGCTGCCCGTGCCGTACTCGTGGCCGGCAAAGATGACCAGCGGCGTTCCGCGCTTCTGGTATTCCATGGCGGCGTCGTAGATGGGCAGCTGCTTTCCGTCCACCACCGTCACTCCGCCTTCCACGCCGGGGACCATGAGGTTCTTGATGCGCACGTTGGCGAAGGTCCCGCGCACCATCACGTGGTGGTTCCCGCGCCGCGCCCCGTAGGAGTTGAAGTCCTCGGGCTTCACGCCCAGAGCGATGAGGTACTTGCCCGCCGGGCTGTTGGCCTTGATCGAGCCGGCGGGCGAGATGTGATCGGTGGTCACCGAGTCGCCGAAGATGGCCAGCGCCCGCGCCCCGCGCAGATCGGCCAGCTTGGCCGGCTTGGGCACGAACGATTCGAAGTAAGGCGGCTCCTGGATGTACGTCGACTTGGGATCCCACGCGTAGACGAGGCCGTGCGGCGCGGGGATCTCCTTCCACTCCTTGTCGCCCGCCAGCGCCCCGCCGTAGTTGTGCCGGTAGACGTCGGGGTCGGTGGCCGCGCCCATCGCCTGGTTCACTTCCGCGGCGCTGGGCCAGATGTCGCGCAGGAAGACCGGCTTTCCGTCGCGGCCCAGCCCGATCGGCTCCTTGTCGAGATCGACGTCGACGCGCCCCGCGATGGCGAACGCCACCACCAGCGGCGGGCTCATGAGGAAGTTCGCCTTGATGCTCTGGTGCACGCGCGCCTCGAAGTTGCGGTTCCCCGAGAGCACGCTGGCGGCGATGATGTCGTTCTTCGTCACCAGCTGCTCGATGTGCGGGTCGAGCGGCCCGGAGTTGCCGATGCAGGTGGTGCAGCCGTAGCCCACCGTCACGAAGCCCAGCTTGTCGAGGTAAGGCTGCAGCCCGGTGCGCTCGAGGTAGCGCGAGACGACGCGCGAGCCGGGCGCGAGCGACGTCTTCACCTCGGGCCGTACGGTGAGGCCCTTCTCCACCGCCTTGCGCGCGAGGATGCCCGCCGCCAGCATGACGCTGGGGTTCGACGTGTTCGTGCAAGACGTGATGGCGGCGATGAGCACGTCGCCGTGCCCGATGTCGACCGGCATTCTCATCTGGTGCACTTCCTGGGCGGGGACGCGGTCCGGCGTGGGCCGGTTCTGCATCATCTCCGTCTCGGTGGTGGCGTTGGTGTTCTTGGTGGTGAGGCCGTTTTTCGCCACCTCCGGCGCCGACTCCGTTTCCTGCGATCCGCCGCCCGCCACATGCACGGCGTCCGGGAACGGCTCGGCGACCTCGTGGAAGCGCTTGCCCAGCTCGTCCTTGGGCTTGGCGTAGCCGTTGGGGCTCGCCTCGACCAGCAGCTTGCTGAAGATTTCTTTTAGCTTGGGGAGGTCGATGCGGTCCTGCGGCCGCTTGGGCCCCGCCACACTGGGCCGCACCGCCGACAGATCCAACTCGAGCTCCTGCGTGTAGTCGCAGTCGCCCTTGGCCGGGATGCCGAAGAGCCCCTGCGCCTTGTAGTAGGCGCGCATGGCGTCGACCTTCTCCTTGGCGCGCCCCGTCGCGAGCATGTACTGGCAGGACAGCTCGTCGACGGGGAAGTAGCCCATGGTCGCGCCGTACTCGGGCGCCATGTTGGCGATGGTCGCCCGTTCCGGCACCGGCAGCGACGAGGCGCCTTCGCCGAAGAACTCGACGAACTTGCCCACCACCTTGGCCTTGCGCAGCATCTCGGTGACGGTGAGCACCACGTCGGTGGCGGTGACGCCGGCGGCCAGCTTGCCGTGCAGGTTCACGCCGATGACGTCGGGCGTGAGGAAATAGACGGGCTGGCCCAGCATGGCCGCCTCCGCCTCGATGCCGCCCACGCCCCAGGCCACGATGCCCAGGCCGTTGATCATGGTGGTGTGCGAGTCGGTGCCGACCAGCGAGTCGGGATAGAAGACGCCGTCCTGCTCGTGCACGCCGGGGGCCAGGTATTCGAGATTGACCTGGTGCACGATGCCCATCCCCGGCGGAACGATCTTCAGCCCGTCGAAGGCCTGCATGCCCCACTTGAGGAACTCGTAGCGGGCGCGGTTGCGCGTGAACTCGATGCCCATGTTGAGCTGGATGGCGTTGGGAACGCGCGCGAAGTCGACCTGCACGGAGTGATCGACCACCAGATCCACGGGCACGCGCGGCTCGACCATCTTGGGCTCGCGGCCGGCGCGGTTGACCGCGCTGCGCATGGCGGCCAGGTCGACCACCAGCGGTACGCCTGTGAAATCTTGCAGGAGCACGCGAGCGACCACGAAGGGGATCTCCTCGGTGCGCTCGGCCCTGGGCTGCCAAGAGGCCAGGGCCCGAACGTCCTGTTCGCGGACGCGCTTGCCGTCGAGGTTGCGCAGGAGCGACTCCAGCACCACGCGGAGGCTGGCGGGCAGCCGTGAAATCTTGCCAAGTCCCTGTTTCTCCAGCGCCGGGAGCGAGTACAGCGTTCCCTTTTCGAAAGACTTCCGGGCGTCGATGTTCATGGCCGGTTTCATAGGCGATCCGAGGCCGGCTTGCCACTAGATGGCGGATGGGATGAGAGTGACCCCGGTGGGAGGGGATATGCGCCGGTCGGCTGTGGCCAACCGGGGGGCTGTAGCGTCCCTCGGCATGCGCCGTTCCTTCCTCGTCGTGCTGATGGTTGGATGCGGCGAAGTGAAGTTCGTCGACTCGCATCCGCCGGATCTTTTCCACAGCGCCGACGAGTACCGGACCAGCCCCGTCGCCGAGCCGATCGTGTGGATGCCGGTGCTCGATCTCTTCGTCGAGACCGGCGGCAGCTGCCCGGAGGCAAGAAGCTGGACGCTGCAAATGATTCGCGCCGCGATGGCGGTGGACGGGGCGCCCCGTGTCGAACTGGCCGCGCAGGACGTCTCGCCTGCCTGCAACCAGCCGCCTCGCCGCGCCATCGACGCCGTGGCCGCAGCGGCGGCCTTTCGCTCGGCGGCACGGTCGTTTCCCGGCGGGCACGTGCGCGGGATCATCGTCTACGCGAACAACATCGACCTTCCGGTCCCCGCGACGCTCTCGGACAGCCTGACCGCGCTGCGCCTCGCCGAGCTGCCTCTGCTGTTCTGGGCGGCGGCGCGGAAGCAGGCCGCCGACCAGCTGAGGGCGGACCAAGCGGTGGCATGGACGTACGCGGGCGACGGCGCCATCCAGACGGCGCTGGCGTCGGTGGCCTCGACCGACTTGCCGCTGCAGTCCGACGCGGAGACGCAGAGCGGGCCGCGGCCGCTGCTCCCCGCGGCGCAGATCGCTCGGGCGCGGCAGATCAAGGCCTGTTCCGTCCCGACCCCGGTGACGCTGCAGGGCGCGACCCCCGACGGAACTGCCGTGGCCATCGATCAAGGCCAGCCCCCGCGCTACTCGGTGCAGTTCAGGCCGCGCATCGCGTTGCCGCGCAGCCAGTTCACGCCGGCGCAACAGAGCGTCGTCGTGCAGGTCGAGGTCTGCGCGGCGAACTGCGACCGCTTCCTCTTCTACAAGCCCGGCGACCCGCCGCGCCGCTGGAACGAGACCCGAGGCTGCCTGTGAAGCTCGCCTTCCTCCTCCTCGCCGTCGCGCCTGCCGCCGCCGCGCAGGTGCGCGTCGAGCAGCGGCTGCTGGTGAAGGAGCAGCATCTCTTCGTCTCGGGCGGGTTCACCTGGTTTGCCCGGGGCGACTACTACAACAGCCCCGGCGCGGTGCTGACGGCGGCGTGGTACCCCAAGGAGGACGACGCGCTCGAACTGCGCGCGGCCGCCTTCGCCGCGTTCCTCAACGAAACCGCCAATACCGTCTTCCAGGGGACGGGCTTCGTGCCCGACGCGCACAAGCCCTCCGCGCTGCTCATGCTCGGCTGGCGGCACTCGCTCACGTGCGGAAAAGTGGCGCTCGGTTCGAGCGTCGTGCACTTCGACCTCCAGTCGGGGGTGCACGGCGGACTCCTGAAAACGGACCGCTCTCTCGAGCCGGCGCTTTCCCTCTCGATGGGGCTCTTGGCGCGCATCAGCAGTCGCTTCTACGGCCAGTTCGAGCTGGCGCTGGTCGGGTCGCGCGAAGCGCGCAGCAGCACGGTGTTGGCAGCGGGCGTCTTGCCCATGCTCACGGTGGGGTTTTCCTTGTGATGGCGCTCTTCCTCGCTGCCGCGCCGTTCCTCGACGCGTTCTGGGCGCGCGACCTGGGCGCGCTGCAGCGCGAGCTGGCCGAGGATCGGTCGCGCGGCGAGGAGCACCTGCTCTTCGAGGATCTGTTGAAGCTCGTCTCCTGCGAGCCGCTGGAGGCGCTGACCAGGCCTTCGCCGATGCGCGCGCTGGTCCGCGCCGAGGAAGCGCGGCGCGACGCGCCGGCGACGATCTGGCAGGACATCTTCGACAGGGAGTTCTTCGTGCGGGCCGTGTGGAACCCGCGGTTCCAGAAGGAGCTGCGCTGGCCCGACGAGACGGAGAGGTGGCCGGCCGAAACGCTGCTCGTTGCCGAGCCGGTCTCGAAATGCGGCGGGGCCAAGGCAGGGCAGGGCGCGCTGGGCGTGCTCAAGCCCGAGCTGTTGCGATCCCTGCCCCCCGAGCCGGCGGCGCGGGCCGCGTACGAGCGCGCCGTGCTGCTGTGGAGGACCGGCTCGACCCAAGGCGCGCCGGACGTGGACGTCGCGCAGCTCGAGCCCGAGCTGCGGCCGGCGGCGCGCTTCTTGCGGCTCGAGCGCGGGCTCGATCCCTCCTCTCTCTGGATCGCGCTGGCGATGGACTGGCCCGAGGGCGACGACGGCCTGGCGGTCCTGATGCGCGCCGCCCAGGAGCTCTGGCGCGCGGGCCTGCACGAAGAGGTCATCGCGCTGACCGACACCCTGGCCGACGTTTCGCCGCGACCGGCCCCCCGCGCCGCGATGGTGCGCCACGCGCTCTGGCTGCGCGCGCTGGCCTTCAGCGCGCTGGGCCGCCACCCGGAGATGCTCGAGGCGCTGGCGCGCGGCTTCGCGCTGCCCGGCCCGCCGGCCGAATCGATGCGCGCGCTGGGGATGCGGGCGATGGCGCGCCAGCCGTTCGACCTCGCGCTGCTCGAGCGCGTTGCGGGCAAGCGCGACCCGCAAGCCGCGCTGGCCGAGCTGGGACGGCGCGCGCTCGCCGCCGGCAACTTGCGCACGGCCCGCGCTGCGGCCGATCGCCTTTCCGATGGCAACGACGGCCGCTGGCGCGCCCAGGGATTCGAGCTGTCGGGCGAAATCGCTTGGGCCGCCGCCGAGCCGCGGGGCGTGCAGCTGGCGGTGGCGCAGATCTTCTCCGCCGACCGCCGGCCCTTGGTGCGCCCGCCCGACCGAGACGCCGCCGCGCTGCAGCTCTCCCACGCGCTCGTCGTGGCGCAGGCCGGGCGGCGCGACGCTCGCTGGGAGCGTCTGCTCACCACCGAGCTGGAGACGGTGCGCGACCAGGTGCACCCGCGCTACGCCCCGCAGGTCGAGGCGCTGCTCTTCGCTCTGCGCAACACGCCGCCCGAAAAGGGCGAGCAACCCGTCGCACTCGGCGACGTCGACGTCGCCGGCGCGTTCGAACCGCCGGCCGCGCCGCCCATCACCATCGATCTGCCCGAGCCGCGCTCGCTGCTCGCCATCCCCGCGCCCGACGGCTCGCTGCGCGGCTGGTTCGATTCCGGAGGTGCGCCATGACGTTCCTGCTCGCCTTTCTCCTCGCGCAAGCCGCTCCGGCGAAGGAGCTGCCCGGGGAGATCCCCGCCGCCGCGTCCATCCACTCGCGCAAGCGTCCCACGCCGCACCTCAAGGCGGTGGAAGGCCAGCTCGTCAGCCCCAGCGCCAACGTTTCGGCCGACGACGTGGTGGACGAGATGGTCGACGAGTTCGCGGCCGACGTCGCGCGCCTCGGCGCCGCGCAGGTGGGGCCCATCCTCATCCAGCGCGTGCGCGTCTCGGACAACATGAACCCCGCGTACGCCGGCGTGCTCGAGTCGCGCCTGGCCGCGGCGGTGTTCCGCGCCGCCAACGTGGCGCTGGTGCGCTGCGTGGAGTGCAACTCGACGCGCGGGCGGGTCGACAACGGCGAGTGGGTGGTGAGCCGCGGCGTCACCACGCGTGAGCAGGCGCAGTCGTTGGCGCGCAAGTACGGCGCGCGCACCTTCCTCGAGGTGGCGCTGGCGCTGAGCGAGCGGCCTTCCTCCGTCTCGATGGACGTGGAGATGGTGCGCACCGAAGATTCGTCCATCGCCTTCGCCGAGATGTACCGCATGGACGCCGACCGCGCGCTTCTCTACCGAGGCGCCGACAAGGCGCAGTCGCGCGAGGAGCGGTTGAAGGATTTGGAGGATCGCATGAACCAGCGGCCGCGCTTGGCCCACGCGGTCCAGTTCGGCGTGATGATGGTGGGCGACGATCCCGGCGGTGCTTTC
>Ga0209011_1000813_pt1 | contig 11408 bp, 5 predicted proteins | sample BlaSpr_A8_OM1_M3_FD_187986 | JGI IMG/M metagenome (GOLD analysis project Ga0209011, IMG submission 187986) | Forest soil microbial communities from Thunder Bay, Ontario, Canada - Black Spruce, Ontario site 2_A8_OM1_M3 (SPAdes) (version 2) | ecosystem: Environmental > Terrestrial > Soil > Boreal... | reverse complement strand
TTCGCAAGGGCCAGGTGCTCGCTATTCTCGAAAACAAGGATCTCGCCGCGGCGGCCGAGCAGGGCAAGGGCGAGTTCGCGCAAGCCGAAGCCGCCTATGCAACTACCGTCGGTGCCGGCCTTCCCGAGCAGATTCAGAAAGCCGAACTGGACACTGCCGCTTCAAAGGAGGCCTTTGACGCGCAGCAGAAGGTCTATGACAGCCGCAAGGAACTTTTTCAGCAAGGCGCGATTCCGCGGCGCGATCTCGATTCCGCGCAAGTCGCGCTTGCGCAGGCGCGCAGCCAGTATCAACAAGCGCAGAAACAGCTCGACGACCTGAAAAATCTGGGCGAGAAGCAAGCCCTGAAATCTGCTGGCGGCCAGCTCTCCGCTGCCAATGGGAAATATCACGGCGCCGAGGCGCAACTGAGCTATTCCGAAATTCTCAGTCCCATCGATGGAGTGGTCACTGACCGTCCGCTTTATGCTGGTGAGCTCGCCACTGCCAATCAACCGCTCCTCACCGTTATGGACATTTCGAGGTTGATCGCTAAAACCCACATCGCGCAGTCCGAAGCGGCCATTCTTAGAGTCGGCAACCCCGCGGAGCTGAGAGTCGCTGGCATTGACGAGCCGGTGAAGGGCCGCGTAACTCTCGTCAGCCCGGCGCTCGATCCAGGCAGTACCACCATCGAAGTGTGGGTCGAAGCGTCGAAGCCTGATCCGGCAATGCGCCCTGGAATGACCATCAATCTTTCCATCACCGCGAAAACTGTCAAAGACGCTATCGTTGTGCCCGCCTCCGCCGTCTTCAAGAGTCCCGAAGGAGCGGACATCGTTCTACTCGCGGGTTCGGACGGCCACGCGCATGTTAAACCCGTGCAGATCGGCGTCCGCGCACTGGACCGCACCCAGATTGTCAGTGGAATCAAGGCTGGCGATGCGGTGATAACGTCCGGCGGTTACGCACTGCCGGAAAACACGGCGATCAAGATCGAAGCGCCCGCGCCTGCGGAAAATGCTGCCGCCAAGGGCGACAAAGCAGATAAAACCGGTGATTCGGCGAAGCCCGCGGAAAAGGACAAGGAGTAGACGCGGATGGAGCCAACTTCCGATTCCCTTCACACCACGAATCCTCCTGCCAAACCAGAGGTACCCTGGTTTCAACACTTGGCGAGCCCTATTTTGTTCTTGATCGTCAGCCTGACCCTGGTGGGCGGATATCTGGCATTTGCGATTCCGGTCTCCGTTTTTCCAAACACCGATTTTCCACGCATCGTCATCGGCGTGGACAACGGCGTCATGCCCATCGACCAAATGCTCGTGGTCATCACCCGCCCGATCGAAGAAGCCGTCAACAGTGTGCCTGGGTTGCTGAAGGTTCAGTCCATCACCAGCCGCGGCTCCGCCGAAGTCGATCTTTTCTTCGATTGGAATGCGGACATGATTCTGACTTTGCAGCGAGTCGATGCCGTTGTGGCGCGCTTGCAGGCCGAACTTCCACAGACCGCGAAGGTGGAAACGCATCGCCTCACGTTTGCCGTGTTCCCCATCATTGGCTACAGCCTGACTTCGGACACCGTTCCGCCGAACAAGCTATGGGAAATCGCGACGTACGACATGAAACCGCGCATCAACCGGCTGGACGGCGTCGCCTCGGTAATCATTCAAGGTGGCCTCGTTCCCGAATTTCAAGTGATGCCCGATCCCGCGCGCCTGCTTGCCGCCAGCGTCACGGTCACAGAGATACTGGATGCGATCCGCCGCACAAATCTGATCGATTCTCCCGGACTTCTCGAACATGAGCATCACCTCGTCCTTGGTCTCATCAGTGGGCAGGTGCGTAGTCCCGAGCAGATTGCCCAGATTGTCGTTAAGAATTCGCCTCTAGGCGTGCCGATTCGGCTTGGCGACGTTGCGACCATCGCGCCCTCCACGGCGCCCGTCTACACGATCGTAACGGCTAACGGGAAACCCGCGGTGCTGCTCAATGTGAATCGACAGCCAGAGAGCAACACGCTCGACGTGGCGAACGAGGTACACACGCAAATCGAACAGCTTCGCGCTTCGCTGCCTCCGGGAGTTCATCTCGAGCCTTTTTACGATCAGTCGACCATTGTCCACGATTCCATCTCCAGCGTACGTGACGCCGTGCTGCTTGGATTGGTGCTCTCTTCGATCATTCTCGTGCTCTTCTTGCGCGATTGGGGCAGCTCGCTCGTCGCTGGGTTGGTCATCCCGGCCACTTTGCTCATCACCTTCATCGTCCTTAAGGTTACCGGCCAGAGCTTTAATCTCATGACCCTTGGCGGTCTTGCCGCCGCCGTCGGCCTGGTTATTGACGACGCTATCGTGGTGCTTGAAAACATCGTGTTGCACCGCGACGCGGGCCAGAACCGCTCCCAAGCCATCCAGAGCGCGCTGAGCGAATTGACGGTCCCCCTCATCGGTTCGACAATCACGCCGATTGTCGTTTTTCTGCCCCTCATCTCCACGACCGGCGTTACCGGCAGCTTCTTCCGTGCCCTTGCAGTCACCATGACTGTTGCTCTCTTCACCTCGCTGCTTCTTGCGCTTACCTGGACTCCGACGCTAAGTCTGTATTTGGTGCGCCGAAAAGACACCGCCGGGGCACCAGCACCGTCTTCCGCGGGCGGTCCGGACGTTGCGGCTCTCCTCGCCGCCGAAGAAGCGCACCTTTCCGGCTTTTTCGGCCGCATCGTGAACTTCTATGCGCGAACCATGAAAGCCGTGCTGAAACGTCCCTGGGTCCTGGCCGCGAGTTCTGCTGTGATCGTAGTCCTTTCGATTGTCTGCTACCTATCCTTGGGTAGCGGCTTGCTCCCCGAAATGGATGAAGGAGGATTCATCCTGGACTATGACACTCCGCCGGGAAGCTCGCTGGCGGAAACCGATCGCATCCTTCAGCACATCGAAAAGATTTTGCACTCCGTGCCGGAAGTCGAAAACACTTCGCGCCGCACCGGCTTGCAGCTTGGCCTTGCTGCCGTTACTGAAGCCAACAAGGGTGATTTTACCGTCAGGCTTAAACGCGACCGCAGCCGCGCTATCGACGAAATCATTTCCGACGTCAGGGCGCAAGTTGAAGAGACGGAGCCCGCCACAAAAATAGAATTCATCCAGGTGTTACAGGACATGATCGGCGACCTCACCAGCGCCCCCGAGCCCATCGTCATAAAACTTTTTGCACAGGATGCCAAGTTGCTCGGAGACACGGCGCCGCAGGTCGCGGATGCCATCGGCAAAGTCCAAATTGGCAAAGCTCACCCGGTCGTGGACATCCTAAACGGCATCGAAAACACCACCAGCGGTCCGGCCGTGACGTACCAGGTAAATCCCGCTGTCGCTGCTCGCGCCGGCTTCACGCCGGAGGAAATCGCTTTGGACGCCGCCGCCATATTGGGAGGCGAGCCTGCGGCAACGCCCGTAATTCTCAATGATCGCGCATATACGATTCGCGTCCGCTTTCCCGAGCAGAGCCGTTCGTCGCTCGACCGCATGAGCAATACGCTCGTGACCAGCTCCACCGGCCGTACGGCCACCCTCGGCTCGTTGGCAACGCTCATCACCGAACCTGGACAGACGGAAATTCGGCGCGAAAATCTTCAGCGTGTTGTCCAGGTCACCGCTCGCCTGGAGGGCGCGGATCTTGGCAGCGGCATCGCCGCCGTTCAGAAGGCTGTCAACGATCTCCATCTGCCCTCTTCCATCCGCGTCGAGTATGGCGGCTTGTACCAGGAGCAGCAGAAATCGTTCCACGACCTGGTGATGGTGTTGTTTCTTGCGCTCCTGCTTTTGTTCATCGTGCTGTTGTTCGAATTCCGCACGTTCTCGGCGCCCTCCGCCATCCTGGCTTCGGCCTTGCTCTCCACTTTTGGAGGGCTGCTCGCGCTTCTTGTCACTCGCACGACATTCAACGTCGCCTCCTTCATGGGTATGATCATGGTGATCGGCATCGTTGCAAAAAACGGTATTCTCCTCCTGGATGCCGAGCATAACTTCCGCGAACTGGGTTTTTCCGCCGAAGATGCCATGATCCAAGCGGGGCGCCGCCGGTTGCGTCCCATTGCCATGACCGCGCTTGCGACCATCGCCGGAATGTTGCCATTAGCCTTCGCCATCGGCGCCGGCTCGCAGATGCTCCAACCGCTGGCCATCACGGTTGTTGGCGGCATCCTGAGCTCCATGGTGCTTTCGCTCATCTTCACGCCCGCCATCCATTTCTATCTACAGCCGAAAAAATCCGCCAAGGCTTGATTTCAAGCCCCAGAAGCGGATGATGGACGCATTCCCGGAAAGCAGTCAGCTCAGATGAAGATTCTGGTAGTCGAAGACGAAAAGGGCATGGCGCAGGTGCTCCGGCGCGGGCTCGAAGAAGATAGTCACGCCGTAAGCCTTGCTCACGACGGCCTCTCGGCGCTTTCCCTTGCGCAGGACACGCAGTTCGACCTTGTCCTTCTCGATGTGATGCTGCCCGGGATGAATGGCATTCAAGTGGCGCGCCGGTTCCGCGAACTCCAACAGGACATTCCCATTTTGATGCTCACCGCTCGCGACTCCGTCCCCGATATCGTCAAAGGGCTCGATTCGGGGGCCGACGATTATGTGACGAAGCCGTTTTCTTTTGCCGTATTGCTCGCTCGCATCCGCGCGCTGGAGCGTCGCGTGGCCGAGCCGCGAACCCACACGCTGCGCGTCTGCGACCTTGCCTTGGAAATCACCCAGCGTCGCGTCTTCCGCGGAACTCGGGAAATCCAGCTCACCCCGACGGAATTTCGCCTGCTCGAATTCCTCATGCGCCACGAAGGACGTGTGGCCTCTCGCCACGCCATTCTCGACGCCGTATGGGGGCCGTCGGAAAACATCGAAGAGAATACTCTGGACGCCTTTGTGCGCCTCCTTCGCCGGAAGATCGATGAGAACGAGCCCATAAAACTAATTCACACCATGCGCGGTTTCGGATATTCTCTCGGTCCCGAAGCCCGGCCATGAAGCTGCCCCTTCGCGCCCGCATCACCGCCTGGTATTTCGCCGTTTTGGTTGTTGCTTTTGCATTGTTTGCCTGGATCAGCGATCTGGGCTTTCGGCACAGCATCGAAACGACCGTGAATGATGCTTCCCGGGCAAACCTCGAGAGCGTTCAACGCATACTTGTGCGCGTCACGCCAAAAGGAATGCCGGAGGTAAAGGAAGAATTGAACGAACTTGGTGGCGTGTGGGCCGACGCTGCATTGCTTGAAGTGTCAGACGCGGATGGGATCATGTTATTCCAATCGGAGCGGTTCAAGAAACCGTACGGAACCCTTCCCCCGGTTTTAAAAAGTGAAATCACTTTTCTCACTACCAATCTTGACCATCTGCAGTACCGCATCGCCATGCGCGCCGCCGAAATCAACGGGCACGCTTTTCGTATCCGCGTCGCCGTTCCAACGGAACCCTTCGATCAGGCACTCGATCGCTTTCGTCTCATCCTCCAAGAAACTTTACCCTTTCTTGTTGTTCTCGCGTCCCTGGCGGGTTATTGGCTGAGCGGGCGAGCCCTTGCACCTGTCAACGCCATCATCAAGACGGCGCGCGGCGTTGGCGTTCAGAACCTCTCCAGCCGCCTCGCAGTTCCTCCGGCGAATGATGAATTGCGGCATCTTTCCGAAACATTGAACGCTATGCTCGCTCGCATCGAGGCTTCCGTAATACGGCTCACCCAATTCACGGCCGACGCTTCCCACGACCTGCGCACGCCCGTTGCGCTGATTCGCACCAGCGCCGAGCTGGCGCTGCGCCGTCCTCGCACGGATGACGAATATCGCGAAACGCTGTCGCGCATCCTGGCAACTTCGGAAGAGACCACTCATCTTATCGAAAACCTGCTGACATTGGCCCGCGCGGATGCCGGTGCCACCGAACTTCACTTTCGCGACATCGATCTCGTTCCGCATCTGGAGAAGATTGCGGAGGAGGCCGGCATTCTTGCGGCGGGCAAGGGGATCCAAGTCTCAAGCGAACTTGCAGCTGGTCCGGTGCGAGTTTCCGCTGATCCTGCCGCGATCGAGCGTCTTCTCTTGATTGTTATCGAAAACGCCGTGAAGTACACGCCCTCCGGCGGCAAGATTGAAATGAGCCTTTCGAATGGGGCGGGGAACGCGCGAATCGAGATCCGCGACAGCGGAATCGGCATCAGCGACAAAGACCTGCCGCACATCTTCGAACGGTTCTACCGTGCCGATCAGGCTCGCTCCCGGGAAACCGGCGGCTCCGGCTTGGGCCTAGCGATCGCCCGTTGGATCGTGGACCTGCATGGCGGCTTGATCGAAGCGCAAAGCACCCTCGGCAACGGCTCCGTCATTCGAATTACACTTCCCAGCGCTGCGAATCGCTAACCTATTCCTCTCTTCCCAAATTCAGGCCGATTGCACTTCGACGCTCGTTCTGAATCTGAAAATTCTTTCATTCTCAATTCAAAGTTTCGTGAATAGCCATTCATCTCCCATTAGCATTCCGCACCCCAAATAGAGGCCAAGGACGGGGCGTGTTTGCAAAGATTGCCGATACCGTCCCAGTGTCCTAACTGCTGGCGTTTCAATAGCTTAGTGGTTTTTAAAGTGGAGGGTGTGCAAATGTCAAATGGGAAAAGGCTTTTATTGGCGCTAGTCGCCATAGTTATCCTAGGGCTCCCGGCTCTCGCGCAGGAGCGCAAGGGCACCATCACCGGTACTGTAAAAGATTCGGGCAATTCCGCCCTGCAGAGCGCGCTCGTCGAACTTCTGCCGCTGGGCAGGAAGGTTGTCACCGACGACCACGGGCAATTCAGAATCACCGATGTGCCTGCGGGTGAATATACCCTCAGCGTTTCCTATGTCGGGTTGGCCGACTCCAACGTCCCGGTAACAGTCCAGGCAGGACAGGAGGTCAGCGCCAATGCCGTCCTTCAGGTCGCCTCCCAGAACGACCAGGTCGTTGTCATTGCGGAGCGACTCCAAGGTGAAGCGGAAGCCATCAACATCGAGCGCACCTCCGACAACATCGTGCAAGTGCTGCCCGAAAGAGTCATTACCAGCCTCCCGAACACCAATATCGCAGACGCCGTCGGCCGCGTCCCGAGCGTCTCCCTCGAGCGTGACGAAGGCGAAGGCAAGTACGTCCAGATCCGCGGCACGGAACCGCGTCTGAGCAGCGTCACCCTCAACGGCGTGAACCTGCCTTCTCCTGAAGGTGCCGTCCGCAACATCAAGCTGGACGCCGTTCCTGCCGATTTGGTGGAGCGCATTGAAGTATTCAAAACACTCTCCGCCGACCAGGACGCCGATGGCATCGGTGGCACCGTCAATCTGGTTACCCGGACGGCCGGGGAGAGGCCGTTCTACGCCCTGGGAGGCACGGGCGGATACAACCCCATTCAAAACGGCTACGGACGCGGCGGGTTTAGCGGAACCTTTGGCCAGCGCTTCGGCGTCAGCAAGAAATTTGGCTTCTTGTTGAACGGTACCTTCGATAAGACCAACCGCGGCATCGACGACCTCGAACCGGGGCAGGCCACCGGAGTCGATCCGGCCACGCGCCGCAACGTGGCCTTCGCCAGCACGGAGGATCGTCGCTCCTACAACTACTACCGGACACGCTATGGCTTCTCAACCGGTATCGACTACAACATCAAGCCCGGGACCAGCGTGTACGCCAAGGGTCTCTATTCCGACTTCCACGATTACGGCGAAACCTGGGTATATACGCCAAACGCGGGTAACACCATTAAGTCGGTATCTCCAGACGGCTCTCAAATCACGTTCGAGAGTCCAACGGAGTGCCAGGCGATCAACAGGGCAGATCCCACCGCGAATTGCTCTCCGGGTTCTTACCAATACCGTCACTACATCCGCCGGCCCGATCAGCAGGTCTACAGCTTCTTGTCGGGCGCAAGGCACGATCTCTCTTCCACCTTGATCACCTACGAGTTCGCGGCCTCGCGCTCACATAACATCGGCGGCCAGGATTTTGCGACCACCAACTTTAGCGGCAACCAATCGGTCGACGTCGCCGTGAACCAGAAAGATCCGTTTCGGCCGAAACTCTTTGCGCTTGATGGCAGCAATCTCTATGATCCGGCGCAATACCTTTTAACGAACAGTTCGTTTACCAGCTATATCGCCACACAGCTCAATTTCCAGGGCGCGGCATCCGCGGCGCGGCGCTATAACGCACACTCACATCTCGGAACCTTCGAGATCGGAATCAAGATACGAAACTCTCACTCCACGCAAAACGAGAACGATAAAATTCTCAAGGCTACGGACCCTAGCGGCAACAGCACCGTCGCGCTCAGTTCCGTCCTGGGTACCTACACCAACCCCTCTTATTATGACAACTTCTTCCGGATTGGCTCGCAATCGTATGGGCCAGCCTCTAATTACAATTCAATTACGAAAGCCATCGTTGGTAATCCGGCCCAATTCGCGCCGGATGTAGCGACAGACATCCGTCGTTCCGCGGGTGCCTTTTTTGACGCCAATGAACGTATCTATGCTGGCTACTTGCAGAACGTGATCTCCTTTGGCAAACTGCGGCTGCAAACCGGCGTTCGCTTTGACGCCGCCGACACCGGCTTCCTGGCAAATAGGATCGTCACGAGCGATCCGAGCGACCCCACCATTACCCCGACCAACCCTAAAATCACCCCGAACCGGCAAAGCTCGGGTTACTTCAATGCCTTGCCCAGCGTCCAAGCCCAGTATCAGCTCGACAAGAACACCAACCTGCGCTCCAACTTTAGCCAGGGCATCGCCCGGCCCAACATCGGCGACCTCGTGCCGACCACCATCGTAGACCCCAATGCCAGTCCATTTCCCGGTGTAGTGATTGAGGGCAATCCCAACCTGAAACCGACCAAGGCCAACAATTACGACATCTTGATCGAACACTTCTTCCAGCCTCTTGGTATCCTCCAAGGAGGGTACTTTTACAAGCAGTTGTCCGATCCGATTTACCCGACAGCGAGCACGATTCCCGCGGGGCAGCCTAACGCTGGACTCAGACTGCTGCAGTCGATCAACGGGCCCAGCGCTCATATTCAGGGCATCGAAGTCTCCTGGGAACAGCGTTTTTCGTTCCTCCCCGGACTGCTTAGCGGATTCGGTGTATCCGCGAACTACAGCTACACGCAATCCGGCGTCACATTCCCGTCCACCTTCGACGGCGGGCGAATTGATAACGCGCCCCTCTCGCGCCAGGCCCCGAATACTTGGAATGCCGGCTTCACCTACGACAAAGCCCGTTTCTCCATGCGCTTTGCCGCCAGCCATAACGACGCCAACATTCAGTTCTACAACTACTCCCACGTCGACGCTGCGACGGACCGAGACCCCATTCTTGGACTCAAGGGTCCTGGCGGCGACGTCTACTTCTACGCACACACTCAATTTGACATTCAGGGCAGCTATCGAATCGCCAAGGGCTTTCGCTTCGAGGCTTCCGGCCTCAACCTCAGTAATGAGGCATTCGGCTTCTACCAAGGAAGCACCATCTACCCCATCCAGCGCGAATTTTATAAGCCCACCGTTTCTTTCGGCTTCCGCTGGACGTCCTCTTCGGAGTAGGACTTGCGTGGCGCTCTTGGCCTTCAGGGAACCAAACTTTACTGAACACCCCAACGCGCGGGGCGCGATCGAGTTCCGATCGCGCCCCGCGCGCAGCTTTAACCCAAGAATGTTATGCTTGACAAAACGTATCTGCATGGTACAATTAAGGTCAGGTAATATTGCGGCATCTTTTGGAGTGCGGCAGCTTGCTGCCGCTTTTCTTTCATTCGTGCTACTTGCCGTCACGCACCGACGAATCCGTTCTCTTTGGAATCAATCACTTACGAATTGCAGATTTTGTAATTCCTTTGTTTTGATATTGTTATGAAATGCCGGGGGGACCGACCGTCTTCCAACTTGCGGGCTCCTGCCGCTCTTTACCACCGTGCATGTATCTCATTTGTTTTTAGACACTTGCGGACTCATCGGCGCAACGGCAATCCCGCAAGTGGTTTTCTTTCAATCGCTTGCGCACTCTTTTCATCGTGACGGGGGGGTGTAACCCCCCTCATGTTAGTGAATCTCAAGTTGCTTCACCTAAGGCAGTATTATTCAATGGATTGTGAGGTTTGCGTGAAGTCCACTCTGACTGTGATGATTCTGCTCCTCGGACTATTCTTCGTCTCCACCCCAAATCGTGCAAATTCTTCGAGCGGTCCTCCGGTCAGCGATCAAAACGCAATTCTCGTCGGTGCTGGCGATATCGCCGATTGTAGGGACCTTTCCGGCGCGGAAGCCACCGCAAAATTGCTCGTCCAAATCCCCGGCACTGTAATGGCTGTCGGCGATCTCGCCTATCCGGACGGCAGCAAGGAGAATTTCACCTGCTACGACAAGACCTGGGGTCGCGTAAAATCTCGCACCCGGCCCGCCCCGGGCAATCACGAGTTTCATGCCGCCGGTGCGACACCCTATTTCGACTATTTCGGAGCCGCAGCCGGCGACCCGAAGACCGGCTACTACAGCTACGAACTCGGAACGTGGCACATCATCGTGCTGAACAGCGAATGCCAGGACGTCGGCGGCTGCGAAGCCGGTTCACCCCAGGAAAAATGGCTGCGTGGCGATCTAGCCGCGCATCCTGCTGCCTGCACGCTCGCCTACTGGCACAAGCCGCTCTTCAGCTCCGGCAGCGCCCACGGCAACGACCTCACCGTTAAGCCGTTCTTCCAGGCGCTCTATGAAGCCAACGCCGACGTCGTTATCGGCGGGCACGACCATGATTACGAACGCTTCGCCCCGCAAACGCCTGATGGCGCCGCCGATCCCGCGCGCGGCATTCGCGAATTCGTCGTTGGCACCGGCGGCAAGAATCACCGCCCCTTCGTTTCGCCAAAGCCCAACAGCGAATTGCGCGATGCGACAGCCTTTGGCGTCTTGAAGCTCACGCTCAAGCCCAGCGCCTATGACTGGCAATTCATTCCCGAAGAGGGGAAGAGCTTCACCGATTCCGGCAGCGGCGCCTGTCACTAAATCCTGAGGTTTTCCGCAGGCGCAATGGTTCGGCGCCGTGCGCGCTGTGGTCTTGGGCGGCCTGGGCACACTCGTCGTGACCGGGCTATGGGCTTGGTGCTTTCCTGAATTGTGTCACACCGGTGAGCGCGCCAAACCAGCCGCCTAGTCCGGCAAATTCGACTTATTTCTTTTTCACTGGCACGGGGCTGCTCGTTGGCATTGCCATCGACATAGGAGTCGCTGCGCCCGCCGCAAGCTCGCTCTTCACGGACGCGGAAATTTTGTCCGCGTTTTTTACCAGCACGGCCACCTGCCAAATCTGCGTTTCCGTCAATTGGCCCTTGTAGCCCGGCATCCCCGTCAATCGAATCCCGTTTTCCACTTT
>Ga0209011_1000812_pt1 | contig 11409 bp, 8 predicted proteins | sample BlaSpr_A8_OM1_M3_FD_187986 | JGI IMG/M metagenome (GOLD analysis project Ga0209011, IMG submission 187986) | Forest soil microbial communities from Thunder Bay, Ontario, Canada - Black Spruce, Ontario site 2_A8_OM1_M3 (SPAdes) (version 2) | ecosystem: Environmental > Terrestrial > Soil > Boreal... | reverse complement strand
TCCGGGTACCTCCCGCGAGGTTTCCGGGCTCGGCTTCATCGACAAGGTGATCAACGTCGACCAGTCGCCCATCGGACGGACGCCGCGCTCGAACCCGGCGACCTACACCGGGGTGTTCACCTACATTCGCGAGCTCTTCTCCGAGATGCCAGAGGCGAAGGTGCGCGGCTATGGACCGGGCCGCTTCAGCTTCAACGTCAAGGGCGGCCGCTGCGAGAACTGCGAGGGCGACGGCATCATCAAGATCGAGATGCACTTCCTGCCCGACGTCTACGTGCCCTGCGAGGTCTGCAAGGGTAAGCGCTACAACAAGGAAGCACTGGAGGTCGCCTACCGCGGTAAGACGATCGCCGACGTGCTCGACATGAGCGTCGAGGAGGCGACCGAGTTCTTCGACCGCATCCCCAAGATCAAGCGCAAGCTGCAGACGCTGTGCGAGGTGGGCCTCGGCTACATCCGCTTGGGACAACCGGCGACCCAGCTCTCCGGTGGTGAGGCGCAGCGGGTCAAGCTGACGGAAGAGCTCAGCCGGCGTGATACGGGGAAGACTTTCTACATCCTCGACGAGCCGACCACCGGTCTGCACTTCGCCGACATCGAGCGGCTGCTCAACGTCCTGCACCGGCTCGTCGATGCCGGCAACACGGTGGTCGTCATCGAGCACAACCTCGACGTCCTCAAGACCGCGGATCACATCATCGACCTGGGCCCAGAGGGTGGGGACAAGGGCGGTGAGGTCGTCGCCGTCGGAACTCCGGAGGAGATCGTGCGCAACCCACGGTCCTACACGGGCCAGTACCTCAAGCGTGTGCTCGACCCGGAGCTCGCGATAGCCTAAGGACGTGGCGACCGCGACCCAGAGGGCGGCTCCCATCACGGAGCGGCCGGAATATCTCCGAGAACGACTGAAGGCGCTGCCGGAGACCCCGGGCGTCTACCTGATGCGCGATGCCCAGGGCCGGGTGATCTACGCCGGCAAGGCACTCAGCCTGCGCAATCGCGTGCCGAACTATTTCCAGGCCTCAAGCGTTCTGCCCGAGCACATCGCGGCGATGGTCGCGCGTGTCTACGAGTTCGAGGTGATTACGACCGCGACCGAGAAAGAGGCGCTCGTCCTCGAGCAGACGATGATCAAGCGGCATCGTCCTCGGTTCAACATTCGTCTCCGGGATGACAAGAACTATCTCTACATCAAGCTGCCGTTGAACGAGGACTTCCCGCGCATCACTCTCGTCCGCCGGCCGGCCAATGACGGCGCCCGGTACTGGGGACCGTACACGCACGCGATCGCGCTGCGGACCACGCTCAAGACGGTCCGCCGCGTCATTCCCTACCGAAGCTGCAAAGACTCGGAGTTCGCGCTGGGCCGCCCCTGTTTTTACTACCACCTCAACCTTTGCTCCGCGCCCTGCGCCGGCTTCATCAGCCGCGAGGACTACCACGAGCAGCTCAACCAGGTGGCGAGTTTCCTCGATGGGCGCTCCGACCACGTGGCGAAACGGCTCAAGGAGCAGATGCAAGCGGCCGCCGACAAGCTGGAGTACGAAGCCGCGGCGCGCTACCGGGACCGCCTCGACGCGATGGAGCGGATGGCGGAGCGCCAGAAAGTGCTCGCAATGGGCCGCTACGACCAGGACCTCTTCGGCCTGGCGCGGGCGGATGGGCAGGGGTCGGTCCGGGTCTTCAGCGTGCGCGAGGGGAGACTATCCGGCTCCGAGAACTTCGATCTGGTCGGCCTCGACAAAGACCAGACGGATGCCGACATCATCAATGCCTTTGTCAGTCAGTACTACGTGAACGCGACCCACATCCCCAAGGAGATCTTCGTCCCGGCCGCGCTGCCCGACCGCGACCTGATCGAGCAGTGGCTGACCGAGCGCCGGGGGAGCACCGTCACCGTCCGAGTTCCGCAGCGCGGCAAGCAGCGGGAGCTGTTGCAGCAGGCCGCGGCCAATGCGCAGGAGACGATGCGGCAGCTGCGAATCAAGCTGGATTACGACGCCGAGCGGACGGCCTCGCTGCTCAACGATCTGCAGGCCCGCCTGGCGCTCCCGGCGCTCCCGGTCCGGATCGAGTGCTATGACATCTCCAACATCCAGGGCAAGTACCCGGTCGGCTCGATGGTGGTTTTCGAAGACGGCCGTCCCAAACCGGCCCACTACCGCCATTTCCGGATCAAGACGGTGCAGGGCGCGAACGACTTCGCCATGCTTCAGGAAGTGCTTCGGCGGCGCTTCAGCCGCCACGCGCGCTCGGAGGAGGGCATCCCGGAGGAGCCGAGCTTCAGCCGCCTGCCCGACCTGCTGCTGATCGACGGTGGCAAGGGCCAGCTGTCGGCCGCCCGCGAGGTGATGGAAGCCATGGGGCTTGGCTCGGTCTCGACCTTCGGCCTGGCCAAGGAGCAGGAGGAGCTGTTCCGGCCCGGCCAGAGCGAGCCCATCCGTTTGCCGGTCGATTCGGAAGCCCTCTTCCTGGTGCAGCGGGTCCGCGACGAGGCGCACCGATTTGCCATCACCTTCCACCGGGTGGTCCGAAAGAAGGATGCCTTCGTCTCGGTGCTGGACGGCATCACGGGGTTGGGGCCGGTTCGGCGGCGCGCGTTGCTCCGCCAGTTCGGCAGCATCGACAACATCCGCAACGCCACCGTCGAGGAGTTGATGGCGGTCAAGGGGATTACCCGGCCGGTGGCGGTCGCCATCAAGGAAATGCTCTGATGCCGGCGCACCTCTGAGATAATTCGAGCCGTGGATCGGCCGGTCCCCCGCTGTTCGTTCTGCGGTAAGAAGCAGGGCCAGGTTCGGCTGGTGGCCGGCCCCAGCGACGTCTATATCTGCAACCTCTGCGTCGCCCTGTGCAACGAGATCCTGGCCCAGGGCGCGCCTCCGGAGCCGGCGCCGCACCCGGCGTAGCCGGACCAAAAGCTGGCGAGGTGCCAGCCACGTCGCCGACCACCGTTATAGGGGCGTGCCGGACTCGCCGAACCTGTCCAGCGCGCTCGGCGAGACCGTCGACCATGGGCGGCAATTCCTGGCGCGCGTCGAATCGCTCGCCGAGACGCTCTCGGCCGAACTGGCCAGCTATGAAGAGGCGGCCCGCCGCTGGGCCGGCGAACGGGAGGCGATCAACGCCGAGGCCGAGAAGCTGCGCGCCCAGGTGGAGTCGCTCAACGCAACCCTCGCGGACCTTCGCAAGACCGTCCACCGGGTCGAGGGGGAGCGCGACCAGGTAGCGGCCGATCGCGATCACGCGCGGCAGGGGCGGGAGGCCGCCGAGCGCGACCTGGCTGGCGCCACGGCGGATTTGGCCCGCCTGCGCGAACAACTGACCATTGTCACCAAAGACCGGGATGGGCTCCAGGCCGATCAGATCAAGTGGGGTCTGGATCGCGAGCAACTGCTCGCCGAGCAGGCCCGCCAAAAGGACCGCCTCGCCGAGATCGATCGGGACCAGGCGGCGCAGCGCGCCGAGTACCAGGCCCTCGTCGAGCGCCATGGCGAGCTCACCGAACAGTCCAACAAGCTGGCCGCCGATTGGGTCAGCCGGCGCCACGCGCTGGCGGCCGAGATCCATGCCCAGAACGAAGAGATGGAGCAGGTGCGCAAGTTGCTCCTGGAAAGCCAGGAGCGCGAGCGACGGGTGATCGGCCTGCCGCAGTCGTCCCTGGCCGGGGCGCCCACGGCCGAGCAGAGCCATCTGATCAACTCGCGGCTCAACGCGCTCGTCGGCTTCTCGAGCGTGCTGCTCGATGAGCGGACGCATCAACTCAACGTCGAGGAGCGGCGCGAGTACTTGAAGTACCTGCACGACAGCGCCGTCAAGCTCGCCGAAGCGGTTCGGGCCCTGACCGGCCCGCATGCCTCGCCGGATGATGTCCCGGTCGTCGTCGACCCCGGTCGGCGGCCGCCCGACATCCTGGTGGCGGACAGCGACCCGGTATCACGCCAGCGGATCGAGCCCTTCCTCAAGCGTGCTGGCTACGAGGTCATCTATGTGGACAACGGCCCGCGCGCCGTCGAGAAGGCGTCGACCCTCCAGCCGCTCGCCATCCTGATCGACGGACACCTGCCGCCCAGTGGCGCGCCGGGGCTGGTGCGCGAGCTGCGCAAGGATCCCCGCACCCGGGAGATCCCATTCGTCCTGCTGGTGGCGCCCGACGGCCCGGCGGTAACGGTCGCCGATTGCGAGGTGCTGGTCAAGCCGATCGATCGCCAGCAGCTCGTCCAGCTGATGGTCCGTTTCGACCTGATGGCGGACGGCAAGCTGGCCAAGAAGATGCCGGCCAACCTGCTGGTGATCGACGATGATGCCCAGGCGGTCAGCCTGGTCAAGGCGATCCTCAAGCCGTTCAACGTCCGGGTCAGCTCGGTCGACAACGCCCGGGATGGGATCGAGCAGGCGCTGCGCAACAAGCCCGACCTGGTCATCCTCGACCTGGTGATGCCGGGGGTTGACGGCTTCGAGGTGATCGCCGCCCTCCGCCGCGACAAGGACATGAGCCGGGTTCCGATCCTCGTTCACACCGCCAAGACGCTGACGGCCGAGGACCGCCATCGGCTGGAGGGCAAGGTCGAATCGATCGTCGAGAAGGCGGAGTTCCAGCCCGAACGTTTTCTAGAACTCTTGCTGAAGCGCGGCGAACGCCGCAAGCGCGCCGCTTAGCCCGGGACTTCCTCCGGGGTCGGTCGGGCTTCCGCCGGCTGCACGTCGCGTTGGCTCGCCAGCCGATCCTTGCGCAGGAGATAGGCGATTACCGGCAGCGTGAGCGCGATCACCACCAATGAGGTCACCTGCGCCTGCTTGAGGCCGCCGAGGATGACGATGTTGTCGCGCAGAAAGAAGATGAAGAACTGGCTGACCGAGTAGAGAACGATGTAGATCATGGCCAGCAGGCCATCGGGGTGGACCCGGGTACGCAGATTCCAGAGCAGTAGGAACAGGGCCAGGCTGATCAGGAGCTCATAGAGGCTGGCCGGTTGCACCGGGACGTTCAGCGGCCCGAACGTATTGGGGTTGGTGTATTCGAAGCCCCAGCCGTTGGTCTTGTAGCCGACGATATCGCCGTTGATGATGTTGCCAATGCGGCCGATCGCCTGGCCGATCGTCATTCCGATCGCCCCAACGTCGAGCAGGCTCCAGAACGGGATGTGCCAGCGCCAGGCCGAGATCGCCACCGCCACCAATCCACCGAACATCGCCCCGAAGAAGGCCATCCCTCCCTGCCAGACGGCGATGATCTCGATCGGGTGATGCAAATAGAAGCTCGGGTTGTTCTGGACGACGTAGTAGAGGCGCCCACCGATGATGCCCAGGACGGCGGCCAGTAGGGCCACGTTCATGATCTGGTCCCGATTGATGCCTCGGCGCGTCGCCTCTCGCAGGGCAACCTGGATGCCGGCGTAGAGGCCGAGCGCGATCATGATCCCGTACCAGTGGATCTTGAGACCCCCGATCGTCACCAATACCGGGTCGATCCCGATCTTGATCAGCACGGCCCCAGTTTACGAGGTCGGGGTTGCGGGATTTGCCGAAGGTAATCTGAACCCATGGCGGTCCGGGCATCGTTCACCGATGAGATCAAGGCCGAGCTGGCGAACGTCCAGCCGGCGCGCCCCTGCTGCCAGGAGGCCGAGCTCGTGGCCATGGCCGAGGCGCTGGTCGGGGGTCGCGACGGGACCCCGGTCACGCTCCGGATCCCCCGCAACGCGGTGGCGCGAAAGGTCGTCCACCTGGCGAAAGTCGCCGGCGGCCGGGTGGAGACCGTGCGCAAGGGTGCGACCGAGAAGCGGCCGAGCTACCGGTTACGCCTGACCCTCCCCGCGGGACGGGGTTCCGACGACACCTGCTGCGCTCGGGCCACCCTGCGCGGGGCCTTTCTGGCTCGCGGCCTGATGGGGAATCCAGCCGATGCCTATCACCTCGAATTCGCCCTCCCCGAAGGGGGTGTCGAGTCGGTGACCGCGGCCGCGGCCCGCACCGGGATCCCGCTGAAGCGAACAACCCGTCGAGGCTGGACGCTCTACTACCTGAAAGGCGCCGAGCCGATTTCCCGGCTGCTCGGCCTGATGGGGGCCAACCGCGCTGTGATGCGTTTCGAGCACGATCGCATCCTGCGCGACATGCGCAGCCAGGCGAACCGCCGGGCCAACGGCGAGACCGCGAATCTCGACAAGCGACTGCGTGCGGCCCTGCAACAGCGCGAGGCCGTTCGCCGTCTGAAGGCTCGCGATGTCCATCTGCATGCGCTCGCGCCCGCGCTCCGCGAGATCGCCGAGCTCCGCCTCGCGCATCCGCGGGCGGGACTCAAAGAGCTCGCCGAGCTCGCGCAGGTCAGCAAGTCCGCGGTCGCGAATCGGCTGCGGCGATTGGTGGTGCAGGCGAATCGAAATGGTCTAATAGATTGACAAGGAGGAGGACGTCATGCCGGTAAAGGTTGGCATCAATGGCTTTGGCCGCATCGGGCGCAATGTCTACCGTGCCGCGCGGGGCCGTCGCGACCTGGAGATCGTCGCCGTCAACGACATCACCGATACCACGACCCTGGCCCACCTCCTCAAGTACGACTCCATCCTCGGCAACTTCGAGGGCAACGTCGCCGCCGACGGCGATCATCTGAAGGTTGACGGCTCGCGCGTGAAAGTCTTTGCGGAGCGCGACCCTGGCAATCTGCCCTGGAAAGACCTGGGGGTCGACATCGTCATCGAGTCCACCGGCCTCTTCACCGACGCGACCAAGGCGAAAGTCCACATTGATAAGGGTGGGGCCAAGAAAGTGATCATCTCGGCGCCGGCCAAGAACGAGGACATCACGATCGTGCTGGGCGTCAACGGCGATCGCTATGACCCGCGGCAGCATCACGTCGTCAGCAACGCCTCGTGCACGACGAACTGCCTCGCACCGGTGGCGAAGGTCCTCCACGACAGCTTCGGCATCGAAGCCGGGCTGATGACGACCGTGCACTCCTATACGAGCGACCAGCGCTTGCTCGACGCGCCCCACAGCGATCTGCGTCGGGCGCGAGCCGCCGCCCTCTCGGTGATCCCGACCACGACGGGCGCCGCCAAGGCGATGGCCCTCGTTATGCCGGAGCTGAAGGGAAAATTCCATGGCATCTCGCTTCGGGTGCCCACGCCGAATGTCTCGCTTGTGGACCTCGCGGTGATGACCCGGGACGCCGTCTCGGCGGAGACCATCAACGAGGCGTTGCGGGAAGCGGCCGCGAGCGATCTCAAGGGAATCCTCGCGGTCACCGAGGAGGAGCTCGTGTCCAGCGACTTCAAGGGCAACTCCAACTCCTCGATCGTCGACGCACCACTCACGATGGTGGTCGGCGACCGTCACGGCAAGGTCTTTGCCTGGTACGACAACGAGTGGGGATACTCCTGCCGAGTCGTCGACCTCACCGTGTTCATGGGCGACCGGCTGAACTGACCACGGACGCAACGATTGGCGGCCCGCTGCATAAAGCCACCATCCGCGATGTCGACGTCGCCGGCAAACGCGTGCTCGTGCGGGTCGACTTCAACGTTCCGATGGAGGCGGGCCGGATCGTCGATGACAGCCGCATCCGCGCGGCGATCCCGACCATCAATGACCTGGTCGAGCGCAGCGCCCGGGTGATCCTGATGACCCACCTGGGCCGTCCTGACGGCCAGGTGGACGACGCCTTCCGGACCACGCCGCTGGCGGCGCGATTGAGCGAGCTGATTTCACGTCCGGTCCGGCATCTCGATGACTGCGTCGGTCCGGCGGTGCAGTCAGCCGTGCAGGCAATGCGGGACGGCGACATCGTGATGCTGGAGAACGTGCGATTCCATCCCGGCGAGACGAAGAATGATCCGGCCTTCGCCCGGCAGTTGGCCGCCCTGGGCGACCTCTACGTCAACGATGCGTTTGGTGCCGCGCACCGCGCCCACGCCTCCACCGCCGGCGTCGCGCAGTACCTGCCTGCCGTCGCGGGGCTGCTGATGGAGCGCGAGATCAAGACGCTGGGCAAGATCATGGTCGATCCGCCGCATCCGTTGGTGGCGATCATCGGCGGCTCCAAGATCTCGACCAAGATCGGCGTCGTGCGCAGCCTCCTCCAGCGGGTCGACCGCCTCTGCATCGGCGGCGCCATGGCCTGCACCTTCTTCAAGGCCAAAGGCCTGGAGATGGGCCGCTCGCTGGTGGAAGACGACCAGCTCGACGTCGCCCGATCACTCCTGAGCGCGGCGGGTCAGGGCACCGGCACGCTGGTGCTGCCACTCGACGCGGTGATCGCGTCCGAGGCCAAGCCGGGCGTGAAGGTGCAAACCGTCGCCATCGACGCGGTCCCGGCCGACATGAAAGTCCTCGATGTTGGCCCCATGACCGTCGAGCGTTTTCTCCAAACCTGTGATGGGGCGCATGCCATCGTCTGGAATGGACCGCTCGGGGTCTACGAGGTCCCGCCCTTCGACCGGGGAACCGACGCCCTCGCCGAGGGGCTCGCCGGCAGTGAGGCGGAGACCATCATCGGCGGTGGCGACCTGGTCGCCGCCTTGCAGAAGCAGCACCTTGCCGACCGCATGTCCTTTGTCTCGACGGGTGGCGGGGCCACCCTCGAATTCCTCGAAGGCAAGATCCTCCCGGGCATCGCGGTGCTACGTGACAAGAACGATGCGTAGGCCGCTGATCGCCGGCAACTGGAAGATGCACTTCACCGTCCCCGAGGGGCTGGAGTACGCCCTTCGCCTGCGGCATGACCTCGACCCTTTCGCCGAGCTCGTCGACCTCGTGATCCTGCCCTCGGCGGTCATGTTGTGGGAGATCGCCAACGCGCTCCGCGGCTGCCCGATCGAAGTTGGCGCGCAGAACGCATCGTGGGAAGACCAGGGGCCATTCACCGGCGAGATCTCGCCCAAGATGCTGGCGGGGTGGTGTCACTACCTGCTGATCGGGCACTCGGAGCGGCGCCAGCTCTTCAATGAGACGGACGAACAGCTCAACCGCAAGGTGCAGGCAGCGTTCCGCCACAGCCTGAAGGTAATCCTGGCCCTCGGCGAAACGCTCGAGGAGCACGATCTTGGGCGGACCGAAGAAGTCATCACCCGCCAGCTCAGCGCCGCCCTCTACGGCATCGAGGTGAAGCGCGCCACCGACCTGACGATCGCCTACGAGCCGGTTTGGGCGATCGGGACCGGGCGCGCCGCGACTCCCGAATACGCCAACGAGACAATGGGCCTGATCCGCAGCTTGCTCGGGGGGAAATTCGGGGCGCTCTCGGGAGAGATTCGCATCCTCTATGGAGGCAGTGTGAACCCGGCCAACGCACGGAGCCTGATGGAGCAATCGGAGATCGATGGGGCGCTGGTCGGCGGCGCCAGCCTGAAGGCCGCCGACTTCACCGCCATCGCAAGGGCCAGCGCTGAGGTCGTCCAGTCGGCGCGAGCGTGAACGGCGCGCCGGCGCGCCCGCTCGTGCTGGTCATCATCGACGGCTGGGGGTATCGCACCGAGGCCAACGGGAACGCCATCGCGCAGGCGAAGACGCCGAACTGGGATGCCCTCTGGCAGCGATGGCCGCACACCACGCTGGCCGCCGCCGGCGAACCCGTTGGCTTGCCGCCCGGCCAGCAGGGGAACTCCGAGGTTGGCCACCTGAACATCGGCGCCGGCCGCATCGTCTACCAGGACCTGACCCGGATCAACCGCGCCATCGAGGACGGAAGCTTCTTCACCAACCCGGTGCTTAGCACCGCGATGCGGTCGGCCGCCGATGGCCACGCCTTGCACCTGATGGGCCTGGTCTCGCCCGGCGGCGTCCATAGCTCGACCCAACACCTGTACGCGCTCCTCGAGATGGCGCACACGCTGGAGGTGCCACGGGTCTTTCTGCACGCGTTCACCGACGGTCGCGACGAGCCGCCGACGAGCGCGGCCGGGTACGTGGCCGAGCTTGTCGAGCGCATCAGTACCATCGGAACCGGCCGGATTGCCTCGGTCAGCGGCCGCTACTACGCGATGGACCGGGACAAGCGCTGGGATCGGACGGAGCGGGCCTTTCGCACCGTGGTGGAGGCTGACGGACCCACGGCGTCCGACCCGGTGGCCTTCATCGAGCAGAGTTACAAGGACGGCATCACCGATGAATTCGTGGTGCCGACACGCATCGTGCCGCCGCGTGAGCCACCCCTGCCGCCGATCGACGATGGCGACAGCGTGATCTTCTTCAACTTTCGTCCGGACCGGGCGCGTCAACTGAGTCATGCCATCGTCGACGAGCGCTGGGACCATTTCGAGCGCCGCCACCGACCCAAGCTCGCGCACTTTGTGACCTTCACCGAGTACGAGAAGGGACTCCCGGCCGAGGTCGCCTTTCCCGACGAGCCGCTGCCCGGCGTTTTGGCCGAGGTGCTCTCAGAGGCCGGCTGGCCGCAGTTCCACACCGCCGAGACGGAGAAGTACGCGCACGTGACCTATTTCCTCAACGGCGGGCGAGAGGCACCGTTCCCCGGCGAGGATCGGCTGCTCGTGCCTTCGCCCCGAGTGCCGACCTACGATACGCACCCCGAGATGAGCGCCCGCCCGGTCACCGACGAGCTCCTCGATCGCTTGCGGGGTGGGCGGTATCGCTTCCTCGTCGTGAACTTCGCCAACCCGGATATGGTCGGGCACACTGGCGTCTTCCCGGCAACCGTCAAGGCGGTCGAGGTCGTCGATGCCATGCTCGGCCGGATCGCGGACGCGCTGCTTCCGGCTCACGGCATCCTGGCGATCACGGCCGATCACGGCAACGCCGAACTGAAAGTTGATCCGAACGGCGCGCCGCTGACGGCCCACACCACCAGCCCGGTCCCGTTCATCCTGGCTGGGGCCGACGGCGTCAAGGCGCTACGGGACGGCGGCAAGCTGGGTGACGTCGCGCCCACCTTGTTGCGCGTGGCCGGGCTCAGCCCACCGGCCCAGATGACGGGCGACGATCTCACGGCTGTGACGTCGCCCAGTCCTGCTCGAGCCGGCTGAGAAACACGCGGGCGAGCGCGGCGTCGCGCACCAGCAGGTCGAGCTCATGGTTGCGCGTGAACCCCGACCGCGACCAGTTGCAGCTCCCAAAGAGCACGGTCTGACGGTCGAAGATTCCCAGCTTGGCGTGGAGCAGCTCGTCGCCCGCCGGAACATAGAGGCGCGTGAGCACGCCTACTGATTGGAGCTCGGCCACGGCCGCGGGATTCTGCGGCTGGCTCGGATCCAGGAGGGCGCGCACCCGGACACCGCGGCGCGCCGCGGAGGCCAGCGCGTCGAGCACGAGGCGATCGCTGAGCACGAACATCTCGATGTCGATCGAATGCTGCGCGGCGCCGATCGCCGCCAGCGCCGCGGCTCGAATGCCGTCGCCCGGGTGGGTCACCAGCACCTGGACCTGCCGGTCGGCCGACGGCGGCGGCAGCAC
>Ga0209011_1000811_pt1 | contig 11422 bp, 10 predicted proteins | sample BlaSpr_A8_OM1_M3_FD_187986 | JGI IMG/M metagenome (GOLD analysis project Ga0209011, IMG submission 187986) | Forest soil microbial communities from Thunder Bay, Ontario, Canada - Black Spruce, Ontario site 2_A8_OM1_M3 (SPAdes) (version 2) | ecosystem: Environmental > Terrestrial > Soil > Boreal... | reverse complement strand
TGTTAGATTCTCCTTCCGACCGTCACATCGTTCAAATCTTCAATGCGGACGGAAGCCAAATCATCGCCACCATCCTCGCCATCAACAACTACCGTTTGGAACCGACGGGCGATACCGTCATGAAGTTTAATGAACGCCCGGGCGATTCTCCGGAAGCTCTCCGCGCTTGGTTCTATCCTGGCGACAACTTCGGTCAAGAATTCGTCTATCCCAAGGTCCGTGCGATTCAGTTGGCGCAGACGACGAAAGAAATCGTTCCGGCCGTTGCTGCAGACACGATTGACGAAAACGTGATAAAGACGATTCCGATCGTTGCCGTCACGCCCGATCAGAAAGAAGTGGAAGTCAACACGGTCATCCAGACCACTCCGCCGGTCGCGGCCGCCGCGGTCCCGGTAACCGAGGAACTGCCCCAAACAGCAAGCTCTATGCCGTTGATCGCGCTGCTTGGTGGGTTGTCCATCAGCCTTGCTCTCGGCCTGAAGCTTTTCCTCAAACTCGCTTCGTAAGTGAACATAGCTCCACCGCGTCGCGGACGTGATCTCAAGGTCACGTCTCGCTTCGCGAGAAAGTTTCTTCGTGATCCGCACTCCAAGTTCCCGCAAGCAGAATCTGGTCAGTGGACACTTGTTCCTTGCTCCTTTTTTGCTTTTCCTTAGCATCCTCAGCTTCTCTCCACCTCTCGCCATGGATCGTTCACCGGCCGGCGTGGACGCCCAGACGAAAATCGCGGTGTCCGCAAATCTTGTCCTGCTGCCTGTGAAGGTGACTGACATGCGCGGAACATCTATCACTGGTCTCAGGCTGCAAGACTTCCGCGTCTATGAGGACGGGCAGCTCCAAAAACTCACTGTATTCGAAGAGGGAGATACTCCTGTTACCGTGGGGCTCATCGTTGACCATAGCAGGAGTATGGGTCCCAAGCTGCCGGATGTCGTTACCGCCGTTTCCTCCTTCGCACACTCCAGCAATCCGCAAGATGAAATGTTCGTCGTGGATTTCAATGATGACGTTTCGATCGAACTCATGAGGGGAAAGGCATTTTCAAACGATGCGAAGGAACTCGGGGAAGCCCTCACAGCCGTCTCCGCGCGAGGACGAACCGCGCTTTACGATGCCGTCAGCGAGGGTCTCCATCATTTGCAGTACGGGCATTTGGAGAAGAAGGCGCTCATCATCATCAGCGACGGTGGAGATAATGCCAGCCATCTCAAGTATTCCCAGGTGCAAGCAAAGGCTCGCCAATCGCAGTCTTTGATCTATTCCATTGCCCTGGTCGGTTCGGGTGACGAGGAAGAAAACCCGGGTCTTCTCCAGCGGCTTTGCAAAGATACCGGAGGAATCGCTTACTTCCCGCGCAAAGGTGAATCCGTCGCAAGTGTATCGACAGAAATCGCTCGGGATCTTCGCGAGCAGTACACGCTTGGTTATGCGCCGCAGAACATGAAGCGTGCTGATGCTTTTCGAAAAATCGAAGTGAAAGTCACTGCGCCAGGCCATGGCAGGTTACGCGTGCGAACTCGGCAGGGCTACTCGCCTACGGCGGAAAAACAACCCGCAGCGCAGTCGGGGACGGGGACGAAATGAGTCCGCTCTATCCGCCAACGACCATAGTCTCGTCAACGCGAATGTACATCCTCCGTGGTACTTGCTACTTTTTTCTCGCCTTCGGCATTCTCGCCATGGGCTACGCCGGCTTCGTCTTCGCGGATTCGCACGCCTACCAGGCCATCGAATTGAAGAAATTCAAGCAAGCGGGCCTCCTCTCGGAACCGCACATTTTGGCGGAAGGCGATGTGATCGGCGAAATTCAAGTGCCCCGCCTGGGGCTCAACGCCATCGTGGTCCAAGGCGACTCCTCCGCTAACTTGAGGAGGGCTGTAGGTCACCTTTCAAAATCGGCTCTGCCCGGCGAATGGGGCAATGTCGCCTTGGCCGGTCACCGGGACACTTTTTTCCGTACCCTGCGCGATATTCGCCTGGGCGACGAAATCAAATTCAAGACTCGAGAGCGCAGCTTCGAGTACCTCGTGGAATCCATTGAAGTCGTCGCCCCCACGGACATTCGCGTCCTGAAATCATCGACGGGTCACGACCTGACTTTGCTCACCTGTTTTCCGTTTCACTATGTGGGTCCCGCGCCGAACCGCTTCGTCGTCCGTGCCCGTGAGGTCGACCGGATGTTGCACGAGCAGCTTGCTAAGAACTGAAGTCCTGGCCAAGCAACCAAGTGTCATGCCCTCGCAACTTCGGGGCGAACACCTCGCAAAGAGGCCGTCGCGTGCAAGATGGCCTTCCCTGTACTCAACCGCAACACCGCAAAACAGACCAGTAAGTGTGCTCAAGTGAACAGACATTCGGTTTCAGACCTTCTAGTATGAATCGTCCGGGAAACCAACGAAAACGATCTGCAGGTGCGGCACAACCTGCTGTAAAGAGGGGTTTCTTGTGAGATTGGAACAGCGATGCTTTGGACAATTCTTGTCGTGTTGTGTGTCTTTTGGCTCCTCGGAGTGGTCACATCCTACACGCTCGGGGGATTCATCCACATCCTTCTGCTCGTGGCTTTGGCCGTCTTCGTAATTAACTTGATTCAGGGCCGGAGGCGGATGATTTAGTTGCGAAAGTGAAGAATATGAAACCGACTATCTGGGTTGGAATTCTCTTAATTGTTCTGGGCGGGCTGGCCCTCGCCTATCAGGGATTCACCTATACTCATCAAGAAAAGGTAATTGATCTCGGCCCCATCCACGCCACCGCAGAAAAACAAGAGCGAGTTTCGATTCCACCGATACTCGGCGGGCTGGCGTTAGTCGGAGGAATTGCCCTGGTCGTCGTTGGAGGTAGGAAAAGTTCTTAGCTCGAAACTGCACTGCGCCCGCCTGAGAGTCGGGCAACGCATAGCCCTCTCGTGACTTAAACGTGTTGAAAGTCCTTCAGCCAAAAATCTTTCTTGAAGCAAAACGTCCGCAGAAGAAATTTTGACCTTGGAGGTCAGCGATGAAGAGATTTATGGTTACCGCAGCATGTCTTACGCTCGTAGCAGGTGCAGTGTATGCCGGGAAGGTGAACAAGGAGCAAGAACGCCTCGAAAACTGTGGCGTTGTCATGCAAGAAGTACTCAACGTCCCAGATAACATTCCCCATGAGCTCCTGGAAAAGGCCGAGTGCGTCATCGTGATTCCGTCCGTTCGCAAACTTGCATTTGGTGTAGGCGCAAGCTACGGGCGCGGCGCGATGGTTTGCCGGACGGGCGAGAAGTTCCGTGGACCTTGGGGAGCCCCAGCCATGTACGCGTTGGAAGGCGGCAGTATCGGCTTCCAAATCGGTGGCGAAGCGACGGACTTGATCCTGCTAGTCATGAATGACCGCGGCATGGAGTCGATCCTAAGCAGTAAGGTCAAGTTGGGCGCCGATGCTTCTGTTGCCGCAGGCCCAAAGGGTCGTGATGCTTCCGCAGATACCGACGCTTGGATGCGAGCTGAGATCCTTAGCTACTCGCGTTCTCGCGGTTTGTTTGCCGGTATTTCTCTCGAAGGCTCTACGCTTCGTCCCGACGATGAGGCAAGCGAGCAGGTCTATGGCCACGCCATCAAGGCAAAGGATATCGTGAGAGGCGAACATACAGGCGTGCCTAGCACAGGCCGTCATCTCGTCAATGTTTTGCAGAAGAGCGCACCCCGCAACGAATCCGAGCGGGCTTCGAATCAGTAGTTGGAAGTTACCAGCTTGCCGGGATTTTTCTCACTCGGCAAGCTATCAATCTTCAGAAAAGTGGTTCAGCGGAGTGCTCCGCTGAATCATCCGCGGGGGCCATCTGCAAAGGTTGCGGTACCTGAACCATCCTTTGCAGTTTGGCCTCTAGCCTTTTGGGATCATCGCGTGACAACCATCCACCTTGAGTGAAAACTAATTGTGAGTGCGTGAAACGAGGATTTTGTGGCAGTCCGGCCCAGGGATCATTTGTGGCGCCGGTCGCCGCTATGTTCCGAATGGCCATTGGCGTCGAGCCAGGTCAGAAGTCTGCGAATGCTGCCGTGCGCCAGAGCAATACTTGAATCGGCAGCGCCGTAATAAAGATTGATAGTGTCCCCATCCGGTGCCACGGTGTAGCCGCAGGGAAATACGACATCTTGAACATCTCCCTGACGTTCGTACTCCGCCTCGGGCGCAAACATCCAGGAATCGCCGCGAATCAGGCATTTTTCCGGCTCTTTAATATCGAAGAGAGCCAGGCCCAGCCGATAGATGGAGCTCGAAGGCGTTCTTCGCACGCCATGATAGATCATCAGCCAGCCTCTTGAAGTTTCAATCGGCGGGGGGGACATGCCAATCTTGTTTGCATCCCACCAGGCGCCACGGCGGGCTTCCAGCATGAGCTTGTGGCTTCCCCAGTGCCGCAAATCGGGAGAGTAAGAGATCCAGATGTGAGCTCCGAGTGGTGTCATGGGCCGATGGATCAAGGCCCAGAATCCATTGATCCTTCGCGGCAGAAGCGCTGCGTCCTTATCGTCCGGCACCATGACGACACCAAATCTTTCGAAGCTCCGAAAATCTTCTGTGAGGGCCAAAGACACACCGGGACCACCGCGAGAATACGACGTGTAAGACACAGCAAATTTTTTGAGCTCCGGCACGTAGGTAATGCGGGGATCCTCAATGCCCCATACCTCCTCGGGGTATAGCTCCGCATTCGGCATCAGAGTCGGCTCGCGATCGATCCGCCAGCCGTCGACGCCGTTCGCCGAACGGGCGGCGCACAAGTGAGAGAGCCCCCGGCGGTCTTCCACGCGACACAGCAGAATGGTTGACCCATCCGGCAGCAGCGATGCGCCAGCATTGAAAACGCTGTTGATGGAGTAGGGCCAATCCTTTCCCGTCAAGATGGGATTGGCAGGGTGCCGGAGAAATAGCGTTTCGTATTGTGTCATCGTGGCCTTCATGGAGAATCTCACTGCATTGGTGGAAGGGAGTTACCAAATTTTTGTTTAGGCTATATAGCAGCCGCCCCGCTCTTCATAAACTCTTCTCTGTGCCGTCGGCTTCTTCCAACTGGCGCATTTCCAGCAGCGCCATCAGGAAGGACAGCGTAGATTCAGCTCCCTGGTTCTCATTGGCCCGATCGGGGTGCAGGCCGTCTCGACAACCGCCCGTAGTCGGATCGTAGAGTGCGATCTGAAGATCGTTGTCTCCCAAGAACCAATTGAAAGCGCACCACGCCTCTTTGCGCCAACGGCCCTTTCCCGTTGCGCGATAAGCCTGCAAGCATGCTGAGACGACCGCGCAGGCTTCCACTGGTTGTTGGTCAAAGCGCGCCTTCTCGGTATTCTTGGAATAGAAGCCTTGCGATCCGATGGGCACGAAATGGCCCTTCACCTCGCAACGCTGAATCGTGACCAGCCAATCCAATGCTTCGAGTCCCGCCGAAACCATCTCTTCGTTCGCGGCGCGCACGCCCGCTCGCATCAGAGCCTGCGGCAATCGGGCATTTGAGTATGCTAGCCCATTCTCAAACCACTTCCAGTCATCGGATCGGTTGGAACGGTAGGAATTCAATAGTCGATTTGCCAGCGCATCGGAGGCAATCAGGGCAGCGCGATCCCCGGGGAACGAGTCGAGATATTCCTGCAGTCCCAGCAACGCGAAAGCGCAGGCGCGAGGGCTCTTAAATTCGACGGCTGCGGGAACGGCGAGTTCAAACATTCGCCCCGCGGCTCCCCGCAATCCCGCGTTCTTGGATCTGCCCAGAACGGTTCCCAACCCCCATAGGGCCCGCCCATGACTGTCTTCCGAGCCTTCGGGCTCCTGCCATAGGCATCCGTAGCCCAGGCAGTTTCTGAACCGTTTGGTGATTGGATCAAAAGCATGCCATAAGAAGGCCAGGTACCGGGAGGCCAAGTCGACCGAGCTCACGGGTGCGCGGACTCCGAGATCTTCCAGAAGCGTTGTTACGATCAGTGCGCGGGCGTTGTCATCGGTCGTATAACCTTCCGGGTAGTTTGGCACCACGAAAACCGCATGCTCCACCATTCCCGTATGGTCTGTCATTCGATACAGGTGATCCAGCTTTATGGCGGGAAGCCGGTCGAGAGCTTTTTCTGTGTTCTGAGCCGAGAACGTGGCGCGCGGATTCCGCAGGCGTTCGTTGTAGATGCGTTCAAAACTTTGCATATACTTTTGCGCCGCCCGATTCCAGACCATGTCTCGCGCGTATAAGTAAGCGCGTTTTCGCATGGCGTGCCTTCCGGTCTCGTCGTCCAGAAGCGCAATCGTTTTTTCAGCTATGGACTCAGGATCATCGAAGGGTACAAGTGCGCCGCGCTCGCCGTCCAGCAGCTCGATCGCATGTAAATACGGCGTCGAAATGATTGCCTTGCCGGCGCTCAGGGCATACGCAAGCGTGCCGGAAACGACCTGACCCTTATGCTTGTATGGCGTTATGTAAATGTCGGCCGCGCCGATCAATTTAACCAAATCTTGAGGGCTTTCGAAACGGTTGCGAAAGATTACATGGGCTTCAACACCGAGATCTTTCGCCAATGTCTGCAAGTAAAGCCGGTATTTGTCACCGTCGCGCCGCAGGACATGCGGGTGAGTTACACCGGAAACCATGTATACAACATTGACGTGACGTGACAGGATTTCTGGCAGGGCTTTTATGACATTTTCTATGCCCTTATTTGGCGAGAGCAGGCCAAAGGTGAGCAAAACACACTTTCCCTCCGTTCCGAAGCCATCCTTGTAGAAATTGGGGTCCGTGAAAGGCAGATCGGGGATGCCATGCGGAATCAGATCGATCTTTTCGATTGGCACATGGAACACTTCCTGCAGGATCTCCGCAGAGTTCTGGCTCATGACGATCAAGCGGTCCGAAAGCGTCGCAATTTCCTCCATCACCGCGCGTTGGTCGGGAGTTGGATCCCGAAGCACCGTGTGCAACGTGGTTACGAAAGGCATCTGCAGGTGTCGCAGCAGCTCCAGGATATGTCCGCCGGCTCGGCCTCCAAAGATTCCATATTCGTGTTGCAGGCAGACCAGATCGATATTACTGAAATTGAGAAAGTCCGCGGCCTGCCTGTAGGAAGCCAGGTTATCCTCGGACAGTTCGAACCGCACCCTCGCGGGATAGTCGTAACCCTCTTCGCTGTCGTTGACCGGGAGCGCCAGCAGCTCTGTCGCACCGTACTCCGCATGAATGGCGTCACACAAGTCGGTTGTGAACGTCGCAATCCCGCAACGCCGTGGAAGATAATTCCCCACAACTGCGATTCTATTGGGGAGCGCCGGGCGAGGCGGTGCCGGTGTCAAGGTGACTGGCTTCTCTTCCAATACCAGAGACTGCACTTCAATCAGTGCTACGGTTTCTGCGAGGGGCATTATTTTGGGCAGTGACATTCGATTCTCTGTGAATCCCTGGCATGCGGAAGAATCACCGCATGACTACCCGACAACCATTTGCAGTGGATGTACCTTGGCTGCTGGGCTTTTCTGCCGAATCCTGGATTGCGTCCCAGTTCTCGGAGACGACCGTATCGCTTTACTCGTGCAAAACTACCGACAACAATGACTTATTGACTTTGATTTCGCCGTTGTATTCGATGAAGCCTAGTTTTCTGAATTTGTTCATGAAGAAATTCACGCGCGAACGCGTCGTTCCGATCATCTCCGCCAGGGTCTCCTGGGAAACCTTCGGTAGCGCGCGGACCGGCTGACCTTGTTTTCCATAGCGCGCCAGAAGCAGAAGCGTGCGCGCCAGGCGCTTTTCACTGGAGTTGAAAAGTTGATCGATCAAATCCTCTTCGACCCGGATGTTATGCGCGAGCATATACCTGATGAAATGGTCCGATAACTCATGCTCCGCGTGGAGCACGCGCAGCAGTTCGCTTTTCTCCATTACCAGAAGTGTGGTTGGTATAACGGCTGTAGCCGTGCCCATTCGAACCGCCTGGCCCGCCATGCAGCCCTCGCCAAAAAAATCACTCGGGCCAAACATGGCGACCACCGCTTCTTTTCCGGACCCATTCACCACTGAGAATTTCACGCCGCCCTTCTGGACGTACATGACGCTGTCCGCGGCCTCGCCTTGAGAGTAGATTGATTCGCCTCGCCGAAAATCTACAACTTTTCTCGCCACTCCTGCGGAATCGAGAAATACCTGCGGGTCGAAAGCGCCTGCCTTTCCATTTTTTCTGAGTTTTTTTGGTTTCATATTCAAGTGGAAGGGCCGTCTCGACATGGTCGCTCCACGGCCGCCCCCACCTTACCAAGAACCTTCCTCCCAGAACTGTACAAAAGAGAACAGTGAACTGTCTTAGTGCCTGTATTTCGATTGTGTTCAATATTGTACAGACGTCAATATGCAGGAGTTGGAATATGAATGATAGCGCTGATGAATTGTGTCCTTTATTGAACAGCCAGTAAAACTTGAGTGTCGTATACATCGGGGCGGGTGTGAGCAGTATGGAACGCCTTGTAACTGGGTAAAGAGGAGAAGCTAATGCGCACATTGAAGGTTAGCAAAATTTGGATCCTGGCGTTCCTATTGGCCGTCTTAATGGCCGGGTGCGGCGACTCGGACAAAAGTACGGGAAACCCCGGCAGCCCCCTGACCGCGCCTACAGTGACCTCCGTAACTCCGCCGAGTGGCTCTCCCCCCGTTTGCCCCAACGCCGCGGTTGTCACCGCAACATTCAGCAAGGCGATGAACCCTGCGACGATCACCACCACTACGTTTACTTTGAGCGGGCCAAGCGGGGCCGTGTCTGGGACGGTTAGCTACGCTGCGGCTACCAATACTGCCACCTTTACACCCTCGGCCAGTCTTGCGCCGAGCACCACTTTTACCGCCACGATTACCACCGGGGCACAAGACGCGTTCGGCAATGCGCTGGCGGCCAATTTCGTGTGGACGTTCACGACCTCCGCACCGTGTCCAGCGCCTACAGTTACCTCCGTAACCCCGCCGAACGGCCCTACCCCCGTTTGCCCCAACACCGCGGTTATCAGCGCAACATTTAGCAAGGCGATGAATCCTGCGACGATCAACACCACTACGTTTACTTTGACCGGGCCAGGCGTGACGAGCGTGCCTGGGACAGTTTCCTACGTTGTGGCGACCAGGGTTGCCACCTTTACACCCTCGGCCAGTCTTGCACCGAGCACCACTTTTACCGCTACGATTACCACCGGGGCGCAAGACACGTCTGGCATTGCGCTGGCGGCTAATTTCGTGTGGACGTTCACGACCTCCGCTACGTGTACGCCGCCCAGCGGGCTTGCGTTGGGAGCGGCCTGCACTTTCGGAGTTCTGGCCGGCTCCACGGTCACGAATACGGGCCCCACCACAGTTAGGGGAGATCTGGGACTGAGTCCAGGAAGTGCGGTGACTGGCTTTCTTGACACGAACACTTACGTGGGGACAGGGACCCACACAGCCGGGCCGGGAACCGTGACCGGGATCATACACTTGACGGATCCTCCGCCGTCGTCGCCCACCGACGCCGCCACTGCCCAAGCTGCCTTGACTGTCGCGTATCTGGACCTGGCTGGACGAACTATGCCTGCTCCGGCTACTGTGGCCGGAGATTTAGGCGGGCAAACCCTCGCCCCGGGGATTTATAAGTCCAACTCCACGTTGGGGATAACCGGCGCCCTAACCCTTGACGGCGGGGGCAACGCGAATGCTGTCTGGATCTTCCAGATAGCCTCCTCACTAACCACCTTAAGCAATAGCTCGGTTGTCCTAGCTGGCTCGGCCCAGGCTCACAACATCTTCTGGCAGGTGGGCAGTTCTGCGACTCTGGGAACCGCTTCTACCTTCAACGGAAGCATTCTGGCGCTGACATCCATCACGGTTACCACCGGCGCAACGCTGAATGGCAGAGCACTGGCACGAAACGGCGCGGTCACATTGGATACCAACATGGTAAACGTACCTCCCTGTCCGTGAGGCATTCGGTGGTGGGATTAGCCTGAGGCTGGTCCACTACCGGGCAGGCTGGAATAGCACGATTTCACGTTCTTGAAGCTCGGAGGAATATTCGCATGTCATCTCAATTAAAGAGCCATCCTGGTCGGGTCATGGCAATGCTGCCGGCAATGCTTGCTGTCTTGTCTATGTTTGCCACCCTTGCCGCAGCTCAGGATCAGCCCGCTCCGAAGTGGGAGCTCTACGGCGGATACTCCTTCTTTCATCCCGGCGCGGATGTGCACGGCCAGCTTCCAGGAGCATTGCTTCCATTGAGCAGCCGCTTGGAAGCGAATCCGCGCGGCGCTGGCGCCAGCCTTACCTATAATTTCAATCGTTGGTTTGGATGGACTCTTGATACCAGCACCCATTGGGGTAGCGGTGAAGCTACGGTCCCGAGAAGAATTGACGACGCCGCTTTCTCCAACCTCTCAATGGGCCCAAAGGTTACGTTCCGCAGCAACCATTTTTCCCCATTTCTTGAGGTGTTGGTGGGCGACCATCGCCTTATGCCTGACGCATTTCACGATATCGACAAATTAGGTTTCATGTTCGGCGGCGGTCTGGATATCAATCTGTCCAGGCACGTTGCTCTGCGGCTGATTAGGGCCGACTATGTGTACTCGAATTACCAGTATGGTGCTGCGGCTGTGACGCCGCGCACGGAAATCCGGGGCGTAAGACTACAGGCTGGCCTCAATTTTATGTTCGGTGGCGGAGCGCCTCCAGTGTCACCCAGCGCGGCTTGCTCGGTGCAGCCGGTCGAAGTCTTTGCCGGCGAGCCTGTGACCGCGACTGCCAGTGGATCTAATTTCAACCCTAAGCGTACGGTCAAATACGACTGGAATGGCACCGGGGTAAAAGTTACGGGGAGTACCGCCTCCACGCAGATTGACACCACAGGCTTACAGCCCGGCTCGTACGGAGTCACTGCCAACTTGAATGATGGTAGTAGAAGAAATGGCTTTGCATCCTGCAGTGCAAGGTTCACCTTGAAAGAACCCCATCCGCCCGTGATTTCATGCTCGGCGAATCCGGCGAGCCTGCGAACGGGCGGGACCTCAACCATCAACTCGAACGCCAGCAGCCCGGATGGCCGCAGGCTGACTTACAGCTACACCGCAAGCGCGGGTGACGTCTCCGGCACTGGTGACACCGCCACGTTGAATACACAGGGGGCACAACCAGGCCATATCACAGTCACTTGCAACGCAAGCGATGACCGCAATCCGCCGCTTTCGGCATCCTCCACCACCATAGTAAACGTGGAAGCTCCGCCGCCGCCTCCTCCTGCCCCTGAGATCAAGCAGTTGGAAGCCAAGCTTGCCCTCCATAGTATTTATTTTCCAACCGCCAGGCCCACCGCCGAGAATCCCGAAGGTGGTCTTGTCGACAGTCAGGCAGAGATCCTGAAAACCCTGGCCGAGGACTTCAAAAAATATCTGAATTACAGGC
>Ga0209011_1000810_pt1 | contig 11445 bp, 12 predicted proteins | sample BlaSpr_A8_OM1_M3_FD_187986 | JGI IMG/M metagenome (GOLD analysis project Ga0209011, IMG submission 187986) | Forest soil microbial communities from Thunder Bay, Ontario, Canada - Black Spruce, Ontario site 2_A8_OM1_M3 (SPAdes) (version 2) | ecosystem: Environmental > Terrestrial > Soil > Boreal... | reverse complement strand
GCCATGTCCTTGAGGCGATGCATGCCCAGGTCTCTGAGTGTCAGCCCAGCGGGCAAAGCCTGATCGACCAGCGCCCGCGTCGTTTCGGAAAGCAGCACCTGACCGCCGTGGCCCGCGCTCGCCACCCGCGCGGCGCGATGGACGTCAAGCCCAAGATATTCGTTGCCCACGAGCCTCGCCTCGCCGGTGTGCAGACCGATCCGTACCCGGACCTGGCCGCCGGCCGGCCAGGCATACTCGTGCAAGCGGTTCTGCACGGCCGCCGCGCCAGCACATGCATCGAGGGCACTTCCGAACACGATGAAGAAGGAATCGCCTTCGGTTCGTAGTTCGTGGCCACCGTTGGCCGCGAGCGCCTCCCGCTGGATCGCGTGGTGGGCGAGGAGGACATCCGGGTAGCGCTCGCCGAGCTGCTGGATCAGCCGTGTCGACCCCTCGATGTCGCTGAAGAAGAAGGTGACTGTGCCGGTTGGCAGCGTGCTCATGCTGGCGACGCGGCCCCGCTCAACACTGTCTCGAGCACCTTGCGCAGCTCGTCCTGATAATCGCGACCGGTGAAATCGAGCAGTGGGTCCGGCGCCATGGCGTGCTCCGTAACGGAACCATCCTTGCGGATGTAGACGACCGGGTACGGATTACCCTGGCCGTTCGACTCGAGCGTGGCCGCGACCGCGTCGCCGCCACCCGAGTCCAGGAAGTATTGCAGCGGGACGATGCCTTCGTTGGTGATCCCGTTGTCGCGATCGAGATTGATCACTCGGGCCAGGTAGGAGCGCTGGTGCCAGAGCTCCGGGCCGTTGCTGACCTGATCGAGGAGGTAGGGGACCAGGGCCGCCGCATCCAGGCGCTCGCGCGATGCGGCAACGCCGAACTTCGTTTCAGCCAGGTGCCGGGCCAGCACCCGGGCGTTGTAGCGATAGCCCTGAACAGCACCAGAGTTGCTCGGAATGCCGTGCTTCTTGAGCCCCCCTGCGCCCTGGGTGATTGTGCCGGCGAAGAAGATCCCCGGCCTGGTCGCGCTTTCCCAGAAGGGCGTCTGGGCGGGGAGCCGGCTCTGGCCGAAGGTTGCGACGCCGAGCGCGGGCAGGTCGCGAAGGGGCGTGACGAAGCCAGTCGCGGCAATGACGTCATCCGCCGGCATCGTGAGCTCGCGCCCGGCAGTATCCCGCGTGCGAACTCGATAACCGGCGCCATCCTTGATCACCTCTTCGATGGTCGTGTCGAGAATGATGACCCCGCCTGCCAGTGCGGCGTCCTCATATGGCTGAACATAGCGGGCGCGGACGCCCACCAGGGTGCGGGTGTTGACCGAGAGTTTGGTCGGACTGGGGGAGGCCAGGATCAGCTGCCGAGCCCAGGGCAGCAACCCGGTCGCAATTTCGAAACCCGAATTCTGCTTGCCCACGATGAAGACCCGCCGGTCCTTGTACGTTTCGACCGGACGGAAGTCGCCATAGTGCGGCACCTGCTCCAGACCCGGGGTCGGCGGCCGGAAGGGTTGCGCCACACCCACCGCAAAGACCACGACCGGCGCGCGATATTCGCCATCCGAGGTGGCGAGCACAAAATCGTCGCCCCCACCCTGCCCTCCCGCGCCGGCGGGGGAGGGAATTACCGTTGTTGATTCCCATCGGCATCCATGGCGCACTCGGATCCCGGTGCGCTCGGCAAACGTCTCCAGGCCTTTCTGCATCTCCGGCCGCGAGGGAAAGTAGGATGTCCCGTCCATCAGGGCGGGCATCACGGCACGATGCAGTTCTTCGTCGGCCAGCAGGCTGTTCCAGTCGTAGCGTTCGTAGGCGCGCGACGTGCGCGCGATCCCGGTGAAGGGCTTGGTCCAGCTCAGCATGCGCTGGAACACTGGCCAGCGGCGGAACATACCGCCGGGCGCGGGGTCATCGGAGAGGACGGCGTGATCAACACCCAGGCGGCTCAATGAGTAGCTCAGCTGCAATCCACCGGGCCCGCTGCCCACCACGACCAGTCGATAGCGGCCCGGAGGAAAAGGTTTCTGCGCTAGCTCAGCCACTTGGTTGTGTTCTTGAGCTTGCGCGCCTCCCCCTGCAGCAGGCGATACATGACCCGCGGATGCGCCGTCAGAAATCCCTCCAGCTGTGCGGCCGGCAGGACGAGACAGCGCAGCGGGGTTTCCGCCACGATGTCGGCAACCGGCACCTCACCGAGCAAGCAGGAGATTTCGCCGAAGTAATCGCCGGCTTTGAGTGTGCTGCGGTCGACATTGTCGACACGGATCGCGGCGGTCCCCTCGAGGATGATGTAGAAGCCCGACCCGCTGACGCCCTGGCGGAGGATTCGCTCGCCCTGGCCGAAGAAGGACTCGTCAAACAGGTGCGCGACCTCCTCGAGCTGTGGCCCGGTCAGGTCCGCGAAAAGCGAGAAGGCCGCGATGGTGTTGACGATGTCGTCTCGAACCGCCACTAGAGACCCTCCTTCGCGGGCTGCGTACTACCTGTGGCCGCTTCACGCGCTGGCGTCCGGCCCGGGTCCTGGATGCCGACCGCGTTCACGATGGCACCAACGATCAGGAGGGCCGCACCAACCATCATCGCCAGGTGGAAGGAGGTGGTCGATGCGTCGCGCACCAGATTGGTCATGGGCGCCAGACCGGAGGGGTTGAGGGGGCTCACCAATTTGCGGAAGGCGGGATCGTTGACATTGATGTCAGGCCGCCGCGTCGCGATGTAGCTGTAGAAGCTGGCGGTGATGAACACGAAGATCAAGGCGCCGGCGAGCTGCGGGCCGACCCGCGAGATCGCGTTGTTGATGGCGGAACCGAGCCCCGCCCTTTGCGCCGGTATCGACCGCATCAGGGCAGTCGTCAGGGGCGCGACCAGCAGGGACAGCCCCAGGCCGAAGATGATCCCGGCCGGGAGGAGATCGATGACGTATGAGAGCGGCGGTATCCAGGTCGCCGGATTCTGCGGTTCGAGATGCCAGGGGGTGCTGGTCGCCGGCATGCGCGCGTACCACAGGACGCCGATTGCCATGATGACCGGGCCGATGGCCATGAAGAGGCGCGATCCGATCCGGCCGGCGAGCCCGCCGAACCGAGCGGACAGAAAGGTCAGAAAGAGCGAGCCCGGAATGCCCGCTAGCCCGGCCGCAGCCGCCGTGTAGCCGATCGTTCCCTGCATAAAGAGCGTCAGGTAGTAAAAGGTGACGTAAAGCGCGCCGTAGATGACGAGCGTCGAGATGTTCGTCACGGTGAAGTTGCGCGAGCGAAAGAGCGAGAGGGGAATCAACGGATGCGGCGCCCGCGCCATGTAGAAGGGGAGAGCGATCGTGCAGAGTATGCCGAGGGCAAGCGCAACATAGCCCAATGGATCCTGCCAATCTCGTTGCTGACTGTAAATAGTGCCGAAGGCGAGCCCTCCTACCGCCAGGGCCACGATCGCAGACCCCAGCCAGTCGAAATGGGCGGTGGAGGATTCGTCGCGGCTCTCCGGCACGTGGACGTATGTGGCCCAGAGGGCAATCAGGATCAGCGGCACGTTGATCAGGAACGCGGCGCGCCAGGAGATCGTATCCACGAGCAGGCCGCCCACGAAGGGACCGAGGATGGTGGTCGCGCCGGAGGCACCGGCCCAGAGGCCGAAGGCCCGACCCTGGGCCTCACCCTCGAAGTTGGCCGTGAGGAGCGCGAGCGATCCTGGGACCAGGACGGCCCCGGCGACACCCTGGAGAACCCGAAACAGCACCAGGAGCTCGATGTTGGGGGCAAGGCCGCAGAGTACCGACGTCAGGCCGAAGCCGACCAGGCCGTAGAGGAACATGCGCTTGCGGCCGTAGTGGTCGCTGAGCGCGCCGGCCAGGATCAGCAGCGCACTGAGCGTCAGCAGGTAGGCGTTGTAGACGTAGGATTGGCCCTCCAGAATGCCGAACCAGAGTCGCGGTAGGTCCCGGCCGATGCGTGGGAGGGCGACGTTGACGACCGTGGAGTCGAGGAACACGATGCCGGACCCGAGCACGGCGGCAACGAGGATCCAGCGGCGCCGGTCGGTCATGTCCTGCCTCCTTCGGTCTTGGCAGATTCTAAAACCCCGCCCGGGACGAACGCGAATTCCGCCGTCATCAACACGGCCGACCTAGAGTACTGGCATGGCCAGAATCAACGTTCGCGAACTCCAGACCCCCATCCGCCAGCGCTACAGAGATGACCCGCAAGCGGCCCAGATTCGACTCCAGGTGCGAAGCGCCCAGGCCGATCTGAGCGATCCACTGCACTGCGCCGCTCTGCCGGTATCCACGCCTGACATCCGCTGGATGTCGGGCGCCCATCCCGCCGTCGGTGGCACGGGTGACGTGCCCTGCTCGGGCGACCTCCTGTTGGGCGCGCTGGCCGCCTGCCAGGAAACGACGATTCGGATGGTGGCGGCGAACATGGGGATCGAGCTTGCCTCGCTCGAGGTCGAGATCGAAGCCGATTGGGACGCGCGCGGCACCCTGGCCATGGGCGACTACCCGATCGGCCTTACCGCCATACGCTGCACGACCCGTGTCACGGTCCCACGGGATGTCAAGGGTGAGCGGGCGGAGCGGCTGTTGCGGAGCGCCGAGAAGTATTGCGTGGTGCTCAACACCCTTCGAAACGGCGTACCGGTCGAATCAAGCTTCTCGCTCAGTCAGCTAGAAATGTGACCGCAGCTCACCGAACGCGTGCAAGATGAGGAGGCGTCCATCGGCAGGGACGACCTCCTCCTTTTCTAGGCGCCAGGTGTGTTCGTGAGGAATGAACACGGCGTTGAGTCCAGCCTCCAGCGCCGGGTTGATGTCGGAGCGCGGGGAATTGCCGATCATCCACGTACGGGTGGGGTCGAGCTTCCGCTCGTCGACGATCGCCCGGTACGTGTCGACCGCTTTCTCATGGACCACCGCGGTCGCGGTAAACCGTGACTCCAGTCCAGATCGCTCGATCTTGAGCCGCTGCTCCTCGGGATGGCCCTTGGTGAGCAGCATCAGGTCGTGGCGCGCGGCGAGATAGGTGATCGTCTCCGCCACGTCGGGCATGAGCTCGACCGGCTGGCTCGCGATCCGCTGCCCTAGCTGCAACACATGCTCGATGTCGTCCGGCCGCAGGTCGCGCTCGGCGAGCCGTTCGTAGGTTTGCTGCAGGTTTTTCGTGAAGCTCGCCGACCCGTACCCGTGCACGCGGATATTCATGCGTTCGACCTCATCGAGCGCGGCGCGAACCTGCCCGCGAGGCATCGACGAGTGACCGAGGAAGTCGATGAACGCCTCGATCGCGTGTTCGAAGTAGACGTTGTTCTCCCAAAGGGTGTCGTCGCCATCGATTAGGAGAAACTGGCGTGTCCTCGGAGGTGCCATCGCCATCAAGGCTAGCGCTCGTCGCCTGCCCGGCTTCAGCAGGGAGCGTTTGTTAGGGTTGCGCCGTTCCGAGCGTATATAGACTGTGGCCGGCCATGACCAGCTCGCGCACGGGCAACCTGTGGAAGCGCGCGACGATCCGCCCCTAACCGCAGAGTTGCTGTGCGCTCGGTACGCGCCGCGCGTCTATCGTTTCGCCGCGATGGTGGCGGCTGGCGACGTCGAGGCCGAGGACCTCGCCCAGGATGCCATGGTGCGCGCCATCCGGAATTTGGGACGGTTCGACGCCAGCCGCGGGTCGGTCGAGACCTGGTTGTGGCGGATCGTGGTAAACGCCGCCATCGATGCGGGCCGTGTTTCGACCCGGCGTCGCCTGCTCTGGGAGCGTTTTCGGTCGCAGCCAACGATAGGCGAGAACGTGGAAGACCTTGCGTTGATGCGGATCACGGCTACGGAACTGCTCGCGGCCGTCCGCCGGCTTCGGCCTCGCGAGCGGGGCACGATCGCGCTGCGGTTTGGCGCGGGCCTCGGTTTCGCGGAAGTCGGGGCGGCCTGTGGCACCAGTCCGGCGGCGGCGACCATGGCGATCCGGCGAGCACTCAAAACCCTACGCATCCTTCTGAAGGAGACGAGATGAGCACCAACCTTGAAGATCGTTTGGCTGACCTCGATCTGCGGATGCCCGATACGCTCGTGCCACGGATTCTTGCCCAGGCGGCCCAGCCCGGCACGCGGCGCATCCAGCCGGTGCGACACCGACCACGCTGGGTAACCGTCGCGATGGCGGTCGTGTTGCTCGTCGTCGTGGTGAGCGGGGCCTCGTTCTTTGCGCCGCGCTTCGCGCAAGCGTTGGCCGATGCCCCGATCGTCGGAACGGCCGTCGGTCCCGCGTTGCGGTCGGTCGGACTTGCCGGCTTGCAGGGACGTTTCACCGCCCTGGACAGCCGCACAACCTCGTCCGGCTACACGGTGAAGCTGGTCGCTGGCTACGCGGACAACAACCAGACGGTCCTGGTGCTCAAAGTTGAGCCTCCCGACCACAGCTTTTTCGCGCAGCCGCGGCTCACGGACCAGTTCGGTCGCACGATCGAGCTACGCGGTGGGATGTCCGACCAGCGCACCGGCGACAACGTCCTGCTCTTCAACGGCGTTCCCTGGCCTGATTCTTTCCTTGGCGCGCGTCTGCGCCTGCACGCCACCATCCTCGAGGCCCTTCCAAACGGTCAACCCGTGTCCGGCGATTGGACGCTGGAGGGCACGATTCCGGTCGAGTCGAGCCGCGCATTACCATTGCCCTCTGCCGGTAACCTGGGCGATTCGACGTTCCGGTTCACCCAGATTGAGGCTACGAGCGCGACGGTCTCCATTCATATGGAGATCAGCGGTCCACTGGCGAAGCAGCTTGACCGGGTGGTTGGAGAGACGATTCCCGAAGTAGCCAAACCGCATCCCGCCTTCTCGTACGAGCTGATCGACGCCGGCGGTGGGGCCGCCACCGCGATTTCCGGCACCGCATCCACCGGGATTGGGCCCGCCAAGTTCTCGGCGACCTGGGTGATCTCCCACCCAGGTGAATATCGGCTTCGGATCGCGTACGAGGGTATCGGGAGTTTTGAGCGGACCATCACCGTCCCGTAGCCCGGCGCTGTCCCGCTGGAACCAGTGCACCCCCTGGGTGGTATGAAGGGATAGCAATCGATCCGTGGAGGGCCGGCCACTGGACGACATAGCGCTCGTCGAACGAGCCAAAAAAGGCGATGTCAACGCTTATGAAGCACTTGTCCAGCACTACCAGGAGCTGGCGTTTCGGGTCGCCTACCAGGTCACCGGTAACGCCGCGGACGCGGAGGACGCGGCCCAGGAGGCATTCGTGAACGCCTACTACGCGCTTGGCCGCTTCCGCTCGGGCGCGCCCTTCAAGCCGTGGCTGTGCCGGATCGTCGTCAACGAAGCGCGTAATCGCCGGACGTCGGCCCAGCGCCGGACCGTCCTGGCCGAGCGCGCCTTGGTCGCACAATCCTCGGGGGACTCGGCCCAGTCTCCCGAGGACGCGGCTGAGGCTCGGGAGTTTCGCTCCATGCTCGTCGCGACCTTGCAGCGGCTGAAAGAAGACGACCGCCTCATCCTTGCCTACCGCCTTTTCTTCGATCTGTCGGAGGCGGAGATGGCGGAGGCGCTCAACTGCCCGCGCGGCACCGTGAAGTCGCGGCTGTCGCGAGCATTAGCGCGCTTGCGCGCCGCCTTGCCGTCCGACATCCGCATGCCGTCGCTGGCGGGAGAGCACGATGGCTGATCCAAGGCGCATCACCGACGTCGAGTTGGAGGGAGCGCTCCGAGACCTCGGGCCGCATTATCCCTATCCGCCCACGCCGAACCTGGCCAGCCGCGTGCGCCTGCGTATTGCGGCCCAACCGGTCGCGCGGCCGCACCGGTTCGAGCTCTGGCGCGATCCTCGGCGACTCGCGCTGGTCGCGGCCGCGTTGCTCGTCCTGCTGGGCGCTGCCGCTCTCGCCAACCCGGTGACCCGCGACGCGATTGCCCACTTCTTCCACGTCTCTGGCGTGATCGTCACCCGGCAGCCATCACCGCTTCCCTCGTTCTCACCGGTGACGCCCCTGGATCTCGGCCGTCGCACCACGATGGCCGACGCGCAATCGAAGATGAGCTTCACGATCGCCGTTCCGGCCGAGCTCGGCGACCCTGATGCCGTTTATGTGGTGAGCGACATTCCCGGTGGCGAGGTCTCGCTCGCGTACACGCCGCGCCCGGGCATCCCACTCGTCAAGCAGACCGGCTTAGGGTTGCTGGTCACCGAGTTCCGAGGCGACCTCAACCCGAGCTTCCTCATGAAGGGCTTGGGCGAGGGGACAACCGCCGAGGAAGTCTCGGTCCATGGCGACCCGGGCTGGTGGATATCCGGCCAGCCTCACATGCTCTATGTCGAAGTCCGGGGTCAGGGTCAGTCCGTGCCGTTGCGCATGGCGGCCAACACGCTGATCTGGGAGCATGCGGGCGTGACCTACCGGATCGAGTCCGGCCTCTCGAAGGCCGACGCTTTCCGAATCGCTTCGAGCCTTCCCTAGCCGACAGACAGCTGTCAAAAGCGGGATCCAGACTGGCAAGCACGCGTTCGGAGCCGGCGGCCTTGGGACCCGGAGACCAATCGCCGCCGGCACCAGCGCGAGCCCCCACCCTGCCCTTCCCCAGAGGGGGAGGAGATAAGGAGCTCTTCTTCCCGAATCGTTCACAGGTCATTCACAGGTGAAGGTCAGGATGAGTGACATCACCAATTGATACGCGGCCTTTTCCATCACGCGGCCTTTTCCACGCCGGAGGCCGCTGATCCCGGAGGTCGCTATTCACCAAGGAGACGAAATGAGCGATTACACGACAAAAGATAGGAACCGAAAACTCATGATGCTGGGCGGCCTCGGCCTCGGCCTGGCGATGCTGGGGAGGAAGCGCCGCTGGCGCCGTTACGCGATGGGCCAGATGATGGGGGGCGGCTACGCCGGCGCGCCCTGGGGCCGCTTCGGCGGTTACGGTCACGGTGGACCGCAGCAGACATTCACGCTGCCGCCGTTCATCGAGGCGACCCTCAAGGCCTGGCACGACCGGGCGCACGGAACGGTTCCGCCCGCGGGGACCGCGACGGATCAATCAGGAACCGCGCAGGTCTGATTTCCCCTCCCTCTCGACTGAGGCGGAGTCCCCACTCCGCCTCAACCTTCGGCATAGGATGGCGCTGGTGAAGACCATCCTGGTGGTGGACGACGAGCCGCAGATCGTCACGCTGGTCCGGGACTATCTCGAGCACGGGGGCTTCACGGTATTCACGGCAACCGACGGGCCCACCGCGCTACGGACGGCGTCGACGCAACACCCCGACCTGGTCGTCCTCGACCTCGGCCTGCCCGGCATCGATGGCCTCGATGTGACCCGTTCCCTGCGCCGCAACGGGACCGTGCCCATCATCATGCTGACCGCGCGCACCGATGAGTCCGACAAGCTGGTCGGCCTCGAGCTCGGCGCCGATGACTATCTGACCAAGCCGTTCAGCCCAAAGGAGCTGGTCGCCCGCGTGCGCTCGGTGCTCCGTCGCACCGAAGCCGCGAGGGCGCCGGGCGACGTGATTCGAGTCGGCGACGTGGAGCTCAACGTGCCGAGCATGGAGCTCAAGATCGCCGGCCGGCAAATCGAGTTGACCCCGACCGAGTTTCAGCTGGTGGCCACCATGGCGCGCCAGCCGGGCCGCGTTTTCAGCCGGGCCCAGTTGCTGAACGCGGTTCATGGTGACGCGATGGAAGCCTTCGAGCGGGCGATCGATGCGCACATCAAGAACCTGCGCCGCAAGATCGAGCCGGACCCACACAATCCGCGGTACCTGCTGACCGTCTTCGGCGTCGGCTATCGTTTCGCGGACGTGCGGCAATGAGCCCGTCGGGCTGGCGCGGCCGGGGCTGGGGCCCGCCAGGCTGGCGTGGCCGCGGCCAGCCGCCCTGGTGGCCCGAGGGTCAAGCCTGGCCGCCGGCGGGCGGACCGCCCTGGCGCCGGATGGGACGCCGCTTCCTGTGGCGAATTGCCGGGTTCATGGCCGCCGCCTTTCTGATCATCGCGGTGATGCTCACGATTGGCGTCGTCCTTACCGGCACCGCCGTCGGCGTCATCGAGGCGCCGCACGGTGTCCGGTTCCTCGCCATTGCCGCACTCGTCCTGCTCGTGCTCGTCATCATCCGCGGCGGCCGGCGGTTTCAACGGATGGCGGTCAACCTGGGCGAGTTCGTCGACGCTGCCGGGCGGATCGAAGCGGGTGACTACGGCGTGCAGGTTGCGGAGCGCGGACCGCGCGAGCTACGGACGCTGGCGCGCGCCTTCAACGCGATGAGCACGCGGCTCGCGACCGCCGACCGCAACCGGCGCGCCTTTGTCGCGGACCTGACGCACGAACTACGGACGCCGCTGGCCATCATCCGCGGCCAGGCCGAGGGCATCGCTGACGCTGTCTATCCCGGAGACCAGGCGCACGTGACGCCGATCCTCGACGCGGCGGCGTCGCTGGACTCGCTTGTCGACGCGCTGGCCACCATGACGCTGGCCGACGTCGGGAGCCTGACGCTGAAGCGTGAAGCCGTCGACGTGCCGGTGCTGGTGACGAGCAGCCTGGCGGCGTTTCAGAGCGCCGCAGACGCCGCCGGCGTGCGCTTGGTCGCGGACCTCGAGCCGGACCTGCCGGCGATCGACGCGGATCCGGCGCGGATTCGAGGTGTGCTCGGCAATCTCCTCTCCAACGCGATCCGCTACACGCCGTCGGGCGGGACGGTCACCGCCAGCGCCCGACGATCGGGCGACAGCGTCGTCTTCGGCGTCCGCGACACCGGCCAGGGCATCCCGGACGAGCTGCGCCCGCGGATCTTCGAGCGTTTCGTCAAAGGCCCGGGCTCACCTGGATCCGGCCTCGGGCTGGCGATCGCGAAGGACGTCGTGAGCGCCCACGGCGGCACGATCGAGGCGATCAGCGATGCGGGAAAAGGCACCGAGATCCACTTCACGCTTCCGGTCGCACGATAACCTTCTAGCGTGACCACAGCCGCGCGCATCGTCGTGCTCCCGGGAGACGGCATCGGACCGGAGGTGACCACGGCGGCGCGGCGAGTGCTGGACGCTGCCGCGAGCCGCGTCGGCATCGCGCTCGATTATGTCGACGACGTCGTGGGCGGCGCAGCCGTCGATGCCTACGGCGTCGCGCTGCGACCGCAGACGCTTCGCCTCTGCAAGACCGCGGACGCGATCCTCTTCGGCGCGGTCGGTGGACCTAAATGGGACGACGCCGCGCCGGACAGCAAGCTCCGGCCTGGCTCGGCGCTGCTCGGGCTGCGCAAAGGCCTGGGCCTCTTCGCCAATCTGCGCCCGGTGCGGGTCGATCCCGCCATGGTCGCCACCTCCGCGCTGCGCCCGGAGCGAGTCTGTGATGTCGATCTTCTGGTGGTGCGCGAACTGACCGGTGGCCTCTATTTCAGCCGGCCCAAGCGGCGGTACATGACCGCGCGCGGCGAGGCTGCTGTCGACACCATGCGCTACAGCACGCCGGAAATCGAGCGG
>Ga0209011_1000809_pt1 | contig 11452 bp, 10 predicted proteins | sample BlaSpr_A8_OM1_M3_FD_187986 | JGI IMG/M metagenome (GOLD analysis project Ga0209011, IMG submission 187986) | Forest soil microbial communities from Thunder Bay, Ontario, Canada - Black Spruce, Ontario site 2_A8_OM1_M3 (SPAdes) (version 2) | ecosystem: Environmental > Terrestrial > Soil > Boreal... | reverse complement strand
CGTAGGCCATCATTCGGATTATGTTAGGCATTTTCCCTCCGCGGTGATTCAGGCAGATCTTCTAAACCATATTCGCGCGGTGCATGCCACTGTTTTGTCTGCACAGAGTCTGCCGTTGCCTCCGGTCTTTCGCGATCTGCTGCAGAAAGAGAATGTGCTCGCGGCTCACGTCGTAGTCCTGTGGTCGAAAAATCGCATGGTTGGATGCTTGCTGGTAGGTAGCCGAACGCTGCGCGAATTTACGCCCGCAGACCTCAACTTGTTAGCAGCGGCTGGGACGCAATTCGCTGCGGCGATCGAGAAATCGCTTCTCTATGAAGAAGCGCGCCAAGCGTACGAAAATGTCCGGCGAACGCAAGAGCAGCTTCTGCAAAGCGAAAAAATGGCCGCGGTGGGCCAGCTGATCTCGGGAGTTGCGCATGAGCTCAACAATCCGCTAACGGCCATCCTGGGGTACAGTCAGTTGCTGGCGTCCAGCTGCGAAATCAGCGTTAAAGGCGCGGAATACTTGGAAAAGTTGCACAAGCAGGCCCAGCGCACACAGCGGATCGTGCAGAATCTACTGAGCTTTGCTCGGCAGCAAAAACCTGAGCGCCTGCCGGTCAATCTTAACCAGATTCTGGACGATACGATCGCGTTGCGTGACTATGACCTTCGCATCAACAATATTCAGATTCATCGCGATCTCGCCCCTGGACTTCCGTTCACTGCCGCCGATCCTCATCAATTGCAGCAAGTATTCCTGAATATCTTGAATAACGCTGTCGATGCCGTTCTGGAAAAAAGCGATCGAGGGGAAATTTGGATTCGCAGCGGGATGGAAGGACGCAACCTGGTGGTCGAATTTACCGACAGCGGGCCCGGGGTGCAGGATGCCTCCCGCGTGTTTGATCCCTTTTACACCACCAAACCCGTGGGAAAAGGAACAGGTCTTGGATTGAGCATTTGTTACGGCATCATTACCGAGCATGGCGGAACAGTTCAAGTGCGCAACTCACCCCCGCGCGGTGCGACATTCGCGCTCAAGCTGCCATTGCATTTTGCCGCATCTCCGATGCGGTCCACTGCGGCCGGAACTAGCGATATCGTTTTCAAGAGTCGCATTCTACTGGTCGATGATGAAGAAGACGTCCTGGATTTGGAGCGCGAAGTCTTGGTGACGCGCGGTTTCTCAATCCTTGTCGCGCGCAGCGGCCGCGAAGCGCAGCAGTGCCTCAAAAAGGAAAGTGTGGATTTGGTTGTCACCGACGTTAAGATGCCTGGAGAAATGTCAGGGCGAGATCTCTACGAATGGATTGTAAAGCATCGTCCGGAGTTGGCGAGCCGAGTCCTATTCACGATGTCCAGCACGCGACCCGAAGAAATGAATAATTTGCTTCAGGAAAGCGGGTGCTGTGTGCTGCAGAAACCCTTCGAAGTGGAGACTTTCGCGCAGGTAATTCAGCAAGTCTTACGACAAGCCATCGCGCCTGCCGCACAGTCCTAGATCATATCTTGGGTTTGCGCGGAAAGGTTGTCGATACCCGCAAGAAGCGCGTCTGTCTCCGAAGCCAGTCCGGCGATCATTTTGGTGAGTTGTTCGAGTGGTCGTGCATAGCTGACGCCCAGTTCCATCCGCACCCAGAGCAGCCGAGCCACGAATCGAAAGCGCAAACTTAGCCACAGTCTTTCTAATTCCATTCCGTGACTCACCTTCGGCGAGAGCGCTGCGACAGTGCGTCCCAATCGCTCCAGGCGCTCAAAGTCTTCGCGCAGTCCTTTCACATACTTTCGGATGATCTGCGCCCGCTCTTTCTGGACTCTCCTGCAGCATTCCGGCGAGGCACGCTTAGCCAGAAATCGCAAGTCCGCTTCGGAAATCATCTGGCGGATCTGTGCAAAGTGCCACGCGTGTCGCGGAAACAACTCTTCGATCGGGAGCAGGTGGGTCGCGGGCTCGGAAGTTTGGCGACGGCCGCGCGCGATCATCAGCAATATTAGAAGTAACACTACCGCCAAACTTACATAAATGATGGTATCGGTCATGGCTTCAGAAACCCTTCGAGCTGTTCATTCAAGCGGCGCAGTTTTTCATTCACCTGCAGAGAATATTTCGGATAGAACTCTGGAGGATAGAGAACCGGGCGCTCGGTCGCCGGCAGAGGCACACGCAAACCCCGCCACCAGATCACCATCGTGCATCCAAAGGAGAGAACGATCATATATCTCCACACGGGCACATAAACACTCGACCAGTGGTTGACGATGGTAGCATTCAAGCCCTGCAGGGCAGAATAAAAACAAATTCCGATGGTAATCGCTTTGAGTGCAGGCTCTAGTGAAACAGTGTAATACCGGCAGAAGAGCAGAAAGACAATCAGCGTTATGGCACTCGCAAATTCCAGGTGAGGTTTCGCAGAAAACATAAAGTTACGGAACGTGGGATGCTGCTTATACACTTGAACATAGGCTACAAGCAATCCTAACATTCCAACTGCGGCCAGCAGCCTCCACGCCAGAGCCCAGATTCCCGGGTAAGGCTTAAGTGTTTTCCTCCAGATCTCAACGCTCACCATGGTCCTCAAAAAGATGGTAACGCCCTCCAGAGCCCAAAATGTTGACCAGCTTTGCGTCGCCTGGGTTCCCCAATAAATATAAGTTGCAGCAATCAGCAGCCCATTAAAGAGATTAATTATAAAGTACCAACTAAAAACGGGGAGATCCTCCCAGATCCGATTACGGGCGATCAGATAAACTAAATAAAGCTGGCCCAGGAGGCTAGCTGTCCAAAGTCCGATTTGCCCGGTCGAAAGCTGCACGGTGGATTGAACGATAGCACGCTATTACCCTCTAGGTAAACTTATTCCGCCGTCCAGCCCCATGGCATACCGCTAAGGTATCCTCCTGCTGTTCAACGTATTCGAATCTATGCCAGGAGAACTAAATTCCCGGAGGAGGCCACGGTGGTGGGCTCCCATCAACCCGAAGATCGCTAATAGGCCGAGGCGCGGCGTTATACCCTGCGCGCTGCGCGTTGACGAATAAAGTATCTAGCGATAAGATTAGCGCGAAGAACGGCGCGACGAGCAGTACGAGGTTCTTTTTCATTTGGTACCCCTCCGGCGAACATGATGCTGGTGTCGAGGAGGAGAGAATGGCAGAGCTCGAAAACGTTCAGAAATCGGAACAGAGGATTTTGTGCAGACTTTGGAGGGCTTTCATCAGAATCGGCGCATCATTGAAGATTTCACCAGCAATACCCTCGCGGTAATCTCAGGTGATTTTGCCCGGCTTGTCTATCTCTCGTCTCTGCGGGATTTGTCAGACGGTGTCTATCACCACGATGGATTGATGGCCGTTTATCCGGCTGCAGCTGTGCAACAGGCGCTTGAGCGCTGCCACGAAGAAATCTTTATTCGGATTTTAGAGACGCCTTTGGATAAGCAGGAAGCTGACCTTCGCGCTTGCCTGGGAAAGACCAGTGCATCGCTTGGGGAGACGGCACGCCGATGGGAGGAGTTGGAATTTTACCGCGTGCTGCTTCCCAGCGGAATGCCAGTTTATTTGAAGGATCTGTTTTGTTCTAACCTGCGTGCACTGCTGGAATGGATTGGCTCAACCACTACGGGGACACCAGCCGCGTAACTACCCCGACGACCTGACCTACAACTTCAGCCTCGGCCGGCAGCCGCCACACTTCAGGAAGGCACGGCGACAGCGGATGCGGCTGAAGCATTAGCCGTTCTCCATCGGTTAAAAACCAGCAGCAGCGATAACCGGTACGCACATCCACTAAAAAGATGGGCCGTTCGAACTCATTGCCCCATCCAAAATTTCGCACCGCACGCAATGCGGGATCCACCTGTACCAGGCTTCCAGGCCGCAACAGTGGGTCCATCGAGCGGTCCTCCAGACCGACATAACCATAGCGATACTGCGATTGGCTATTGAACAAGGCTCCCTCGAGATAGCCCCACTGCTCGATCATGCGCGAGAGATATGCAGTACGACGAGGGTCAAAGCCGGGATCAAATCGCAAGGGCACGCGAAACACAGTAGGCGACGCTGCAAGATGAGTTTTTGGGGCCGAGATCGGACAGCCATCACGAAAATGATCGGCGAAGGGGACGTCGTACCATCCGCAAACCTCAATAGGATTTAAATGGTAGATGGCAGCAAGTGAATATAGTTTATGAATGCTCGGAATAACTCCGCGATTCTCAATATCGGCCAGCCGGCTAATGCGAAGAATGAATTCAGAGCGCGCGTGCTGTTTCGATACCGCGTAACTGGCACGCTCCACGTCGCGGTATGTCAACCCCAGGCGCTCGCGCGCCTGCCGCAGGCGTAACCCTGGATCCAATGTTGATTTGGGGAGCGTAAGCATGTTTAGTAATAAGATAATTTCCGTTTCATATGAACGCATTCCGGCTGTTCTGAATCCGGAACAGCGAGGTTCAGGGTATTCCCCTGTTTCAATTGTATCGTAACCCTTCCTTCACGCGCAGTGCCGCGCTCGCTTGACAGCATGGTGTCCCCATGAAAGCATGTTCGGACGGCTCAATTCCAAAGTAAATCTGTTCCTCTGGGTGCCTTAGTAATGAGCAAGGGTTATTACGTGCGCGATTTCATGAGCTCGCCAGCGGTGACAATTCCTGTCACCGCGCGTTTGCTGGATGCGGCGATGGCCCTTCGGAGTTCTGCGATCCGTCACCTACTTATCGTCGATGCGAACCGCGTAGTTGGAATCATCTCGGACCGCGATATTCAGCGTTGTGCTCCTTCTCGCCTCGTGCCAATTACCGAAGCGAAGTACAACGCAATTTTTGAGAATACTCCTTTGGCGAGCGTGATGACTCGTGAGCCAACGTCAATTTCTCCGGGCGCACTGCTCGCCGACGCGGCTGCGATTTTTCAGGAAGGTAAATTGGGTTGCTTGCCGGTGGTTGAAAACGAAACCCTTCTTGGAATCATTACTCGCTACGATCTCATGGCCGCTCTCCTTCAGGTCCTCAACGGAAAGACTACCCCGGCGGACTCCGAGGCCGGCAGCTAGCGACATATCATCTGCGAGCTTGCATCTGCGGCCGACCAACCGGCAACCATCGACCGGCGCATTGAATCTGATATTCTGTTCGCCAAATTCAGGGAGGGTGTTTTGTTCTTGCGGCGGATTGTTATCCCACTATGGATCTGTTTTTCTCTTTTAGCCGGCTCGCCGAGTTTCGCGCGGCAGAATGCCGCGCCCGCTCAGCCGAAAGTCTCACCTGCTGAATCGCGCGAAGAGTTCCTGAAGACTGCCGATGAAGTGCTCCAGGATATGAGCGAGCTTTTGTCTTTGGCAGCGATTTCACCTCTCAAGAAAACTGTCCGCTCTCGTCAAGAGATTCGCGCGTTTATCGTCCGGCAAATGAAGGAAGATAAGAATGAAGCTGAACGGTACGCCGCGCAGCGGACCATGGAAAAGCTCGGCTTGCTTCCTAAAGACTTCCCGCTTGAATCCTTCCTGGTTGAATTGCTTACCGAACAGATTGCCGGTCTTTATGATCCGAAGGCTCATGAATTCTACATTGCGGACTGGAACTCTGCGGCAGATCAGAAAATGGTGATGGCTCACGAGTTGGCGCACGCGTTGATGGATCAACATTTTCAAATCGACAAATGGGAACAGGCCGCCAAGCCCAATGACGACGGCGAATTCGCGCGCTCCGCCGTTCTGGAGGGCACCGCGCTTGCCGCCATGGTCGATTACATGCTCCGCGCCACCGGACGCGGGATTCGCGAGGCTCCGGGAATCGACCCGGAACTGTTCATCGGTGATCCGATGACCAGCCCAGTCTTTGCGAAAGCTCCGATGTTCTTGCAGGACTCCTTATTGTTTCCTTACGTTGCTGGGTTGAGCTTCACACAACAATTCCTGCGTGCCAACCTGGGTTGGGGTAATCTCCACAAACTGTTCGAGAGACCCCCTGCATCAACGCAACAAATTCTGCATTCGGAGCTGTACTTGAATTCTACGGTACCAGAGCAGGTGCGATTGCCGGACTTCAAAAACATTGTGCCGCAGGGCTGGACAAAATTAGATGAAAACGTGCTTGGTGAATTCGGTGTAAGCGAAGTCCTCAAACAATTCCTTGGAAAGGGTCGCGCTCCGAAGCTGGCGCAAGCCTGGTCCGGCGACCGCTACGCCATTTTCGAGCAAACGCGCAGCAAGACGCTTTTATTGATCGCGCTTATTCATTTTCAAAGCGCCGGAGATGCCGCGCGTTTTTTTGACGGCTATTCTGAAGCCCTGGAACTAAAGTATCCAAGCCGACGGGGATTATTTCGCGGTTCTAATTATGTTTCGTTTGATACGAACGACGGTGGCGTTTTTCTACGTTGTACAGGGAATCAGTGTGTGAGTCTTGAGGGTGCTGGGGAGGATGTTTTTGGGAAATTGACAAGGTCGCTTAGCTGGGCGCCGGTGCCTGGGAAAAAGCTCGAAGCGACACCGCCGAAGAGAACCGCTTCACAACCCGCGCGCAATCTTCACGGATCCTCCTGAGCGCCTCTATCCCTACCTACCTAGCCAAATGAATCAGCCATGTTCGTGCTTGGCACCGCACGCGCACCTATGCGCGATTTGATTCGGAGTTCTTGCGCGATCATTCAGAAACCAACGGTTTCCGTTAAAAGGCCTTGTTTCGCGCGAAATAGGCCCGTCGCCAAACGGTCAATGCGCTTAAGACGGTGCTCGAAACGCGCTTCGATTTGAGCGGACTTGATAGGATCGAGTAAATACCGGCGCGATGTCTTTGCTTGGCGCAACAGCTTTAAAGCGCGTCGACAAATGTTCGCGGCACGCTTGAAATCTTTTTCGCGATGCTCGTAGAAAATGGCAAGCTGCTCAAACGCCTGAAATGCTTCCTGCGGGCCGTTGGCCAATCCCCTGGCCAACTCCTTCCACAGCGCGTTGGCGCGAGTGAAATTCCCGCTGCGTTTCACAAGCATAGCCAGTTCGCGACGCGCAGCACGGCCTATTTCGTCAGGAAGCTCAGCGCTGAGAGCTTGTTCATAGAATTGCCGCGCGCGTTCTGATTCACCGCGCTTGTGAACCAATCTTGATAATGCTACCAAATCGAGCGCATCTTCCTCCGAATGCCGGACCGACTGGTCGGAGGGTAGGGTCGCCAAAATTTTCCCAGCGAGGGCGGCTAGCCCTCTAAGGTCCATCTGGTTGTGACGAAAAACACCTACCAACGGCTCCACCGGACCTCCACGCAAATAATCAAAATAAAATTGCGGAATAAAAGCAGAGTCGATGTCGTCATCGCGACGCCAGCCAAGTCGTGCGGCATCGAGCACATGCCGTTCCAGATCAACAAGCCTGACCGAGCGGAGACGCAATTTCCACAAAGCCCGCGCAGGATGCAGAAAGTCTAGATGGGCGAGTGGAACACAGGGCTTAAGTACGCGTGTCATGGCGTAGCGTGTTTCGAGCAATGGCCAATCGAATGATTTTCCGTTGAAGGTCACGAGCACGCGGCGGCTGGACATACGCTCGGCCAATTCCATAAGTACGGCGTGTTCCTCACCGAAGTCACGCATGAAAAATTGTTCGACCTGCAAACCAACGGTGTCCCACCACGCCAAACCAACGAGAAACACATAGGTGCCTGACCCTCCCGAAATTCCTGTCGTCTCCGTATCAAGAAACAACCACTGCATTGGATCGCAGATGGCGTCGAAATCTGCGATGCGATGGCAGCGCTGATCCATACCACTGGATTTTTTCTCGCGCTTCTCTAGAGGCAACAAGAAATGCATCACATCAGGCGCTGCCTGGCAAGGTGGGGGAGAAGAAAACCATTGGCGCACTGCGAGATGCTCACCGTAACGATTTTTTAATACCGCAGCCCCCAACCTCCGTATCAGAGGATCCTCATCGGAATGAGTGTGCGTTTCGCCAAAGCGGGGAGCTTCGGTACTCCGCGGCGCCGGCCGGAGCGCGGCCAGTCGCGAAAGGCGGTCATTGAAACTTTGCATCTATGCGACCAATCTTTCGAGGATAGCTACCGCGGCGTGTTTGGTCTGCTCGCCGCGTTCGCCGGCAGGGCCCACGCATGACGGGCATCCGAAATCGCATGGGCAGCCGGCAATAAGCTCTCGAGTCTTACGGATTAGCAAATCATGCGCGATAAAAAGCGGCTCAGAAAACCCGATTCCGCCGGGATAGGCGTCGTAGAGGTAAAGATTCGGCTCAAAAAAGTCTTTTTCTTCGCTCCTTCGTTTTTCCAGAGAGTTTTTCGCGTCGACTACATCCCATTCTGCGCTTGGGTCAGGTGACGATGGCCGTTCGCCAATGGCCGTGCCGAGATCGCGGCGGTCGCACATCAGCAGCAATGTGGCCACCGACTCGAGCGCGTGGAGCAATCCGAACATTCCGCATTGCCGGGCGCTGATGCAGAACGGAAGCGACTCGACGAGCGCGCGCTCCAGAGTCAACCAGTATGCTGTAGTGTGGAATTCATTTTCCGGGAGCTCGAGATTGCCCGCACCGACGTTTTCATTCGTAAAGAACTTAATCTTCTTGAATCCGATCACCTGCGAGCGCACCACTATATCCCCGTGAGAGCGCGCCGCCGGAATTGCTGGTTTTTGCTCGGAGCTTCGTGCCTGCTGGGTTATTTCCAGTACTCGCACCTGGGTGTACCGGATGGCATCGGTGTAATAGTCCGCATCAACTCGCTTTACGAAGGCTTTGCGTTCGAGGAAATTCAAATGTTCCACGTGGAACATTTGTGCGCCATGGAGGTAAATCGCCTTCGGATACACGGTAGTCAGGGCGCTGGGAAAGTCCACCTCTCCGATCACTTCGGATGCTTCGGTGATGTCTACAATCACAAAATTGTCGGATGAGACTGAACGCAAGCTTACCGTGTCGGCCGGATAGGCTTGCTGCGTCCAGTGCCATTGCCCACCGGTCTTGTGAAGAAAGCCCGCCTCAGCCAAGCGCGCACAAATCGCCGCTAAATCCACGCTGCCAAATTTCTCATCTGTTTTTAAAGGCAGCTCGAACGCAGCGCACTTCAAATGATTCACTAGGATCTCGAGATTATCCGGCTGAATGAAGGCGTGCTCCGGAGAATTGCCAAAGAAATAATCGGGGTTCTTGACCATAAACTGGTCAATGGGCGAGGAAGAGGCCACCAGCACGGCACAAGAGCTACCGCTGCGTCGTCCCGCGCGACCGGCGCGCTGCCAGGTAGCGGCAATCGTCCCCGGGTAGCCAGCCATAACGGTCGCGTCAAGCGATCCAATATCAATTCCTAACTCCAACGCACTCGTGGAAACGACACCATGGATGAGCCCGCTGCGCAACCCACGTTCGATTTCACGGCGCTCACCCGCAAGATAGCCGCCGCGGTAACCTCGAATTGTTTCCGGTCTGCCGGGTAGCGGCCGGTTGGCGTGCTGCAAATAGGTAAGAAGAATTTCGGTGTGCAGCCGGCTATTGGTGAAAACAATGGTTTGTAAGCTGGCTTTCAGAAATTCCTGGGCCACCCGCGATGCCTCGGTGATGTAGCTGCGGCGGATTCCTAGCGCGCGATTGACAACCGGCGGATTATAAAAAACAAACGTTTTCTCCGCGGCGGGCGCGCCATTGCCGTCAATGACTTCGGCACTGTCTTCGATCAATCGAGAGGCCAGTTCACCGGGATTCGCAATGGTCGCCGATGAGCAAATGAATTGCAGCTCACTTCCATAGAATCGCGCGATGCGCCGCAGCCTCCGAAGCACATTGCACAAGTGACTTCCAAAAACGCCACGATAGGTGTGCAGCTCATCGAGTACGACATACCGCAAAGCTTCAAATAAGCGCGTCCAGCGCGTGTGGTGCGGAAGAATGCCGGTATGCAGCATCTCCGGGTTCGACAGCACAATGTGACCCTTCTCGCGAATAGCTTTGCGCGCGTCGGAAGCAGTGTCGCCATCGTAGGTATATACGCAGAAGCGATGCGCGAGCCGTTCGTCAAGGTCGTAGAGTTCGGCGAGCTGATCCTGGGCGAGTGCCTTGGTAGGGAACAGGTAAAGCGCGCGCGTGTCCGTGTTTTCGAGCACGGCATTCAGGACCGGTAAGTTGTAGCAGAGTGTTTTGCCCGAAGCCGTGGGCGTCACAATAACCACATTACGCCCCCGACGCACGGCCTCCGCGGCGGCAGCCTGATGGGTGTACAGCTGGCGAATCCCCTTAGCCTCATAGGCTGCACGCAGGTCAGCATGCACCCAGCCGGGCACTTGAGCCCACTGTGCCTCGCGCGCTGGGATATGGTGAATCGCCGTAAGGATTTCCCCCGATGTGTCGCGGGACGCAAAACTGCTCAGTACCTCCTCGACCCGCGCCAACGGGCTCGAAGTCGCCGCGTGAGCTGCTAACCAACAAGCCATGCCAGTACCCCCGATCGGTTGTTATATTCGCTTTTTGTTCGCTCACAGTAGCACACGAGCTTCCAGCATGCAATCGAGAAACGCGTTTTTTCAATCGGATGCGCTGCGATTTAGATTGCGTTCGTGCTACGCTTGATCGGACCGTGGAAGGGGACAATGAATGCAAAGCTCATGAGAGGAGACCTATGTCGTGGCGCGCAGTCGCAGTACCAGCAATGCCCCTGAGAAAAAAAGCACACCCGCAGAGGCAAAGGCTAGCCGCACCGATACATTGGCCCATAGAAAACCCACGAATAAGCTGGAAACTAGGTCGCCCACCGCGTTTACGGCAGCAAGAGTACCAAACGCCATTCCCTGTTGTGGAGCCGGAACCAATTCCGCGGCAAGAGAATCCTCGAGTGCTTCTACGGTTCCCACAAATGTCCCAGCCATCGCGAAACTCAGCGCAAGCAACCCCGCCAGCAGTCGCATGCGATCTGCTCCGAGGCGACCCGCACTGGCACATAGCAGTATCGCGGTTGCTCCTGCCAGCGCATAGCCACCGGCAAGAACAAAATTGCGGTGGCGCGCTCGATCGCCAAGCCAACCTCCCAGGTAGGCGGATGCCGCGTAAAAAAAGTTATGTAGTGTGTACAACCCAATGGCAAGGCTTGCTGCACGAGTCATTCCTATCGAAGGAGCGAGCTGCTGCGTGGCAAACAGAATCAGCAAGGTATGCGAGAAATCGCCCATGCCGAAAATACCAACAGCGACGAGAAATTTGCGAAATGGATGGGGAAGAGCGCGCAGGCCATGCCAGAACGAAGCTTGAACGGATCGGCCGATTGGTCGCTCGCGCACCAGCAGCCAATAACTCAGGACAGCAAGTGAACCTGGCACGAGAGTCCACCAAAGAACGCCGCGATAATCATGGTGGGTGTGCTCGAGAATCCCAAGGGCCGTGAGGGGACCGCCGATGGCTCCGAGTGTATCCATCATCCGTTCGAAGCCGAACGCGCGGCCATAGGCTTCGCGCGGAACGTCCGCGGCCATTAGGGTTTTG
>Ga0209011_1000807_pt1 | contig 11460 bp, 10 predicted proteins | sample BlaSpr_A8_OM1_M3_FD_187986 | JGI IMG/M metagenome (GOLD analysis project Ga0209011, IMG submission 187986) | Forest soil microbial communities from Thunder Bay, Ontario, Canada - Black Spruce, Ontario site 2_A8_OM1_M3 (SPAdes) (version 2) | ecosystem: Environmental > Terrestrial > Soil > Boreal... | reverse complement strand
GAGCCGATCGCGGGCAAGGGCAGGTGGCTCTTGCAGCGCGGCGACGGCGGCTGCCCCTCCCACGACCTGCCTGAGCCAGCGACGCCAATCCGGACGTGGGGGCATGATGGGTGCGTTGACCATGCACGCTACGGGACGGGACAGCGTTGCGCTCGGCCACGCTATTGTTAGTTCTTCTCGCAAACCAGGAACTGAATGTACGGCGCATTCGTTCCGGCGACGCTGCCAAAATTGTTGACGGTAATGCCCGTCGGCGAAGCGCCCGTGATGGCGTTGTTGCCGTACTGCACCTGGCAGTAGTTGGCTCCGCAATAGCTTTGGTAGATGGCGTTGTTCACGTAGGAGTGGGAGTGACCCGGGTCGGTGACTCCGTGGTTGTGTTGTCCAGCAGCTCGGTTTTCGAGGTCCGTCAGCGCCATTCCGACGGTACCGCCGAGGGTGCCGCCAGTGGGAACTCCCAGGAGGTAGCGGCCTCGCGCGGCAGTAACCTCACTCCACCCGATAGGGCACGCAGCGAGGTTGAAGAACATCACCGCACCGGCGGGCGTCCCCGGACCTGCTGGCCCCTGTGGACCTATTGGTCCTTGCGGACCCGTCGGCCCTTGAGCACCCGTGAGCCCGGGTGTCCCCGCGTTTCCAGCAGGACCCGATGGACCTTGTTGACCGGGCGCGCCATTGCACGCGAAAGTGTTTCCGCTCGGCGACGTGAAACGGCTCCCGCCGTAAGGACAGTTGAGGTCGCCGACACCGAGGGCCGTGCTCGTGATCGATTGACCTGCCGGGCCTTGCGATCCGCCGCACGCAAAAACACCTACGGCGAGCAACACCTCTCCGATTGTCCTGACAGAGTGCATACGGAATTACCGCCCGTTGTTAAGAAGCCACTAAGAGCATGCTATATCCGACTACTTTATTAGTGTACGGTACAAGAACGCGAATTGGGCCATGACACTCCTCATTGTAGCGACGTTCGGGCGACGATCAGGGGGACAAATACTTTCGTGCGCGAGGATTCAATTCATTCTAGGCGACTTCCCCGGCTACGAATCGATAGGCCTCCCGAGCCAGGCTGACCCTTGCTGCACCCGAGGGGACCACGAACCACTCCTTCATCAACCTCCCGTCACGTCGCGGATCGAACCGCTTGCCCTTGGAGCCGTCCACGAGCTCGTCAACCCGTTTCTTCGGAAGCTTCAGGACGACCCCATCACCGACGAGCATCACGAAGATCTTGCCCCGCTTCTTGAGGACGACGTTGCTGGAGCCCCAGCCCTTCTTTGTGGTCATGGCGGTCGTTATCACCGCCGCCAAGGAATTCATTTTGCTGCTACACCCCAAGGTCTGATAAGAAAGATTACGTCAACTCGGCTCAGAACCGGTAGCCGGCGCCCAAACCCAGAGAGCCGGAATTGGTCGCGTTCGAGGCTTCGTCGACGTCCCTCTGCCCGCTGGCCGTCACCCACAGCTTGAAGGCCTTGCTGAATTTGTACTGAAGCTTGATTCCCATGCCGGCCGTGGTCTTGCCCATGCCCGGCACGTACTCGCCCCCCTGCACCCAGAGCTTGGCGGAAAAGTCGCCGAAGCGGTGCAAGATCTCCGGCCGCACCTGGTAGCGCAGCGGCGCAATCGACACGCCGTTGCCGCCCGCCTGGCTGGGCGAACGCCCGTCCACCACGAAGGTGAAGTACGCCACCCGCGCCGGGTCCTGCTGGTAGAGGTAGTAATCGCCCAACAGCGTCAGGTCGGTGTCCTTCCAGACGGTCGCCGTCGTCCCGAGCGAGAACCGCGCCCAGTCCAGCGGCGTCCGCATCTCGCCCAGAACCTTGAGCAGCGCGCGCGGGCATTGCTTCGGTACGGCGGCGCAGAAATCTCTCACCTGTTGCGCAGTCGCCGTCCCGCTGTCCGTGCGGACCTCGGTGATCTTCTGCGTCGTGTCGAGGTGCGAGTAGCTCGCGGCGGCGTTGAACGACCACTCGAGATCCGACTCGCCCGCCGTCTCGTAGGTCGCCGACAAGCCGGGCGAGAGCTGCGAAGTCTGCGAGCGCACGCGCGCCGGGTCGACCTCGCAACCCGGATCGGGATTGGGCATCGAGCACGGCCGGCGCGTCTGGGGCGAGACCTGCGTCAGCAGCACCTCGGTGCCCGCGTATTGCGTGCTCTGCGGGGAGAAATCGAAGTTCGCCGAGAAGCTCCAGTGTTCGTTCGCCTCGAAATCGACGCCGAGCGAGAAGAGCGTGATGAGGTTTCCGCTGCTGCCGAACTGGCCGCGCTGCGCCGCCGGCGACTGCCCCTGCATCGTCACCATGGCGCCGGCCGAGAGCGCCCAGTGGTCGCTCAGGTCGAAGCTGGCGTCGAACGAGTTGCTCAAGCTGCCCACCCGCGGGCCGGTGTCGGTGGACTGCGGCCGGAAGACGCTCACCTGATCGGAGATGCTGTTGGCGTGCACCGCGGCGGTGACCAGCCAGGTGGCGAGAAACAGGCGGCAGCGCATTCGTGCGGACCCTCCCCATCGCAGTCTACACAAGGAGGACCCGCGCGCGGCGCGAGCGGTAACGCCCACCTACTCCCACTCGATGGTCGCGGGCGGCTTGCTGCTCACGTCGAGGGTGACGCGGTTGATGCCGCGCACCTCGTTGGTGATGCGGGTGGAGATGCGCGCCACCAGATCCCAGGGGAGCCGCGCCCAGTCGGCGGTCATGCCATCGAGGCTGTCGACGGCGCGCAGGACGCAGGCCGAGTCGTAGGTGCGCTCGTCGCCCATCACCCCCACCGAGCGTACAGGTAACAGCACCGCGAAGGCCTGCCACAGCCTCTCGCGCAGGCCGGCGTTGGCGATCTCCTCCTGCACGATGACGTCGGCCTTGCGCACCAGGGCGAGGCGCTCCTCGGTCACTTCGCCGAGCACCCGGATGGCCAGGCCCGGCCCGGGGAATGGCTGGCGGCTGACGATGGCTTCGGGCAGTCCCAGCTCGCGGCCGAGCGCGCGCACCTCGTCCTTGAAGAGCTCTCTCAATGGCTCGACGAGCTGCATCTTCATGCGCTCGGGCAGGCCGCCGACGTTGTGGTGGCTCTTGATCACCTGGCTGGGGCCCTTGAACGACACGCTCTCGATCACGTCCGGATAGAGCGTGCCCTGCGCGAGGAAGCGCGCTTCGCCGTGTTCCTTGCGATCTTTGTCGACTTCGTTTTCGAAAACGCTGATGAATTCCCTACCGATGATTTTGCGTTTCTGCTCCGGGTCGGTGACGCCTTTCAAGCCGTCGAGAAAGCGCTTGCGCGCGTCGACGGCCCGCAGCGGCACGTGGAAGCGGCCGGCGAAGGTGGCCTCGACCTGCTTTGCTTCGCCCTCTCGGAGGAGCCCGTTGTCGACGAAGATGCACTGGAGCTGCGGCCCGATCGCCTTGTGCAAAAGCAGCGCCACCACCGCGCTGTCCACGCCGCCGGAGAGCGCGCAGATGACGCGCTCCTTGCCCACCTTGGCGCGGATGCGCGCGATCTCCTCCTCGGCGAAGGCGCCCATGCGGAAGCCGAAGGAGACCCCGCATTCCTCGAGGAACGCCTGATAGATCTCGCGGCCGCGCGGCGTGTGGGCCACCTCGGGGTGGAACTGGATGGCGTAGAGCTTCTTCTCGACGTTGGCGACGGCGCAGTATGGTGAATTTTCCGTGCGCCCGATGGTGCGAAAGCCTTTGGGCGGGGCGGCCACCTTGTCGCCGTGGGACATCCACACGTCGATGTGCTCACCCGGGCGGAACTCGCTGAAGATGCCCACGGCCTCGGTCACTTCGAGCCGGGCCGGGCCGTACTCGCGATGCGCGGTTCGGTCGATGGTTCCGCCCAGGAGCTTCGCCATCAGCTGCAGGCCGTAGCAGACGCCGAGGACCGGTACGCGGAGCTCGAAAATCCCCGGGTCGACCAGCGGCGCGCCCTGCTGCTCGACGCTGAAGGGGCTGCCGGAGAGGATGATGCCCTTGGCGCCGAAGGCTTTCACCTGCTCGAAGGGCATGGTGCAGGGGTGGATCTCGCAGTAGACGTGCAGCTCTCTCACGCGCCGGGCGATGAGCTGCGTGTACTGCGACCCGAAGTCGAGGATGAGGATCTTCTCTGCGTGGATGTCGGCCATCGAGGCGGCGCAGTCTAGTGGGAAATCAAACGAGGCGCACGCCCTCGTCGTAGAGCGCGCCGCCGCCGCCCAGGTCGGTGGCGCGGGCGCGGGAGAGCAAGTTGGCGCAGCGGCCGTCCTTCACGTGGCCGCCCTTGGCGAGGATGGCCACGTCGCGGCGCTGCCGGGGATCGTGGCGGACGCGGACGGCGATCGACCCGATGGCTGACTCGAGCCGGGCCACCGCGCCGTCGGGGATGCCGCGCGACGCATCGGGATGCACGGTGACGACCGCCGGGCCCTCGAGCTTCGCCGACCATTGCGAGGACTGCGCTTTGTCGGTCGAGAGCGCCATGAGGAAGAGCGGATACTCCGGCGAGAGCTGCGAGCGCGGTGGTCTTTCGCTCATCAAGTTCACCTTGCCGCTGGCGGTGGCGAATTTGCGATCGGCAAAGAGCACCTTGGCGGCCATGCTGCTCCGCTGCGCGCCCTTCGACTCGAGCTCTGCCAGGCTGAAGCCGGCGTCGCGGCGCAGGATGCGCTCTTTCCATTCGCGCGCCGTGCCGGACATGCGGGCGGCCAGCCCTACCCGCTCCGCCAATCCTTGCAAGATTTGCAAATCGCTCCGCACCCCCGGCGGCGGCGCCACGACCGGGCTCGAGGCGCCTACCCAGTGGTGCCCGTACGCGCCGAGCAGATCGTCGTCCTCGAGCAGTGTCGTCCCGGGGAGAACCAGGGTGGCCGCGCGCGCCGTGTCGGTCATCCACGCGTCGGTCACCACGACGAGCTCGCGGGTGCGGAGCGCGCGGTCCACGGTGGCCGACTCGGGCAACATGGCGACGGGGTTGCCCGCGGTGATCCACACGGCGCGGATGGGCGGGTCGTCGAAGCTCAGCACCTCGGGTCCGAACAAAGGCTCCAGCACCGTCCGCGGCGGCTTGTTCTTGATGAAGGAGAAATCGAAGGTCTTGCGGCGCCTGAAATAGTAGGAAACGCCGCCTCCCGGCACGCCCAGGTTTCCGCTGATCGCACTGAGCGCGTCGAGGGCGCGGATGGTCCCCCCGCCGTTCACCCGCCGGCCGAGCCCCCACCCGACCAGGATCGCCGTCGGTCCCTGGTGAAAGCGCGCCGCCAGATCCTCGGCGACGGCGGGCGCGACGTCGGCGTCCCGGCACCACTGGCCGACCGGGTTCCCCAGCGCCAGGGCGCGGAACTCGGGCAGATGGTCGCAGTACGAATCCGCCGCCGGATCCGTCCAGCCCCGCTCGAAGAGGAGGCGCGCGACCGCCATCGCCAGCGCGAAATCCCCGCCGGGCCGCGGCTGCACGTACGCCTCGCACAGGCGAACCGTCTTGTGCCAGACGGGATCGATCAGCACCTTGCGCGCCGGCGACTCCTTCAGCACCGGCACGGTGTGCGGCGAGGAGACGACGACGTTCTTTCCCCAGAGCACGATGTGCTTCGAGTTGAGCAGGTCGAAGAGGTCGTGCGCGTCCTCCTCGCCGAAGTCGATCATCTGGGCTTCGTCGCCGGCCCCCGAGCAGATGTCGCCGCGCTTCACGGCCGTGGGACCGAATTCGCTGAAGAAATAATCGGTCAAGTGCTTCAGCGCGCCCAGCGATCCGCCGCTTCGGTAATTGAAAATCGCTGCCGGACCCGATTCACTGCGAATGCGCAACAGCTCGGCCGCGGCGAAGTCGAGCGCCCGGTCCCACGAGACCGGCTTGCCGCGCAAGAGCGGCGTGGTGAGGCGGTCGGGCGAGTACTGCAGCGGAAGGAAGTTGTTCGTCCTCCAGCAGAGAAAATTGTTCGTCACCGGGTGATCGGGATCGCCGCCCAGCCGCGTGACGCGCCCGTCCTCGACGTGCGCCACGATGGAGCACGCGTCCGGGCAGTCGCGGTTGCACACCGTCTTGCGAATTTCACGCATGGCTACGCATTGTAGCGCACCATGGCGCGCCCTACTTTTTCAGCGGTGAGGGCGACATGCACTGGGCGGAAGCGATGACCGGGCAGCCGGGCGTCTGCCTTCGCTTGATCCGGTACGTACCGATTCGTATAATGGTCCGTACGTGCGCAAAAAGCTGACAAAGACCGGCAACAGCCTCGCCCTGGTGCTGGACAAGGCGTTGCTCGAGCAGCTTCGAATCGACGCCAGTACGCAGCTCGAGGTCTCGACCGACGGAAGTGTCATCGTGGTCTCTCCGGTGCGCGACCGGAAACGCGATGCCCGCCTGAAGAAAGTCATGGAGCGGGCGCACCAGCGCTACGCAGGTGTGTTCCGCAAGCTTGCGGAATGAAAGAGCCCGTCTTTCTCGAGTTCGACGAGGTGCTGGCGCTCCATTCCGATCAGATCGGTCGATACGGTGGAGACCCCGGAATCCGCGATCCCGGCCTGCTGCAGTCCGCGCTTGCGATGCCCCGCGCAACGTTCGGCGGGCAGTACCTGCATGGCACTCTCTTCGAAATGGCCGCCGCGTATCTTTTCCATCTCGTGAAGAACCAAGCTTTCGTCGATGGCAACAAGCGCATCAGTCTGGCTGCGACCATTGCCTTTCTCGGAATGAACGCCTGGTGGTTGGAGGCGGGCGAGGAGGAACTGGTCGATCTTGTCCTTCTGGTCGCCAAGGGCGAACTGGGCAAAGCCGAGGTCGCGGTGTTTCTCCGCGAGAACTGCGAACCGTTTACTTGAGCAGGTCGCGGGCGATGCGGCACTGCGGTGGGTCGGGGCAGCGGACCACCACCGGAGCGCCCGACTTGACCGCGTAGATGTCCTGGCAGCCCGCCACCAGCGCCGAGGGCCGCAGGCGAAAATCGATTCCGCCGCGAAGCCACTCGACGGCCGAGACCGTCCCGTCGCAGTCGAGATCGCGCAGCGCCGCCGGCACGTCCCCTTCGGCGGCGAGCTGCGCGGCGCGCACTCCGCTCAAGAGAAAGAGCGCCAGCGGAAAGCCGAGAATGAAGAACACCATGGCCCGCGACCTGCCCCGCACTCCCGCGGGCGACCGCACCGCCGCGTGCATCAGCTCTCGACCCGGTAGTTGGGCGCTTCCTGCGTGACCTGCACGTCGTGGACGTGGCTCTCGCGCAGGCCGGCGAACGTGATGCGCACGAACTTCGCCTTGCTGCGCAGCTCCTCGATGCTGCGGCAACCCGAGTACCCCATGCCGCTGCGCAGCCCGCCCACCATCTGGAAGACGTTCATCGCCAGCGGACCTTTGTACGGCACGCGGCCTTCGATGCCCTCGGGCACCAATTTTAGATCCTCGGCCTCTTCCTGGAAGTAGCGATCGCGCGAGCCCTTCTTCATGGCGCCCAGCGATCCCATGCCGCGATACGACTTGTACGAGCGGCCCTGGAAGAGAATCACCTCGCCGGGCGCCTCCTCGGTGCCGGCGAAGAGCGAGCCGATCATCACCGTGTGCGCGCCGGCGGCGATGGCCTTGACGATGTCGCCCGAGTACTTGATGCCGCCGTCGGAGATGATGGGCACGCCCAGCTTCTGGGCGGCGCGGATGCAGTTGTCGATGGCGGTGATCTGCGGCACGCCCACGCCGGCCACCACGCGGGTGGTGCAGATCGATCCCGGCCCGATGCCGACCTTCACCGCGTCGGCGCCCGCCTCGCACAGCGCGGCGGTGGCCTCGCCGGTGGCGACGTTGCCCGCGACCAGCTCGATGCCGCGGAAATTCTTTTTCAACTCCCTGACCGATTCGATGACCGAGCGCGAATGCCCGTGCGCCGTATCGACCGCGATGACGTCGCACCCGGCCGCCAACAAGGCGTGCGTCCTCTCGTCGCGGTCGGGCCCCACGCCCACCGCCGCCCCGACCAGCAGCCGCCCCTTGCCGTCCTTGGCCGCCAATGGGTGGGCCAGCGTCTTCTCGATGTCCTTGATGGTGATGAGGCCCTTGAGCTCGTACTTGTCGTCGACGACCAGCAGCTTCTCGATGCGGTTGCGGTGCAGGAGCTCCTTCGCCTCGTCCTGCGAGATGCCCTCGCGGCAGGTGATCAGCTCGCGCGTCATCACCGCCTCGACTTTCTGATCGAGGTTCTTCTCGAAGCGCAGGTCGCGGTTGGTGAGGATGCCGACCAGCCGCCCCTTCTTGGTGACGGGGATGCCGCTGATCTCGTGCTGGCGCATGAGCGCCACCGCGCGATGCACCGGCGCGTCGGGATCGATGGTCACCGGGTCGACCACCATGCCGCTCTCGTACTTCTTGACCTTGGTCACCTCGAGCGCCTGCTGCTGGATGGTGAGGTTCTTGTGGATGAACCCCATCCCGCCCTCCTGCGCCATGGCGATGGCCGTGCGCGCCTCGGTGACGGTGTCCATGGCGGCGCTGACCAGCGGGATGTGCAGGCGGATGTTGCGCGTGAGCTGGGCGCTCACGTCGACCTGCCGCGGCAGCACGTCGCTCTCGGCGGGCAAGAGCAGCACGTCGTCGAAGGTCAGGGCCAGCGGCACGTTGGGGTCCAGCATCGTGGGCTCCAATAAAGGGGCCGAGTGTATCCGCCGCGACGGGAGGCGGCAATGTCGAAAAGACAAGGATTTCTTGCGGGTCTGGTATCGCTGTACGAGAATCGCCGCCTATGCCGACGGGCCCCGGCTCCACAGGACCGCCGCAGCCACCGGGAAACACTCCGAGCTCTCCCGGACAACCAGGGGCTCCGGGCGGCAAGCGTCCTGCCATCGGCCTGCAGATCAAGCTGCCCTGCGCGACGATCGACGACGTCAAGGCGCGCTATGGCGAGGACTTGCGCAAGGGGCAGTTCTTCATCCGCACCAAGACGCCGCGCGCGAAGGACACGCTGGTGCGGCTCGAGGCCCAGTTATCGAATGGAACGCCGTGCTTTCGCGCGGCGGCGGTGGTGGAGCGCGTGCAGGACCCTCCGGACGCGGGCATGGGCCTGCAACTGCTGGCGGCGGACGAGGCGGGGCGCGAGCTCATCGCCGCCCTGGGGGGCAAGCAACTGCCGCAGCTCAAGACCGAGGCGCCCAAGGCCGCCACCGCAGCCCCACCCGCGCCGGGCAAGAGGCCGTCGATCACCTCGATGCCGGGGATCAAGGCGCCTCCTCCCACCGAAAAACCGGCCAGCCCGCCGCCCCCGCCGGCGAAACCTGACGCGCCGCCGCGGGCCACCACCAAGCCTGTCCCGACGCCTCCGCAAGGCGCCAAGCCTGTCACCACCCCGCCGGCGGCGGCCAAGGCCGTTCCGCCGCCTGTCCTCAAGCCCGCGTCGTCCCGGCCGCCGCCGCCCCCTTTTCCCATCCCGACGCTGGGCCAAACGCGTCCGGTTCCCGCCGCCGTGCCGCCTCTCGAGGCGCCCAAGACGGCCGCCGCGCCGGCGGAATCGCTTGAGCCTCAGCCGCCGCTGGCCGAGCGGCCGGAAAAGAAGGGGCCGATGATCGGGATCGATCTCGGCACCACCAACTCCGCCGCCGCCGTGGTGAAGGACGGCAAGCCCTTCGTCATCCCCTCGCGCGAGGGCTACAACACCATTCCCTCCATCGTCGCCATCAACGACAAGGGGAAGTTCATCGTCGGCCACCCCGCCAAGGGGCAGCTGCTCATCAACCCGAGGAACACCGTCTATGGAGCGAAGCGGCTCGTGGGCCGCCTCTTCACCTCGACGGTGGTGAGTGACTTGATGGGCCGCTTCCCCTACCAGATCGTCTCCGGACCGCGCGGCGAGGCGGCGGTGCAACTCGGGGACAAGCAGTTCTCCCTGCAGCATATCTCCGCGCTGGTGCTGCGCGAGGTGAAGGAGATCGCGCAGCAGTGGCTGCAGACCGAGGTGACCCGCGCGGTCATCACCGTCCCGGCCTACTACAACGACAACCAGCGCAACGCCGTGCGTGAGGCCGGCGAGCTGGCGGGACTCAAGGTCGAGCGCATCCTCAACGAGCCCACTGCGGCGGCGCTGGCGTTCGCGCACGGGCGCCACCTCGACCAGCGGGTGATCGTCTACGACCTGGGCGGCGGCACGTTCGATGCCAGCGTGCTGGAATTGCACGGCAACGTCTACGAGGTGGTCTCGACCGGCGGCGATACCTTCCTCGGGGGCGTCGACTTCGACAAGGTGATCGTCGACCACCTCCTGGCCATCTTCAAGGAGAAGAACGGCTTCGACTTCCCCGGCGACCGCGTGGCGCTCCAGCGCATCACCGACGCGGCGGAGCGCGCCAAGATCGCGCTCAGCGAGCAGCTCGAATACAAGGTGAAGGTTCCCTTCGTCGCGCTGGTGGACGACAAGCCTTACGACCTCGACGCCACGCTCACGCGGGCGGAGCTGGTGCTGCTCACGGGACATCTCGTCGACCGCACGCTCAAGGTCAGCGAGGAGGTGCTGGGGGCGCAAGGGCTCAAACCATCCGACCTCGAGGAAGTGCTGCTGGTGGGCGGGCAGAGCCGCATGCCGCTCGTGCGCGAACGCATCCGCAACTTCTTCGGGCGCGAGCCGTCGAAAGCGGTGCACCCCGACGAGGCGGTGGCGCTGGGCGCGGCCATCCTGGCGCACTCCATCGACTCGGGCGACATCGGCGGCGTGGTGCTGGTCGACGTGCTGCCCATGAGCATCGGTGTGGGCCTGCCCGGCGGGCGCTTCCGCAAGCTGATCGAGCGCAACACGTCGCTGCCGCACAAGAAGACGCTGCCCATCTCGACGACCAAGGACGACCAGGACGTCCTGGAGATCGTCATCTTCCAAGGCGACAGCGAGAAGGCGCAGGAGAACGAGTACCTCGGCACGCTGCTCATCCCCGACCTGCCCACGGCGCCCAAGGGGATGACGACGTTCGACATCGTCTTCTCGCTCTCGGCGGAATCGCTGCTCACCGTCACGGCCGCGGAGAAGACGTCGGGGCGGACGGTGACCGCGACCTTCTCGACCAAGGATACGCCGGAGGAGATCAAGGAGCGCCTCTCCGAGTCGGCGGTGATCGACACGGACCTCGGGACCGAGCAGGTCGCCCCCTCCGGGGGCCTGCTCGGGTGGCTCAAGCGGCTCTTCGGCGGAACGGATCAGCCGAGAGCCTGATCGCTTCCCGCATGTTGCGACGATGTTTCACTCGAGAACGTCGACAGCGTGATGCGGCCGCACCTGAGCGGATCATCGCCGCCGCATCGCCGCGGGGCGATCGAGAGGGCCGTCGACGGCGCGAAGCGCAGGGATCTCGGGCGGGGTCGAGAGCTGCCCGCGCTTGCGCCGGCGGCGCTTGCGCAGCATCGCCCCTCCCACCCACACCACGATCAAGAGCGCGATCGTGATTAAGATTCCCTCCTGCGCGCGCGACGCCCACATCCAGGCGCGGCCGAGCATGTGGTGCTTGCCGGCCCACCAGCCGAGGTAGACCC
>Ga0209011_1000806_pt1 | contig 11464 bp, 9 predicted proteins | sample BlaSpr_A8_OM1_M3_FD_187986 | JGI IMG/M metagenome (GOLD analysis project Ga0209011, IMG submission 187986) | Forest soil microbial communities from Thunder Bay, Ontario, Canada - Black Spruce, Ontario site 2_A8_OM1_M3 (SPAdes) (version 2) | ecosystem: Environmental > Terrestrial > Soil > Boreal... | reverse complement strand
GAGCCGCAACGAGTGGCCCGCCGCCGGCCAGATCGCGCAGCTGCGGCTGCAGCTGCAGCTGCTGCACGCCTGGGCGATGGGCGCCGCGCGCGCGGCGGCGTTCAACAGGAGCCGCAAGGCATCCGCGTGAGGAGGATCCGATGGACTTTGCGCTCACTGAAGAACAGCAGCTGATCGTCAGGACCACGCGCGAATTCGTCCGCCGCGAGCTCGTGCCCCACGAGCGCGAGGTCGAGGAGAGCGGCACGCTGCGCGAGGAGCTGCGCCACGAGCTCAAGGCCAAGGCGATCGCCGCCGGCCTGTACGCCGCCAACATGCCCACCGAGATCGGCGGCGCGGGGCTCGATGCCGTGAGCTGGGTGCTGTACGAGAAGGAGCTCGGGCACACCGGCTATGCGCTGCAGCAAGGTTGCGTCGCCCGTCCCTCCAACATCCTGCTCGCCTGCCAGGGCGAGCAGCGCGAGCGTTATCTGCTGCCGACGGTGCGCGGCGAGCGCACCGAGTGCCTGGCGATGAGCGAGCCGCAGGCGGGCTCGGATCTGCGCGGCATGAAGACCAGCGCCGTGGAGCGGGGCGGGGACTTCATCATCAACGGCACCAAGCACTTCATCAGTCACGCCGACCACTCGGACTTCGTGATCCTGTTCGCCGCCAGCGGCGAGGAACAAGGCGCGCGCGGCAAGAAGAAGCTCATCACCGCCTTTCTGGTCGACATCGGCACTGTCGGTTTCGAGCTCCGTCCCGGCTACCGCAACGTCTCGCACCGCGGTTACACCAACAGCATCCTGCAGTTTACCGACTGCCGCCTGCCGAAATCGGCGGTGCTCGGGGAAGTACACCGCGGTTTCGAGGTCGCCAACAGCTGGCTCGGGGCGACACGTCTGCAGGTGGCGGCCAATTGCCTCGGACGGGCCGAGCGGGCGCTCGAGCTGGCCAAGCAATGGGCGGTGGATCGCATGCAGTTCGGTCAGCAGATCGGCAAGTTCCAGGGCGTCTCCTTCAAGCTGGCGGACATGGCCCTCGAGCTGCGCGCGGCGGAGCTGCTGACGCTCGAGGCGGCGTGGAAGCGCGATCACAACCTCGCGACCGACATGGATTTGTCGATCGCCAAGCTCAAGGCGACCGAAGTGCTGGCGATGGTGGCCGACGAGGCACTGCAGATTCACGGCGGCATGGGGCTCATGACCGAGCTGCCGCTGGAGCGCATCTGGCGCGATGCGCGCATCGAGCGCATCTGGGACGGTACCAGCGAAGTACAGCGGCACATCATCTCGCGCGCCTTGCTGCGGCCGCTGGGTGGCTGAGGCGGGCGCATTCTTCGCCCGGGGGGAGTTGCAGACGTCTCGGGGACAGTTAAGCGATCACTTAACTATCGGATTAGAGACATACTTCCAGCCGCCCCGCCGCGGGGCCTGCCGCGCCAAGCCTGAGGGCTCACTTGCCCTTCCACACCGGCTTGCGTTTCTCGGCGAAGGCGCGTGCGCCTTCCTTCAGGTCCTCCGAGCGATTGACCTTGTGCACGGTGCTGAGACTGCCGTACAAGTCGAAGGCCGCGTGCTCGGACAGCGTCTCGGTGTAGCGCAGCAGCTGTTTGATGGCCGGGAACAGCAGCGGCGGTCCGTCGGCGAGCTGCTGGGCGATCTCACGCGCCTTGGCGAGCCCCTGGCCCTTGGGCACCACGTAGTTGGCCAGCCCCCAGTGCTTGGCTTCGGCGGCGTCCATCCAGCGGCCGGTCATGAGGATATCGACCGCGACGTGGTAGGGAATGCGCCGGCGCAGCTTGATGGTGCCGGCATCGGCGAGTATCCCTACGTTGATCTCCGGGAGCGCGAACCTGGCGTGCTCCTCCATCACGATGATGTCCGTCCCCAGCACGATCTCGAAGCCGCCGCCGCAGGCGATGCCGTTGACCGCGGCGATCAGGGGCTTGTCGAGATTGTGCGGGTGGTTCAGGCCGCCGAATCCGCCCGCGCCCCAGTCCTCGTCCGACTCCTCGCCGCTGGCGGCGCTCTTCAGGTCCCAGCCGGGGGAGAAGAAGCGCTCGCCCGCGCCGGTCACGATGGCCACTCGCAGCGCCGGATCGTCGCGGAACATCGTGAATACCTGGTTGAGGCGCCGGCTTGCGGCCAGATCGATGGCATTCGCCTTGGGGCGATCGATGGTCACTTCCAGGACCGGGCCGCGGGTTGCGGTGTTGATACCGTCGGACATGTCAGTGCTCCTCAACGAGGCGAACCAATGCGTCGACCGCCACCGCGCCGCGCCCGGCGGGGCGCACGATGACGGGATTGAGATCAAGCTCCACCAGACGCTCGAGGTTGACCGTCGCGTAGCGCGCGCAGGCAAGAGCGGTCTGCACCAGCGCGGCGACGTCTGCGCGCGGGCGTCCGCGGTAGCCGGCGAGGAGGCGTGCGATGCGCAGTCGGGCGATCGCGGCTTCGATCGAGGCGGCGGTGAACGGCGGCAGGATACTGACACTGTCGCGCAGCAGCTCGGTCAGCACGCCGCCGGCACCGAGGGTGAGCAGCTGCCCGAATTGCCGGTCGACGCTCACGCCGACCAGCAGCTCCGCGACGCCATCACTGACCATCTCCTCGACCAACAGCGTCGCGGACAGCCCCGCCAGGCGCCGCGCGGCGGCAGCCGCTTCGGCGGCGCTGCGCACGTTGAGCACCACGCCGCCGACTTCGGACTTGTGCTCGAGCGCGGCACTCGCGGCTTTAATCACCACCGGAAAGCCGAGCGCCTCGGCCGCGGCCACCGCCTCGGCGGCGGCCACGACCTGCGAGCGCGGCACCGGCACGCCGAAGGCGCTGAGTGCACGCTTGCCCTCGTGCTCGGACAGGGTGCGCGCGGCGGCGGGGGCGGCGCGCGGCAGTTGCAACTGCACCCCGCTGCCGCCGCGTGCCCAGCTCTCGCCGACCGCGCCGGCGAGGTCGAGCGCCTCGAGTGCCTCGCGCTGGCCCTGCAGCGGCACGATGCCGCTGGCGAGGCATTTCTCGCGCGTGGCGCGCGGCAAGGATTCGGGGAGCGAAGAGATCACCGCCCCGCGGCTGGGCGCGCCCGGCAGCGCCGCCGCAAAGGCATCGAGGGCATTCAGGTACGCCGAGCCCTCACCCGTGCCCGCGGGCGGACAGTCGAGCATGAAGCCGACCACGTCGAAGCCGGCGCGCTGCGCGACGCTGAACATGGCCTGCTGGCGCGGAACGTCGAACCACACGTGGGTGTGAAAATCGAACGGGTTGGAGATGTGCACCCGGTCGCCGAGGATCTCCGCGAGGCTGCTGACGGCGGCGGCGGGAATGGGCGCGAACTCCAGCCCGAGATGGCGCGCGGCGTCCGCGGTCATCGCCATGTCGCCGCCCGAAGCGCCCATGGCAAGCATACGGCGCCCGCGCAACGGGCCGCCGCAATGGAAGATCTTCAAAGTCTCGCACAGCGTCGCGAGCGACTCGCAGCGGGCGATGCCGCTTTGGGCGCAGAAGGCGTCGAACGCCGCGTCGGCTCCAGCGAGCGCGCCGGTATGGGTGCGCACGGTGCGGCTGGCCGCCTCGGTGCGCCCGGCCTTGATGAGCGCGATGGGTTTGCGCCCGGCACGTGCCCGCGCCACCGCCCGGGCGAAGCGCGCTCCGTCACGGATGCCTTCCAGGTACAGCCCGATTGCCGTGACGCGCGCATCGTCCGCCAGCAGCTCGATCAGATCCTCGGCCGCGAGGCGCGTCTGATTGCCGACGGTGAGCACGCAGCCGATCGGCAGCGAGCGATCGTTGAACAGCAGGTCGAGCGCGAGCGTGCCGCTCTGGCAGATGAGCGCTACGCCGCACTCGCGCCGCGCGCCGACCACCAGGTCAGGCCACAGCGCCGCGCCGTCGAAGAAGTTGATGAAGCCGTAACAGTTGGGCCCGAGAAAAGGCAACTCGCCGGCGCTCGCGAGCAGCTCGCGCGTGAGGCGTTGGCCCTCGGGGGTCGCGGTCTCGGAGAAACCGGCGGCAAAGCACACGAAACCGCCGGCACCGCGCCGCGCGAGTGCGGCGGCGATCGCCGGGACCTCGCGGTTGGGGGCGGCAATGAAGGCGGCATCCGGGGCGGCCGGCAGCTCATCGACCGAGGCGTAGTAGTGCGCCCGGTCGCCTGCGGCGCGGTGGGGATTGACCCGCCACAACTCACCGGAGTAGCCAATCACGCGGCTGGCGGCGGCCACCGCATCCGCCCAGGTACCGCCGATCAGCGCAAGGCTCCTCGGCGCCAGCAGGCGCTGCAGGCTGGGCGCGCTCATGGAGCGCGCGTCGTGCCGCGCAACTCCATGCGCCGCGATCCGGGTACGGACGAAGACGTGCCGGCGGTGCTCGCCTGCAGCTGCGCAATCGCGGCGCTCACTTCGGGCGGGAAGGGCGTGGTGGTGGCCGCCTGCTGCTGGCGCACGTGCAGCAGCATCACTTCGGCGGCGGCCGCCGCGTCCGTGTGGCCCGCGCGCAGGATCTCAAACGCCGCGTGGATGCGCTTGTGGTCCGCGCCCGCGATGCGCACGGTCACGATGGCCGTGTCGGCTGCCTTGACCTCGTGCAGGTAGTGGATGTGCATCTCCACGGCGTACAGGGTGCACAGGGTGCGCTGCCGGTACGCGGCATCCATCCTCAAGCGATCCATGAGCGCGTCGGAGGCCAGGCTGACGATCAGCGCGTAGTAGGCATCCCGCAGGTGACCGTTGTAGTCGATCCACTCGGGCAGGATCGCGGTCTGGTAGATGGGTACGGCCGCCACGTCAGTGCAGCTGCAGCCGCTCCCGCGCCTGGGCCGGGGACAGAACCCGCGCGCCCATGGCTTCGATGATGGTGCGCGCCTTTTCGACCAGCTGCGCGTTGGTCGCATACACCCCGCGGCTGAGGTAGAGGTTGTCCTCCAGCCCCACACGCACGTTGCCGCCGAGCAGTATCGACTGCGCCACCCATGGCATCTGCATGCGGCTCACCGCGAAGGAGCTCCACACGCATGGCGAGGGCAGCGTGTTCACCATGGCGAGCAGGTGTCCGACCTCCGCGGGCACCCCGTAAGGGATGCCGGTGCACAGCTGGATCATGGCGGGGCCCGGGATCAGGCCTTCCTTGATCATCTGCTTCACGAACGACAGATTGCCGGTGTCGAACACCTCGAGCTCCACCTTCACGCCCAGCTCACGCAGGATACCCGCGCCCTGACGCTGGTAATCGGGCGTGGAAATGTAGGCGCGGTTGCCATCGCCGAAGTTGAGCGTACCGCAGTCGAGCGTGGCGATCTCCGGGCGGTACAGTCCCTCGCCGCAAAGCTCGATGACGTGCCGCATCCGCTCCTCCTGGCTCACGAAGTCGGTGCCGGCGGCGGGGGTGTCCTCGAGTCCCCGCTTGCCGACACAGATATAGCCCCCCATGCCGCAGGTGAGGTTGACGAGGACGTCGACCTTGCTCTCGCGGATGCGCTTGACGACCTCGCGATAGTGGCGCGTGGCCATGCTGAACTCGCCGGTTTCCGGATCGCGCACGTGGATGTGCACGATGGCGGCTCCGGCGCGCGCCGCGTCGATGGCGGAGGCCGCGATCTGCTCGGGCGTGATCGGGCAATGCGGGCTCTTGGTAACCTTGGTGTCGTCGCCGGTGATGGCGCAGGTGATGATGACGTCGGAGTTCATGGTGGTCCTCGCGCGCAGCGCGCGCCACGTGGTAATATTATAGCTACAATAATATAACGTGCCGGCGCGGCGCGGCAAGGAGACTAAGGCATGCAGACACAATTGTTGATCGGCGGACGTCTGGTCGCGGGCGAGGCGGCGGCGCAGCCGGTGCACGACGCCGCCAGTGGTGCGCAGATCGCCGCGGTGCCGGAAGCCACGGTGGCGCAGGTCCACTCGGCAGTCATGGCGGCGGAAACGGCGTTTCCGGGCTGGGCGCGCACGGCTCCCAGGGATCGCGCGGCGCTGCTGCTGCGCATCGCCGACCATATCGACACCGAGGCGCGCGCTTATGCCGAGCTCGAATCGCGCAACACCGGCAAGCCGCTGGCCGCGGCGCTCAATGATGAAATGCCCTCGATCGCCGATGTGTTCCGCTTCTTCGCCGGGGCCTGTCGCTCGCCCCAGGGGCTTGCGGCGGGGGAGTACCTGCCTGGTCACACCAGCATGATCCGCCGCGATCCGGTCGGCGTCGTCGGCTCGATCGCGCCGTGGAACTATCCGCTGATGATGGCGGCCTGGAAGATCGCACCGGCGATCGCCGCCGGCAATACCCTCGTGCTCAAGCCCTCGGAGCTGACGCCGCTCACCTCGCTGAAGCTGGCGGCGGCGCTCGCTGAGATCCTGCCTCCCGGGGTGGTCAACATCGTCTGCGGTCGCGGCGAACCAGTGGGCAGCGCACTCATAGCTCACGACCGCGTGCGCATGGTGTCGCTGACCGGCTCGGTGGCAACCGGACAGAAAGTGCTGACGGCGGCCGCCGGCAACCTCAAGCGCACGCACCTGGAACTCGGCGGCAAGGCGCCGGTCATCGTATTCGACGATGCGGACATCGAAGCGGTGGTAGCGGGCGTGCGCAGCTTCGCTTTTTACAACGCCGGCCAGGACTGCACCGCCGCCTGCCGCCTGTACGCGGGCAAGCGCGTTTACGAGCGGCTGGTCGCCGACCTGACGAGCGCGGTGCGTACCATCAAGGTCGGTGCGCAGGAGGAGCCCGGGGTGGAGATGGGCCCGCTGATATCGGGCGGGCAGCGTGAGCGCGTCGCGGCCATGGTGGCGCGCGCCGCTGCTACCCCGCACATCCAGCTGACCACCGGCGGCAAGCCGCGCGCCGGCGGCGGCTTCTTCTATGAGCCCACCGTGATCGCGGGCGCGCGCCAGGACGATGAGATCGTGCAGCGCGAGGTATTCGGGCCGGTCGTGTCCGTCACGCCCTTCAGCGATACCGACGAGGCGATCCGCTGGGCGAACGACTCCGAATACGGACTGGCCTCTTCGGTCTGGACGCGCGATATTTCGCGCGCGATGCAGGTGGCGGCGCAACTGCAGTACGGCGCGACCTGGATCAACACGCACTTTGCGACGGTGAGCGAGATGCCTCACGGGGGCTTCAAGCGCTCCGGCTACGGCAAGGATCTGTCGGTCTACGCGCTCGAGGACTACACGGTGGTGCGGCACGTGATGGTGAAGCTATAGACGTGATGCGGGCCTCGGGCTCCTGCGCCTGCCGCGGCGCCGCCGCCCTTGCCCTGGTGGCGGCTGGGCTTGCCGGGGCCTGCGGCCACGGCCCCGCTGCACCGCACGCGGCGGGCGCCGAGGAGCGCGAGCTGCACGTCTATAACTGGGCCGACTACATCGGCAAGGACACCATCGCCAACTTCGAAGCTGCCACCGGCATCAAGGTCATCTACGACACCTATGACGCCGATGAGACGCTCGAAGCGAAGATGATGGCGGGGGACTCCGGCTACGACGTGGTGAGCGCCTCCACCGACTTCTTCAGCCGGCAGATCAAGGCAGGCATCTACCGCCCGCTCGATCGCTCGCTGCTGCCGAACTGGCAGAACCTGGACCCGCGCGTGCTCGCCATCGAAGCGCAGGCGGATCCGGGTAACCGCCATGCCATGCCCTACCTGCGGCACGTCAACGGCTTTGCCTATAACATCGACCTGATCCGCGCGCGCATGCCGGATGCGCCGGTCGACAGTCTCGACATGATCTTCAAGCCCGAAGTCATCCGGCGCTTCGCCGATTGCGGCGTAACCTTCCTCGACCAGCCGGAGGACGTACTGCAGCTCGCCCTCAACTACCTGCACCTCGATCCGAACACCACTCGACCGGAGGACTACCGGCAGGCCGAGAAGCTGCTGCTCGCGGTGCGCCCCTATATTCGCGCCTTCGACTCCTCGGAGTACATGAACGGGCTCGCCAACGGCGAGTTCTGCATTTCCATGTCCTGGTCCGGGGACTACGCGACCGCGCGCGCCCGCGCCAAGGCCGTGGGGGTCGACGTGCATCTGGCCTTCACCGCGCCGAAGGAGGGTTCCAACGGCTCTTACGACGCATGGCTCATCCCGGCGGATGCGCCGCACCCCCTGGCAGCGCATAGGTTTCTCAATTTCATCCTCGAGCCGCGGGTGATCGCCGCCATTACCAACCACATCCATTACGCCAACGACAACCAGGCGGCCAACGCCTACGTCGATCCGCAGATCCTCAAAGATCCGGCGGTCTATCCAACGCCGGCGATGGAAGCCCGCCTCTACCAGTCCAGGGAGGCTGGCCCGGCGCTCGAGCGGCTGCGCACGCGCACCTGGACGCGCATCAAGACCAACCTGTGAGGCCGGCACGGACGCCGCAGCGTCCGCTCAGCGACCGGCGAGCTGCGCTTCCAGCGCACGGCGGCGGTCGGTGCGCGTCATGAGGTAACCGGCGCCGATGATGCACACCCCGACCGCGCACACGATGAGACTCGCCAGCGCGTTGATGTCGGGACTGACGCCGAGTTTCACCTTGGAGTAGATGACCATCGGCAGGGTGCTGGCGCCCGGACCGGCGACGAAGCTGGAGATCACCAGGTCATCCAGCGACAGGGTGAAGCACAGCAGCCAGCTGGAAATGATCGCAGGCGCGATGATCGGCAGCGTGATCTCGAGAAAGGCGCGCGCCGGACTGGCGCCCAGATCCATGGCCGCTTCCTCCAGCGAGCGGTCAGCTGCAGCTAAACGCGATTGCACCGTGATGGTCACGTACGCGGTGCAGAAGGTGACGTGCGACAGCACTATGGTGGTGAAGCCGCGATGCGGCCAGGAAAACAGCTGCATCATCGATACGAACAGCAGCAGCTGCGTGATGCCGGTGATGATTTCCGGCATGACCAGCGGCGCGTTCACCATCCCGGTCAGCAGCAGCCGCCCGCGAAAGCGCGCGAAACGCACCAGCGCGATCGCCGCCAGGGTCCCGAGGACCACCGCACCGCTCGAGGCCGTAACCGCGACCTCCAGCGACAGTAGCGCCGCCTGCAACAGCTGGCGGTTGTGCAACAGCTGCCCATACCAGGCGGTGGAGAATCCTCCCCAGACGTTGACCAGCGGCGAGGCGTTGAACGAGTACCCGATCAGCACCAGGATCGGCAGGTACAGCAGCGCGATGCCAAAGAACAGCACCGAGAGCAGCGCGGCGGAGGAGCGCCGTTCCCCCATCCCCTTCAGGCCTCCAGCTGCCGCACGTTGTAGTACTGATAGATCGCGATCGGGCCGACGAGCAGCAGCAGGAACGCGATCGCCACGGCGGAGGCCACCGGCCAGTCGTGATTGCCGAAGAACTCGTCCCACAGGACGCGGCCGATCATGAGTTGGTTCGGCCCGCCGAGCAGCGAGGGAATCACGAACTCCCCGACCGCGGGGATGAACACCAGCATCGAGCCGGCGATCACTCCGGGGAGCGACAGCGGCAGGGTGATGTCGAGAAAGGCACGCCGCGGCGTGCTGCCGAGGTCGGCGGCCGCTTCCAGCAGCGTCGCATCGAGTTTTTCCAGCGTGGCAAATAGCGGCAGCACCATGAAGGGCAGGTAGGAATAGATGATGCCGAGATACACCGCGAGACTCGTGCGCATGATGCGCAGCGGATGACTGATGAGGCCCAGGTGCAGGAGCGCGGTGTTGAGGAAGCCGTTGTCGCGGATGATTCCCTCGAGGGCGTAGACGCGCAACAGGAAGGAGGTCCAGAACGGCAGCATCATGATGAGCAGCAGCAACCCCTGGGTCGACCTTGGACTGCGCGCGATGGCGTAGGCCATGGGGTAGCCGAGCGCGAGGCAGATCAGGGTGGAGAAGAACGCCGTGCGCAGCGAGTACAGATAGGCGACGCCATACACTTCATCGGTGAGCAGGTAGCGGTAGTTGCCGAGGGTGAGCGTGAGCTGCAGGTGGTGGTCGCGCGTGAAGGAGATGACGTCGGTAAACGGCGGCACGCGCGTCGCGGTCTCGGCGAAGCTGATTTTGAAGGCGAAGGCGAACGGAATGAGAAAGAATATGACCAGGAAGATCAGCGGCGGCAGAATGATGAGCCAGCGGCCCGGACGCCCGGTCGGTTTCATGATGCGCGCTTCGAGTGTGCCAGCGGACTATTGTGCGGGATAAACTTCGCTCCAGTACACCTATCGCCTGTGCGGCGCCTGCCGCCGGCGGGTCGCGCATCCGCCAGCGCCAGCGGCAGCGTCTCATCGACGCCTGCATCTCCGCGTTGCACATCTACGGGCCTTCGCGCACTACCGTGGAAAAGGTCGTGGCGCTGGCGGACCTGTCGCCGGGCGTGGTGCGCTTCTACTTCGATTCCAAGGCCGCGATGCTGGTCGCCTCGCTCGAGTACCTGGCGGCGGAGTTCGAAGAGCGGGTGCTGGCTCCCGTGGCCCAACTGAAGCACGCGCCAGTTGAGGCGCTGCGGTTGCTGGTGAGCCTGTACCTCGATGCGGACATCGCCAGTCCGCGCAAAGTGTCGGTCTGGTACGCGTTCTGGGGCGAGGCCAGTGCGCGCCAGGAGTACCAGGACATCTGCGGCCAGAAGGACGAGGAGTTCGCCGTCCTGGTGCGCGAGCTCATGGAGGGCCTGATCGCCTCCAGCGGCGCCACGCACCTGGATGCCGACGCTGTGGCGCTCGGGCTCATCGGCGTGCTCGAGGTGCTGTGGCAGGGGTTTGCCTTCGAGAGCGAGGCCAACATCGACCGCGCGGCTGCGGTCGCACGCTCGCTCGCCTACCTGCGCTCGGTGTTCCCGGGCGAGTTCGCGCAATCCGCATCCGCGGCACCGTACGCTGCCGGCGCGCCGGCCGCCGCCGCGCGCGGCGCACGCCTGCCGGGGTGGGCGTATGCGGACGCGGGGCTGCTCGCGGCGGAACGCGAACAGCTGTTGCGGCCGGCCTGGCAGCTGCTCGGACACGAGGCGGAGCTAGGTGGGCCGGGAGACTTTCTCACCGGCGATCTGGCCGGGGAGCGCGCCCTGGTGTTGCTTGATGAGCGCGGCAAGTTGCATGCCTTGCGCAACACCTGCCGCCGGCGTCCGCACGCGCTGCTGGCGGCGCGCCGGGGACACCTCAGCAGCGCGATTCACTGCGTCGCGCACGCCCTGACGTACCGCTTCGACGGGCGCCTGGTCGAAGGCAGTACTCCGGGGGATCTCGTGGCCCTCGAGATGATGCGCCGGGGCCGCCTGATCCTGGTGCGCTCGGGCGGGGCGCCCGGCAAGCGCGCGCCTGAAGCCCTGTGGGAGGGATTCGCGGATCTCGTGCCGCGCGCCGTGGCGGACCTGGAGGTCGGCGCGGACTGGAAGGTGATCGTCGAGCAGTGGCTGGAGAGCCCGCAGCCGCAGCAGCATTTTGTGGCGCCGAATCAGTTGCTCGACATCCGCCCCGCCGGGGCGTTGATTCTGCAGGTCGTGCCCAGCGCACCCGGACGCAGCCGCATCCGCCGCTTTGACTTCTCCGCG
>Ga0209011_1000805_pt1 | contig 11468 bp, 11 predicted proteins | sample BlaSpr_A8_OM1_M3_FD_187986 | JGI IMG/M metagenome (GOLD analysis project Ga0209011, IMG submission 187986) | Forest soil microbial communities from Thunder Bay, Ontario, Canada - Black Spruce, Ontario site 2_A8_OM1_M3 (SPAdes) (version 2) | ecosystem: Environmental > Terrestrial > Soil > Boreal... | reverse complement strand
AGAAAGCCCAAACCGTTTACCTTGCCTCATGCAACACCACCTTTAGAGAGCAGACTTATATCAGATGGTGTTGCATCGACCTATTGAGACCGCCGCGTTTATCAGACGCTTGCCACCAATATGGCGTAGAGTGAGAATTTGCTTGACCCTGGAACTAATTCCAAGCTTTAGGCTAACCCTGTGAGTTCCAAAGTTTCCACAACTCGACCCCTGTATTGCGGTGAACTGGCCCGTCTTTCCGGCGTAAGTGCGGACACTGTTCGTTTCTACGAGCGGCGGAATCTTTTGCTTCCAGCCGCCCGGACCTCCGCTGGTTACCGGGTGTTTTCGCCAGACAGTCTCGCTCGAATGCGATTGATTCGAGCCGGACTGTCTATCGGATTCTCGGTAGCTGAATTGGCAGACATCTTTCGCGAACGGAACAGCGGAGGCGCGCCCTGTCGCCGCGTTCGGAAGATGGCCGCTGAAAAGCTCGCGATTCTCGAAAAGAGACTTCGGGAGTTGCAATCGTGGCGACGCGAATTACGTTCGACGCTTTTCGCGTGGGACCGGATGCTAGCCGAGACACCTCGCGGCAAACAGGCTCGACTGCTGGAAAAGTTCGCAACTCACCCGAAGGCCCATGCACGACTTTTGGGTCGCGGGATTCAAAAACGGGGAGAGCCATGAAACTGATTCTGCTAATCGCACTCGCAGTAGGATTTTCTGCTCAATCTAGCCAGAAACCGGAATCGCAGACCGAGTGTCCTATGCACGCCGCGCATACTCAGATGAATGAGCGCGGCGAAAAAGGCATGGGCTTTTCTCAAACTGCCACGACGCATCACTTCTTATTGAACTCGAATGGAGGAGTGATTCAGGTTGAGGCTAACGACTCCGCCGACGCCACCAATCGAAACGAAATCAGGGCGCATTTAGGACATATCGCAAAAGCATTTCAAAGCGGAGATTTCGATATTCCGATGTTTGTTCACGATACCGTTCCACCCGGGGTACCGGAAATGAAACGCTTGCGGAAAAATATTCAATATTCGTTTGAGGAAACTCCCAATGGGGGACGCGTTGTTATTTCCTCCGCGAACAAAGAGGCCCGCGAAGCAATTCACCGATTTTTGCGCTTCCAGATCGAGGAACACAAGACTGGAGACCCAACGGATTTCTTATGAGCTGCTCACGGAGGGCGCTAACCTCCGGTAGTTGCAAAACCGGACATGTCCGGCTGGCAACAAAGGAGGGTCGTTAGGATAGACTCGTTAAGCTACCCGGAGATTTGGAATGGGCAACGATGCGGTCGTGTTTAAATCCTGGCTGGATGCTTACGGCCATGCGTGGGAGAACCGTAATGCAGAAGCCGCGACCGCGCTGTTCGCTGAAAACGGTACCTATCAAGTTACGCCATTTCTCAAACCCATGTGCGGGAGAAAAGCCATTTTCGAGTATTGGTCAGAGGTGGCCCGAACGGAAGAGAACATTAGATTCGGTTACGAGATCTTGGTTGTGAATGCTGAGCTAAACATCGCCAGATGGTCGGCGTCGTTTGTTCGAGTCCCGCCAGGGCTGCAAACTAAACTTGATGGAATCTTTCTGATTTCTCTTGACGAAGAAGGGCGCTGCAAATCGCTTCAGGAGTGGTGGCACAAACAGCAAGAATGAGTCGGGGCGACCCGCTAACCTCAAAAGGTTTTCCTAGAGTTGCCCGAGCTCACGTGCTATACTGTTTTTAGGTCATACTCTGATCTGCTACAATCTGCGGCGGCCTCGGCTGCCGCTTTTTTACTTTCAGCCCTAGAATTTCTGCAGACCCTGACTCTGGGCTTTTCACACGAAACTTGAATCGGATGCCCCGCGATTGCGTTAATCACTAAGTTCTTTAGAATGAACACTTATAAAAATGAACCAAAGAACGAGCTCTATCTACCTTTAGAATCAATACTTGCAAAAGTGTATCAAAACAAAGGACTTTATCTCCCTTTAGAATGAACACTTATGAAAAACATAGGGGGGATGGGGGTGTTATTGTTAACTAGAATTCAATGCGAGGTGCTCTGGGTCTGGCTGATTCGCGCGATTTGCTTTGCCAATTTGCGTACTTCCTCTTCAAACTTCTTGTACTCGTTGCTGCCATAGGGAAGAGCCGCGCTCAAGCCGGAGTGAAACTCGCTTGCTCTCGTTCGCCGCGTAACTTCCGCGATATTGACGCTGCTGATTCCTGCTCCCGGCACAATGACGATCCGCTCCCCCGCGGCTTCGATAAGTTTGGCGAGCATCGCGGCTCCTTCTAGCGCGCTTTTCGCGCCGCCAGACGTCAGGATTCTTTTCGCTCCGCTTTGAATCACTTCTTCGAGCGCTTGGTGTAAGTCGGCGGCTTCGTCAAACGCGCGGTGATATGTAACCGGCAGTGGCTTCGCAAGCTCGGCGAGTTCCCGCGTTCGCTTCACGTCGACTCGATGCTCTTTCGTCAAGACGCCGAGTACGACGCCATCCATACCAGCTTCTTTGGCGCCAACGACGGAGCGCTTCATCCCTGCGAACTCAGCGCTCGAATAGACGAAGTCTCCCGCGCGTGGCCGCACCATGAAAAAAATAGGAATGCGAACTTGCGCTCGCACCGCGCGAAGGAGATCCGCGTCAGGCGTAACCCCGCCAACAGATAAATTCCTGCAGAGCTCGATGCGGTCCGCGCCGCCGCGCTCTGCTGCCAGCGCCGATTCAAGAGCCTCAACACTGATTTCGAGCAGGCATTTCCGGTTCATGTGCGAAGTCCTGTGGCGGAGACCACATGCGTAAGCGTGCCGTGGGTCCAATTCCAGAGCATTCCCAGTAGCGCGGCGGCGTTCCAACCCCACAAAAAGAGACGCATTTCTTTCGAACGATAAGCGCGGTTTTTCCACAGTAGAGTCGCATCGAGCAAGAACCAGAGCGCGCCGAAGCCTAGGAAGCCCGTAATGATCCAATCCCGGTAATAGATCAGCACCAAGGCGGTTTCAATACACAAAAATGCCGCAATCAGGAATTTGGCGGACACTCTCCCGATCGAGGTCGCTGTCGTTTGCCGTCCGCTCAAGCGGTCGGGCTCGATGTCCATCACCTCGCCGAAAATATGGGAGTGCATGGCAAACAACGCGCCAAATAGGAAGGTCTGCCAGGGAAGTTGCGGGACGTTGTTCAGCCAGCTGCTCAACACGAATACGAGTAAGTAGCTCGCCTGAATCAACACGTCGAACGGAGGGCGGCCCTTCCATCCGATGCCTGGCGCATTGTAGAGCCCGACAGCCAAGAGAAGCAGGGCGTACCACCACAAAATACGCGGCCCGACGAAGAAATAGAACGCGATCACGAATGGCATTTGCACCACGGCGATCTGCCATTTCAAAGCCGCGAGCTGTTCGCGCGCACCGCGCGAACCAAACATGAAAGTGCCTTTGCGCGGGTTCAGCGAATCGGTCTCGGCGTCGACGATGTCATTGACGCCGTAAAGCAGAAACCCGAGCGGGAAAAGCGCGAAAAACAATCCCAGCCAGAGTTTGCCGGAATGGAAGATGTCCGCATGCCCGAGCGGCATGAGGTAAAACAGGGCCGTCGTGCTCCACAGTCCGGGCCGTGAAACTTGAAGTAAGAAAACTAGATAGGAATGAGACTGTTCATGACGCTCGACACTTGGAGAGGCTTCGGCGGCTTTGGCCATCTGGCCCAATATACCGCGGTTCAGATCAGGCCTGGGACTTCAAACTAGCGCGATGTGATGAATTGTTTCGGCCGTTTCAAACTCTTCGCAGTTCAAGTATGTGAAGAAGAGGCTGGCAGGCAAGCAATGCGTGAGGCTCCTAGATGAGGCCGAGCGAGGCGAACCCCGTGATCGAAGCACAGCCTAGGGCGACGCCCAAAACAACACCCGCCAGGACATCACTCAGAAAGTGCATGCCCAGCACGATGCGGGATAGCGCAATGCTTAACGCCAGGAAAAAAAGCACGCCTTCGAGCGAGGGATAAAAGTAGCTGACGACGAGCGCGATGGAAAACGCGGTCATGGTGTGACCCGAAGGAAACGAAAACTGGTCTGGAGGCAGCACCTTCGACCAGCAGTGAGGCTCGATCTGGCAAGGCCTCGGCCGCTGGCTCAGTCTCTTCAGCGCTTTGAAAACAAAAATACCCAGAACCGCGGCGGACCCCGCAGCTCCGATGGCCGAAAAACGCTGAGGGCCACCATACGCGAGCAACATCAGTCCCAGACCGTACCAGATCCAGCCATCGCCCATGCGCGTGGCCGCGATCATCCAAATGCGAAACCAGCGCGGGGCGCGCCAGCGATTCATCCGCCGCATCAGCCGGTGATCGCGCCGATCGATATATCCCCAGAGGTTGCGTGCGACTGCCATCGCCTCACCTCACCCAGACGGCCGGAAACAGACATGCACTTTCAATAATAAAGATGCACAAATAGGCGAAAAACACATCTCGGATACAAATCGCGTGCGCACGCAAACTCCTTCGGCTCGCTTGCAGCGACGAATCGGAGGACTTGTGCACCTTGCACCTCAACTTGCCCAGTTGGCCTCGAACTTCGAATCCAAATCCCAAAGCTTGCGCTTGCGTTTCTCGCCACGCTCGATAGCCGAGGACCATTTCCGGCAAAAACGAATTTCGTTCAACCAGTGCCCCGCGGTAAAAGCGGGTACCAGCACCGCGAGCGGCGACAGCGCAAGCGTCCAGGGTTTGTCCCAGAAAAGCGACCGGACGATGCTGAACACGTCTGCCGTGAGCTTGCCGCAGCTCCCGTGGACGCCGTGTACGCGACCGCGGCCTATCCGCAGCCCGGCGAAAAATTCATCCACCGTTCGCGCCCCGGGCACTTCCGTGTAGGTATGTCCCACACCGGCGATCGTGTGCGAGTCGCTGCCGGCAATCGCGATTTTTCCCAGCCGCGCCGCCAGCCTTGCGGCACTCTCATTGGCCTCCGGCCACATCTGCCCATTCCGCGTTTCAAACGCCGGAACATAGGATTCAAACCAATGGAAATCTTCCTCTTCGCGGCGGCCCGTCAACCCGGAGAAAACGTGATTGGCACTGAAGAAAAGTTTCCGCTCGGTGAGGTACATCAGCAAAGCAATGAAATCGTTTCGGCGTCGCTGAATCTCCATGTGGTCGCGTTCTGTGATGCCATAGACGCCCATGTGCATCTCGGTGCCGCTGGGCATCCGAACGGTGACCTCCTCGCTCAGGAAGAAGTCCGGGTGGCGCCGCAAGGCCTCCGCGCCGTCGATGGAGTCATGGTCGGTTATAGTGACTAGGGACATGCTCATCCGCTTCAGCCGGTCATAGACTTCGGCGGGATCGTTGTAGGACTCCCGGCAAATGCGATCCAGCCCGGGAACGGTGAACATTCCTGATGCGATCGAGTGAACGTGAAGGTCGCAGCGCATGATGCAATTGTCTACGCCTGATATTAACAGCCTGTAAAGAGGTGGCGAAATCTGCGTGAATGTGCCCATGGAACTCATTGAACACAAATAGTTTATCGACTTATCCACATGGCATGCAGTGTGCTCTGGTGCGACGGCCTAAGCATATGGCACAATCGGCGCGATGAAAAAAGTTCACGTCGTCTTCCATGATGGCGGAGGGGGACATCGCAACGCCGCCGTCGCCCTGCAAACGGTCATTTCCCAGCAGCAGCGCGACTGGCAGGTCGAGCTCATTCAATTTCAAGACCTGACGGACCGGTTAGACGTTCTGCGCAAGCTCACCGGCATTCGCATCCAGCAGCAATACAACATCCTGCTGCAAAACGGCTGGACCCTGGGCAGTACCTATCTCCTCCGCGTACTCCAGGCGACTATCCGCTTATTTCACAGGCCGTTAGTGAATCTGCTCGAAAGATTTTGGCGTGAAAAGCCGGCGGACCTGCTGATTTCCGTGATCCCTCATTTCAACCGGCAGATTTGCGAAAGCTGGACCAAGGTTTATCCTGGCCGCCCGTTTGTAACTATCATCACCGACCTGGCTGATTTTCCGCCGCGATTCTGGATTGAGCCGGTCAAAGATCAGTACGTCATCGCGGGCACGGAGAAAGCCGCCGATCAAGCGCGTGCGATGGGGCATGATGACGGTCATATTTTTCTGACGTCGGGAATGATCTTGCGACCTGATTTTTACGTGGAAGATAATTCAGACCCTGTAGCGCTGCGCCGCGAAATGGGATTGCGCGAAGGTCTGCCCACTGCCATTGTGCTCTTCGGCGGGCACGGCTCGAAAGTGATGTACGACATCACGGAAAAGCTGGATGCGGCCGGGCTGCCCCTGCAGTTGATCTTGATTTGCGGCAGAAACGACGAGCTAGCGGCCAAGCTGCGTGTTCACCAGTGGAAGATGCCGATCCATGTCGTTGGTTTCACAAAAGAAGTGCATCGGCTGATGCGCGCAGCTGATTTTCTGATCGGCAAGCCCGGCCCCGGCAGCATTGCGGAAGCCATGGTCCGAAAGCTCCCCGTGCTGATCGAATGCAACGCCTGGACGCTCCCGCAAGAGCGCTACAACGCAGAGTGGGCGACGGAGAAGGGCGTAGGCATCGTTTTGAAGAGTTTTGAAAGTGTGGTGGAAGGAGTAAAGCGCATGCTCGATCCTGAGGCTCTCGCCGCGTTTCGTAGCAACGTGGCAGTGCAAAAGAACCGCGCCGTTTTCGAAATCCCCGAGATTCTGGCGAAGCTTCTCGGTGAGCCTGGGGCCGAGCCCCGTTCTCGCATGCCAGCGCCGATAGCAACGCACACTCTCTAGGCGGCTCCGTGGTGGAACTGAATACTTACAACGGACAACTTAGAACTGCTTTCGGAGCTGCGCATGTTCGGCCCGACCGGGATGCGGGAATCTCGGGCCGGCGTTCGAATTATGGGTTGGCGTCTGCATGTGGGGTTTCGCGCACTTTGTTGGCCGCCAGTGCGAGAGGTACCGCTTCGAATCGCACATCTTCACGCAGCCGCCTCGCAGATGCGATTCCGCACAATGGCAGTAACACCCGCCTGCCGGAACGCTTCGCAGCAGTACGGGTGTGTCCGCGAGGAGCCTGAGCGAGCAGCCCAGGAGAATGATTCCAAGAAGATAGAGTCTGCGGAAGGGACGCCGCCACGAGAAGGGTTTGCTGAAGAGCCGGCCCATGGGGGTATTCTGCGGAAAGCGCGGGAAAAAACCGATAGCCCGGGAGTCCGGGAGGCTTGTTACCAAGGTCCTGGAACCAATGGCAGGAGTGCGCCCGAAAACGATGGAGCGAGACCGTTCCCGATTCAGACTGGAGGCAGTTCCGAATTGAACTAAAAGTGCGGATTTGGCGCAGGTAGACGAGCCGCTCTTCAAAGCTAAACTCAACATAATAATACGCTTATTTAACTTCTTAAACGAGCTCTACATTGGCGGGAGCCGTGCATTAGAGGGCTGCGTGGGCGCGTTTCAAATGACGAGATGTGAAAAGAGACAAGCGAGGGGGAAGGGGCTTGCTTGTCACTTTTTGCAGATCGTTCCCACCTGCCTCTGAGAGGGAAGCTAGGATGGATGACCCCACGCGCTGGTGTGAAAACGACGCCAGCAATTGAAACGCGCCTTCCGGGGCCCCCGATCCCAAGCGGGGGCCCCTTTTTTTTTCTAGCCCCGATGCAGAACTCCGCTGCGATAAGTTCATGGGACGGCCAAGCCTGCCTCGAGTTCACGATCTCGCTTTAGCGGCGTTCAAACTAGCCAGACAAAATCAGATCAGTTTACTTTGCGTGTAGCGGCGATGCGCGCCTGGCCAAGCACATGCGCGACCTGCGTCTCGCGCAGGCGCGACGCGTCGTATTCGAACGACAATTGGTTCTTCGATTCGTCGACGCGAAAGCTGCGCAATCCATAGGTGTTTGCGAATTGGCCGAGTTGGCGCAATTGCTCTTCCGTCAGCGGAGACTGCAATTGATAAGTGACTTCAACGAGTGTCATGACTGCATTATACCAGCCCGCGACAAGCGGAACGGCCGCCGGGTCTGGGGCCACTTGACACAAGATAGAGGGGAGGGGTATAAATAGGGGTGGAGGGTATTATGACGTCAAGGACGGCAAAATCCATTCGCGGCGGAAGAGAGCATGGCCGCCCGAGCGTTGCAAACTGTGCGTGCGATACCGACGCCGGCGGACGCAAGGCCATTGGGGTCGACCCAAGTCTGAAGGCGGCCAATCAGAATCGCCTCCGCCGCATCGAGGGCCAGGTGCGCGGGCTGCAAAAAATGGTCGAAGAGGACCGCTATTGCGCAGACATCATTACCCAGGTTGCTTCCGTCCAAGAGGCGCTGCGAGGAGTGGCCCGCAACTTAATGAAGAACCATTTGCATCACTGCGCGGCCAAAACGCTGAACAGCGGCAAGAAAGCAGAGACCGAAGCGATGTATGACGAACTGCTCGAACTGATCTACGCACATCTGCGCTAGCGCGGTCGAGGCAAGAGGAGATCACAAAATGAGTTCGCAGGATACAGGTGGAAAGGCACTTCCGATTTTGCAGGGGTCGGCCGAACACAAGGATCCCGTCTGCGGAATGACGGTTGTTCCGGAAAAAGCGGCCGGCAAGGTGGAGCACGCCGGAAAGACGTACTACTTCTGTTCGAAGCACTGCGCCAAACGGTTTTCAGATGATCCGGAGAAGTTTCTCGCTGCTCCCGGGACCGGGGAAATAAAACATAGTCCCGCGCCTGCGGAACACGGAGCGGTGCAGCACACCGGAGCTGCCGTATTGCGCGCGGCGCTAGATGAAAAAAAGGTTCGCTACACCTGCCCGATGCATCCGCAGATCATCCAGATTGGCCCGGGGAGCTGCCCCATCTGCGGGATGGCGCTCGAGCCAATGGATATCTTCGCGGAAGGGGAGGCCGATCCCGAATACGACTCAATGCGCCTGCGCTTCTGGGTGAGTGCGGCGCTCTCGCTTCCGTTGCTGCTGTTGTCCATGCTTGGCGAGTCGCTCGGCTTGCATCTCGCCCCACAGGTGCGAAACGCAATCGAGATTTTTCTCGCGACGCCGGTGGTCCTCTGGGGCGGCTGGCCGTTTTTCGAGCGCTTCTGGGCCTCGGTCGTCAACCGCAGCCCGAACATGTTCACGCTGATTGGATTGGGCACGGGCGCTGCCTATCTCGACAGCGTTGTAGCTACTTTTTTTCCGCGGATTTTCCCGGCCTCTTTTCGGGGCACGGATGGCTCCGCCCCCGTTTATTTCGAAGCGGCGGCAGTCATCACCACGCTGGTTCTCCTGGGGCAAGTGCTGGAATTGCGCGCCAGGCAACGAACCAGCGGAGCGATTCGCGCGCTGTTGAATTTGGCGCCGCAGCAGGCGCAATTGATCGCGGCGGATGGCGGGGAAAGAGACGTGCCGCTCGATCAGGTGAAGCGCGGCGACCGGCTGCGTGTCCGTCCAGGAGAGCGTGTTCCCGTCGACGGCACGATACGTGAAGGCGCGAGCGCCGTCGATGAATCGATGGTGACCGGTGAATCCATGCCGGTCGAAAAAAGCGCAGGCGATAAGGTCACCGGTGGCACGCTGAACACCAGCGGAAGTTTCATCATGGAAGCGGAGCGCATCGGCAGCGAAACCATGCTCGCGCAAATCGTGAGACTCGTCAGCGAAGCCCAGCGCAGCCGTGCGCCGATGCAGCGCCTCGCCGATCGCGTCGCGTCGTATTTTGTGCCGGCCGTGATTCTCGTCGCGGTCCTGGCCTTTTTCGGCTGGATCCTTTTTGGCCCGGAGCCGCGCTTCGCGCACGCGCTGGTAGCGGCTGTGTCGGTGCTGATCATCGCGTGCCCCTGCGCGCTGGGCCTTGCAACGCCGATGTCCATCATGGTGGCCATGGGCCGCGGGGCGCATGCGGGTGTGCTTGTTCGAAACGCAGAGGCCCTCGAGACGCTCGCGAAAGTTGACACCCTCGTCGTGGATAAGACCGGCACGCTTACGGAAGGTAAGCCCCAAGTGGGGAATATCGTTGTCTTTGAGGAAAGTGAGGTTTCGAGGGGGCAATTGCTTCGATGGGTGGCCAGCTTGGAGCGAGCCAGCGAGCATCCACTGGCAAAGGCGATTGTGCGCGCGGCGGAGGACGAGAAGCTATTGACTCAACCCGTCGAGGAATTCCGGGCGACAGCGGGAGGGGGCGCGGAAGGCAAGGTCGCAGGCAAACACTTGTTGGCCGGAAGCGCGAAGTTTTTGAAGGAGCGCGGCGTTCAGCTTCCAGCAGCAAAGAGGATGGGAATTCTTACCGATGGAGCGGCGTCGGTTACCGCAGTTTACGCAGCGATCGACGGCAAAGCCGCAGGGGCTTTCTTGTTGACCGATAAGGTGAAGAGTTCATCGGCCGGAGCGATCCAGCAATTGAAGGCCGAAGGCATGAGGGTGGTAATGGTCACAGGAGATCGGCCGGAAACCGCTCAATCGGTAGCCACGCAACTGCAAATTGAAGAGATCAAAGCGGAAGTCAGGCCCGAGGAGAAAAGCGAGATCATCAAGAATCTGAAGAATGAAGGGCACGTCGTGGCCATGGCTGGTGACGGAATTAACGACGCGCCCGCGCTGGCTGCGGCCGACGTGGGGATCGCCATGGGCACCGGCACGGATGTTGCGATTGAAAACGCCGGAATCACGCTCCTGAAAGGTGACCTGCGGGGAATCGTGCGGGCGCGGAAACTGAGCCGCGCCACGATTCGCAACATCAAGCAGAACCTTGGCTTCGCATTTCTCTACAACGTGATCGGGATTCCGATCGCCGCGGGCGTTTTCTACCCGATTTTCGGCTGGCTGCTGAGCCCCATGCTCGCCAGCGCGGCGATGAGTTTCAGTTCCGTCTCCGTCATCGCCAACGCCTTACGCCTCCGCAAGGTTTCTCTGTAAAGCTAGCGGATTTGAGAGTCCTTCCCGACTAGCGAGAAAGTATTGTAACGGGCGGCATCATGAGCCTGGCCTCGGAATCCCCTCAAACTTCCTGAGACTCTGGCGCGGGACCTGACCAAACGCCTCTTCCATCGTCTAAACGAGCAGGACGAGGGAACTTTTCCCACACGGTTGCGTATTCACTTGTAGCAGCGAGGCCAGAACAGCGGGGGGTCGGGTATGTCCAGTAATGGCAATGCTTTAGGAAACGGGAAAAACGGCAAGAAACGCCGTCGCCGCATCATTTGGGCCGCGATCGCGGTTGTGGTGCTGGGGGGCGGCGGCTATGGCGTGAAGGCGGCGCTCAGCCCAAGCCGCACCATCGACCCATCAAAACTTGCTTCCGTCGAGCGCGGCGACCTGGCACGCGTGGTCGTGGCCACTGGAAAGATTCAGCCGCTTTCCAAAGTGGAGATCAAGTCCAAGGCCAGCGGCATCGTTAAGAAGCTTTACGTGGATTACGGTGAACGCGTGAGGCAGGGCCAGTTGCTCGCGGAACTCGACAAGGGTCAGCTTGAAGCCGCCGAACGCGCCTCGCGTGCAAA
>Ga0209011_1000804_pt1 | contig 11471 bp, 8 predicted proteins | sample BlaSpr_A8_OM1_M3_FD_187986 | JGI IMG/M metagenome (GOLD analysis project Ga0209011, IMG submission 187986) | Forest soil microbial communities from Thunder Bay, Ontario, Canada - Black Spruce, Ontario site 2_A8_OM1_M3 (SPAdes) (version 2) | ecosystem: Environmental > Terrestrial > Soil > Boreal... | reverse complement strand
GCGGTGGGCAGCCTCCCGCCGCGCTGGCGGCGGCTGCCGGCGCGGCTGGCGGCGAGCGCGGGGCTGTTCGATGCCTATCTCGAGCGCATCCGCGCCTGGCGCGGCGGTGAGCGGCCGCGCACCGGCCCCGATCCGCGTTTCCGCCTGAGCACCGTTACGGAGCAGTGGCGCGCGCTGCTGTCGCCCTGAGTGCGCCGTCCGCCGCCGTGCCAAGCGCACTCCAGGCCGCGAACACCGCCTCCACGGAAATCTGATCGAGGCGATTGGACTGCGGCGGTCCGCCTACGCCGGACACCTGCGAGCCGGTCGGGCTGCGCGGCAGCCACTGCTGCTGGGAGTGCGCGCCGAACAGCACCACCAGCGGCAGGCCCAGCGCTGCCGCGGCATGCGCAGGACCGGTGTCGACGGAGATCATGCTGTGCGCCCGCGCACACAGGGCAAGCAGGCGCGGCAACGGCAGCTCGGCCGCCGCCACCGCCGGCAGCTGCGCCGCAGCGGCAATCCACTCAAGCAGCAGCGACTCGCGCGGCGCGCCGCACAGCACGATCACCGCCTGCGGCAGCCGCGCGTGGATCCTGTGCAGCAGCGCCGCCCAACGTTCGAGCGGCCACGCCTTGTCGTCCGCGGCTGAGGGGCGCAGCCGCCGGCCACGCATGGTGCGGCGGTTGCCGGGCTGCACCAGTATCAGCGTCCGCTCGCCCCAGCCTTGCCGCTCGAGCCACGCGGCGCACTCGGCGCGCGCCGCGGCGGACACCTCCAGGCGCGGCGCGCAGCGCGGCGGGGGCGCCGGCCACGGATAGTCGGCCGCGTTGAATGCCGCCGGCGTCAGCCGGCCGAGGCTCACCAGGCGGTCGACCCAGTGCGTCGGCTCAATTTTGGACGTGTGGGGTAGAGCGGTGTCCAGGCCCGTTTGCGCATCGACCCCGTGCGTCGGCGCAATTTTGGACGTGTGGGGTAGGGCGGTGTCCAGGCCCGTTTGCGCATCGACCCGGTGTGTGGCGCCGGGGCTCGACTCGGGCGCGAGAAATACGCAGCGCGCGGGTCCGGTGCCGCTGAACCTCAGCAGGCGTCGGATTCTCGCGAGCTTGCGCGGATCGGTCTCGCACACGTAGACCGGGTCGGCGCGCCTGGCACGCAGCGCCCGCAGCGTGCGCCACCAGGCCGGGTCGAAACCCCACGCCGTGTAGCGATGCAGGCACGAAACGCGCGCCACATCGCTGTGCGAAGCGTAGATCTGCGCCGGCCAGGAACCGGCGCCGATCACATGACAGGGACTGCCGAAGCGTCGATGCAGGACCTCCAGCAGCGCGGACAGCAGGATCAGGTCCCCGACCCGGCCGAACCAGATGACGATCGGCTGCACGGGGGGTGCCGGCATGACTCCTCAGCGCTGTGGGAAGCACATAAGCTATTCGGGTCGGGGCAGCCGTGGCAAGCAGGTCTGTCGATGCGTGCCTTTGCGTGGTTTATGGGCTTGACGGCGCTGGCGCTGGCGGCGATCGCCGTGTTCGCCTATCCGGCGTGGACGCTCCTGCACCCGTTTTTCGACTTCCCGTTCCACCGCGTCGGCGAGCGCATCGGCATGCTGGCGTTGCTGGTGGGCTTCCTGCTCGTTGCGCGGCGCTTGAGGCTCGCCGACCGCGCCAGCCTCGGTTACGGGCTCCCGCGACGCGCTTTCCTGCGCGAGACGAGCCTCGGACTCGCGCTCGGCGTGGCGAGCATGCTGGCGGTGGTCGGCCTGATGGCTGCGCTGGGGCTGCTCGACTGGAGGCCGGCCGCGGCCCTCACCGGCATGGATCTGCTGCGCCTCGTTGCGCTGCGCGCCGCCAGCGGCTTCGCGGTGGCCTTCATCGAAGAAACGTTCCTGCGTGGAGCGATGCACACCGCGATCGAACGCGAATCCGGAACGCGCCTTGCTGTGCTGCTGACGGCGCTGTTGTACGCGGCCACGCATTTCTTTGCCAGCTATCACATCGCGGCGGGGCAGGTCACAGCGCGCAGCGGGCTCGAGCTGCTGGCCGGGACGCTGCACTCGTGGGCGCAGCCGGCAGGGATCGTCGATGCGTTCCTCGCGCTGCTGGCGGTGGGCGTGCTGCTCGGCATGGTGCGCGCTGCGACCGGCAACATCGCCGCCTGCATCGGCCTGCACGCCGGGTGGGTATGGGTGATGCTGGTCGCGCACGAGCTGACACGGCCGCTGCGCTGCGCGCCGCTCAGCTTTCTGCTCAGCCGCTTCGATGGCTTCGTCGGCTGGCTGGTACTGGCGTGGGTCGCGGTGCTGGCGGTGCCGTTGTGGCGTTACTACTGCGCACGCGCCGCACGCGCTTCCTGAGCGCGCGGCCGCTCGAGTCAGTCGAGCTGCGCCGCCGCGAAGCCGTCCTTGCGCAGCAGTTCGAGCAATCCCCCATCGCCCACCAGGTGCAACGCGCCCACGACCACCAGGCAGTTGTGCTCGCCATGCAGGAGCTGCTCGATCTGCGGCAGCCAGCGCTGGTTGCGCGCCGTCACCAGCGGGCGATATAGCGCCGGGAAGGCACGGTATTCGCGCGCGAGCAGGGTGGCGAGCCCGGCGGCGTCGCCGCGGCGCCAGGCGCTGAGCACCGCCTGCAGCTCGCTTTGCGACTCCTTCAGTTCACTCAGCGTCTGGTCCAGCAGCCGCAACTGGTCCTCGCGCGACAGCGCCTCGAGGCCTCCGAGCTCTTCGGCAAGAGTCTCCAGGCCCGCGGTCGGCTTGTCGTCGGATTGCGCGCGGTGCACGAGCTGCTCCTCGACGCCCTGTTGCGGGTCAAAACCCAGATGCAGGTACTCGAGGTCGGCGAGCTCGATCCCCACGACCCAGGGCGACTGGCTGTCGAGGAGCTGCATCGAGAGGCCGAGGTCGGCCGCCGCCGCACTCACACGCGTGTAGCGCGACTCCCCGAGCACGCCACGCAGCGTGGTACCCGCCGGCAGCGCGCCATGCTCCATCATCCAGCCGGCCGCCTGCAGCGGATCGAGTTGGGCCAGATCGAGCTCCATCACGAGCTTGCCCGAATCCGCGTAGGCGCGGTCGAACGCCGGCGGCAGCGCCGCGTCCCCTGCGGGCAGCAGGTGCACGGAACCAGCCAGGTATACGGTGTTATGTGCGCCGCGGATCGCCCACACGGGGCTGGCGGCGTGAGCGCTCAGGCTGCCGAGCAGAGCGAGCGCGAGGAACCACCGGAGTGCTGTTGTACCCATACGACCTCCGTCAGCAGCGAGCCGTCGGCGCGCAGCTCCAGGGTACGATAGGCCGGCGGGCGGCGGTCCACCGCGAACTCGTCGACGTTCGGCAGGAACTGCGCGCAGGTCGAAGGCGTCGCCAGCATCCGCACGCCCTTGCGCAGTGCGTCGTAACTCTGATGCACATGGCCCCAGACGATGGCGCGGACGCTACGATGCCCGTCGATGACATGCAGGAACTCGGCCGCATTCGTCAGCCCCACGCGATCGAGCCAGCGGCTGGCCATCGGCACCGGATGGTGGTGCAGGCACACCATGCAGTGGCGCGTGCCGGCGCCGGCGAGCGCTTCCTCGAGCCCGGCGAGGGCCGGCGCGCTCAGGGCACCGCTCGCCGAGCCTGGCAGGCAGCTGTCGAGCAGCACGATACGCCAGCGCCCCAGGTCCACGAAACCGCCGAGCACGAACGGCTCTCCGGAGAGCTCGCGCTGCATGGCCTGGGGCTCGTCGTGATTGCCGGGCAGGCACAGCACCGGCAGTCCCAGCGGAGCGAACAGGCGGCGGAAGTGCGGGTACCCGGCAGGATCATCCTGTACGAGGTCACCGGTCACCAGCAGCGCATCCGGCGGCCAGTCGCGCGCGCGCGCCTGGGCCAGGGCCGCGGTCAGCGCAGGCAGCGTCGCCACCCCACGCAGCGATTCCCTCTCGTCACCATAGAGGTGCGTGTCGGTAAAATGAGTAAGACGCACAGCAGTCATGAGGGAAGCGTAGCAGAGGCCCTCCGGCGGCCGCAGTGAACCAGGTCGCCGCGCGAAGCGTGTCACTGGCGTGCGACATGACGGGGTACCGCTCCCTGATACGGATAATGTGAAACAGGCCCGCGCTCAAGTCGCGTACGCGGGAGCTTAAGTCGTCTCGGGGCCCAGGCGGGCAGGGGCTTGGCTTATGCCAACTGTGATTGAGCATCGGGCGCGACTGGTGGAAAATGCGCGCCGCCTGCACCGTGCGCGCGCGCCCCGAGCCGAAGCGCGGCACTTGCCGTCGGAGACCTGAGCATGCGGCCACGAGCCGCCTGAAGAGCCGCATGACTACACGCCGCGAACTCGCCAACGCCATCCGCGCCCTGTCCATGGACGCCGTGCAGCGCGCGAACTCCGGACACCCGGGCATGCCGATGGGAATGGCCGACATCGCCCAGGTGCTGTGGGGGGATTTTCTGCGGCACAACCCGGCAAATCCGCGCTGGCCCGACCGCGATCGCTTCGTGCTCTCGAACGGTCACGGCTCGATGCTGTTGTATTCGCTGCTGTATCTCACCGGCTACCCACTCACCATCGAGGACATCCAGCACTTCCGCCAGCTCGGCAGCAAGACCCCCGGCCACCCCGAGTACGACCTGCCCTGCGGTATCGAGACCACGACCGGGCCGCTGGGCCAGGGACTTGCCAACGCCGTCGGTATGGCGCTCGCGGAACGGCTGCTCGGCGCGCAGTTCAACCGTCCGGGCTTCAATGTCGTCGATCACTACACCTACGCCTTCTGCGGTGACGGCTGCCTGATGGAAGGGGTGTCCCACGAGGCGTGCTCGCTGGCGGGCACGCTGGGGCTGGGAAAGCTCATTGTTTTCTACGACGACAACGGCATTTCGATCGACGGCCAGGTGAGCGGCTGGTTCACCGACAACACCCCGGAGCGCTTTGGCGGCTACGGCTGGCACGTGGTGCCCAAGGTCGACGGACTCGACGCCGGCGCGGTGACCAGCGCGATCCAGGCGGCGCGCGCGGCGCGCGATCGTCCGTCGCTGATTTGCTGTAAGACCATCATCGGCTACGGCGCGCCTCACAGACAGGGCACCAAGGAGGCGCATGGCGAGGCGCTGGGCGCGGACGAGGTGGCCGCGGCGCGCCAGACACTGGGCTGGCCCTACCCGCCGTTTGTCGTGCCGGAGGAGATTCGCGCCGCCTGGGATCACCGCTCGCAGGGAGCGGCGCTGGAAGCAGCGTGGCGGGAGCTGTTGGCGCGTTACGCGCAGGTCTTCCCGGAACTGGCGCGCGAGTTCGAGCGCCGCATGCGCGGGGATCTGCCGCCCAACTGGCAGCAGAGCACGGCGCAGACCCTGGAGACGATGCTCAAGCAGTCCGCGCCGCAGGCCACGCGCCAGTCCTCGCAGGCGGTGCTCAACATCCTGGGTCCCGCGCTGCCGGAAGTTCTGGGTGGTTCCGCCGATCTCACCGGGTCGAACAACACGTTGTTCAAGGGCGCGCGCACCATCACGCCCGCTCAAGCTGCGGGCGACTACCTGCATTACGGCGTGCGCGAGTTCGGCATGACGGCGATCATGAACGGCATCTCGCTGCATGGTGGCTTCATCGTCTACGGCGGCACGTTCCTGGTGTTCTCCGACTACGCGCGCAACGCCGTGCGGCTCGGCTGCCTGATGAACCTGCGCGTCATCCTGGTGTACACGCATGACTCCATCGGCCTCGGCGAGGACGGGCCGACCCACCAGCCGATCGAGCACCTCAGCAGCCTGCGCGCCATGCCCCACATGAATCTGTGGCGCCCGTGTGATGCGGCGGAAACCGCCGTGGCCTGGACGCTCGCCATCGAGCGCCAGGGCCCGACGGCGCTGGTGCTCACCCGCCAGCCGCTGCCGCAGCAGCCGCGCACGCCGCCGCAGCTGGCCAACATCCGTCGCGGCGGCTACGTTCTGCTCGATTGCAGCGGTACGCCCGAGTGCCTGGTGATCGCGACCGGTTCCGAGGTCGGCATCGCGGCGCAGGCGGTGACGGCTGCGAACGCCGCCGGCCGGCGCGTGCGCCTGGTGTCGATGCCCTCGAGCGAGGCGTTCGATGCGCAGGACGCCGCCTACCGCGAGGCCGTCCTGCCGCGCGCGCTGACGCGCCGCCTTGCCGTGGAGGCGGGTGCGACCCAGAGCTGGTGGCGTTACGTGGGCAACACGGGTCGGGTGCTCGGCATCGACCGCTTCGGCGCCTCGGGCAAGGCGGCCGACGTGCTCCCGTATTTTGGTTTCACAGCCGATAATATCGCGCAACAGATACGCCAACTGCTGGAGGAATGAGCGCATGGCAATCAAGGTCGGCATCAACGGTTATGGGCGCATCGGACGCAACGTGCTGCGTGCCCTGTACGAGAGCAAGCGCACCGGGCAGCTGCAGATCGTGGCGCTCAACGACCTGTGCGACTCCAAGGCCAATGCGCACCTGACGCGCTACGATACCGTGCACGGCAGGTTCCACGGCGAGGTGCAGGTCGACGGCGACTGCATGGTGGTGAACGGCGATCGCATCCGCGTGTTTGCCGAGCGCGACCCCGCGAAGGTTCCATGGGGCGAGGCGGGGGTCGAGTACGTGCTCGAGTGCACGGGACTGTTCACCAGCAAGGCGAAGGCTGGCGCGCACCTCAAGGGGGGCGCGAAGAAGGTGGTGATCTCCGCCCCCGGCGGCGACGATGTCGATGCGACCATCGTGTACGGCGTGAACCATAACGTGCTGAAGAGCGGCTACACCGTGATCTCCAACGCATCCTGCACCACCAACTGCCTGGCGCCCGTCGCCAAGGTGCTGCACGACAAGGTCGGTATCCTTGCCGGGATCATGACCACCATCCACGCGTACACCAACGATCAGGTGCTGACGGACGTCTACCACCCCGACCTGCGGCGCGCCCGCTCTGCCACCATGTCGCAGATTCCGACCAAGACCGGCGCCGCCGCGGCCGTGGGCCTGGTGCTGCCCGAGCTCAAGGGCAAGCTCGATGGTTTCGCGGTACGGGTGCCGACGATCAACGTGTCGCTGGTGGATCTGACGTTCACCGCCAAGCGCGCCACTTCCGTCGAGGAAGTGAACAGGACCCTGCAGCAGGCGGCGGCCGGTGCGCTGCAGGGGATTCTCGCCTACAACGACGCGCCGCTGGTGTCGGTGGACTTCAACCACGATGCCCATTCCTCGGTGTTCGACGCGACGCTCACCAAGGTGATCGAGGGCACGCTGGTCAAGGTGTGCGCCTGGTATGACAACGAGTGGGGATTCTCCAACCGCATGATCGACACCACGCTGGCGTGGTCGCGGGCCTCATGAGGGTATTGCGCATGGCCGATACGGATCTGCGCAACAAGCGGGTCCTCATCAGGGAAGACCTGAACGTGCCGGTGCACGGCGGGGTGGTGACCAGCGATGCCCGCATCCGCGCGGCGCTGGCGACCATCCGCTATGCCCTCGACCAGCACGCCAAGGTGTTTGTCATCTCGCACCTCGGCCGGCCGCAGGAGGGGCAGGAGACCGAAGCGCTCTCGCTGGCGCCGGTGGCGGTGCGGCTGTCGGAGCTGCTCGGCAAACCCGTGCCGTTGCGCAAGCAGTGGCTGGACGGCGTTGACTGTGCGGCCGGTAGCGCCGTGCTGTGCGAGAACGTGCGCTTCAACAAGGGCGAGAAGCAAAACGACGAGCAGCTGTCGCGCCGCATGGCGGCGTTGTGCGAGGTGTTCGTAATGGACGCCTTCGGCACTGCGCACCGCGCCGAGGCGAGCACCCACGGTGTGGCGCGCTATGCGCCGGTGGCCTGCGCCGGTCCCCTGCTGGTGGGCGAACTGGAAGCTCTGGAGCGCGCGCTGCTGCAGCCGGCCAGGCCGCTGGTGGCGATCGTCGGCGGCTCCAAGGTCTCGACCAAGCTGCTGGTGCTCGAGTCGCTGCTCGAGAAGGTCGACCGGCTGATCGTGGGCGGCGGTATCGCCAACACCTTTCTTGCCGCTACCGGCGTCAACGTCGGCAAGTCCCTGTGCGAGGCGGAGATGCTCGATGTCGCGCGCCGCCTGCTGGACAAGGCGCACACCCGCGGCACGCAGATCCTGCTGCCGACGGACGTCGTGGTCGGCAAGGAATTCGCCGCCACGGCGCACGCGGACGTGCGTCCGGTGAGCGAGGTGCGCGGCGACGACATGATTCTCGACATCGGGCCGGACAGCGCCGACCGCTGCAGCGCGCTGCTGCAGGACGCCGGCACCATCATCTGGAACGGGCCGGTGGGGGTGTTCGAGTTCGCGCAGTTCGGTGAAGGCACGCGCGCCATCGCCCAGGCGATCGCGCGCGGCAAGGCCTTCTCGCTCGCCGGCGGTGGCGACACGCTGGCCGCGATCGAGAAGTACGGGGTCGAGGACGGCATCTCCTACATCTCGACCGGTGGCGGTGCATTCCTGGAGTTCATGGAGGGCAAGACCCTGCCGGCGGTCGCCATACTCGAGGAGCGCGCACGTGGCTGAGCGGCCGACGCCATTGTTGAGACGCACCAAGATTGTCGCCACGGTGGGGCCGGCCACCGACTCGCTGGACGTGCTCACGGAAATGATGCACGCCGGTCTCGACGTCGTGCGCCTCAACGCCTCGCACGGCACGGTCGCGGACCGCAGGCGGCGACTGTCGCTGGTGCGCGAGGCCGCACACCGCGCCGACAAATGCATCGGCGTGCTGCTCGACCTCGGCGGACCCAAGATCCGCATCGAAGGTTTTCGCGACGGCCGCGTGCAGCTTGTGGAAGGCGCCGCCTTCACGCTCGACACCGAGCTTGATCCGAAGGCCGGCACTGCCGCCACGGTGGGCGTCGCCTACAAGGATCTGCCGCGCGATGTGGCCGCCGGTGACACGCTGCTGCTCGCCGACGGGCAGATCGTGCTGGACGTCGAACGCGTCGGCGCCACGACCATCGAGACCCGCGTGCGCGTCGGCGGCGAGCTCTCCGATCGCAAGGGACTGAACCGTCAGGGCGGCGGCATCTCGGCGCCCGCGGTGACGGCGCGCGACCACGAGGACATCCAGTTCGTCGCCGAGGAGGGCGTCGACTACATGGCGGTATCGTTCGCGCGCTCGGCCGCCGACATCGAGGAGGCGCGCGCGCTGCTGCGTGCGGCGGGCGGCGAGGCGCAGCTGGTCGCCAAGATCGAGCGCCACGAAGCCGTCGAGAATCTCGCCGGCATCATCGACGCGAGCGATGTGGTCATGGTCGCGCGCGGCGACCTGGGCGTGGAGATGGGTTACGCGGAACTCACCGGCCTGCAGAAAACCATCATCCATGAAACCCGCACGCACAATCGCGTGGTGATTACGGCGACGCAGATGATGGAGTCGATGATCCAGAACCCGGTGCCCACGCGCGCCGAGGTGAGCGACGTGGCCAACGCGGTGATGGACGGCACCGATGCGGTGATGTTGTCGGCCGAGACCGCCACCGGACGCTATCCGGTCAAGGCCGTGCAGGCAATGGCCCAGGTCATCGAGGGGGCCGAGAAGTATCTCACCCACACCCGCCCCCGCATGCGCAGCACCGGAGCCCAGTTCCAGGGCACCGAGGAAGCGATCGCCATGGCCGTCATGTACACGGCCAATCACATGAAGGTGCGCGCCATCGTGGCGCTGACGGAATCGGGCGCCACGCCTCTGTGGATGTCGCGCATCCGCTCCGACATCCCGGTGTACGCGTTCACGCGCCACGAAGCGACCCGCCGGCGCGTGACGCTCTACCGCGGTGTCTACCCGGTGATCTTCACCGTCACCGGGTCGGACCACTCCACCGAGAACCTGTACCGCGCGCTGTTCACGCGGCTGCTCGAGCTGCAGCTGGTCAAGAAGCGCGACCTGGTGATTCTCACCAAGGGCGAGCTGTCCGGCGTGCAGGGCGGCACCAACTCCATGCAGATCCTCAAGGTCACGCTGGACTGAACCCGCGCGCATGCGGACGCTGAAGTACATCGGCGCCGCCGCTGCCGTGCTCCTGCTCGCGGCGCTCACCCTCGGCATTGGGCTGTTGCGTGCCTCGCTCCCGCGGCTGGAGGGTGCGAGCGGTGAGCCGGGCCTCACGAGTGTCGTGCGCATTACGCGCGATTCACGCGGCGTGCCCACCATCGAGGCGGCCAACCGCCTCGACCTCGCGTACGCCACCGGTTTCGTGCACGCGCAGGACCGTTATTTCGAAATGGATCTCTCGCGGCGGCTCGCCGCCGGGGAGCTGGCGGAGCTGTTCGGCAAAGTGGCCCTCGAGCAGGACCGCAAAGCGCGCCTGTTCAGGTTTCGCTCTGTTGCCCGCGAGGTCATCGCGCAGGCAACCGCTGCGGAGCGTGCGGTGATGGAGGCGTACGCGCGCGGCGTGAATGCCGGACTCGCAGGTCTTGCCGGACGGCCCTGGGAGTACTGGGTGCTGGGGCAGCCGCCGGTGCCGTGGCGCCCGGAGGATACGGTCCTGGTCGAGCACGCGATGTGGTGGGATCTGCAGGCGAATGGCCTGCGGCGCGAGATCCTGCGGCAGGAAATCAACGCGCGGCTCGGCGGGCCGGAGTGCGGCGCGGGCTGGAAGTGCGGCCTCAGCTTCCTGTACCCGGCCGGAACCAGCTGGGATGCGCCCGCGGCGCCCGCGTCCGCGGTGGCTGCGGCGCAGGCTCCGGTGCCGGCTGCGGAGGTGCTGGATGTGCGCAACGGCGGCGCTGCGGCGACGGTGCCCGAGAGCGTCCCGCGCGCGTCGGCGGCGGCGGGCAGCAACAGCTGGGCGGTTGCGGGCCGCCTGACCGCGACGGGCGCCGCGCTCATCGCCAACGACATGCACCTCGGGCAGCGGGTGCCGCCGGTCTGGTATCACGCACGCCTGAGGACCCTGTCCAGCGCCGCCGAAGCCGCACTCGACCTGAACGGCGTCACGCTGCCCGGAGCGCCGGTGCTGGTCGCCGGGTCGAACGCACACATCGCCTGGGGCTTTACCAACAGTTACGGCAGCTGGCTGAGTGTCACCAAGGTGCCGTGCGGCACGGTAGCGCTGTCGGTGGTGCGGGAGGAGATCCGGGTGCACGGTCAGGCCGCGGTTGTGTTAGAGGTGAAATCCGGTCCTGCAGGCGTGTTGCTGCGCGCCGATGAAGCGCAGCACAGTTGTTGGTTCGGCTCCTGGCTGGCTCAACAGGCGGCGGCGACCAACCTGGGCCTGCTGGCACTGGAGCGCGCAACCTCGGTCGCCGAGGCGCTGGCGCTCGCCCCCGCTGTGGGCATTCCCCACCAGAACGTGGTGATCGGCGATGCCCAAGGCCACATCGGCTGGACCATCTATGGCCGCATCCCCGAGGACACCGGAGCGACGCGCGCCCGCGGCGGCGCGCCCTGGACCACCACGGCGGATCACCCACGGATCGTGGATCCGCCGCTGGGGCGCATCTGGACCGCCAACGCGCGCGTGGCGGCCGACGATCATCAGCTGCAACTGATCGGCGGGGACGTGGCGACGCT
>Ga0209011_1000803_pt1 | contig 11472 bp, 11 predicted proteins | sample BlaSpr_A8_OM1_M3_FD_187986 | JGI IMG/M metagenome (GOLD analysis project Ga0209011, IMG submission 187986) | Forest soil microbial communities from Thunder Bay, Ontario, Canada - Black Spruce, Ontario site 2_A8_OM1_M3 (SPAdes) (version 2) | ecosystem: Environmental > Terrestrial > Soil > Boreal... | reverse complement strand
TCGCCCGCCGTGCGCGCACCGCCAGGTTCGGCGGCAAGCCGCCCGCGAGCTGGGCGGACAGGGCTCGGCAAGCACGTTTTTTGCAGTATCGGGGCTTTTCGTCGGATCATATCCGCGCGGCCACAGGCGCCGATCCGGATCTGGACTGAAACAACTTGAGCAAGCCGTCTTACATGAGCGCCGCGGAGGTGCGCAGCGCGTTTCTGGAGTTCTTCCGCGAGCACAACCACATGATCGTGCCCTCGAGTTCGCTCGTGCCCGGCAACGACCCGACACTGCTCTTTACCAACTCCGGCATGGTGCAGTTCAAGGACGTGTTCCTCGGCAGGGAGCAGCGTGAGTACCTGCGCGCCGCCTCGAGCCAGCGCTGCGTGCGCGCCGGCGGCAAGCACAACGACCTGGAGAACGTGGGTTACACGGCCCGGCACCACACATTCTTCGAGATGCTCGGCAACTTCTCCTTTGGGGACTATTTCAAGAGCGAGGCGATTCATTTCGCCTGGGATTTCCTCATCTACACCCTCGGGCTGGACCCGGAGCGGCTGTGGTGCACGGTGTACCGCGACGATGACGAAGCCGCGGACATCTGGCTGAACGACATCGGCGTCAGTCCGCAGCGCTTCGCGCGCCTGGGCGAAGCGTCCAACTTCTGGGCCATGGGCGACACTGGCCCGTGCGGCCCGTGCAGCGAGATCTTCTACGACCATGGGCCGGGCATTGCGGGCGGTCCACCGGGCTCTGCCGAGGAGGAGGGGGACCGGTATGTAGAGATCTGGAACCTGGTCTTCACGCAGTTCGAGCGCGCCGCGGACGGCAAGCTCAAGCCGCTGCCGCGGCCGTCGGTGGACACCGGCATGGGGCTGGAGCGCATCGCGGCGGTCATGCAGGGCGTACATTCCAACTACGACATCGACCTGTTCAGGAACCTGATCCGCGCCGCGGGCGAGCTCGCCGGAACTTCGGTCCTGACTTCCAGCTCGCTGCGCGTGATCGCAGATCACATCCGCGCCTGCACGTTCCTGGTGGTCGACGGCGTGTTGCCTTCCAACGAGGGCCGCGGTTATGTGCTGCGCCGGATCATCCGCCGCGCGCTTCGCCACGGTTACAAGCTCGGCATCCAGGAGCCTTTTTTCTACAAGCTGGTGGAGGTGCTCGAAGCGGAGATGGGCGGCGCGTACCCGGAGCTCACGCGCGGCCGCGCCCACGCGCAGCGCGTGCTGCAACAGGAGGAGGAGCGCTTCGCGGAGACGCTCGCCAACGGCATGGTGTTGCTCGAGGGCGCCATTCGCAACCTGCAGGGCGCGCAGGTGATCGATGGCGACACCGTGTTCAAGCTGTACGACACCTTTGGCTTTCCGCTCGATCTGACGGCCGACGTGGCGCGCGAGCGCGGCCTCGAGATCGACCAGACGCGCTTTGAAGCGGCGATGGAGGAGCAGCGGCGCCGTTCGCAGGAAGCAAGCAAGTTCGGTGTGGATCCGCGCGGCGGCGCCTCGTTCGACGCGCGCACGCTGTTCCAGGGCTACGAGAGGCTGACCGGCTCGGGCCGTGTGGTCGCGCTGCTGAAGCAGGGCGCGCCGGTCGAGACGCTCGGCGCGGGTGAGCAGGGTGAGGTCGTGCTCGACCGCACGCCGTTCTACGCCGAGGCGGGCGGTCAGGTGGGGGATGCGGGCGAGCTCACCGGTCCCGGTGTGCGTTTCGTGGTGGAAGACACGCACAAGCGCGGCGCCGCGCACTCGCACACGGGTCATCTCGAGCAGGGCAGCATTCGTGTCGGCGACACGCTCGAGGCGCAAGTGGACGGCCCCCGGCGCCAGGCGACTGCGCTCAATCACAGCGCCACGCATCTGCTGCACGCGGCGCTGCGCAAGGTACTGGGCAGCCACGTACAGCAGAAGGGATCGCTGGTGGCGCCCGACCGGCTGCGCTTCGATTTCGCGCATTTCCAGCCGGTCACGGCCGCGGAGCTGCGCGAGATCGAACGGCTCGTGAACGCGCAGATCCGCGCCAACATTCCCGCGGAAACGCGCGTCATGGACTATGAGGGCGCGGTGGCCGGGGGCGCCATCGCCCTGTTTGGCGAGAAGTACGACAAGGACGTGCGGGTGCTGCGCCTGGGTGAGTTCTCGATGGAGCTGTGCGGTGGCACTCACGTGCACCGCGCCGGGGACATCGGGCTTTTCAAGATCGTGGCCGAGAGCGGTGTCGCCGCCGGCGTGCGCCGCATCGAGGCACTCACGGGCGAGGCGGCGCTCGACTACGTCGAACAGAACGATGCCTTGCTGAAGGACCTCGCCGCCCTCGTGCGCGGTACACGCGAGGACCTGAAGGACAAGGTGCGGGAGCAACTCGAGCGGGCGCGACAGATTGAGCGTGAGAATCGCACGCTCAAGGACAGGCTCGCGTCCGGTCAGGGAGTGGACCTCGCCGCAGGCGCCGTCGACGTGCACGGCGTCAAGGTCGTTGCCACCAGGGTGGACGGCGCCGACGCCGGCGCGCTGCGCGCCGCCGTGGATCAGCTGAAGGATCGCCTCAAGTCGGCGGTCGTGGTGCTGGCCAGCGTGGAGAGCCCGGGCAAGGTGGTGCTGGTCGCAGGAGTAACCGCGGATCAGACCTCGCGCATCAAGGCCGGCGAGCTGGCCGGTGCGGTGGCGGCGCAGGTGGGCGGACGCGGCGGAGGTCGGGCGGATTTTGCGCAGGCCGGCGGCAGCAAGCCCGAGGCACTCGATGCGGCGCTCGAGTCGGTGCAGGAGTTCGTGCGCGCGCGGCTCAGCGCCTGAGCAGGCGATCGCTGCAGCGCTTTGCCGCGCGCCGGCCCCTTCAGTATCATGGCCGCCCCGCACGCGGGCCAGGCGGGGTCACCGCCGGCCAAGCAAGCTGACATACAAGCGTTCCCAGGGCGCGGAGAGATGGCCGAGTGGTCGAAGGCGCACCCCTGCTAAGGGTGTAAGGGTTAACGCCCTTCGAGGGTTCGAATCCCTCTCTCTCCGCCAAATTCAAGTACTTAGCCATTCACAGCACCCTGCTGTTCCCCATGTGCGGTGGTAGCGCGGTGGTAGAGAGCGATAGCGTCGGGTGAGATCGCTGTTAGACGGGCGCAGCGCCGATAAGTCCTACGTCAAAACTGGACGCCGACCTACTGTTGTGTTGGCGGCTTTCGCTAACCATCTAAGCGTTCGTGGACCCGGCGAGGGAAAGAGTCCATGGTGACCGCACGCGACAAGACGTTCAGAATTCTCACCGAAACAGAGATCCGCGAGATTCTGAAGGATACGGTGGGGCGGACACCCCCAGAAGTCGCTGGCCTCACGCTGGACAGGCGCGCCAAGCGCGCACTGTTCTGCGCAGGTAGGTTTAGCGACTTGCCGGGTGTCGAGGACGAATTTCATTCGAGGCCGGCACCTTCGCCGCTCACATACGACGAATGCGAGGGCAGTACGGCGTACTGGGGGACCTGGGGACTGGTCTAAGTCGACGACAACATTCCAGGCCGGAGTCGCCATTGGCAGCGCAATACTGGATGAGAGTGTAGTTACGACGGCGCGCTATGCGAACGCGCGTGTTAGTTCCCGCCACGGCACCCAGCAGGCGTGGGTAATTCTCAAGTTAAGTAGAGTCAACGCGCGCGCGGCGCACGTGCCGACGTGGGTAAGACGACACTAAGTTCTGCATCACGATCGCGCAGTGTGCCCTGAGGGGCGAACCGCGAGACCAATGCGGCGTTCGTCATGGATCTTACTCGGCGACAGCCAGATGAACTGCGAGGGCAAAGTATTAGGGCGGCATCCCTTGGCGCGACGGCAGCGATTGCAACGGCGGCGTCGGCTCAGGGCGGATTGTTACGTAGGGAATTTCCTACGGGGCGTGCTATCCCGGACATGGCTATGAAGGCGGCTACTGGCAGGGAAATGAATTCTTTTACAACCGCACGATCAACAACGTGGGCGAGACGGAGATCCCTAACGTCTATTCAAAGACGGTGGTCAACAACGTCACCGTGAACAACATCAGTTACAACGGCGGTCCCTCTGGGTTACCGCGCAACCGAGCGCGCAAGAGCAGTCGGCGGCCCGCCAACCGCACCTTGCAACTCAGCCATGAGCCGGACGTAGGGAATGGACTACGCCGCCTCGGGGCCTGCGGGGGCGGCGGCATCCCGAGCCGTGTGTCAAGGTCGAGTAAGCAGTTAGATCAAGTAAGGAGACACCTGTGGATACGAGACGCATTGTTGCTTGTGTGCTGGCTGCATCGCTGTTGGCGCCGGTGATCGCCTCGGCGCAGGATTCCGACACCGACAGGTCCCACCCGGCGCGATTTGTAAAGGACTCGGCCATCACGACCGCCGTAAAGACCAAGTTGGCGGCCGACCATCCGGGCAGCCTGGTGCATCTGAAGGTGGACACGGATAAAGACGGCGTGGTCTGGCTGAGCGGTACGACCCGGACGCAGGAGGAGGCTGACAGGGCAGTCGAAATCGCCCGCGGCACCAATGGCGTGGTGCGTGTGAAGAACGACATCGTCGTACGGCCGGACAAGTAACAACCCAGCAAACGCCACGCAGCGGGGCGGCTCAATGCCGCCCCGTGCCGGCGGGGGTCAGGGGGAAAGGTCATGCAATCGCAGGGGCGCGACCGGCGGTGCGACGCGGAACATAGCGGCAACGGGGCGCGGTACAGCCTGCTCGATGCGCCACCAAACCCTGCAGATCCCACCGGCATCAGCCGCCCCAGCGTGCGCGTGCTGCGCGCCCTTGAGGGGCCTCTCTGGGTACTCGCGCTCTGCGCAGTGCTCGCCATGCTGCGCGTCGGGCGTGACGCGCTCGTCCCACTGGCGCTGGCGGTGCTCATCGCACTGTTGCTTTCGGGCGTGGTGGAAGGGCTGCGGCGGATTCGCGTCCCGCGGGGACTCAGCGCACTGGTCCTGCTCATGATCATTGCCGTTGCGGTCGCCGGTGTAGTCGACATGATCTGGACGCCCGCGCAACAGTGGATCCAGAGCACACCGCGGGTGATGCGCACGATCGAGCACAACGTGCGTCCCGCGCAATCGCTGGTGCGCCGGATCGATGCCCTCGCGAAACGCGCGAGCGCATTGGCAAGTCCCGACGGAAATCCCGCGGTCACACCGGTCGCAAATCCGGGCGCATCCGTGACGACCGTCGAGGTATTGGCGGGTACTGGCTGGCTGCTCGGGGCAACCCTGGCGGTGATGGCGCTCACGCTGCTGTTGTTGGCCGCGGGTCCCCCCACACTTGCGCGGATGACCGCGGCCCTCTCCGGAGACCTGCATACCCTGCACGCCCTGCGGATCATCGATGCGATCCGCTTGGAGGTGGGGCGGTACTACGGAACGCTGGCGCTGATCAACCTCGGCTTCGGCACGGTCACGGCGATTTCGATGTCGCTCCTCGGTATGCCGAATCCGATCTTATGGGGCGCCGTTGCCGGCGTTCTCAACTTCATCCCCTACCTGGGATCTGCGACCACGCTTGCCATCCTGACGCTGGTTGCTCTGGTCACCTTTGACAGCATCACTCACGTACTGATGGTCGCCATGAGCTATCTGGCCCTGGCGGCTGTGGAAGGACACATCGTGGAGCCCGTCTTCCTCAGTCGGCGCCTCGATCTGAATCCGATCGTGGTGTTCGTGGCGTTATGGATGGGGGGGTGGCTGTGGGGCGTGCCCGGGGTGGTGGTTGCGCTGCCGGTACTGGTGGCGACGAAAGTCGCCGCGTCGCATAGCCGGCGCGGCGAGATGCTGGTTCGTTTCCTGAGTCCCGGCGGGGGCCGGGAACGGCTGGAACCGCGGGGACCGAAGGCCCGTCAGATCATCGGCGACCGCCGCGATCCCGGTGCGCGCAAGCAGCAGGCCGAGCATCATTCCGATCATACCGGCACAGCCACCGCCGGCGATCACGCAGCGATTACTTGAATCTTTGCGGGCGTGCGCCGCCGCCCTTGATGCTTATCTGGCACGATCGGACCAGACCAACATCTGTGTACCTCTCATGGCGGCGAATCCGGCGCGACGCAAGCTCTCGAATGTTCTCGGCCCCGGCCTCATCACCGGTGCGTCTGATGACGATCCGAGCGGTATCGCAACCTATTCGCAGGTGGGCGCGCAGTTCGGATATGGCCTCGCCTGGACGCTGTTGGTCAGCTATCCGCTGATGGTGGCGATTCAGGAAATAAGCGCCCGCATCGGACGCGTTACCGGCCGCGGGATCGCCGGCAATCTGCACCGGCACTACCCCGGCTGGCTCGCGCGGTGCCTTATCGGTCTGCTGTCGGTTGCGAACATCATCAATCTCGGAGCAGACCTCGGTGCGATGGGCGCCGCGCTCAGACTGCTGCTCGAAGGTCCCGCCTTACTTTATGTATGCCTGTTTGGTTTGATTTCGGTGCTGCTCGAGATTTTTGCTGACTACCGGCGTTATGTATCGATTCTCAAGTGGTTGTGCCTATCTTTGTTGAGCTACGTGGTGTGCGCGTTTGTCGTCCACGTATCCTGGACGGACGTCGCTCGCGCGCTGGTGTGGCCGCCGCTGTCGCGCCAGCCAGCCTACCTGATGGCGATCGTGGCCGTGCTGGGAACCACTATCAGTCCCTACCTGTTCTTCTGGCACGCGCAACAGGAAGTTGAGACCATCCAGCAGGAGGCCGCCGCGCGGCCGTTGCGACAGTCCGTCGGGCAGGCGGCGCGGGAATTCGCGCGTATTCGCGTCGATACGGTGATCGGCATGGGCGTGTCGAACCTCATCGCCCTGTTTATCGTTGTCACGACGGCGAGCACGTTGCATGCGCATGGAGTGACCACGATCCAGACGGCCGCGGAGGCGGCGGAAGCCTTGCGTGCGGTTGCTGGTCACTTCACCTTCGCAGTGTTTGCGCTTGGAATCATCGGCACGGGGCTCCTGACGGTGCCCGTGCTGGCGGCATCCGCGGCCTACTCGGTGGGGGAACTGATGTCCTGGCGTGTGGGCCTCGGCCATCAACCGGGTCGTGCCCGGGCTTTCTATGCGGCGATAGCGCTCGCAACCCTGCTCGGGGGCGCTCTGAATTTCACGCCTATCAACCCGATGCGGGCACTCTATTGGAGTGCGGTGTTAAATGGAGTGGTCGCCGTCCCGGTGATGATTGCCATGATGCACCTGTCGGTACGCAGGACCATCATGGGCTCTCTCACACTGCCGCGCGGGCTGCGCGTGCTGGGTTGGACGACCACCGGCGCGATGGCATGCACTGTCATTGCCATGGTGGCGTCGTGGCTTGTATGACCTGGTGCCCAGGGGGTTTAGTACGAAATATCCTACAGCCGCCACAGGCGAGTGGAGGACAGCCTCCGCGGCGATCATCCCGAGCCGCATGACCACGATTGCCGTGAACCAGGGCCGCACGGACTGCCATCGGCCCCAGCGCTGGCCAGTTCAGGGGACACGCGTCGAGTGTCAGAGCCTGCCTACGACAAGGACAATATCCACGGACAAAACAATGAGCGCTCGGGTGATTTTACGCAAGATTCTGTTGCGCCATTCTAACCTGCGCGGGACACATGAAAGTTGCATCAAGCCCATTGTTGACCGCGTCAGAAGGGGCGGATAACCCTGACTGCACGACTTTTTCATTCACAACGGCTCGCCGGTTCACCGGCGCACGGAGATTCTCATGAACGAAGACAAGATCAAGGGGCAGTGGAAACAACTCGCCGGCAAGCTCAAGACGAAGTGGGGCAAGCTCACTGATAACGATCTCACGATTGCCGAGGGCGATAGCGAATACCTCGCCGGCAAGATCCAGGAACGTTATGGTGTCGCCAGAGAAGAGGCGCACAAGCAGGTCAAAGAATTTGGCCGCACCCTGTAGTAGGTCAGCCCGCATTCGAAGCGCCCGGGCACACGGGTGGGTCATCGTAGATGACAACTCGGACGTGCGCCGGGCATACCGGGGATCCCTCTGATGCTGCTCGGTTACACGGTGACGGAAGCCGCCGACGCGAAGGAAGCAGCTTCGGGCGATTCTCGACGATGCGTCCGATGCCGCCCTCATCGACATGCATAACGGCTCCCTGCCGGCTCAGGCATTGAAGGCACAAGCAGGGATCGGCTACTCGCCTGGTGATGCTGAGCGGGATGACACTGGATGATGTCACGCGGCGCCTGTCGCGCAACGCGGGCTTCGATGACTGCTTCGACAAGACGGCGGGTGCGAAGGTGCTGCATGCGCGGCTGTAGACGCAGCGGCGATACCCCAGCCGATTGGCCTGCCGGGCGCGACGTACCGCAGTTGCGGTGTTCTTGGGCAGCTCCAGCGCCCACATGGCCGCTGTCGGCCGGAATCGCGCGATCGGCTCGGGCACCGACAACCTTTGCCAACACTGACTGACAGTGGTGCAAGCCAGACGTGGGTAGTTTGCGATGTCCGGGCATGCGACCGACCAGCCCGTCACCCGAAACGGAGGCGTTAACCGATGGCGCGCAGGTATAGCAAAGCAAGCAGCCGGAAAGTCAAGAGGGCGATGCACGAGATGAAGCGAGGCGAGCTCAAGAGCGGTCGTTCGGGCAAGACCGTCCGCAACCGTAAGCAGGCAATCGCGATCGGCTTTTCGCAAGCGCGACGAGCCGGCAAGCGCGTACCGAAGCGAAAGCAGAGTAAATGAACGCGCGTGTACGTGGATCTGCAACGTGAGTCCGCGGCGCCAGCTCGTCCTGGACGCCAACGCGGCGGGAGAGAGCGATGATGACGATACTATTGATCATCCTTGTTCTGATTCTCATCGGGGCACTACCCACCTGGCCGTACAGCGGCGGCTGGGGCTACTATCCGAGTGGCGGTATCGGGTTGGCGGTGCTGATATTGGTCGTGCTGCTGGTGATGGGGCGGATTTGACGCCGACAACGGCGAGGCGCGGGATCATCCCCGCGGCTCGCCCAGCGGTGTGACTGCGAGGGTCTCGCGTGCCTGCGCTTGGGCGCGACCGTGAGATAAGGCTGCGGCAGTTCAGGAGGAATGTATGGCAAGAATGCAACGTCGTCGTCCCCGCAAGGCCGCTGCCAAAAGGATCGCCCAGAGACGCGTCACTGCGAGCAAGTCTACCGCCAAGAGGCGTCTGTCTAGTGTGGGCTCCAAGGGTGTCACCGCGAAGGGCAAGCGCGCTCGTAGTCCCACGGTTAAAGCGGCAGCCAAGCGCGTGCTTGTCAGTGCGGGTCATACGGCCAAGGCCTTGGCGAGGGCCGGAGCCGAGCGCGCGGCCCGAGCGGGACGCAAGGTTATTGCGCGCGGGGCCCGTTCGGCGGCTACCGGAGTGCAACAGGCCGCTCAGGGCGCTGGAGACGTGACCGCTTCAGTTTTGGAATCCATCGCGGACCGGGTAGAGCCGTAGGCTTTCTTAGGGCACAGCCGAACCGGGCCGCCGCGGCTCGCGAAGCGCTGACCGGGAGTGGACGTTCTCGTTAGGGAACCAGGTCCTTCAGGTCTCGCAACGCGCCGATGAACCTCTCGTAGTTGCGCCAGCGCTGCACGGAATCCTTATAGATCTTCTGCCGCACCTGCCAAGAGCTTGCAGTCGCCACTGTACGTTGGGTGTTTTGGAAATGCAGGCACCGCTCATCCCATTCGAGACCGAGAAAATCCAGGATCTTGCGGGTCCATCCCCGCTGGTCGGCGACCAGTTCTTCGTAAGGCACGTCCAGAATGGTTCCCGGCGCAAGTACGGCACGCCAGTGCGCAATAAGCCGCTGATGCTCCCGGTAGTAGTGCGCCAAGTCCGACAAGTCCATGGTGAAGTTCAGGGCTGGAGAGAACTGCTGGAAATAACAAGACAGGCACGTGTCGATTGGGTCCCGTCGCATGTAGATAGCATCATGCCAACCACGAAAATCGGCTTCACGGAGGCAGAGGCACCACCCTCTATACGAGAGATAGTCTCTCGCGTATAGACACGGATCAGGTCGTCAACGAACCGCGTGCGCGCCTCTCGCTCATAGTCTCCGGCAAGCGCCTTCAGCAAGCCGTTGGCGCGTTTGTAGCTATGAAAGGCCTGGTTGAAGTCCGCGACATCGTCGTAATACTTGCCAATCGCAAAGCGCACGCTGGCCTCCTCCAACGGCGCGATCCCGCTCGCCGCAATCTCCTCCGCGCGCTGCAGCCAGCCGGCGTCAGACGTCATCTTGCGCAATCCGACCAAGGCCGCCCATGCGCCTGGCATGTTCGGATCGGCCTCCAGCACGCGCCTGAACAGGGCCTGCGCCTCGTCGAAGCGGCCCTCCGTCTTGGCGACCCGTCCCATGCCAAGCAATGCGTAGGCATGACGAGGCGCGATCTTCAGCACTTCTTCAAACTGGGCCTTCGCATCGCTCGGGCGGCCAAGGGACAGGAGGGTCAGGCCAAGAGTGCTCCGGGCATCCACATGGGTCGGCTTTAGCTTGAGGGCACGTCGCAGCGAATTTTCGGATTCGGGGAACTGCCCCCTAAATCCAAGCACAGTTCCAAGATTACCGTGTGCGTCGGAATAACCCGGCTTTAAGCCGATGGCACGATGAAAGTGCTGCTCTGCCTCCCTATAACGGCCCACCTTGCAAAGAGCCGCCCCCAGATTGTTGAACGCCGCGGCATGACGGGGATTGAGCTTGAGCAACCGCCCATAAGAAGTGATCGCCTCGGCATAAGCGCCCTGAGCCAGGTATTCATTGCCCTGGGTAAGAAGGTATTGGGCCGTGCTGGAGTTGGGCCGATCCGCTGGCGCGCCAGCCGAATCGCGGCCTGGCGCCGGGTCGGCTTGATTCTGGGAGATATGCAGGACCAGCGTTCGGGTCACCTCATCGGCCGTCTCCCTTTCGACGCCGTTTTCGAGCAACCTCCATTTGAAGGTGGTTGCGAACGTCGCCTTCTCAAAGAGATTCAGTCGTAGAGCACGAGTTTCGCGTTCGGCCCGCCGCAGGAGCTCCTCGAGCGCCGCACCCCGTTTTCCTTGTGCCGATTTTTTCTTGCCGCGCGTGATCGAGCGTGACACTGTCGGCGGCGCAAATTGATCGGCTAATGCGCTGCCAACTTCGGCGGCTTGGCGCGCGCTGAACCACCCGAGCCGCATAGTTCGATTCCCACCCCGCGGGGTCGAATCCGCGGTTAGTAATATTCGACAACTTGATGCGCAAAATGTCCCAGATCGCGAACAACGACGATGGACGACCTGTGTCGCCAGTGAGACTGATCACATTTCCCCTTCGCCGCCCCGTCGTGGGAATGCCGCAAGTTTCGTTTCACCAAGCGTCCTCACAAGCTCAAGCCTGAGAACGTTGCGGTTCGTCACCGGCTATCCAAGCTAAGCCAAGGCGAAAGGGCTGCGGTGGTCAACCCCTGCCGTTGCCCAGGTGCCAGCTGCGCAGCGTGTTAGCCTCCTTCTGCGGATCGAGGCCGGCACGCAGCTTCCCCTGTCGCTCGGCGGAAAGGGATCTGAACCATTCGAGTGTGGTGCTGT
>Ga0209011_1000802_pt1 | contig 11477 bp, 13 predicted proteins | sample BlaSpr_A8_OM1_M3_FD_187986 | JGI IMG/M metagenome (GOLD analysis project Ga0209011, IMG submission 187986) | Forest soil microbial communities from Thunder Bay, Ontario, Canada - Black Spruce, Ontario site 2_A8_OM1_M3 (SPAdes) (version 2) | ecosystem: Environmental > Terrestrial > Soil > Boreal... | reverse complement strand
CTGTGCCGACCTGCCACGAGTCGCTCTTGCCCACGAGCGTCCACACCGGCGCCCCGCTGCGCTGCAGCGCGGCGAGGTTGGCGTCGTCCTCGCACCGACCGTGGGCGCGCCGCGTGGCGCCGAAAGCGGCCAGCCGGGCTTGCTTCAAGGGGGTCGCGTGAAGCGCCGCGAAGAGCTCCTCGTCCTTGGGGTTGGAGCCGGGGAAGCCACCTTCCACGTAGTCGAATCCAAGCTCGTCGAGCGTGCGGGCGATGCGCACCTTGTCAGAGGCGGAGAAGGACACGGCCGGACCCTGCGCTCCGTCACGCAGTGTCGTGTCGTAGACGGTGATGCGGCGATTGGACATAAAAAAACCTCCCGACTCTTTCGGCCGGGAGGTCCATCGACTCAAGCGAGGTGCGTTAAGTCGGGGGACCTCCCCGGATAATCACGATCTCGATCCCGATCTGGAACCTGTGGCGCATCAGGTCGAGAAGCCTAGAGCATCAGGCCCCCGTTGGGTTTGGATTCGGGCTCTAAATCGATGGTTTCGGATTGGTGGCGGACTTACACAGTCCCTAGGTGAGCGCGGGCCGCTATCTTCTCGGCATGGCGGAACCAACAGCCAAGGTCGTCGGCCTGCTCGTGTCGAGCGACGACAAACCCGGGGTGCTCTACCGCGTCGCGGAGACGATCTTCCGCCACGGCGGGAACATCACTTACGTCGCCGGCGGCGCCAAACGCCAGGAGGGGGCCGAGCTACAGGTCGAGGTCACCGGCGCACCCGACACGGAACGGCTGATCAACGATGTGAAAGCCGTCGAAGGTGTCACAAACGTCAGCCTCGTGCCTACGCTCCAGACTGTCTACGGCAAGCGCGTGATCGTGATCGGCGGCGGCGCCCAGGTGGGCATGGTGGCACAGGGAGCTGTGTCCGAGGCCGACCGCCACAACATCCGTGGTGAGCGCATCTCGGTCGACACGATTCCGCTGGTCGGTGAGGCCGACCTGGCAGCCGCCGTGAGGGCCGTGGCCCACCTCCATCGAGCCCGCGTGCTGGTCCTGGCCGGAGCCCTCATGGGAGGCGACATCAGCAACGCGGTCCGCGAGATCCGCGACGCGGGAATCATCGTCGTGTGCACGAGCATGGCGGGCTCGGTGCCGGACGTGGCCGACCTCGTGGTCAGTGATCCGGTGGAGGCGGGCGTGATGGCGGTGATGCTCATCGCAGACACGGCGAGCTTTTCGATCGAGCACGTGCGGGGCCGCCGCTTCTAGACGACCCGCGTTCGGACGGTGACCTCCATGGTGCCCGTCGCCGAGCCCACGTAGATGCCGCGTGTCGGTGCGGCGTCGCTGTAGTCCCGCCCCACCGCCAGCCGCACGTGGTGGTCGGAAGTCCGGACCGGGTGGGTCGCGTCGTAGCCGATCCAGCCGCGGCCCGGCACCCACGCTTCAGCCCACGCGTGCGAGGCCGTGGCTACGCCTGAGCCGCGCGGCGAGTGGATGTAGCCGCTGACGTAGCGCGCGGGCACGCCCATCGCCCTGGCGACGGCGATGAACAGATGCGCAAAGTCCTGGCACACGCCCGCCCGCAGCTCCAGCACCTCGTCGACGGCGCTGTACACGTTGGTCACCGCGCGGTCGTAGGCGAAGTCCCGGCTGATCGCCAGCGTCAGCTGGTCAAGCGCTTCCTCGACGGCCGTGCCCGAGGCCGGATCGGCGATCGGGTGCATGCTCGCCAGGTCGCGGATTCCAGGCACGTCCTTCACGGGCGCGCGGTAGCGCAGGAAGTCGTGCACCAGCTCCTCTCCGGGTTCGGCATCGAGGCCGCCGCCGGTCTCCACCACCGACCGGCTCGTCACGCTCAGCCGCGTATGCGGGCGCACGAGGTTGAAGTAGTGCACGTTGTTGCCGTAGCCGTCGCGGTAGGTGCGTGGCTCGAGCCCGGAGCTGATGTCCAGCTCGAACTCCAGGCAGCGCTGGCCGTTGCCGTCCATGGGCCGGAGCCGCACCTCCATGACCGTCTCGGCGATCGGACCCGAATACCGGTAGCGGGTGCCGTGCACGATCTCGAGCTTCATGCGCCGGCTCCGCGTCGCTGCTGCTGCTGCTGTGGCATGGCGCGGCCCTCGTCGCCGATCACCGTCGCCGGGACCTTGCTCGGGTGGAAATACGTCTCGCGCATGGCCAGCTCGAGCTGCCGCAGGATGGCACGGCACTCCACCTCGAACTCGCGTGGCTGGTCGCCGACGCGCTCCGCGTTCGTGTCCAGGAACATGCCGTGCAGGCGCGCGAGCAGAGTCTTCGGTTTCGAGCGGCGTCCTGGACCGTCGATCCTCGACACAGAATCGAGAGCGACCTGCGCCGAGAACCGGGCTGATCGAGGCAGGGCCGGTTCCAGCAGCAGACACTCGATAACCTGCTCGGGAGTGACTCCGCCCGAGTAGCGCGACTGGTACGACTCGAACGCAAAGCAGGACTTCAGCACCGCCGACCATTCGAGCGCGTCTTCTGGCGCGTCGGCCAGCTCGGCCGACTTGCGCGTGACGATGTTCGTGACGTTGGCCGTGCGCTCGACGAACTTGCCCAGGCGCACGAAGTCGCGCGCTTCGTCATTCCGCATCGTGTCTTCGAGCAGGCCGTCGACGAGCCTGACGCTCAGCTGCACGTCGTTCAGGAACGGGTAGAGGTCGGGCTGCCACGTGGCCTCCTGCACGCGCCAGTGCAGCGCGTTGACCTGTTCGTACAGCTCGGTGGGGAGGGAGGGACGGACGGCCTGCGCGGCGAGGCGCGCCGCGCCGACGCTTGCTCGCACCGACGGGCCCAGCGTGCCGGTGAGCACCACCTCGACCGCCTGGTCACGGTCGTGGGTGTCGCCGCCCGGCCAGCCCGCGAGCTCCATGAACCGGATCCAGAACTCGGGCCCGGGCTCGTCGGTGCGATCGAGAGAAAGCGCGACGTGGACCCCGAGGATCCGCGCCAGGTGGTCGGCGCGCTCGAGATGGCGCCCGAGCAGCGTGAGCGAGGTCGCGGCTCGGCTAAGCATTGGGACGCTCCGCTCCGTCCTCGGCCATGACCCACGTGTCCCGGCTTCCGCCGCCCTGCGAGCTGTTGACCACGAGCGAGCCGTCCTTCAGCGCCACTCGAGTGAGCCCGCCCGACGTGACATAGACCTCCGGCCCCGTGAGGACGAAGGGCCGGAGGTCCTGGTGCGCGCGCCGAAGCCGTCCCCGGTCGAAGATCGGCTGTACGGACAGGCTCACCACCGGCTGCGCGACGAAGCTTCGCGGGCGGTCCTGGATGCGCCGGCGGAATTCATCGCGCTGCTCCTGCGTCGAGTCGGGGCCGATCAGCATTCCGTAGCCCCCCGACGCGTCGACGGTCTTGACCACCAGCTCCTCGAGATGCTCGAGCACGTACCGACGGTCGTCGTCGAACGCGCACAGGTAGGTCTTCACGTTCGGCAGGATCGGCTCCTCGTCGAGGTAGTACCGGATGATCTTCGGGACCAGCGCGTAGACCGCCTTGTCATCGGCCACGCCGTTCCCCAACGCGTTCGCGATGGCCACGTTGCCGGCGCGGTACGCGTTGACCAGGCCTGCCACTCCGACCAATGATTCCTGGCGCCCGAAGATCGGGTCGAGCCAAGTGTCGTCGAGCCGCCGGTAGATGACGTCGACACCCTTGAGGCCCCGCGTGGTGCGCATGAAGACGTGGTCCTGGTCGACGACGAGGTCCGTACCCTCGACCAGCTCGATCCCCATCTGCTTGGCCAGGTAGAGGTGCTCGTAGTAGGCGGCGTTGTTGATTCCCGGGGTGAGCAGCACGACCGTCGGGTCGTCCACGCTCTCCGGGGCCAGCCAGCGCAGGTGACGGAGCAGCTCGTGGACGTAGCCCTCGACCGGCCGCACCGGGTACCCGGCAAAGAGATCGGGGAAGACCCGCTTCATGACGTGGCGGTTGGCGAGCACGTACGAGACGCCTGACGGCGTGCGCAGGTTGTCCTCCAGGACGTAGAACTCTCCCTTGTCGTCCCGGACCAGGTCGCTGCCGGCGATGTGGCAGTGGATCCCATGCGGCACCGGCAGGCCCTCGATCTCCCTCAGGTACTGGGGGCTGGTCAGCACGATCTCTGGCGGGATGGCCCGCTGGTGGAGGATCAGCTTGCGCCCATAGATGTCGTCCAGGAAGAGGTTCAGGGCGGCCAGGCGCTGCTTGAGCCCGGCCTCCAGGTGGCGCCAGGTCTCGGCCGAGATGACCCGCGGGATGATGTCGAACGGGAACACCTTCTCTGTGCCCTGGGCGTCCGGGTAAACGGCAAAGGTGATCCCGTGGTTGCGGAACATCTGCATGGCGAGGTCGTGACGGCGGCCCAGCTCGCCCGGGCCGAGCTGGTTGAGCTGTTCGTAAAGCCGGCGGTAGGCGGGTCTCGGCTTGCCGGATGCCGCAAGCATTTCGTCATAGAAACCGTTGCTCGTGTAACCGCTATCGAGTGAATTCACGGAGGTCCCCGTTATAGTGCAGCCATTCCGACGACAGGGAAGCAGATCAACGTGCGCGTCGGCTGCGAGTTCAGCTACGACGTGACCGCGCCCACACCGGTGACGGTACAGGTTCGCCCACGCTCGGATTCGAGCCACCAGCTGGTGAGCGAGACCTGGTCGACGACTCCCACGGTGCCCGTCGACGAATACAGTGACATCTACGGCAACCCGGTCAAGCGCTTCGTCATGCCGGCCGGTCCTGTGAAGCTGCGCTACGACGCGATCTGCGCGGTCCCCGACGAGCTGGACCCCGACGCCTCGGGTGTGGACCAGCTGCCGATCGAGCAGCTGCCCGGCGAGGTGCTCCATTTCACCCTTCCCAGCCGGTACTGCCTTTCCGATGAGCTGATGGGCATGGCCTGGGAGCTCTTCGGCCAGACGCCGACGGGCGCCGCCCGAGTGCAGGCGATCTGCGACTGGGTTCACGACAACATCAAGTTCAAGTACGGCACCAGCAATCCTTTGACGACGGCCGCCGATGTGCTCAGAGACCGGATCGGAGTTTGCCGCGACCTCACTCACGTCGCGGTGAGCTTCTGCCGGGCGATGAACATCCCGACGCGCTACGTCTTCGGCTACCTGCCGGACATCCAGGTGCCGTTCAACCCCGACCCGATGGACTTCGCGGCGTGGATGGAGGTCTACCTCGGCGACCGCTGGTGGACTTTCGATCCGCGGAACAACGAGCGGCGGGTGGGGCGGGTGCTGATCGGCCGCGGCCGAGACGCCCTGGACGTGGCCATGATCACGACCTTCGGCCCAGCCGCGTTCCGGGTGATGACCGTCTGGGCCGACGAGGTGAAGGACTCGTGATGGCGTCGGATCCGTCCCCACTCGACTGGACCTCCGCGCGTCGCGTGTCCTACCAGCTGCGGCAGAGCTTCCGTTACGAGTACCCCGAACCGATCCGCGACTTGAGCCACCGCCTGGTCGTGATTCCGCCTGAGCGATTCGGCGACCAGCTCCGGCTTCGCCACCAGGTGACAGTCGACACTGAGGGCGTTCGGTTCGAGGATCGAAAAGACCGATTCGGCAACGTCATCATCGACGTCTTCGCTCCTGCGGTGTCGGAGGCGATCGAGTTCACAGCCGAGGTGACGGTCGAGCGCCGTGCCGCTGAGCCCAACCGGCTCGCCGACGGCTGGCTCGCGGACGGATACCTCCTGGAGCCGTCGCATTTGACGGCGGCGGACGACCGGATCCGCGAGGCGGCCGAATCCCTGGCGGACTGCGCCGAGTGGGGTCTTCCCCTGGCGGACCGGATCAACGACTGGGTGTATCAGTCGATGACCTACCAGCACGGGGTGACCGGTGTCCGGACGACCGCGGCGGAGGCGCTTGCGCTTGGGCAGGGTGTTTGCCAGGACTACGCCCACGTCATGCTGGCCCTCACGCGAGCTTGTGGCCTGCCTTCGCGCTATGTGTCCGGCCACCTCCTGGGAGAGGGCGGCAGCCACGCCTGGGTGGAGGTCGTGCTACCGACCAAGGACGGCACGGGCGACGCCATCGCGTCCACTTTCGACCCCACGCATGCGAGCCGTGGCGGACTGAACTACGTGACGATCGCGGTCGGCAGCGACTACTCGGACGTGGCGCCGACCTCCGGCACGTACGTGTCGGCGGCGCGCGGGCGCCTGTTCACCCGCAAGCAGGTGATTCTCACCGGCCTGGATTCCGTCGGGTAAGCAGGGCCGCAAGCCCTCTTATCAAATCCTCACGAGGCTCTTATATATCTCGTGCCTGAGATGATCAGGTTTCGAGTCCTGGTGGTTGAGGACGACGCCCGGCTGGCCGCGACCCTGGAACGCGTGCTCGTCGCGGAGGGCCACGTGGTCGAGCGTGTTGGCGACGGGCTCGAGGCGCTGCGGCGCGCCCGCGAGCAACCATTTGACCTCGTCGTCCTCGACATCATGCTGCCGAGCCTGGACGGTGTTGCGGTGTGCAAGCGCCTGCGTGCCACCGCCCAGGTGCCGGTCCTGATGCTCACGGCGCTCGGAGGGACCAATGAGCGGGTGCGGGGCCTGGATGCCGGCGCCGACGACTATCTCGTCAAGCCTTTCGCCTACGAGGAGCTGCTCGCCCGAGTCCGTGCCCTGCTGCGGAGAACCTCGCCCCCGGACCACCTTCGTTTCGCGGACCTGCTGCTCGAGCCCCCGAGCCGCGGCGCATGGCGCGGCAAGCGGTCGATGACGCTCACCGCGACCGAGTTCGACCTGCTCCAGCACTTCATGCGGCATCCACGCCAGGTGTTGACGCGCGACCAGCTGCTGGAGGCCGTCTGGAAGGGCGAACCCGAAAGCGACAACGTGGTCGCGGTCTACGTCGGCTACCTCAGGCAGAAGCTCGAGGAGGGCGGCGAGGCACGGCTGCTGCACACCATCCGCGGCGCCGGCTACGCGCTCCGGCAGTAGTGTCCCTTCGCCTCCGGCTTGCTCTCTTTGGCGCAGCTGTCGTCGCCCTCACCCTGGTCCTCTTCGGCGCGCTGCTGTACGGGCTGTTCGCGCGAAACGTCACGACGAACCAGGACGACGCCCTGCGCGGGCGAGCTCGCGAAGCGGTCAGCTCGCTGAACGCCGCCTCGGAGCTCCAGCCACACACGCCGGTCGCACCTGCGGACCTCCGGACCAACACCGAGATATTTGTCGAGGTCTGCGATCCGAGCTGGACGGTCGTCTACTCGACGGCTCAATGGAACGGGTCGCCGCCGGTACCCTCAGCGAGGCTCCGCGCCGGCGCGCCTCAGGCCGTCGGTGGATTTTTCGATACCGACTCAGGCTCCCGCTATTTCGGCCTGCCCTTCAAGGGCGGCTTTGTCGTCACCGGCCAGACCACGCGTGTGCTTCAGTCGAACATTTCCGGCGTGGTCGGGTTTCTCATCATCTCGGGCATACCGACGCTCATCGCGGCGCTGGCCGCGTCATGGCTCGTCGCCGGTCGCGCGCTCAAACCGTTGAAGGATGTGGCGCGCGCCGCGGACGAGATCGGCCGGGCGCGAGACTTCGGCCGCCGGCTGCCGGGCCGGCGCAGCCTCGACGAGGTCGCCCTGCTTTCGGCGAGCTTCAACCGGATGCTGGAGCAGCTGCAGGACTCGTTCGAATCGCAGCGAAGGTTCGTGGCCGACGCATCGCACGAGCTCCGCACTCCACTGACCACGATCCAGGGCAACGCGGGTCTCCTGGCGCGAGGTCCCGCGCTATCCGAGGACGTCCGCCGGGCCGCTGCCGGCGACATCGCGGCCGAGACCGCGCGCATGACGCGTCTGGTCGACCGGATGCTGACCCTGGCGAAAGCCGACTCGGGTCTTGCGCTGGCGCTGGCTCCGATCGAGCTCTCCGCAGTCGTCGCCGAGGTGTGCCGGCAGGCTCGCACCGTGCACGCCGATCGCGACGTGAACAGCACGCTGGCCGACAGCACCATCGGCGGCGACGAAGACGCGATCCGGCAGCTGATGTGGATCCTGCTCGACAACGCGTTTCGCCACTCCCGCACGCGCGTCGACATCACGCTGACCACCGACGGGCCCTGGACCCGGCTCACGGTCTCGGACGACGGGAGCGGCATTCCGCCCGAGGAGCGAGAGCGCGTCTTCGAGCGCTTTTACCGGGCTGATCGGGCTCGCTCCGAGCCAGGCGCCGGCCTCGGCCTTTCGATCGCGAGGTGGATTGTCGAGCAGCACCACGGGCGCATCCTTGCCGGTGAAGGCACGCTTGGTGGAGCGGCCATGTACGTGGACCTTCCAGTCTTACGTCGCTCTTAGATAGCAGGCCGACGCTGATGTCATGTTCGACATCGCCCCAGACCACGCGATCGGCCTCTACGCCGGCCTTCTCGCCCTACCGTTTGCCCTGATCGCCATCCGGCTCCGCCCGGCCCGTCACCGGGTGCCGGGGACGGTGCTCGTCGCGTCGGTCTTGCTGGCGATGGCCGGAGCGATCCACCTCGGACTCATCAGCAGCCACGTCAACGAGCCCTTCACCGCGTTGCTTTTCCTCCTGAACGGCACCGGCTACATCGTCCTTTCGGTCGCGTTCACCTGGCGCCGGTGGCGCCCGGCCGCGGCGGCGCTGTTGGTTGCCACGCTGCTCGGCTATGCGGGTTACATCGCACTCGGCTTCGATTCACCCGACCAGGTCGCAATTGCGACCAAGCTGCTGGAGCTGATCGCGCTCGGCCTTGTCCTCGTGCCGGTCAGAGGGGAGCAGGGAAGGCCGCGACGTGCTGTGCGTTGGGCATCGTTGGCCATCGCCCTCCCCGTGCTGACCCTGATCACGACGTCCACGGTCTGGATCGTGGCGCTCGCGCGCCCTGACGCGCAGCACGCCCACGCGGGCGCCCTCTTGCAGGCGACCAACGACGTCACGACACCTGAGCAGGCGGCGGCCGCGAATCAGCTCTATGCAGAGACCAAGGCCGCCATCCTGCCGTACCAGGACTGGCACAACGCTTGGGCCGCGGGATACCGGCCCGGCGGTGGGGCCAATCTCGGATCGACCCACTGGATGAACCAGGCGTACGTCGACGCCGGGTACGTCATGGACCCGCATCGTCCACAGGGCCTTGTCTACGCCAACAGCAAGCACGGCCCGGTCCTCATCGGAGCGATGTTCCAGATGAAGCACATCGGCCAGTTCGGCCCGGATCCCGGCGGCCGGCTCACGGCCTGGCATCAGCACGAGAACATCTGCGTCACGCCGATTGGATTCGAGTTCAGCCTGATGACGCCGTTTGCCACGTGCCCGCTTTTCTCCGTCAACATCAGCGCCTCGCCGATGCTCCACGTGTGGATCGTGGACAACCCCGGCGGCCGATTCGCGGTCGACATCGACGACCAGGTGGTGAAAAGAATTGATCGCGCCTAACACTTCAAGCCGCCCGGAGATCGCTTTCGTCCTGCTGTCAGTGCAGTCGTTGCTGTGGGCCATGGCAGGAATTTCAGCGGTTCCATTCGCACTGGCCGGCGAGATCTTCATGCTCGGGCTGGGCATCGCGTCGCTGCTGCTCGCGCTTGCCACCTGCCTGCTTGCGATCGGCGTGATCTGGCGTCGCCGCATTGCCCGCCGGTGGGTGTTCGTGCTCGAGGTCGTGTGCCTGGTCGGATCGCTGCTCCTGCTGGTGCTTCCGATCGGCGCCAACCACGGCCCGGTCGCGCTGATGACGAACGTCGCGATCCCAATTGGGGTGATCGTGCTTCTCCGCGGACAGCGCCAGGCGTTTTCTTCGTGACTTAGAGTTGGTTGGGGGACGATGACTGGGCCGGGTTCACGGACGTGGAGAGGGACTTCATCCTTCGCACGGTGCGTGCAGTTCGACAAGCGAATGAAGGTCCTCGAGCGGGACTATGGCAAGACCATCGCCGAGATCGAGCGCGCCGCGCTCGCCGACCTCATGGTCGAAGAGGCGGCTGGGGCGGCGCTCTAGCCCTAGCCCCGCGCGGCCAGCCGTCCCCGCCGGATCAGTGCATCGTCCGCGTCGTCGCTCGTGACGACCCGGCGCCGAAAGTTCCTCAGGGCGAAGCGATCGCAGGCCGTCTCGGCCGCCGACGCCTTACCGAGCACCTCGTGCAGGTACCAGTGCATCCACTCGTGGCAGTACAGGAAACGAAGGACGTCGCGGCGTCCGCGAAAGAACACCGTCTCCGAGGCCCAGGCAAACTGCATGCCCTCGCCGCGCTTGCGCCGGGCGGCGAAGATCACGGGTTCCTTGAAGGGCCGGAACGGAACCGGCACCTGGAGCACGATCCGGTGCTCCTCGAACTCGCATCTAGCGGCAAGGTGGGGGTGCCGGCGGTAGCGCAGAGGCTTGACCACGATCTCGTAGTCGCAGCGCGGGAGGCCCTCCAGGGCGCGCCTCGCCTCGGCGTCGCTGAACCCCGCCAGATCGCTCCGGGTGGCCACGGTCCGCACAGGTTACGCGTTCCAGCCGCCCGGCGACCCGGCCAAACGCCGGCCGTCAGCGGCCCTTGCTGTGGCCTTTCTCCTTGTGCTCCTTCAGCACGGTCCGGGCGGCGACCTCCTTGGCCCTGCTGCCGTGGCGGCCATCCTTCCGTGCGGACTCCAGGATGTGCTCGTACTGGCGCTGCTCCTTGGGTCCGATTCCTCTGACGTGCTCTTTTCGAGGCATCACCAACCTCCCTTAATTGAACTGGTGGGATTCCCCCAATCGGGAAACGCCCCGGCACAGGAGGATTACTCGCGACGTCGCCTTTGTCGCTAGTTGATCTCGGGCACCACTCGCAGGTGCTGCTGAGGCCGGCGGCGCATGTGCAGGCGCACCACAGTCCCGTCCGGCAGGGACCGGATCTGGACGAGATCGCACAGCTGGTTCGCGAGCCACAGGCCACGTGGCGCCGAGTTGCTCGGTGCAGGTCGTTCGCGATCCACCAGAGGCCTGTCGAAGCGCCCCCTGTCGCGCACCTCGCACACCAGGGCCGAGTCTTCCTGCCACACGCGGAGCGTTCCGTTCCCGCCGCCGTGACGAATGCTGTTGGTGGCGACCTCGTTAAGGGCCGTGACGAGCTCGGCGGCGCGTGCCTCGATCCCGGCCGCTTGCGCGTGCCGAGCCACCATGGCGCGTATGGCCGCCAGGTCGTTCGGGCCGAAGGCCATCCGCCCGATTTCGGTCCCGGGCTCGGGCAGCGGCACGTCGAATGGAGCGCCCGAGGCTTCCAGCCCACGAAAGATATTGCTCGTTTGCACGTGGCTGTGCTCGGTCACGAATTCGTGACTCCGGCGAGCTTCTTCGATCACCGCCTCGTCGAGCTTCTCCGTGTCGTAAGGGCACAGAAGCCACCAGGGCTGGCCGCGCCCAAACGCGACGTTGAGCAGCGATTCGTGACGCTGGCACTCGATGAGCTCATCGGGAGAGCGCCCTTTCCAGATCGGCTCGCCGATCCCGCGCAGGCGGCGTCCGATGCCGCCATGGCGGCTGACGAAATCGTGCCAGGCGGGAATG
>Ga0209011_1000801_pt1 | contig 11478 bp, 12 predicted proteins | sample BlaSpr_A8_OM1_M3_FD_187986 | JGI IMG/M metagenome (GOLD analysis project Ga0209011, IMG submission 187986) | Forest soil microbial communities from Thunder Bay, Ontario, Canada - Black Spruce, Ontario site 2_A8_OM1_M3 (SPAdes) (version 2) | ecosystem: Environmental > Terrestrial > Soil > Boreal... | reverse complement strand
GAGCCAGTCGGCGGCCAGCTCCCAGACGAGCGCCACCGCGCGGGCGAAGACGGTTCGCTGCGCGAGCCCCACCAGGTCGACCAGCGGCGCCGTCACCGACCAGCGGGAGAAGATCGCGTCGAAGAACGCATCGACGTGATCGACCATCCACAGGACGCGCCCGCCCACCACGTCGGCCGCCGCGTGCGCCCCCACCGCCGCCAATGCGCAGAGCCCGAGCGGCAGGAAGATCCAGCGCGTGCTCGAGACGGCCTCCGCTACCTTCGCTGCCTTGCCAGCCATCGCCAGCTTCATGCGCTCACAGAGGGATGTTCCCGTGCTTGCGCCGGGGCACCTCTTGGCGCTTGTTGCGCAGCATCTGCAGCGAGCGGCAGAGATGCGGGCGCGTCTCCTCGGGGAGGATCACCTGGTCGACGTAGCCCAGCTCGGCCGCCTTGTACGGATTGGCGAAGGTGTCGCGATACTTCTGCACCAGCTCCTCGCGCGACGCCTGGCCTTTCTCCAGCTCCTTGCGGAAGACGATCTGCACGGCGCCTTCCGGACCCATCACCGCGATCTCCGCCGTGGGCCAGGCGAGGTTGACGTCGGCCTTGATGTGCTTGGACGACATCACGTCGTACGCGCCGCCGTAGGCCTTGCGGGTGATGACGGTCAGCTTGGGCACCGTCGCCTCGGCGAAGGCGTAGAGCAGCTTGGCGCCGTGCGTGATGATGCCGCCCCACTCCTGGGCCGTGCCGGGGAGGAAGCCGGGCACGTCGACGAAGGTGACCAACGGGATGTTGAACGCGTCGCAGGTGCGCACGAAGCGCGCCCCCTTCCGCGACGCGTCGATGTCGAGCACGCCGGCGAGAATGGCCGGCTGGTTGGCGACGATGCCCACGCTGCGCCCGGCGAAGCGTGCGAAGCCGCAGACGATGTTCTTCGCCCAGTGCTCGTGCACCTCGAAGAAATGGCGGTCGTCGACGACGGCGCGGATCACTTCCTTGATGTCGTACGGCTTGTTGGGATTTTCCGGGACCAGCGTGCGCAGCGCTTGGTCGCGGCGATCGGGCGGGTCCTCGGTGGGCTGGAGCGGCGGGTCCTCCAGGTTGTTCGAGGGCAAGAAGCCGAGGAGCTCGCGCAGGACGCGGATCGCTCCGCCCTCGTCCTCGGCGGCGAAGTGGGCCACGCCGCTGCGCGCGTTGTGCGACTGCGCGCCGCCCAGGTCCTCCTTGGTCACCTCCTCGTGCGTGACGGTCTTGATGACCTCCGGGCCGGTGATGAACATGTAGCTCGAGCCCTTGGCCATGACGATGAAGTCGGTCATGGCGGGCGAATACACCGCCCCTCCCGCGCACGGCCCGAGAATGGCGCTGAGCTGCGGCACGACGCCCGAGCTGGCGACGTTGCGGTAGAAGATCTCCGCGTATCCGGCGAGAGAGACCACTCCCTCCTGGATGCGGGCGCCGCCCGAGTCGTTGAGGCCGACGACGGGGCAGCCCGTGCTGACCGCCAGGTCCATCACCTTGCAAATCTTCTCCGCGTAGGCGCCGCTGAGCGAGCCGCCGAAGACGGTGAAGTCCTGCGCGAAGAGGAAGATCTGCCGGCCCTCGACGGTGCCGTAGCCGGTGATGACGCCGTCGCCGAGCATCGTCTTCTCGCTCATGCCGAAGTCGTCGGCGCGGTGGGTCTTGAACTTGTCCAGCTCGATGAAGCTGCCGGGGTCGAGCAAAAGTTCGATGCGCTCGCGCGCCGTCAGCTTGCCTTCCTGGTGTTGCTTGTCGATGCGCTCCTGCCCGCCGCCCAGCTCGGCCTGCGCGTCGAGGGAGGCCAGCTTGTCCCGGGCGGAGAGCCCGGAGAGCCGCTCGGCCCGCTTCGCCGAGGAGATACCCCCGGCGGGCTCGGGCGGGAGCGCAGGCTTGTCGGCTTCGTTCATGGCGGCGCACCGTACAGCGAGCGAGCGGGCATGCGCCAGTGTCTTGGAGGCGCACCGCGCCAGGCTCGCCGGTGCGCTAGCCGGGCCGCCGGCGCTCGTGGTCGAGGAGCCAGCGCTTGCGCTCGAGGCCGTGCGCGTAGCCGCACAGCGCGCCGCCCTTGGCGATGACGCGGTGGCACGGGATGGCGAGCGAGATGGGGTTCGCGCCGTTGGCCGAGCCGACCGCGCGTGGGCTCGAGCCCAGCTTGCGCGCCAGGTCGGCGTACGAGCGCGTCTCGCCGGCGGGGATCTCTTTCAGGAGCGCCCAGACTGATTTTTGGAACGGGGTGCCGCCAGGGTCCAGCTCGAGCCCGTCCAGCGCGTGCAGATCGCCCTCGAAGTAGGCGCGAACTTTTTCCGACGCGGCGGTGTGCTGGCGCGGCAGATCGGGCCTTGGCGTGAAGTCCAGCGCGCAGACTCTGTCGCCGCGCAGGACGATGAAGGCGGTGCCGATGGGGGTCTCGATCTCGTCGCAGCGGAGCATTTGTTTTCTCCTCAGGGAAGCCAGACGGCCGCGGCGGCGTAGGCGCGCCACGGGCGCCACGATTGCGAGCGAAACTCCAGCTCGCGCGGGGTCATCCCGAGCGCGCGGCAGAGGCCCAGGTCGGCGGCGGGGAACGCGTCGGGCTCGCCGAGCGCGCGCATGGCGACCACCTGGGCGGTCCATTGCCCCACGCCGGGCACGTCGCACATGGCGGCGGTGAACTCGTCGAGCCCCTGCGATCCGTCGAGGCGGACTTTCCCCTCGAGGACCGCCCGCGCCAGCGCCGGGATGGCGCGCGCGCGCACGCCGGGCATTCCGCGGATCTCTGCTCCGGCCAGGGCCTCCGGGGTGATCGGCCCGAGCCCTGCCGCCAGGTCGCGCGCCCTTTCGACCGAGATCTGCTGCCCGAGAATCGCGCGCACGCCCATCTCGAACGGGTCCCACGCGCCGGGCACCCGCAGCCCCGGCCGCAGGAATGGCCGCAAGATCGGGTCGCGCGAGAGGTGCTCCACGACGGGGCCGGGGTCGGCGCGCAGATCGAAAACGCGCTGGATGCGCGCGGCGATGGTGAGCGCGCTTTTGGCCAGGCCCACTGGTATTCGCGCCAAGAGATGGGACTCGCCGGAGCGGCGGACTTCCAGAACTCCCTCCGGAAGCGTCCGCCGCCACGTGCCGTCCCGGACTTCCTCCACGCCCGGCAGCCCGCGCCGGCCGAGGAAATCGAGCATCGCCTCGAAGTCGACCGGCGGCCGCAGCGGCAGTCGCACCTCCAGGGTGGACGGCGCGAAAAAAAAATTATTCTTTTTTCGCCGGAGGTCGGTAGGGGTGCGGCCGAAGCCGCGGCGGATGGCGTCGTTGAAGCGGCGGAGGCTAGAAAAACCCGCCGATTCAGCCACCTGGATCATCGGGACCGCGCTGGACTCGATCAGCTGCCGCGCCAGTTCCAGCCGGCGGGTGCGCAAGACGGCGGCGGGCGGTGCGCCCAGGTGTCGGGCGAAGAGCCGGCGCAGGTGGCGGTCGCTGACGCCGAGGCGGGTGGCCAGGCCGGCCGCCTCTCCCGACTCCTCCAGGAGGCGGAGCGCTCGCGAGAGCGTCGCGGCGGTGCCCGCCTGGGCCGGCGAGCCCGGCAATGCGTCGGGGCGGCAGCGGAGACAGGCGCGAAAGCCCGCCTGCTCTGCCGCCGCCGCAGAGGGGAAGAACTCGACGTTCTCGCGTCTCGGCAGCCGCGCCGGGCAGCCCGGACGGCAGTAGATGCGCGTGGTGCGCACCGCGAGGAAGAACCGCCCCGCGAAGCGCGCGTCGCGTCCCTGCACGGCGCGGTAACAGGCCTCGGCGTCCATGGGTACTGGATAGCACGCGCGCGCCGCTCCGGCTGGCCGCTGGCGGACCCGACATTCCAGCCCGCTTCTCCCAATAGGAACCGGTTTTCCCATACCGCGCGCCCGCCCGCTCGCGCGCCCTCTGGCACGGCGGCTGCTCTAAGAGAGCATCTCCGGGGGGAGCGGCATGCGTTCGCGCTGGATCGTCGGGATCGGAATCGCGGTGGTGGCGGTCTGGGTGGCGTGCGGCGGAAGCGAGCCGCACAGCCCGGACATCATTCCGTCAGTTGACGGAGGACCGGACGGCGGTCGCCCGGACGGCGGTCCCGATGCAGGTCCGGACGCGGGCCCTGATGCGGGTCCGGACGCGGGCCCTGATGCAGGTCCGGACGCGGGCCCCGATGGCGGCACCGATGCCGGGCCGGACGGCGGAATCGGCATCATCACGTTCCCGAGCGCCGACGGCTGGACGTTCTACGGACCGCAGCACGGCGGTCCGACCGACGTGCTCGACGTCGCCATGGACGAAGGCGGAAACCTCTGGGTGGCGGGCGGCACCGAAGGCTTGTTCCTCCTCCGGAACGGCGCCACGAAACTCGAGAAGTTCGGCATCGCCGACGGTCTCCACCCGTACGGCTACCTGAACGGCGAGGTGGCCAGGTACTTCAACGTTCCAGACGGCAGCCCGGCCGACAAGAACCCCAGCCTCACCGCCACGCCGGTCATCTCCGTCGCGGGCGGCCCCGCCGGCACCGTCTTCGTCGGCTACCGGGGCAAACAATCGACCGGGCCGGGCGTCCCGGACTGCGAGTCCGCGTGGACATGGGACCACAACCCCGGCAACCCCTCGGAGTGGGGCGATCCCGCCATCTACAAGAGCGGCGACGCCGACCGCGTCACGCTCACCGCCAGCGGCATCTCCGTCGTGCACTACGACATCTTCAGCGGGCCCAACGTGATCAACGCCGAAAGGGGCGGCCGCGAGAAGCTCTGCACCATCCACCGCATCGTCTGGGACAAGGCGCAGAACAAGGTCTGGTTCGGCGGCAACCACGGATTCGCGGTGGGCTTCGCCGACTATCCCGGCAACCCGACCTGCAACGGCCAGTGGAAGACCGAGCCCAACTGCGCCGGCCTGTGGGAGCACACGCATCCCGCCGTGCAGGGCTGCGCTGTCAACACCGATCAATGGGGCGGCTGCAGCAAGCCCATCTGGTTGACCGACCTGTACTTCGGCATCGGCCTCACGCCCGGCGGAGATGTCTGGGTGGGCGGGAACAACCGCACGACCGTGTTTCACTACGGAAGCTACGGGGGCACCACCGGTGGAGTGAGCGCGTGGTACAGGGCCGCGAATGACACCGAGGGCCCATTCATGGCGCCCGGCTGGTGCACCGCGCACAACCCGAACGGCGCGCAATACAACGGCTTCACTTGCGGCACGGACGACCGGCTCGACATCTGGAAGGACTACAAGCCCGAGTGTACGCCGACGGCCACTGCGGCGACCGACGGGTCGTGCAAGGTGAACTCGCTCGGGCCCAGCGATCGCATAAACGACGCGGTCTCGGGCATCGTGGCCGACGCGACGGGGGCGTGGGTGAGCTCGTTCGCCTGGGGGCTCGTGCACGTCGACGCGTGGGGAAACACCAACGCCGACCCGACGGCCAAGCTCCTCGCGAAGAACGTCTCGTCTTTGTCGCTCGATCCGTTGGACGGGTCGCTCTGGGCGGGCATGAACTGGGGCATGGGCATCTCGCGCTACGATCCCGCCACGGGCAACGTGACGCAGTACTCGAACGCGACGTTCGGCAACACGCTGGTCAACGCCCCGGTGTCGAACATCCAGGCCTGGGGCAGCGGCGCGACGCGCAAGATGCTGGTCGGGTTCCGCATGAACGCCGGGCTGGCCGGCGCGGTCGGCGTCTTCACGGGGAACTGAGCGGGAGCCGCAGCTCGATTCGATCTCCGTCGCCGGCCAGCGTGAGCGGGCCGGCGTGGCGCAAGAGCGCTCCGTAGAGGAGATGGGCGGCGTACGCGCCCGCCGCCACCGACCCGCGCAAAGCGTCGAGCGGGCTGAGCTTGGCCAATTCCTCGTCGACGGCGGTCAGATCGAGTTGGCCGGCGAGCGCCGGCCCCGGCGCGGGCGATCCGTCGAATGCCGTCGAGAACCGCAGGGCGGCGCGCCAGCCGCTCTGGTCGGCGAGCCGGCGCGCGTCGATGCCCTCGAGTGCGATGGCCACGCGCTGGGCCTGGGCCTGCGGTTCCTCCCGGCCGAATGCGCGCAGCCCGATGGCGAGCGCGGCGCGGCCGGCGGGTCCCAGGCCGGCGCGCAGGCATCCGATGGGCGCACCCTCGCACGGAGCCGGAGCGCTGCCGGCGAGAACAGCCTCTTCCGCGGCGACGTTCCCGCGCGCGGTGAGCCCTTGGGCCGACGCGTCGATGGAGAGCACCGCGCTGCGAAACGGCTCGGCGAGACGGGCGTACAGCCAGACCGGCCCTTGGCCGGGCCGCATCGGTTTCGGACGCTCCAGCATGGCGAGCAGCGCCTTGGCGTTCCGGCCCGACGCGGTGAGGAGCCGGCCACGCGCGATCTTTCCGGCGCGGTCCGGCGCCTGCAGCCATGCGTAGAGCGCCCGGCGCGCGGCCTTGACGTCAGCCACCGGTGCGGAGAGTCCGGCAGCGTGGTGGATGAACGCCAGCGCCCGCGAGCCTTTCTTCGCCAGGCCCCAGGCGGGCTGCTCGTTGAGGAGATCGACGCCGATCGAGGCGCGCAGGGAGCGACTTACGGAGTCGGGCGCGAGGCTCGGCGCGTGCCGTCCTGCCTCGGTGAGGAACGCCCGCAACCCGGCCGACGCGCGCGCCCCGTCGAGGACCAGCGCAAAGTCCGCCTGCGCCGGTGCGAGCGCCGCCGCGGCGATGAGGAGGGCGATCAATGGAGGCGGGCGGCGGCCGCTGCGACGGCTTCGGCCTTCTCGCGGGCGCGGCGAGCCATCGCGCGGCGCATGTAGCCATAGCCGAGCACCAACGCAGCGAAGAGCGGAGACAGGGCGGCCCCGACCGTCCAGCCGGAATGCGTCGCGAGGAAGCCCCAGACGGCGGCGGCCGCGCCGGTGAAGAAGTCGCCGTACCAGACCAGCGCCCAGATCGACGCGCAGAGCGCGAACGCGAAAGCGTTGGCGAGCAGGAAGAACATGACCCCGCGGCGCTGCGGGATGGGGAGGATGTACTGCTTCGCTTCAGCCATCGGGCCGCGGAGCCTAGCGCAAAGGCGGGGGGCCCGTCACCACCACGCATCCGCAAAGTTTGTCGTGGAGCGTCTGGCCGCGCGCGTCGAAGAGCGCCAGCGTGAAGCCGAGGAGGCCCAGCGCGAACGAAGGCACGGCCAGAAGAGCGCGGGTGAGCGCTTCGGCCGGCGTGAGGGGATCGCCGCGCAGCGTTTCGACGCGCTGGCCCAGCAGCATCATGCCGGGCGTGCTTCCGCCGAGGGAGACGAAGAACCACGACCAGGCGATGGCCAGGCAAGCGGCGAGCGCGCCCCAGGGGCGGACATCGGCGAGCAGGAGGTCGATCCAGCGGGCGCGGCCCGCGAGCCACAACATTGCCGCCACGTGGAGCGTGAGGAGCGTTCCGTCGATGAGCCACGCGAACAGGCGGGACATAGGCCCCGACGTTAGGGCCGAACCGCGTGCGGTCAAGGAAACTGCGTGCTATGAGGCGCCCGGCATGGCCAATCGTATGGAGAAAGACACATTCGGGCCCATCGAAGTCCCCGCCGACAAGCTGTGGGGCGCGCAGACGCAGCGCTCGCTGCAGAATTTCAGGATCGGCAGCGAGAAGATGCCGCCCGAGCTCATCCGCGCGTTGGCGCAGGTGAAGCGCGCGGCGGCGCAAGTCAACATCGATCTGCGCGCGCTCGACCCGAAGAAGGGCAAGGCCATCATCGAGGCCGCCGACGAGGTGATCGCCGGGAAGCACGACGGCGAGTTCCCGCTCGCCGTCTGGCAGACCGGCTCGGGGACGCAGACCAACATGAACATGAACGAGGTGCTGGCGAACCGCGCCAGCGAGATCCTCGGGGGGCCGCGCGGCGAGGAGCGCCTCGTCCACCCCAACGACGACGTCAACCAGGGCCAGTCGTCGAACGACGTCTTTCCCACCGCCATGCACGTGGCGGCGGTGCCCGCCGTGGTCGACCGCCTCATCCCCGCGGTGCGTCTCTTGCGCGACACGCTGGCGCACAAGAGCGAGCAGTACAAGGACATCGTCAAGATCGGCCGCACCCACCTGCAGGACGCGACGCCGCTCACGCTGGGGCAGGAGATCAGCGGCTGGGTGGCGCAGCTCGATCACGGCCTGCGGCACGTGGAAAGCTCGCTGCACCACCTGCGCGAGCTGGCCATCGGCGGCACGGCGGTGGGCACGGGCCTCAACACGCACCCCGAATTTGGCGATCGCGTGGCGAAGGAGCTTTCCCGCCTGACGGGTGACCCGTTCACTTCGGCGCCGAACAAGTTCGAGGCGCTGGCCGCGCACGACGCGCTGGTCTTCGCTCACGGCGCGCTGAAGACGCTGGCGGCCTCGCTGACGAAGATCGCCAACGACGTGCGCTGGCTCGCCTCCGGCCCGCGCTGCGGCATCGGGGAGATCAAGATCCCCGAGAACGAGCCGGGCAGCTCGATCATGCCCGGCAAGGTGAACCCGACGCAGAGCGAGGCGATGACCATGCTCTGCGCGCAGGTCTTCGGCAACGACGTGGCGGTCAACATCGGCGGCGCCTCGGGGAACTTCGAGCTCAACGTCTACAAGCCGCTCATCATCCACGACTTCCTCCAGTCGGTGCGGCTCCTGGGCGACGGCTGCCGCAGCTTCAACGACAACTGCGCGGTGGGAATCGAGCCGGACCGGGCGCGCATCGACAAGCTCTTGCGCGAGTCGCTCATGCTGGTGACGGCGCTCAACCCGCACATCGGCTACGACAAGGCGGCCAAGATCGCCAAGACGGCGCACAAGGAAGGCATCACGCTCAAGGAAGCCGCGGTGAAGCTGGGCTTCCTCACCCCAGAGCAGTTCGACGCCTGGATCCGCCCCGAGGAGATGGTGGGGCCGAAGGCCAAATAGCCCGGCCCCACCGGGAAGACTTACTTCGCTGGCTCGGCGGGCTTGGGCTCGCCGACCGGCGTCATGTCGAATTTCTCGGTGCCCGACTGGTAGACGACGCATTCGGCGCCCGCCTTGCATCCGCTGACGTGCTTGGTGCCGCCGGGGATGAAGGCGTACGAGCCGGGTCCAAGATCCTTGGCCGAGGCGTCATCGGCGCCGTAGAGGAACGTGCCGCCGATCACCACCACCTCCACGTCGCCGGAGTGCGTGTGCACCGGGTTGCTGGTCCCGGGGGGGAACTTCACCATCACCCGATAGCCGCCCTTCGTCATGTTGCCGCGGATGGTCGCGATCTTCACGCCGTGCGAATCGGCCGGCTCGTTCCACTTCAGATCCGGGGCGCTGACGACCACCGGAGCCTTGGCCTTCTTCGCCGCCGTGGCTTCGCCGGCCGGCTTGACCCCGGCGTCGGCCGCGCCCTTGGCCGGCTCGTCCGCCAGCGCGGCGGCGGCGAGAAGAATCGTTCCCAGCGTCGTGCAGAGTCTCATCATTTGGTGGTTCTCCGGTTTGACACGCCGCAGCACACTAGCAGAGGCGATCAGGGGTTCAACAGGACCATCGTCCACGGCGCGCCGGGGGCCGAGCGCGTGTGCCGCTCGCGGTGGTGGAGCCGGCCCGGGCGGTTCTGCCAGAACTCCACTGCCAGGGGCGCGACGCGGTAGCCCGACCAGTGGGGCGGCCGCGGGATCGTCTTGCCGGCGTACCGCCGCTCCAACTCCGCGTAGCGGTCCTCCAGCTCCCTGCGCGACGCCAACGGCGCGCTCTGGTTCGACGCCCACGCGCCCAGCTGGCTGATGCGCGGCCGCGTGCCGAAGTACGCGTCGGCCTCGGCGTCGGAGACGGGGACCGCCGGCCCTTCGAACCTCACCTGCGACTCGAGCTGCGGCCACCAGAACGTCAGCGCCACGTCGGGATGGGCGCGGATGTCGCGGCCTTTGCGCGAGAGCGTGTTGGTGTAGAAGACCAGCCCGCCCGCGTCGAGGCCCTTGAGCAGCACGATGCGCCCCGAAGGCCGGCCCTCGGGGCCCACGGTGGAGAGCGTCATTCCGGTTGCGTCGGCGATGGCCGGCGTCTGCTTCGCCCGCTCGAGCAGGGCGGCGAATGTTTCGAGCGGGTCCATGGCGGCTGCGAACGTATGTTAGGAGAGCGCCGTGGACAAGCTGCTCGCCCGCCTCGAACGGCGCTTCGGCCGCTACGCGCCCCAGGGGCTCACTGTCTGGATCGTCGGGCTGACGGGGCTGGCCTACCTGGCCGTCTATGCGCGGCCCGAGCTCCGCGCGCTGTTCGTCCTCGATCCGGAGGCGCTGGCGCGGGGGGAAGTGTGGCGCGTCTTCACTTTTCTCTTCATGCCCTGGCGGACGGGCGGCGGGCTGGGGCTCCTCTGGACGGCGCTCGCGCTCTGGTTCCTCTACACGGTGGGCAGCGGCCTCGAGTCTCAGTGGGGATCGTTCCGCTTCGGCGTCTATTACCTGCTCGGCGCGCTGGGCACGTTGGCAGCCTCGTTCTTCGTCGGCAGCCTGACCAACGAGTATGTCAATCTCTCGCTGCTGCTCGCCTTCGCCACCGAGTTTCCCGAGTACGAGATCCTCTTCATGCTCGTCCTGCCCCTGAAGATGAAGTGGGTGGGCATGCTCTCGGCGGCGGGCGTGGTCTGGGCGCTCGTCTCGGGAAGCTGGCAGACGCGGGCGGGCGTGCTGGTGGCGATGGGCAACTATCTCCTCTTCTTCGGTCCGGTGCTGCTCGAGCGGGCGCGGCGCGGTGCGCGAGCGGGCCGGAGGTCGCGCGACGTCGACTCGTTCGCGCGCGTGCCGCCGCGCAAGACGCGCGTCTGCGCCAAGTGCGGCAAGAGCGACGCCGACGATCCGGCGCTCGAGTTCCGCGTCTGCGACTGCCAGGAGCGGTGCCACGGCAAGCTGACCGAGTACTGCCTCGAGCACGCGCGCAACCACTAGCTAACAGAACGGCCAGCGAGGTCTCCAGCCCGTCGTGGAGAAATGCAGCCCGGTGCGTACCGGGGTGCCCAGCACCAGGAGCCGCAGGCTGCCCTGCGAGAAGCGGACGGCGATGGGCGGGGCCAGCGTTGCGGTGGACAGCTCCTGATCGTCCCACGCGGCAGGGTGCGTGGCGAAGAAGAGCGCGTCGGAAGCGTCCGCCCACGGCTCGGGAGCCAGCGGACTGGCACAGGCCGGCTCGGTGGTCACCGCGAGCGCCGCGTCGGAAAGCCGCAGCGGCATGTGCACGCGCGCGGAGAGCTCGGGCGGCACCGCGCCTGCAGCTGCGACGAGAAAGAGCGCGACGAACGACCCCGTCCGCGCCATGGCGTCCTCCTCTCCCGAGCCCACACCCGTGGGCCACTCAAGTCAAGATGCCGGGAAGCGCGATTCGTTTCAGCCCAGCTCGCCATGCACGTGCAGCAGGACGGCCAGCGCGGCGAGCCCGGCCGTCTCGGTGCGCAGCACCAAGGGGCCCAGGCCCGCCGGCAACAGACCGCCTTGGCGGGCGCGCTCGCGCTCCTGGGAGGAAAAGCCTCCTTCCGGCCCCACCGCGAGCAGCAGCTT
>Ga0209011_1000799_pt1 | contig 11491 bp, 13 predicted proteins | sample BlaSpr_A8_OM1_M3_FD_187986 | JGI IMG/M metagenome (GOLD analysis project Ga0209011, IMG submission 187986) | Forest soil microbial communities from Thunder Bay, Ontario, Canada - Black Spruce, Ontario site 2_A8_OM1_M3 (SPAdes) (version 2) | ecosystem: Environmental > Terrestrial > Soil > Boreal... | reverse complement strand
CGGCTGGCCGGATCCGCCAGCACGGAATTCGGTGTGCCGGGAACGATCGCGAAGCGCGACACCACGCCGTTGGCTGCCGCCGAGGGCAAGCGGCTGGCGTCCCTGGCGCAGGCCGCGTGGGTCGTCTACGACCAAATTCTTGCCGGAGCTCCAGCAGAACTGCGCAAGGGTCCCCGCGGGGGCGGCCGCGACCGGGACAAGATGGCCGATCACGTGCGCGACGCCGAGGGCGCTTACGTGCGAAAGCTCGGGCTTCGCCTCGAGCCGCCGGACCGGCGCGACCGCCGCGCGCTTGCTGAATTTCGGACCGCGATCGGCGAAGCCCTTCAGCGACCTTCGAAAGGAAACGCGCTCGTCGACAAGGGCTGGCCGCAGCGCTACGCCGCCCGCCGGATTGCGTGGCACGCCCTCGATCACGCGTGGGAGATGCAAGACCGTAGCGAGACGCGCACGGCCTGATCCATGGCCTTCAAGTCGCTCGACTTCGTCTACCACCCGAGCCGTGACGTCAAGCGGGACGTCGCCTATTTCACGGATGTGCTTGGGGGTCGCCTCCGTTTTGCCGTCGAGGGCATGGGCGCGCGGGTCGCTGCCATCGAGCTGGCCCCGCCACCGCCGCTCCTGCTGCTGGCGGACCATGTCAAGGGCAGCACCCCGATCCTCGTCTACCGTGTTCCGAACCTCGCCAATGCGCTGGCCAGGCTGACCAAGCAGGGATGGAAGCAAGAGGGGACCTTCGAGATCCCGCACGGACCAATCTGTTCGTTCCGCGCTCCCGGAGGGCAACGGATCGCGCTCTATGAACTGACGAGGCCGGGCGCGGCCGCGACCTTCGAGGGGCGCCGCGACTTCTGATGCAGACCTGGGGAGGAGTAGCCGGCAAGCGGGTCCTGATCACGGGCGCGACGAGGGGGATCGGACTGGCGGCCGCGGTCGAGCTCGCCCGGCGGGGCGCGCAGCTCACGCTCGTTGCCCGGAGCGAGGCGAGGGCCGTCGCCGCGGTCCGACACATTCAAGCCGCCACCAGGGGTGCGAGCGTCGACGTACTGGCTGCGGATCTCGCGTCACAGGCCAGCATTCGGCAATTGGCGCTCGAGGCGCAGGCGAGGTATCCGACCATCCAGGTGCTGATCAACAATGCCGGCGCGATTTACGCCAGGCGGCAGGTGGGCCCGGATGGCATCGAGCTGACCTGGGCCGTCAATCACCTGGCGCCGTTCCTGCTGACGACGTTGCTGCTCCAACGCATGACGGCCAGCACGCCGGCGCGCATCGTCACAACCTCATCGGATGCACACGAAGGCGCCCGAATTCCGTTCGATGACCTGAACGCGCAGCGCTCATGGGGCGGTTTCGGGTTTCCGCGCTATGGCCAGACCAAGCTGGCCAACATTCTCTTCACGGTCGAACTGGCGCGCCGGCTGGCCGGCACCGGGGTCACGGCCAACTGCTTCCATCCGGGCTTCGTGGCCACCCACTTCAATCGCAACAACGGCCTCCTGATGCGTATCGGTATGGCGCTCTCACGTCCGTTCGCCCGCAGCGCCGCGAAGGGGGCCGAGACGTTGGTCTGGCTCGTCGACTCGGAAGCGGCGGGTGACACGAGCGGCGGCTACTTCTTCGATGAGCACCCGGTCACGCCGTCGGCGGCGGCTCAAGATCGCGAGGCGGCGAAGCGTCTCTGGCAGGTCAGCGAGGAGGAGATCCTGGCCTCCGCCGACGGGCACACCTAGGCCTTCACCTCAGGCTCGCCCCGGTCGGCATTCGCCCGGCCGCGGTTCCAGTACGCCTTGGCGGAGACCTGGTCGCCTGCCCAACCGTCGACCAGCAGGGCGCCCTTCAGCGCCGAGACCAACGCCACCTCTCCCGCCAGGTAGGCGTGCCCACCTTCCGGCGAGACCGCTGCGGCTGAGACGGCGGCGACAAGGCCGTCGAGTGCTTCGTTGTCGCTCTCGTAGCGCCAGGTCACGGTCTGGTGCGTATCGCCGGAAAACAGTTGCCGCTCCCTGGGATCGCCGACCATCAGGTACGCGCTGGCCGGCACGCCGGCGGGCAACGCTTCGATCATGGCAAAGGCTCCCGGGAGCGCCGTCGCGTCACCGGCAAAGAGGTGCCAGTCCGCGTTGGGAGCCAGGCCGATCTTTCCCCGCGGACCGATCGCCTCGATCTGGAGGCCGGGGCGCGCCACCTGGGCCCACCGGATGCCCGGACCGTCGCCATGCATCACGAAGTCGAGGTCGAGCAGCCGCCGCGCGGGATCAAACCGGCGGATCGTATATCGGCGGCGAACGACGCTGCCGTCGTCGCGCACGACCGGCAGAGCCAGATCCTGCCCAGGGAAATACTCGAACGCCTCGAGTGATGGGCCGGTAAGCTGGATGCGCCGCAGGTGCGGCGTGACGTCCTCCACGGAGGCCACAACCAGGGGCAGCGTCCTCGGTTCGGGCATCAGTCCCTGTTGTACCCGAAAATGCGACGGGCAAGATTGAGTCACCAGTCTGGATGAACCGGAGAGATCCATGTTGAAGCGGAAGCCGCGTGCACGACGGAGCCGAGCCCCCGGCTTGCGGCCGTACGCGCGCTGGTTATTGCGCTCGCGGCTACCCCGGCTGGCGTTCCTGACGGCACTTGGTCCCGGGCTGATCAGCGGTTTCGCCGACAACGATGCCGGAGGAATCACGACCTACTCGGTGGTAGGCGCCCAGTTCGGCTACGACTTGATGTGGGTCGTCCTCGCCAGCATGATTGCGCTGGGTATCACGCAGGAAGTCGGGGCGCGTCTCGGGCTGGCTACCGGGCAGGGATTCGGTGGTTTGATCCGCCAGCAATATGGCATCCGCCGTGCCACGTTCGCGATTGGCGTGATGCTGCTGGCGAACCTGGGTGACACGGTAGCCGAGTTCGCGGGCATTGGCGCCGCGCTCGCGATCTTCGGCGTGCCCATCGCGGTGAGCTCCGCCCTGGCGGCGCTGCTCATCATTTTCCTCCTGTCGCGGGCGAACTTCCGTCACATCCAGTTTGTCTTTCTCGCGGTCGGCATCGGCACTTCGCTCGCGTACGCGATTTCGGCGATCCTCGCGCATCCGGACTGGGGTGCGGCGGTCTCGCATACCGTCGTGCCGCACGGTACGGTGACAAGCCTGTACCTTCTGGCGGTCATGGGGACGGTGGGGACGACCATCACGCCGTGGGGACAGGCGTTTATCCAATCTTATGCAGCGGACAAACACCTGGGACCCAAGGATCTCACCGCATCGCGAATCGACGTTGGCGCGGGCGCCTTTCTCACCAACCTGGTGGCGGGCTTCATCGTGGTGGCGTGTGCCGCCACCCTCTGGTCGCATGGGCAGACGGCCATCACCACAGCAGCCGACGCAGCGCGGGCGCTCGGCCCGCTGGCGGGGCGCTTCGCGGAATTGCTCTTCGCGCTTGGGCTCCTGACCGCCTCGTTGCTCGGTCTCGGAACCGTTCCCCTGACGAGCGCCTACGCGGTGACGGAAGCCTTTGGTTGGGAGAAGGGTCTCGATCGGAGCTGGCGCCAGGCTCCGGCCTTTTACGGCTTGCTGGCCTTCTTCGTCGGATTCTCGGCGCTCTTCGTCCTGATCCCGGGCCTGCCCCTGATCGCCGTCATGTACCTGAGCCAGGTTTTCGATGGGTTGCTCTTGCCCTTCATCCTGGTCTTCGTCATGGTGATGAGCCGCGACCGCCGGCTGTTGGGCCGCCTGCGCAGCAGTCTGCCACTCTATGTGGCCGGCTGGGTTGTGACCGGTCTGATCACCCTCCTATCCGTCGCCTTGGTGGTGAGCCAGCTGATCGGCACGCGCTAAGTCAACCTGCGTTTGCTGGTTTGCGGGTCCTCCGCTGTTTGCATTCTTTACGCCTCGGCAGCGTCGTACCTGATGCGGCTCGTGCTGTGAACCTGAGACCACGTGCGCCAGGCGTCCCACTCTTTGTTCGTATCGCCGCCGGCTACGGGCTGATTCTGCTCGTGATGCTCGGCATCGCCGCGCTGTCGCTCGTCCGTCTACACGCTACTGCTGCTGTCACAGACCACCTCAGCCGGGAGAACGTCCCCGAGTTGGAACTGATCGACGATCTCAGAGTGCAGATCCTCAACGAGCAAATCGCCCTCACCCGCTTCGAGGGGTCCGCGGACACGCTTCCTCGCGGTAATGAGGCTCTGCTGCAACCCTACTTCCGAGCCCATGACCAAATCTTTGGCGACCTGGCCGCGCTGGCTCAGTTCGAAAACGACGCCGTCATTGCGTCGCTAATCCCGACGATCACCCGCCTCCGCACTCAGATTCAAGCCGTAGAAACGGAATCAAGTCGGGAGATCGCGACGATTCGATCAGGAGTCAATCTAGGTACCGAAAGCGCCTCGGAGCTTGTCCTGGTCGACGCAGTCCGGGCAACGGCGGCCACCATTGGTGACGCAATCGGTTTGCATATTCGGATTGCGGCGGCTGACGCCCAGAAGTCCGCCTCCGAATCGACTCAGCTCGTCATTCTGGCCTCGCTCATCGGCATAGCGATCTCGCTGCTCGTCGCGATCGCCGTGACGCTCGGCATTTCCGCGCCGTTGAGACGACTGCGAGCCTCCGCAGATCGGATTGCGGCTGGTGAGATGGTGGAGCCGGGGTTCACGCATCGGCGCGATGAGATCGGCAGCCTTTCGCGCGCGATGACGATGATGGTGCGGTCGCTCAACGAACAGGCTGCTGAGCTCAAACGCTCCAATGCCGATCTCGAGCAATTCGCCTATGTCGCGTCGCACGACCTGCAGGAGCCGCTGCGGATGGTCAGCGGGTTCACGGGCCTCCTCAAGCGCCGTTATGGGGGCAAGCTCGACGCCGATGCCGACGAGTACATCGAGTTTGCCGTCGGAGGCGCCAACCGGATGCAGGCGCTGATCAACGATCTCCTTTCCTACTCCCGGGTCGGCCGCGAGGAGGTCGCCGCCAAAGCGGTCGACACGCAGGCCGCCCTCGATCAAGCCCTGGCCAATCTCCAGTCCGCGATCGAGGAGCGGTCGGCGATGGTGTCGTGCGGTCAGCTCCCGACGGTCTGGGCTAACCACGGGATGCTGGTTCGCCTCTTCCAGAATTTGATCAGTAACGCCCTCAAGTTCTGTAAGGCCGAGCGGCCGATCGTCCGCATCCAGGCGGAACCGCGGGGAGGGGATTGGGTCTTCTCGGTGGCGGACAACGGGATCGGCATCGATCCCCAATACAAGGACCGCATTTTCTTGATCTTTCAGCGACTGCACAAACAGAGTGAGTATCCAGGTACCGGAATCGGCCTGGCCGTATGCAAGCGCATCGTCGAGCGGAACGGGGGTCGCATCTGGTTGGAGTCCGAACCGGGCAAGGGCACGACCTTCTTCTTCACGTTGCCCGCCACAGGAGGTCAGCAAATCGCAGCATGAGTGACATTCACGAACTCGTTCAGATTCTTCTCGTCGAAGACAACCCGGGTGACGTGCGGCTGACGCGCGAGGCGCTCAAGGAGGCCAAGTTCCGTAACACGCTCCAGGTCGTGGGCGATGGGGTCGAGGCCCTCGCCTACCTCCGCCAGGAGGGCCAGTACGGCGGCGCCATGCGACCGCACCTGATCATGCTCGACCTCAATTTGCCGCGGATGGACGGTCGAGAAGTGCTGGCCGCCATCAAGAAGGATGCGGATCTTCGGCGCATCCCCGTGGTGGTGCTGAGCTCGTCGGAGGCCGAAACCGATATCGCCCGAGCCTATGACCTGCACGCCAACGCCTACGTGACGAAACCGGTCGACATCGCGCATTTTCTACAGGTGGTCAAGTCGATCGAGGAGTTCTGGGTGGAGATCGTCAAACTGCCCGTGCAGTGAGCTGAGGTGGTAGTCCAGCGAACCCGCGTCCTTCTGGTCGAAGACAACCCCGGTGATGCGCGCCTGGTGCGCGAGTCACTCAACGAGGGACTCCCCGGGCAGTTCATGGTCCAGGTGGCCGAATCGTTGAAGCAAGCGCTGGAGATCCTGCGCTCGGCGGTCGACGAGGTGGATGTCGTCTTGCTGGATCTCTCGCTGCCCGACAGCCAGGGCCTCGAAACGTACCGCGCTGTCCATGCCCTGTGTCCCGCCGTCCCGATCCTGGTGCTATCGGGGCTGAATGACGAAGCGATCGCCCTCAAGGCCGTCAATGAGGGGGCCCAGGATTTCCTCCGCAAGGCGCAGGTCGACGGCGAACTGCTGCCCCGCGCCATTCGTTACGCGATCGAGCGGCACCGAATGCTGGAGCAAGTCCGTCAACTGGCCATCGCCGATGAGCTCACCGGGCTCCCGAACCGCCGAGGCTTCATGCTGCTCGCCGAGTACCAGCGCAGCCTGGCAGAGCGCAAGGGAACGTCGCTCTGCTTGATCTTTCTCGATATTGACCGCTTCAAGCGCATCAACGACCAGTTCGGCCATGAGGAGGGTGACAAGGCGCTCAGGGAGCTGGCCGCCCTTCTGTTGCGCACCTTCCGGCGATCCGACGTGGTCGCGCGGCTGGGCGGGGACGAGTTCATCGTCCTGATGGCCGACACCAACAGCGACGGTTTGCGCACCGTCCTGGACCGTGTAGAAAAAAATGTTAAGGCGTTCAACCAGGAGGGACGCCTTCCCTGGCAGCTCTCGGTGAGCGTGGGGGTGGCCAGGTCTGACCCGGCGGTGCCCACGACGCTCGAGGTATTGATGGCGTCGGCCGACCACGCCATGTACCGCGCGAAAGAGGCGTCGAGGTTAGCGTCATGAGGCGGCTGGCCGCGGTCATGATCGGGGTGGCGCTCGCGGCCAGCGCCTGCGGTGCCAGCGGCCAGGGCGCGCCGCGGACGGTGACCGGAACGCTCACGATTGCGATGCTCCAGCCCTTCTCGGGCCCGGATGCGAGCTTCGGTCCGGAGGAGTCGGCCGGCTGCTACCCGGCCATCCAGCTCATCAACCGGGTCGGCGGCGTGCTGGGCCATCCGCTCGAATGCCGGGCGGTTGACACCCAGAGCGACGCGGCAGCCGGTGAGAGCGCGCTTCGGAACCTGCTTGCCTCGACCCCGAACCTCGTAGCCATACTCGGCCCCAGCTCGGATGAATCCCTGCCCACCGTCCCATTGATCGATGCCGCTCATATTCCGATGTTTCTCGACGCGGGGCAGGGGATCTACGATCGGACGAGCTATCAATACCTCTGGCGCCTCACGGCCTCCGACGATGCGACTGGATACGCAATGGCGATCTGGGCTTACAGGCAGGGCTATCGTCGGGGTGCCACCCTCTTTGGAAACGACACCGACCAGGCGAACGTGCCGACGTTGTTGAAAGGGTTCCGGCAGCTCGGCGGCACCATCGTGATCAACGAGCCGTTTGTGGAGGGGAAGACGTCGTATGCAGCCGAGGTCGACGCCCTGACCAAGGCGCGCCCCGATGTGATTTTCAGTGAGATCGACGCACAGACCGCGGGCGTCTTCTTTTCTGAGCTAGTCAAGCGACAGCCAGCGATCCCGATCGTGGGCACGCAGGCGATCGCCCAACCGGATTGGCTCCAGGCGGTATCTAAGTCGATGGGCCCGGACGTCCTTGCCAAATACTTCGCCGCGGTTCAGCCGTACGCGGCGCCGCAGGGCCGGCCCTGGGAGATATTCAACGACGCCTTGCTTGCGGCGGGCTCGGAAGTGCCGAAGCCAGGACAATGGAGCAGCGATCCGTACTCGATCGCCAATTATGACGCGGTGACAATCGCCGCCCTCGCCATGGTCGAAGCTGGAACAACCGATCCTCGCTTTTACAACCGCTTCATCAAGGGCGTGACGGACGGCGGGACGAATGACGTCGTCGTGCACTCGTACGAGGAGGGAATAAAGGTATTGGCGGCCGGACACCCCATCCAGTACGTCGGGCCGTCAGGACCCATTGTCTTCGATCGATGGCACAACGTCGCTGGTGGATATTCGATCGTGAGCTACGACCCGAGTGGGGAGACGAAGCTGATCGGTGCGGTCGATGCCGCGGCCGTCGGCAAGCTGAGTGGCTAGTCCTTAGGCGGGCGCAGGAGGACGATCGCGCCGGCGACCGCCACCGCCCAGACCGGAGCCATGGTGATCACGAACGGCCGGATCGTATCGCTGTTTGAGTGCGAGTTCCGGTCGAACGCCATGAAGACCATCACCGTGCCAATCATGAGAAGGGCGAAGCCCACAATCAAAGCCGGCCACTTGAGCGATTTCATTGTGGCCGGATGGTACTACCTCGAAGTGGCGGGCAGGGGAGGCTAAGCTCGGGCTATGTCAGCATGAGCCGATGAGCGATCCAGCGGGAGGCCGCCGCCTGATGGTGAGCACGGTCGACTATCACACCGCCGGCGAACCCTTTCGCATCGTCAGCGGGGGCATCCCCCCACTGCGCGGACGGACCATCCTGGAGAAGCGGCGCTACGCGCTCGACCACCTCGACGACATCCGCCAGCTCCTCGTCTTCGAGCCGCGCGGCCACGCGGACATGTACGGCGGTTTCGTCACGGAGCCGGAGGACGAGGGCGCCCAGATTGGGGTGGTCTTCTTCCACAACGCGGGCTACAGCACGGCTTGCGGCCACGGCACGATTGCGCTCGTGACCTGGGCGATCGACGCGGCCATGGTCCCGGCGATGGGTCCACTGGTGGATGTCATCGTGGACGTGCCCTCGGGACGCCTGAAAACGGTGGCCACCATGCGCGATGGGCGGGTTCGCTCCGTTCGATTCCAAAACGTCCCGAGCTTCGTGCTTCTCGACGGACTAACGGTGACCGTCGGCGGGCGGCGGACCGAGGTCGCGGTCGCCTACGGCGGCGCCTTTTATGCCATTGTTCCCGCGGAGCGCTTCCAATTGCCGATCGAGCCGGCGTTCGTCCCACGGTTCATCGAGCTCGGCCGGGAGATCAAGGCCGCCATCGAGGCGAAAGGAGAGATCGTCCATCCGCTCGAACCGGAGCTCGCCGGGATCTATGGCGTGATGTTCACCGCCGAAAATCGAAACGTGACCGTCTTTGCGGAGGGCGAGGTCGATCGCTCACCGTGTGGCAGTGGGACCTCGGCGCGGCTCGCCCTTCTCGACCAGCGTGGCGAGCTGGCACGCGGGTCCACCTTGATGCACGAGAGCGTCATCGGCGGCCGGTTCGCTTCGCGGGTGGTGGGGGAGGCACGAGTGGGTGATTATCCGGCGGTCATCACCGAGGTCGAGGGGAGCGCGCACCTGACCGGCTACCACCAGTTCGTGCTCGAGGCGGACGACCCGATCGGTCTCGGGTTCCTGATCCGTTAGCGCACCGCGATGATCTTCACCGCGTCGACGATGAACTGCACCGCAATCGCCGCCAGGAGCAGGCCCAACACCCGCGTCAGGAGCTGGATCACCGAGGGATGGAGCAGCCGCGCGATCCGGCCCGCGAGCATGAGACCAATCGCCACCACCACGGCTGCGGCGACGATCCCGAGCAGCACACCGATCATTCCGGGCGCGTCCTCGTACCGCCTCGTGAGAACCATCACGGCGGCGATCGCTCCCGGGCCGGCGAGCAGTGGCGTGGCAAGGGGGACGAGCGCGATGTTCGCGGTTTCCGGTTGCGCCATCTCCTCGCCGCGCAGCATCTGCAGGGCGACGAGCAGTAGCAGCATGCCTCCGGCGATCGTGAGACTCTCCACCGAGACGTGCAGGTAGTCGAGGATGAGGCGGCCGAAGAGCGCAAACACGACGATCAAGCCACCCGCGGCCCCCGCGGCCACGAGCGCCGCACGCCGGCGGGCCCCGGAGGTCAGCCCTGCCGTCAGGCTGATGAAAATCGGCGCGCTGCCCAACGGATCCATGATCACGACGAGCGTGATGAACGCCTCGGCGAACGCCCGCCAATTCATGCCGTCAGCCTAGCGTCCCGCAGGCATAGGATGGAGAAAGATGGCCAAAAAGACGGAAGACCTCCTCTGGAAGCTGGCCGAGAGTGACGAGGTCGACATCGAGACCCGCCGCGATGCGAAGTCGCCCCTGCACCGGGTCACCATCTGGATCGTGCCGACCGAGGACGGCGTCTACGTCCGCTCCTACAAGGGCAAGAAGGGCCGCTGGTACCAGGAAGCGCTCGCGAACCCGCAGGTCACCGTCGGGGTTGGGCGGCGCAAGGCGACGGCGCGCGCCGAACCGGAGCACAACCCAATGGTCACCCGCGCCGTGAACGCGGCCTATCGCCAGAAGTACGGTGAGCGCTGGCCGGACGACACCCAGGCCATGCTCAAACGCTCGATTCTCCCGACGACGCTGCGTCTGACACCGGTCTGAGCACCGGCCGGGGATCGCTAGCCGGCGTCGTACGGAATCAGTAACGCGGGATCCCAGCGCTGCTGGCTGGCTCCCGCCATGAAAGTCGACTCGGCAAAATCGAGGATTGCCTGGCGTGGATCGCGACTACGCCGCACCGACTCATAGGGCAGGATGAACTCGCCGATCGACGAGTTCCAGCCGGCACCTTCCGGACCGATGGTCGCCTCCTCGATCCCTCCCGGCTTTGGATAGGTGTAGGCGAAGAAGGCGGGTTCACGAAGCTGTTCACTCCCCGGCCAGAATCCGACGCACGCCTGCTCCGCGTCGCCCCCTACCCGCCGGATGATCCCCGATCCTGCTGGAGGGTCCACGGGGCGGCCGGAGAATCGGGCCACCGAGATGTCAAACGTGCCCCACCAGAAGGAAACCGGGCTGACCCTACCGCGAAAGCGTCCTCGGTGCTCCTTGAGCACCAGGTCGATCCGGGCCAGCAGACGCCAGAACCGATGGGCCCACTCCGGCTCGTACGCCGTGTGAAGCCTGTCGTCGGGAAAGGGAATCGGGTTTGTCACTTCCGAGGGCGTGGTGCTGATCTCCGGATTGATATCCAGCGCGCGGAGTCGGTCGAGCAGCTCGCGATAGAACTCGGCCACCGGCCGGGCGCGTAGCGCGACTCGCTCGATGCGGCCGTCGTTCAGGGCGATGATGACCTCGTGGTCGATCAGGTCGACGTCGATCGCGAAACCTGTCTCGCCGCTCCACATGGGCGACGTCGTCAGACCTCGGGCCGTGAGGTAGAGGGGCACATTGGCCCATTGCGGCTCGCGGCGCGTCAGAGCCAGCCGGATCTTGCCAATGACCTGCAGCTTCATGTGCAGCGTCTCCATGGTCGGCGCCCAGGCATCGTAGGGCAACTCGGGCCATTCAGCGAGCTGGCGGGTCGGGCCGGCGGCGATCACCCATCCATCCTAGCCAGTGCGCACAAGAAAAGTCCCGGCCAATTGGACCGGGACCTGGGAAGGGGAGGGAGTGAGGCTTTTCGGTCAGGATCGCAGCACGCCGACGATGCCGCCATAGAGCACGCCGGCGTAGACGCCGCCGACCAGGAAGACGATGGGCTGCAGCCCCAACATGATGGCGCCGATCACCGTTGTCATGAAGGCATGATGCGCCGGCGAACCTTGCGAAATCGTGACGC